>Ga0208034_1000009_pt1 | contig 369731 bp, 331 predicted proteins | sample June2015DPH_8_10_FD_184699 | JGI IMG/M metagenome (GOLD analysis project Ga0208034, IMG submission 184699) | Peatland microbial communities from SPRUCE experiment site at the Marcell Experimental Forest, Minnesota, USA - June2015DPH_8_100... | ecosystem: Environmental > Terrestrial > Soil >... | reverse complement strand
GGTTCGGTTGATGGTTATTGGTTGACGCGCGCCGCGAGTCTCTGCCCATACTTCCGCATCGCCTCAGTCAGACGCGCATCGGCGCTAAGTGGTTCGCTGTTGATTGGCAGCCGGACGCGATGCTGCGCGGGCTTGGAGTGCCGTTCATCCTCGAAAATTGCCATGTATCCCCCGAAGGCGTCTACCCCGATAAGATATGGGCCGCGCAACCCGTGTTTCTGGCAGGCCGGGTTTGTGTAGATGATCCCGTCAATGGGTTTGTGCTCATTCCTGCAAACACATGTATTTCGCGCGGGCATTTCGTAGATTGCTTCGCTGCGTTCGCGCTGATCTTCTCTAAGTGCGGTAGTAATATAATCGCGTTTCATAGCTCCATTCCAGCAAAGTAAAAGCGGGGCAAGGGGACGAAGCCTTGCCCCGATCGGGCAGCGACCCAGGGACAGGAGAATGTACCCGGCCCGCCGCCCAAAGCTATCCTGGCAACAAAACGGTGTCGGCAGGCTCGCGCGTGGCAGCCCGCCGCGTAACCACATCGGAGCGCATCGCGCTGTCGCCCGAAAGTGCCAGAGTTGCGCCGTTCAACTGCGGCAAGCGCGGATCGACCTTGGCGCGTTCCTGCGGTTCGAGACTCGCTAATCGGACGCGGGCGCCTGCCAAACGGTTCGCCGCAGTAGACTCCTGAAACGCGATATCGCTGAATCGCTGCAATGCTATCCGGCGGTCTGATTGCAGGGGAAGCAGCTTCCCAATTTCGGCTGCATAGCTCGCCTCGGCTTGGTCAATCGCTTCGCGCAGACCCGCGAACCCGGCCTCCCATCCGGCGGTATCAACGTCATAGCGCCGCGCCGGTGGATTCAAACGCCGATTCTCAAACTGGGCGCGTGCAGCGCCGCGCGCTGTCTCGGCTTGCAAGACCGCGTGCTGCTGCTGCTCGATGCGGCGGTCCAAATCGTCACATGCCCGCTGCTGCTCTTTGCATTGCTGAAACAGGCCCGCGTGTACAGTCTCGGCTTGATGCAATTCCTCCGCCGCAAGGACAATCTCTTGCGCCCTAACTGCCGTTTGTAACTCGGATAACTTAGCCCGTGCCTCGTTCACATCGACGGGCGCGGTCTGTACGGTTTCCGTGATTTCTTGTGTCGTTTCCATGCGCTGCTCTCCTGTGTTTCGTGTTACTGAATTTCGGCTGATTGATAGACCGGGCCGGGATTGCGCAGTATCTCCCACGCGACGGCGATTAGGTTTGAAGTCCCCGCCGGCAATGATTCCTGCGCTTTCAGCCGGTCAAGCTCGGGATCCAAAACATGCGGTGGGCATTGCTGCCCGTGACTTAGATAGTGCTCCCTCATCATGGCCCCGTTTACTAGGCCGCATTCGTCCACTACATGAACGCGCGTTTCTAGGGTCAAAATTCTCTTTTCCAGATCGCCTAATCTCATTTCTGCAAACTCCTTTCGAGTCGTTCTAAGCGTTCGGTTAGGTCTTCGATTTCATGCGAGCGCAAGGCTAATTCGAGAATCTTGGTTGCCGCGCTCACGCGCGCCGCGGGCGAGAATTTCTTTACCTTGCCGCAAACCTTGCCTTGATAGAAAACAGGTTCGGTCCATGAATCGCCGGTCTCTACCACTTTGGCGAGTGCTTCGACAGCCGCGCCCGATTCAGCGCGCAGCCGTGCGGTCGCTTGAGCTAATAGCGCGCGCTTCACTTCCCGGTACTGCGCCTGAAAGGATTCATGCTTTTGATGGCGCATGATCGTGCGGGTATTGATGCCAAGCGATTTCGCGGCCTCTTTCAGCGTGCGCGAAGTCAAGAGCGCCACAATCATGCGTTCGATCTTCCGGTCCTGGCTTGGCGTTATCGCTGTCACGGTCTGCCCTTTTCTGTCACCCGTGGGGCTCGCATGAGCGCCGCGCTATCGATCCATTGCGACGTGTGGCTGCTCCAGTAAATCTTCGCCTTGCCGTTCTGCATGGCGATCACAGTCCCGAGAATGGCCGGAATATCTTTGCGGCAAACACGATCCCGAATCTTCATTGCTCTGCCTCCGGCTCGAACCAGGTATCTGTCTCCGCCGCGATCCGCTGCGCTGCGTCGTAGTTCTCAGCGTCGCTTGCGGCTAACCATAGTTCGGCCGCAATCTTCCGCAGCCGCTCTTCCCGAACCCCAGCCAAGATGTAAGCGCTCCATGCGGCCCGCTGCTCTGCGGTGAGGTCACTGCTCATCTCAATTCCCCCGAAAATAAATCCCTTGACAAGTAAAATTCTGCTGAGCAAGCAGGAATGCGGAGGTATTTTCGTGTTGTGTTTTCATGCACATAACTCCGTGCCCTGTGAAAATTGCGGGGACTTTGAAGGGGACTCCGGCGCATTTTCGTTCCGGTTTCCCGCTTCCATCAGGCTTTCCGGCCTGTGCCTGCCGATGTAGGACGGACCCAGATCGGCCCACAAGACGGCCAGCTTGCTCCGCTCGATTCGTAGAACCCTGCCCGGCTGTCCGTAGGGCGCGCCGCGCAAAAAGACAGCACATCCCACGGGGAACGTGTCAGCGCGTGCGCGTGGGCTATCCTGCGCAGCCGCGCTGCGTGCTGTAGCGTCGAAATCGAGTGGCGATTGCTCAGTCATCTGGCACACCCTGAAAGTGCATGACAGTTTCCAGGTCTTCCCCGAGCATCAGGCCGTACACAAGCCCGTCCGTGGTCACAGCAAAGCCCTCTGCCTGTAGCGCCGCTGTGAAGGCCCGCCGTGACTCCGGCGCGGTCTGGCCGTGGTCTGCGCACCATCGGGCAAGATCAAGGAACAGCGCCCCGACTCCGCCAAAGCAGCGGTCACGGTAAACACACCGCGCCAGCATCCAAAGCCCGGGCGCATCACTGTCCGGCGCGGAATCCGTCTCTTGCTCTGACCGGCTTTGCAGCAATGCGACAATCTCCGGCTTATAGGCTCGCAGCGAATCAAGTAAGGGCAATGCCGCTTCCCCTGGCCGGATTACAAGTTCCCCGCCTTCTACCGAAAAGCAACCGCCGTTCGCTTCGATAATCGAAACCAATTCAGCCGCCGCGCTCATATCCGCACCTCCGCCGGTTCCCGTAGTTTTTCGGCGGCCCTTGTCTTTGCAGCCGCAAGTGAATCAACGGTCTCCGTCTTCCCGGTCGTCCCCGTTTTCGCTTTCACTGAGGAGTGGTTTGGGATGGGAATTAGAGGCGTTGCAATATTTCGTACACTTGGGGAATTCCCTATATGTTTTGAGAGAGTGTCCGAAATATTCGATTGCGAATCCCCTTTATCCATGCGGGGTTCAGAGGGGGGTATTTGGGACACTCGCTGTTCATAGGGTGTCCCAAATAGGGGGTCTTCAGAATCCCCTTCTTTGTTGGAGTTTTGTGTATTTGGTTTATTTGGGACACCCCAACTACTTTCATAGGAGTTTTGAGAAAAACCGACTTCTACGGGATGGCCCTGGCCGACTCCTGGGGTCTTTGTGAAGCGATGATCTTTTACAATGTCCCGCGCTTCCCGATTGCTGTATTTGGCATCTCTTAGGAAGTTTTCGGCTGCGCGCTTTAGGAGAGCGGGCTCGCCCTGCTCAGCTCTGCGCTGAATCTCCGCGGAGAGCAGTTCCGCGCCTTTCTCATGCTTCGCGCGCCGTTCCTTAGCAACGCGGTCCCGTTCGGCTTCCCCGGCAGCATCGACGGATGTGGTCACATCTTCGACGATGTACGGAATATCACCTAGACGCGCTTCAAGTATTCTTGGCGCGGGCTCTTCCCCGTCACGAAATTTCGTTGCAACCAAAGCAACGCGAAAATCACTCCTGCCCTTGCGCCGTGCGCTGCGCGCTGCCCACTCCGCCGCGCCTTGGGCGGGTAACTCTTCAATCCAAGGCTTTGTGCCGCTCGGCTTGAAACCTGTAGCGTCTCGTGCCTCAAACACAATGTCGGCCCGGTCTTCGACCACGCCAGAGCCGCGACTATGCTGTGCGCTTTTGACGGTATTCCCTAGCACTAATACCGCCGGGCCATTCTCGCGGTGTGCAATATCGAGCAACGGCGCAAGCGCCTTCGCGGGCTTCGCGCTGTCCTGCTCGCCCACGCCTTCGGCCATCGCGTCCAGGCTATCCACGATCACAACGTCGAATTGATCGTAAGGGAATGAAACCCACGCCTCCGGCTGCGTTAATGGCGGGCATTTCTCACGCGAGACTATGCGCAACGTCGAGAGATTCTCCGCTCCAAACCCGCGCAGACGTTGCCGCACGGTACGGCGCGTGTTGTCTCTATCGAGAATCAGCACGCGCAGCCCACGGCGCGCCAGAGTGACACCCCAGTGCAATGCAAGGATCGATTTGCCGATACCACGAGGAGCGAATAACTGCGTGAGACAGGCCCGGCAGAGAACGTTTTCGATCAACCATTCGATTTCGCCCTCAGCGTCCGCGAGAAAGCTCTCCATGCCTTCCCCGGCCCAAGTCGAGGATTCGTGCGCGCTGTCTTTGCCGATTGCTTCAAGGGTTGATAGCGCCCACGCATTGATTTCGGCTGGCGTGTTGCCCGCGTCGATGCGTGTCGTGATCTCATTCGTCAAAGAAAGCAGTTTGCGCGCCTGCGTTTTTTCTTTCACGATGTGAACGTAGTTCTCAATCACGAGCCGCCGCGGTAAGCCCTCAGTGAGTGACGCCAGATAACAAACACCGCCGATGGACTCGATTTCCTTGTAGCGCCCCAGCTCCTCTGACAGCGTGACAATATCGACGGCCCGCCGTGCCTTCATCAATGCGCCCATGCGCTTCCAGATGCGGCGGTGTGAGTCGAGGGAGAAATCGGCAGGGCTTAGTCCTAGTTCCACGGCCTCAGCGTGCGCGGCATTGTCGAGCAGGATTGCGCCGAGAATCGCCCTCTCCGCCTCTTCGCTTGCCAGCGGTGGCCTCGGTGCTTTCATTTCGCACCCTTCCGCCATCCAAGCAAATAGGCGCAGGTCAAAAAACCGGCCATTTCCGGTGAAACTCGCATCCTAGAGTGCCCCGTTGCGGTGAGAATTGCGGGGACCGCGTTCATTGTCGCGTCTCCAGGGCGGGGACCGTTCCGGTATCAATCAGCCGGTCAAGCGCATCCTGGGGGATGCAGACGGCTCCCCCGATGTGGACGTGCTCAATCCGTCTCCGCCAAATCCATTGCCGGAGCGTGGCTGCTTTCACCGCGCCGCCCAGATAATCGACCGCCTGGGGAATGCGGAGCAATTTTCGGTGAGTTCGTGCTTGCGCTTGGATTACCATTTGCTCTCCTATCGCATTCTACACTACACCTTATTCTGAGTCTGACCTGAATAATTCGCTTGCGCTCTATGTCTACTACGTGCTATATGTAATCCATGAAACGCAATCGGGCACTTGTCGTAGCAGACGCAATGGACGGCCTGAAAGCCCTTGTCGCGGAGCTAAACCGCACTCAGGGCAAGGAACGGGCCGCGTCCGCCGTTGCGCTGAGAGACATTGTCAAACAGTGGCAGGACTCAGGGCCGAACCTCTGGAGACTGTACGGCGCGAATCCTGGCCTGTGGGCGGAATCGCAAAGCGCGTTCAGGCCGTCGCTGATTCCCACTAAGAGCGGACACGCAAACATGCGCTTGCTCGACAATACGGGCGCGCCGGGTGTTATGGAAAGCCTCGGAGCGCCGGGCATTCGCTTCCGTGCGGTCGTTTTGTTCAACGCGCTTACTCTCAATCCGCTCTGGCAAAAGCTCGCCGGGCCATGCGCTCGGTGCGGTAACTACTACATCAAGAAACGCGCATCTCAGAAAGTCTATTGCTCCCGAAGATGCGGCAATGCGGCCACTGCCGTAGCAAGGACTCGTGAGCGGATCGAAAGCGAACGGAAAGATAAACTGCGCCGCGCCAAAGCAGGCATCAAGGAATGGCGAAGCGCAAAGACTCAAGAGGACTGGAAACACTGGGTCGCAAAACGGGCCAGTGTTGACCCGAGATTCTTAACCCGAGCAGTCAAAAAAGGCGACCTCGTGCCGCCAAAGGAGAAACGATAACAATGGCAATCTATCGACCAAAGGGCTGCAAAGTATGGGTCATGGACTTTATGTTTCACTCGCAGCGCATCCGCGAAACTACGGGGATGACTTCGAAGACGCGCGCGAAAGAAGTCTACGACAAGCGCAAACAATCACTGAAAGACGGGACCGCTGGCATTCGCAGACCGGCGCGCCCGGACTTGCTTTCCACCGCCGCAGCGCAGTGGCAGCAAGCCAAACAACTGAAATGGTCCCCGAAAATGGCCTCTATCGTGGGGTATAGCATCGGTCACTTACTGCCCGCTTTGGGCAAGCGATTGCTTGTAGACCTTGAGGCACGGGACATTGCGAAGTATCAGACGGCGCGCCTTGCCGAAGGCGCATCGAATCGGACGGTCAATATCGAAGTCGGAATGCTGCGTCAGATCATGCGCAAGTATGGAGCATGGGCGCGGATTCAATCGGACGTGACCATGCTGCCCGAAAGACAAGACGCGGGCTGCGCGCTCACTCCTGAGCAAGAAACCATGCTCTTGCATGAATGCGGACAGTCCGTTTCCCGCGCCTTGCTGCCCTTCGTGACGCTGGCACTCGAAACCGGCGCGCGATACAACACGATCCGCACCTTGCAATGGGCCAATATCGACCTTGCAAACCGTCGCCTTACGTTCGGCAAAGACAAGACAGCATCGGGCACGGGCCGGACGGTCCCATTGAATCAGCGGGCAGTCGAAACCTTGAAGTTTTGGGCGCAAGAATTCCCCAATCGGCAACCGGCGCATTTCGTTTTTCCATCGGAGAAATACGGCCTCCACGGGACCGAAGGGACATTCGGCGGGACCGTCCAGGTCTACGAATGCGATGCGGAAAAGCCGGTCGGAACCATTCAATCTTCATGGCAGTCAGCAAAGAAACGGACACAGCGCCACTGCCCCAACTGCGGTGATGGGACGTTGATCGACTGCGAGAAACCGGCAACCGGGTATGAATGCGAAGGTTGCCATTTCGAGACGCCTAATCTTCCCGTCGCTCTCACTCGGCTTCGCTTCCATGACTTGAGACACAGCGCCGTCTCTCGCATGATTGCAGCGCGCGTACCCATTCCCATGATTGCGAAAATTGTCGGATGGTCCCCAAGCACAATGGCGAAGATGGCCGCGCGCTATGGTCACTTTGGAATTGAAGAGTTGCGCAGCGCCGTGGAATCGATCACAACTCCCGCGAAACCGGAGATTGCGACGGGGTCCCCGCAAAATCCACCGCAGTCAGCCATACATGAAAAAGCGAGCGTCAACTAAATTATTGATTCTTTTGGTGGGCAGTGAGGGACTCGAACCCCCGACTTCCTGCTTGTAAGGCAGGCGCTCTAACCAACTGAGCTAACCGCCCACTGCGGCGCCTTTCTCATGATAGCAGCGTGCGAATTCGAGTTGCCATTTTCAAACCGGCCCGTCACCGAGACCCGCGCCCAGTCGTCTCATCGGCGATGATAGGAAGAGACCGTGCAGCACGGGCGGAAGCGTGAGGGCAATGCAGACCGACGCTGGGAAAACGGTGATCGTGGTGGGCGGCGGCGTGGCCGGCATGAGCGCGGCGTGCGCCCTGGCCGAGGCCGGGCTACGCGTAAAGCTTGTCGAGCGCCGCGCCTACCTGGGCGGGCGCGCGAGCTCATACCGGCATCCGGGCGTGGCCGAGGTCATCGACAATTGCCAGCACGTGTTGTTCGGCTGCTGCACAAATCTGATTGGCTTTTACCGGCGCATTGGCGTTGCGGAGTGCATCCATTGGACGAGCACGATGACCATGATCGAGCCCGGCGGCCAACAGACTTGCCTCGCATCGTCTCGGTGGCTGCCGGCCCCGCTGCACGGCTTGCCCAGCCTGCTCGCCGCCAAAGCTCTCACGCGCGACGACAAGAAGTCGCTGGCGCGGGCCTTTCGAACATTGATGCGGCCGGTGGCTGCTGACTCCGCCGAGACTCTGGGCGCGTGGCTCAAACGCAACGGACAAACCCAAGGAGCCATCGATCGCTTCTGGCGGCTGGTGATTGCGAGCGCGCTGAACGCCGATGTGAACGTGATCGCGCTGCCCTACGCCGCCAAAGTGATCCGCGAGCTGTTTCTGAACTCCGCCGAGGCAGGCAGCATGGGGATGAGCACCGTGCCGCTGAGTGAGCTTTATTCCGGCGCTGAGCAGTATCTTCGTGAACGCGACGGCGAGGTGATTTTCAACGCGAGCGTGGATCGAGCTGCGTGGGATGAGGAGACGTCGCAATGGACGCTGACCACGCGGACGGGCGATCTTGTTGCGGACTTTCTGGTGATTGCGCTGCCGTTTGAGGGAACGGCGCAACTGCTGCCGCGGATGCCGCCCGCGGAGGGCGCCGAGAAGCTGGCCGGACAGATAGCGCGGCACGAGCACGGGCCGATCTGCAGCGTGCATCTGTGGTTCGACCGTGAGATTACCGATCTCGACCATGCCGTACTCCTGGACCGTGAGATTCATTGGATGTACAACAAGAGCCGGCTGCAACCGTGGCGTAAGACGAAAGGCAGCTACCTCGAACTCGTCGTCAGCGCGTCGCAAAAGTTCGCCGCCTTGAGCCGGGAAGAGGCGATCGATCTGGCCGTGCGCGAACTTGCGGAGTTCTTTCCTGAGGTTGCAGCGGCAAAGCTGGAAAAGGCAGCGCTGGTCAAGGAAGTGCGCGCAACATTCACCGTCCCGCCGGGAATCGATGCGGCGAGACCGACAGCCATCTCACCGTGGCCTAACTGCGTGCTGGCCGGTGATTGGATTGCCACCGGTTGGCCTTCAACCATGGAGAGCGCCGCGCGAAGCGGCCATCTGGCTGCGGAAGCGGTGTGCGCCGTGATTGGTGAGCCGCGAAAATTCCTGAATGCCGACTTGAAGCCGCGGGGCCTCATGCGATTCTTCTAGTAGTTCGGCGGCAACCGCGACGGTGTCACCAGTCCGCCGTCTTTCAATGCGCCAGCAGGTACACGCCAATGCACACCAGCACTGCCGCGGCCCAGCGGCGCCGGTCGACGTTTTCCTTGAGGAAGATTTTTCCGGCAATCGCGTTGGTGACCAGCGTGAGCGAGGCCGAGGCCGGAGCCACGAGGCTCAAGTTGAAGTGATTGAGAGCGAAGAGCAGCGAAAAGAACGCCACAGCGAGAAAAAAGACTCCGGAAAAGAATAGCGGGCTGGTCATCACGGCTCGGATCGCGCCCATCATGCCCGAGCGCGCGCGAATCAGGTCGAGGTCGCCGATAGACTTCATGGCCGCGGCGGTGAGCACTTCGCCGGTCGTGGATGCGAGGACGACGGCTCCGATCGCGGCGGCGGCAAGCCATGGATTAGCCATTGCTGCGAGAGGCAATAATGAGAAGGCGAGCGTCATCATCGTTGTCCTCCGGTGACGACAGTCTCTTCTGGCAATGATTCCTCGGCAATAGGCGCGGGGTGTTGGGTGAGGGAAGGCCCCTGCGCAACAAAGCTCACGCCGAGTGTGATGAGAACGATTCCTGCCCAGCGCTCAATCGAGATGGCTTCGTGCAGCCAGAATCGGGAAAGCAGCGCGACAATGACGTTCCCGAAAGCCGTGGCGGGCAAAACAAATGTGAGATCGGCCCAGGAGAGCGCGGTGAGATAGCTGGCGAAGAAACCGATCAGGAGAGCGATGCCTGCTGCAATCCACGGCGTGAAGACGGCGGCGATGAGCGCACCCGGATGAGCAAGCGAGATTGAGGGTATCGCAGTCATGCCGCGCGAGAGACAACTGTCCCCGAGTGGTGCGCAGACGGCAACCAGGCTCAGGATCAGGTATTGACGCGGCAAGAGTTTGTGTTGAACCATCAGTCCAGTATCTTGCAGTTTCGATGTAGAAGGCCTAAAGAAGTTGAGGGCGGACGTCCGCCGCGGCGGACGCCACCCTCGATGTTAAGGCCCGGAGATTGCCTACGCGCCGGCGCCGGCGGGGGCGGTCGGCGTGGCCTGCTGCTTGCGTGTCTCCTTCACCATCTTGTTGCGTTGCGCGCGCAGCTTGAGGAATGACTTGGCCTCGACGTACAGGCGAGGCAGATCGCGGTTCATCATGGCCTTCCACACCACGCGGAAGGCAGCCTTGGGACGGAAGTAGTACTCGTCATAGAAGCGGTGCACCATCTCCATCACGTAATCGGTGGGCAGGCCGGGGTACTCGATGTGCGCCATCTGGTGGCCGCCGCCGTCCTGCATGTTGTTGTTGGTGATGAAACCGTTCTGGGCCGCGTACTCGTAGAATTCGGTGCCGGGATAGGCGTGAGCGATAGAGACCTGAATGGTCTCGACGTCGAGCGACTTGGCGAAGTTGATCGTGTTGCGAATGGACTCTTTCGTCTCGCCCGGAAGCCCCAGGATAAAGTCGCCGTGAATGGTCAGGCCGAGGTCGTGGCAATCCTTGGCGAAGGCGCGAGCGCGCTCAACAGTTGCGCCCTTCTTGATGTTCTTGAGGATCTGCGGATCGCCGGATTCGAAGCCGACAATAAGCAATCGGCATCCCGCTTCGCGCATGGCCTTCAATGTGTCGCGATCGGTCGTAACACGCGATGTACAACTCCACGTCAGGCCGAGGGGCTTTAGCTTTTCGCAGAGCTCGATGGTCCGCTGCTTTTGAATGTTGAAGGTATCGTCGTCGAAGAAGAATTCCTTGACTTCCGGGAAGTTTTCTTTGGCCCACTTCATCTCCGCCGCAACATCCTCAGCGGAGCGCTTGCGCCAGGCGTGGCCGCTCAGAGTCTGCGGCCACAGGCAGAACGTGCATTGCGCCGGGCAGCCCCGCGTGGAATAGAGCGCGATGTAGGGATGGAGCAGGAAGGGCACGTTGTAGCGCGTAACATCCATGTCGCGCTTGTAAATCTTCGTGGCCCAGGGCATGGCGTCAAGGTCTTCGATCTGCGGACGGTCGGGGTTGTGGACGATCTGTCCGTCCTTCTTGTAGCTGATGCCCAGGATCTCGTTGAGCGGCTTGCCCTGGGCGAACTCCACGACGGAGTAATCGAATTCTCTGCGGCAAATGAAATCGAGCGCCGAGCACTCATTCAGGGCGCGGTCGGGATCTGTCGTCACCGGCGGGCCGACGAACGCAACGCGAATCGACGGATTCGCCGTTTTGATGGCCTCAGCCAGGCGCTGGTCGCCTTCCCAACCGACGGTCGAGGTAAAGAGCACCAGGAACTCGTAGTCCTTGCAGATCTCGATGGTTTCCTGAGCCGAGACATGATGGGGTGGCGCATCGAGCAGCCGCGAACCCTCCAGCAGGCCAGCAGGATAAGTGAGCCAGACCGGGTACCAGTAAGACTCGATCTCGCGAGTTGCCGGCCAGCGCGAACTCGCGCCGCCATCGAAATTCTCAAACGAGGGAGGGTTGAGGAAGAGTGTTTTCAGTGGCATTGCCATCTCCTTCATTCTACCATTCGCACTGTTTTCTTAGACGGATTCGCCCAGAAACACGCGATTGGCGAAAACCGCAAATTTGCATGTCTATATGTATGTGCGTATAAGCCATGCGAAATCAGTCTATTGCTCAGGATTCCTCCATCGCCGGATGCAGTTTGGAGGGGTGGTTCCGGGGATACCCGGCCACAATTACTTGGTATGAAGTTCGTTGAGCCAGTCCTGCATGTGGCCAAGGGCGCGCAGCAGGTCGAGTCGCGCTTTACTCAGGTCAAGCCCGGCGTCGAGCGCGTCGAGGTATTTCTGGCGCTCATCGATGCGGGCCTGTTGCTCGGCCGTGGGCGATAGCTGGGGCGGCGCGCCGGGTGTCCCAGTGGCGCCATTTCCCACTTCCAGTTGCGCAAGGACGCTCTTCAACTGCTCCGCCGCGATCTGCTGCTTGAGGCTGGCAACTTCAGCCTCGGCACCCAGCTCGCGCAAACTCGCGGTTAGCTGGCTGATCTGAATGTCATTCTGCTGCTGAGCCTGCTCGGCCTCCACCTTCGCGCGCAGCGCCTCGGCGGCAGACTCTCTTGCTTTGGCGTGGAGACCCATATTGAAGAGGGGAACGCGGATGGAGAACCCTGTGCTGAAGTTGTTCGCCGGAAGGGCTTCTGCAAAGTAATTCCTGATGCTGTTGAGCAGCGTCGTATTCCGGTTGTATTGAGCCCCGAAGCCGATCTCGGGGAGGAACCAAAGATGTTCCTCGTCGCCCTTTGCGGCCAGTTCTCTGGAACGCGCCACAGCCTGCGCTGAATCGATAGCGAAAGTCGAGCGCGGAGCCTCATCGGCGGTGACGGCGGGAATCTCGGGAATGCTCGCGTGATCGGCGGTGATGGAGCCGACGGGCAGGCCGGTGAGCGTAGCAAGCTGCTTGGCCAGGGTGGCGGAACGAGTTTCGAGGTGCAGGCGGCTCAGCCGGATTTGCGCCGCCGTCAGCTTGGCCTGCAGCAGATTGCTGAGGGGATCGACGCCGGCTTCAGTGCGCTGCTGCTCAATGCCGACAAGGCGGGCCGCGTCCTGCTCCTGTTCCCGAGCGGCTTCGAGCTCGCTGTCCACAATGTCCATCTCGATGTAGGCCGTGGAAGCATCGAGTGCAACCTGTTCCTTGGCGTCCTTCAGCGCGAGTTGCGCCGATCGAAGGCCCGCACGCGCCGCTTGAATGTAGCGAATCTGCGGCATGCTGAAGACCATGGACTGTACGCTCCCGTCCCAAATCGTCGGCAATGAGCCGGTGAATCCGATCTCGGGGAATGCGGGAAGCCCGGAGCCAAACGAGACCGACGGGACAAACGCGTCACGGGTTTCCGATAGCGCTGCGGAAGCCCTTCGCACGTCGGCCTCCGCCAGGTGCACTGTAGCGCTGTTTTTCTGCGCGAGCTCCACCACTGTGGTAAGCGAGACCTGCGCCGGCGCAAGGGCACACGCGCCGGAAAGCATCATGGTGGCTAACGCCGGCGCCATGAACCCCAGGAGTCTCTGTCGAAATTTCACAAGCGCTTTTCGCATGAGTGATTCAAGCTTGCGCCGGATTAAACTCTTTTGCCATCTGGGCGGCAATCGCCAGTTCGCTCTTCGCGCCCGCAGCATCGCCGAGCTGTTGCTTGAGCCGCGAAAGTCGAATGTGGGCGATGAATGCCGGTGCTTCCTCGGTCAGGGAAGAACTCGACAGATAATTCTCCAGCATCTGCGCGGCAAGGGCCGGATTCCGATTGGCCGCAATGAACACGCCCGCGCCGTCATAAAGGGCGAAGCTCGAATTCTTGTCCTTCGCTGCCGCAGCGATGCAGCCCTGAATGGCCGAGTCCAGATCGGACCACTGCTGGCGCGAGCGGTAGAAGTTGGCCAGAACACTCCAATAATCGGCAGGCTTCCTTGCGACGGCGACCGCCTGGCGATACTCATTCTCGGCCGTGGTGTAGTCCTTTTTGGCCATGGCGATGTCGCCGCGCAACTGCTGAGCTCGTGCCGAGTCGACCTTGTCCAGTTGCGATGCGATCGCCTGCGCCTTGTCCGCCCCGCCGCCCGCGATCCCGGGAGCCTGCGCATAGTAATCGCCGAGGTCCGACAAAGCCGAGCCATTCTTGGGATTGAGCTTTACCGCGGCCTGCATTTCAGAGAGCGAGTGCTTGGCAATTCCGTATGCTGAAAGGAAACTCGCGTGGCTGGCCTGCCAGCCCAGAACGCGCCCCAGCCACATGTGGTAATCCGAATTTTGCCCGTCAAGATTGACGGCCTGCTGGCACTCCGACGCAGCCTGCGACCATTGCTGGAGCGTATATCGAACTCTGCAAAGTAGATTCTGCGCCTCGGCAGCGCCATCTCCGGTGGAAGGAAGCGGCGCGAGCAGCGCGATGGCCGTGTCGGCTTGGCCGTTCTCGAGGTCTGTATTAGCCTGGGAAAGCGTCGCGGGTGAAATCTGCGCGTACATCTGGCTTGCCACAGCCACCGCCAGGCACGCGAGTGGCAGCGCCAGGACCTTTGTTGGCTGGCGCCTCACCGCTCCACCTTGATTGGTACGCCCTCTTGCAAAGCCTGCCCGTTGGATGTGCCGATGGCGACCAGGTCGCCACTTTCGAGACCGGAGACAATGGGTACCTGGGTTAGATTTGGGGGTCCGATCGTGACCGGAACGCGCACCAGCTCGCCGCTCACAACTTTGAAAACGAAGTATTCTCCGTTCTGCTCGTGAAGGGCCTCGCGCGGCATGCTCAGAGTGTTGGGTTCGCTCGAGGTGGTCACGGTAAGCGTGACATTGGTGTCCGGCAAAAGTCCGTTTGACGATTCATCGAAGTCAATCAGCACCTCACCCACATTGCGCGTCGTGTAGGTGACGACAGCAGATGGAAGTCGAACGATGTGACCGTGCCATTCCATCCCCGGCTTCGCATCCCAGCGAATAACAACCGGTTGTCCGCTTGCCAGGCGCCCCAGGTCAGGCTCGTCGAAGTAGCCGCGGACGCGCTCATGGCGCAGGTCGGCTATCTCGAGAAGCAGGTTACCGGCGGCGGAGTATTCCGACGGCGTAGCATCCATGCTGTAAATCGTCCCGCTGATGGGGGCGCGAATCACAGTCTGCGCTTCAATATGCTGCGCGGCTACCAGGCCTGCTTGTGCATCGGCCAACATAGCCTGGGCGTGTGCCAAATCGCCGGGCGAAAAACGATGATGCCCGCTCTGCTCGGCAGCGTTCAGGCTGGCCTCAGCCGAGTCAAGGCGCGCACGCGCCGCGATGACTTCGCCGGGCGCGGCAGCCCCCGCGGCAACCAGTTTTGTGAGCGCGTCGAGATCGTGTTCAGCTTGATCGCGGGTTAGGCGGTCCTGCTCGATTTCGGCGGCTGAAGCCTGGCGCTCCGCCTGAGTTCCGTTGTGAGTGACCGCGTCCAGATTTGCCTGCGCCGAACTCACCGCGCTTTCAGCGGTGGCCACCTGTGCCCTCGCCGCCACATCGTCCAACCTGACGAGCAATTTGCCCGCGGGGACAGTGTCGCCTTCCCGCGCATACACGGCTCTTACCGTGGTGGGGATGGGACTGTAGAACTGATAGTTCTCAACGGGCTCGACGCGGCCATTGGTGCTGATTGTGTTCACCAGCATCGCGTGTTCCACGGTCGCCACTCGCACCGGCAGGCGCTCGCGCAGGAAGTAGCGCGCCGTGAAGAAGACGGCAACAAGGAAAACAGCGGCGCCGATCCAGAGCGCCAAACGGCTCGTCTGTACTCTTGCTTGGGCCATGCAATGAACCAAAGTCAGTATATAGGACTCATTAACATCGAATAAGAAGCAGAAAAATGGAACGGGAACCCGATCGCGCACAATCGTTTCGGCACATAGAATAACGGTATGTCAGTGAACCCGAGATACACCGACGAACACGCAAAGGCGGGACTGGACTTTGCCTTTCCGGCCATTGAGACCTGGCAGAACCAGTTTCCCGGATACGAAATCCTGATCGACGATCCGGAGTTGACCTCAGTCTGTCCCAAGACCGGCCTGCCGGACTTCGGCGTCTTGACCATCCGCTACATGCCGCGGGAGCGCTGCCTGGAGCTGAAATCGCTCAAAGAGTATCTCTTCAGCTACCGAAATCTCGGCATCTTTCAGGAGAATATTGTGAACCAGGTTCTGGAGGACGTGGTGAAAGCGTGTAACCCTGTTTGGGCGGTGGTGAAGGGAGAATTCCGGCCACGCGGCGGGATCGGGACCACGGTGGAAGCGCGTTGGCCGCGGCCGTCAGCTTAAGCCTGCAGCGCCGGTTGGGGGACTGCGCTCGAATGTGATATTCCTGAGTCCTCTCGTATCTCTGCTCCGCTCCGAGGGATCTTGCCGAACTTGACCCAGCGTGTGGACCCTCGCATCAACCCAGCCATGGGCACAGTCGTGCTGCTGCTGGCGCTTAATCTGCTGAATTACATTGACCGGTACATCCTGGCGGGGGAAGTGCTGCCGATCCAGCACGAGTTTCACGCGAGCGACCAGCAGATGGGCGCGCTGGGCACGGCGTTCTTCTTCGTCTACATGTTCGCTGCGCCAGCGATGGGATGGCTTGGCGACCGGTTCCGGCGCAAGCCATTGATTATTACCGGCGCGATTCTTTGGAGCCTGGCAACGCTGGCCGCTCTTTGGATTCACAGTTATACGACGCTCTACTTGCGCCAGGCGCTGGTCGGAATTGGGGAAGCCACGTTTGGGATCTTTGCGCCTGCTGTGCTCAGCGACTTTTATCCGGAGCGGGAGCGCAACCGGGTGCTCTCGGTGTTTTATGTTGCGATTCCTGTGGGCGCAGCGTTGGGGTATCTGGCGGGAGGACAAATCGGCTCGCACTGGGGCTGGCGCATGCCGTTCCTTGTCTGCGCGCTTCCGGGATTTCTGGTTGCTGCGCTGTACGGCTGGATCGGGCGCGAACCGGTGCGAGGTGCAAGCGATCATGTCGAAGCAAATTTGAAGCGCGACACCGTGTTGGGAATCATTCGGAATCCAGCCTTCTTGACAGCGACCTTTGGCCTGGCGACGTTGACCTTCGCCATGGGCGGGATTTCGTGGTGGGTGCCCGAGTTTCTGCGGCGATTCGCTGGTATGTCGATGAGCACAGCGAGCCTGACAGTTGGCGCGACTACGGTAGTCGACGGCATTGTTGCCACGCTCGTGGGCGGGTGGATCGCGCACATCTGGCTGCGCAGGAATCATCGCGCGCTGTACCTGCTTTCGGCGTGGAGCGTGGCGCTGACCCTGCCATGCGGGGTGATGCTGTTCTTCGGACCGCACAAGTGGGCCGTGCCCTCGCTGTTTGCCGCGGAGTTCTTTCTCTTCCTCAATACCGGTCCGCTGAATGCGGCCATCGTCAACTCGGTTTCGGCCCCGGTGCGGGCGACCGCCATTTCCATCAACCTGTTCTGCATTCACTTCTTCGGCGACACCTTTTCGCCGCAGATCATCGGCGCCATTTCGGACCGATCGAACCTGAGTATCGGGCTGGGCGCAACGCTGGTGTTCCTCGTCGTCTCGTTGACGATTCTCTTCACGGGCGCCAGGCACGCGCCGGTACTGGAAGAAGGCTAGCGAGTACGGAGGGAGCAGGGGCCTTTAGGCCCGGACGACATGTAACCTCAAGTGCTGACTGGCTGACTCGCCGACCTGCTGGCTCGCTATTTCTCGTGCACAGTCTCCTGATCCTTGGTGTTCATAAAGGCCCGCCGCCCGCCTTGTGGTCGCAGGTTGGGGTCAGCAATGGGCGGCCGCTCCTGGTCGGCGGTGAAGCCGCGGGCGAGGAGAGGGTTGGGCTTGAACTTCGGCGGGCCGCCGTAGAACTGGCGCGCATGGCTCAAGACCATTCCGGCGCGGCCGTGCATGGGCTGAACAATCCCTCGAATCTGCACATCGGCGTCGCGGTATTTCCTGAGCTCGCCGACGTCGTCGCGATCCTCAGGCAGGCTGACGACGGTGAAACGGCACTGGTCGTCGGAGGTTTGCGGCGAACACACGTCCAGGAAGCGCGTGCCGTCAGGAAGCTCCACCACTTCATAAACATGTGCGGAGATGCATACGTCTTTGTTGAGCATTTGCGCGGCCTGGTCTGGAGGAACGCAGGGCCGGGGTTTGGCGGCGAATGCGAGTACGGGCGCGCAGACTGCAAGAACCGCGATTGACGCTGGACGGCTGAGCCGCATAAGGAGTCTCCAAGGAGTTGGAGACAGCGTAGCGCGACCGAGGCTGATCAGGATGTGACAGCCATCGCGCCCATTCGCCAATGGGGCAATTAGCCAGGAGCTAGAATCGAGTGGCTGGAAGCTGCTCACCGGGCGCCGACAAGTTCGCCGGCCTTTGCGCTATGGCCGTAATGCGATTCGACGTATCGGTCGAGGATCTGCTTGAATTCCGCCACAATCGTGTCGCCGCGCAGCGTCGTCGCCAGCTTGCCGTCGACATAGACCGGCGCGACCGGATCCTCGAACGTTCCCGGCAGACTGATCCCCAGGTTGGCGTGCTTCGATTCGCCCGGCCCGTTGACCACGCAGCCCATGACGGCGAGCTTGAGCTCCTCAACGCCGGGATACCTCTTGCGCCATTCGGGCATCGACGTGCGCAGGTAGCTCTGGATCTGCTCGGCGAGTTCCTGGAAGTACGTGCTGGTCGTCCGGCCGCATCCGGGGCAACTCGTCACCTGCGGCATAAAGCTGCGGATGGAGAGCGACTGCAGAATCTGCTGCGCGGCCTGGACCTCTTCGGTGCGGTCGCCGTTGGGCTTGGGCGTCAGGCTCACGCGAATCGTGTCGCCTATCCCCTGGAGCAGCAGCGGCGCGAGGCCCGCGGTCGACGCGATCAGGCCTTTCGATCCCATTCCGGCTTCGGTGAGTCCCAGATGCAAGGGATAGTCGCAGCGGGCGGCAAGCTTCGTGTAGACGTCGAGCAGATCGCGGACGCCGCTCACCTTCGCCGACAGGATGATCATGTCGTGGCCGAGGCCGTAGCGCTCGGCGGCAGCAGCTGATTGCAGCGCGCTGGCGATCATCGCCTCGATCATCACGTCGCGGGCTGCGAGCGGCTCGGCAAGCTTGCTGTTCTCGTCCATCATTCGGGTCAGCAGCGACTGATCCAGCGAGCCCCAATTGACGCCGATGCGGACAGGCTTCTGGTTCTCGACGGCGCACTCGACCATGATGCGGAAGTTGTCATCGTCTTTGCGGCCGATCGACACGTTGCCGGGATTGATGCGGTATTTGGCCAGCGCGCGCGCAGTTGCGGGATATTTCTTAAGCAGGATGTGGCCGTTGTAGTGAAAGTCTCCAATGATCGGGACGCGCAGGCCGCGCTTTTCCAGGCCGTCGACAATGTGCGGAACGGCTGCTGCGGCGCCTTCGTTGTTCACCGTGACGCGAACCAGCTCGGAGCCGGCGAGAGCGAGCGCTGCGACTTGGGCGATTGTGGATTCTACATCCGCCGTGTCGGTGTTGGTCATCGACTGGACGACAACGGGAACTTCCCAGCCAACGCGAACGTTGCCGATGCGAACCGTTGGAGTTTTTCTGCGGGCGATTTCCGACATAAGTACAGTTTACAGAGATCAGAGAACAGAGAACAGAGATCCGAAAAGCCGGAATCAAGAGAGCAAGTTAGCAAGTTGGCGAGTTGGCAAGTTAGCCCGTCGCGGCGGACAAATCTGCGCACTATTTTCGAAAACGAGAATATGAGACTGTGAAACTGTGAAACTGTGGCTGCAAGTTGTTGATTCGGCGGGCTCCACAGTTTCACAGTTTCACAGTTTCACAAAACGGCATGGGGGGGTGGGTCTGCGGAAGGGTAGGGGGTGGGTGCCGGAGGCATGGGGGGTGGGGGAAAAGCAGCTTCTAGCTGCTAGCTCCTGGCTTCTAGCCCTGCGTGCTGAGGCAGCGGCTCTCGTCGCTCCCGCGCTCCCTTGCTCCCTCGGTCCCTTGGTCCCTTGGTCCCTTGGTCCCTGCTTCTTGATCATGGAACGAGTATGCGCCAAGGCAGGGTAATTATCGGCAAACTTGACAGAGACCAGAGATCAGGGGCCAGTGGTAAGAAAAAGAACGACTTAAGGCGAAGATGGCGGGGTTGTTTGGGCGGCGGAGGGCTTGACGGGATCAATCTCCTCGGAATTCCTAGTTGGTCTAATCTCTTCGTCTAAGAATCTCGAGCGCGCTGACCCATGGTCTTTTGTTCTTCACAAGTTCGATCTGCTTCTCGGCCAAAAGTACGTCGAATGCGATTTGACAGTCCAAGACGCACCGAAGGTCTGAGCCGTCGAACAAGATAACTCGCTCATAGTCTCCCCCGCTCATGCTTTCAAGGCAGTCTGGGGAGAATCCATTGAAGGATACGAATAGGGCCTTGGTATCGCCACCAAAACTTCGTGATGCCCGGTCGCGTAGTACGGAGACATCTGCGGCGTTGCTCTTTTCCGCGGTCCAGCGAATTTCCACCAAATACCAGTGTTTGTCGAAATAGAACAAGCCGTCCACTTGCTCCCCAGTTCGCTCGAATGGCCCCTCGGATCGCTCGCTGTAATACGCGAAGATTTCGTTCATCAGTGCTTCGAAGCGTCTTCCTCGCTCATTCTTGTCACTCAGGACATAAACAACGTCAAACTCGTCGCGGAAGGTTTGGAGCTTCGTGAGGTCCAGAGATGTTATCCGACCGCGAGTTTCTCGTTCCTCCTGCATCGTGCGTTCTCGCGCCTCACGAGCCGTCCGCTCCTCGAACTCTTGTTGAGCCTTAAACTCCTTCATCACTGCGCGGAATGATGCAAGAGATTTCGCGGCTTGGGCCTTGCGCTCTGGATCAACACTTTCTAGGCCTTTCCAGTAATACATTTTGGTTAGGATAAGCTTGGAAGCTGCCGAGCCGGTCTCCCCGTAGGATTCAAGCTCTCCCAGGATGTAGTGGACTGTCTTGATGGTGGCGGTTCCGGCCCGTTGCTGCTTTTCCACCTCTCTTAGAACTCCTTTTGGTACCTCACACTCCTTATAAAAAGAGAGCACGTTCGCCTTGTACCAAAGTACATCGCGTATGGCGATGGCCAGCGGATTAGCGACATCTTGTGGCACGCGCATCTGACAAGACCTGCTCAGCTCTGAATACGGAACCAATCCTTTACCAGCAGCTTAAAACGGGTGATTTCGTCCTCGTTCAGCTCGCAACTATGCGCTACGACGTTCCTGATCTTGTTGAACTGCGAGAGAATTTGCTGCATTGGCTTCTGGCTTCGAAGGGTGTCGGAGAAGTCGGCCCAATTCGCATCAAAAATGCTGATAAGTTCCCCAAAATTCGTGTATGCGAGCGGGTCGTCGGAGCGAATTGACATGGTTGTTTCGAGTTCCTCTTTTTGCTTCTTCTCCACTTCTTTTCGCACGCCCTCGGGGACTCTGTCTGTCCACCAATTCGCGCCGTGCTTCTCCGCCAGTCGCCCAGAGATGAGTCGTCGAATGCTGTTCTCCAAGGAGTAGTAGATTGCGTAAAAATCTGCCATCCGCTGCGCTTCTTGGAGAATGTCGCTTTCGAAGAGTTCGACATCAACTATTTTGGCGCTCTGGATTGTCTTGGCGTGTTCGATCCGAACGCCGGTGTCCTCAATGGTGCGCAGTTCTGCTTCCAGTAATAGATTTTGCATGCCGAAGAGCTTGAGTTCGTCAGCAACGCTCATTTTTCCCTCAGCAGGTTCTCGCGAAGGCTCTTGAATATCGCGTTGAAGACCTCAATTTCGGTTGTTGCGGGAAGGTTCAGATTAATCGTGTACGACAAACCAAGTTGCCCTTCCTTGAACACGGCGTGGCCTTTGCGGCCAGGTTCGCTTTCCGTTTTTCCGCCGGGTGGTGGTGGGGCTTGGTCTCCCTTCGCCGGTAGTTCGGCGTCCTCCCATGTGGCGAGATTTGCCAGTTCCTTAAACGTTCCCACAATTGCATATAGGTTTGCGTCGTTGTCGCCGGCGCCAGTAACGCTCTTGATCTTGGATTCAAGTTGATTTTTTTCGAGCTTCTGGGCGTACTCATGAGCCGCGAAGAGCGGGGAATAGGCCTCCCGCACTCTTCGGGCCATAACCGACCTTGAGAGCGCATCGTCGCGGTACTCCTTGTACGCCTGTGTGGGCACGTTCGCCTGATCGATGAAACCCAGCTTTTTTAGCAAGGGGATCATAGCGCGAAAACTGGAGGACTTGAGATCCAGGATTGTGCTCATATAGTCCTGGGTGAACTTGGGCGGAACGGATGCACTTTTGATGGCGGCGAAGAGTTTCGGAATTCCGCCGTACCCATTCACATATGGAAGCGACTCTGACATATCCAGACTCCTTGCAAGTTTGACGAATCAAGTATACCGCCGTTTGAATGCCATTGTGCAAAGAATTTGCTGGATTATTAGCAGGTGAGGTATTTCGACACCTAAATCATATAAAGATAATGCTTGCCGATAGATAGACTCTACTTGTGCCGCCGTTGTAGACTGGGACAGGCGCGCCAATGTGTCATTCGTGCAAATCTGATTTGCGAATCAAGGCGTTCGCTGTGACTGGGGCCGGCTCCCGGCATGCCGCTGCTAACTCGCCAGCCCTCCCCTCGGCGCGCTAGCGTCCAGTCACCCCAAGAAGCAAAAATCGGCTTCTTGGGGACCCCGATTGCGCGCTGACAGGGGCTGAAGCCCAGTCAGTTTTTTGGGGGCGGTTTGCGGCATGAGTGAGTTCATGCCCTGATACAAGACGAAAAGCAAAAGCAGGTCCTTCGACTCCGCTGAAAAGCGCTTCGCTCGGGATGACACCGCGTGGGTGGTTAGGTCTTGTTCCAGGGGCCTGAAGGCCCCTGCTCCCTCCGATTGCCTTACAGTGCGGGCGTGGACCCTTCGACTTCGCTATGGATGACACAGCTCGGAGTGCGGGTGTGGACACCCGCACGACAGCCGGACTGGAGTCCGGCGCTACACATAGGAGCCTGGCGCTACACATAAGAGTCCGGCGCTACACATAGGAGCCTGGCGCTACACATAAGAGCCGGGCGCTACACATAGGAGCCCGGCGCCACAAAAGCGCCATGCGGCTCTATTTCGGAGTTTCCCAGTCGTCCGACGCGGTTTTGCCGCCGTCGGTCCAGGTGACCTCGATGTTCTGGTAGTCGAGCGTGATCATCTCGTTGCCGCCCGCCTTGCGAACGCTCAGGATGCTGGCGTTGGTGAGCACAATTCTCTGGGCTGTCTTAGCGCCTCTTGCACCTCCGGTGAAAGTAATCACCACTTCGGTCAACACCTCGTTGGTACTCAACGCCTGGGCGAACATGGGCGATGCTCTATCGATCTCTTTGGTGATGGTGATGGTGGAGTGCATCCGCCTGCCGGTGGGCATCGCGGTGGCCATTGGGGTGTCGCGGACGACGTTGACGAGCCGGATTTGGCTGGACATCGCTTCGCCCTTGAACTGGCCCTGCTTGGCGCCCTTGATTGTCATGTATGCATCGAACGCGGCGTGGGCCGGCACCGCGGGCAGCAGAGCAGCGACCACGCTCGAAAGCACTAACAACTGACTTGCACGAACGATACGCATTGGAAACCTCCTTGAGCTTTCAATGGATGGGAAGCCGTGAAGCCGGATTGCTGTTCCGGCGGCGACAGTATATCGCCGGTAGGGGTGCTGCGGGATTTATTCGGTGGGTGGACCGTATCTCACTCGCCAACCCGGCGGATTCGTGCGCTGATGCGGGGCGAAATGCAAAAGCAGGTCCCCGTTCGACTGCGATCGTCCGCATCGGCGGAGGGACATCCGCCCCACAGACGTGGACCTGTCTGTGGGGACCCCGGGACATGGGGCACCTGTCTCTTGTGGTGGGTGAAGGTCACAAGAGGCAACTGCAGGTCCTTCGGCTCGGCTTGAAAACGCTTCGCTCAGGATGACACGGTGTGGGGCAATGGTCGGTGGTCAGCGATCACCGATCCCACCCTAGCCACAAGAACAGAAACGTGGCGAGGGTGGGGCACCCCGCTACCAACCCATTTGGCGCATGCGTTCGAGGATGAGGGCGCTATAGTGGGTCATGCGCTCGGGGCGGCGCTTGAGGGGAGCGGGGAGGATGGCGGCGAGCTCGACGGCCTGCTGGCGGCCGACGCGGCGGGCCGAGGTTCCGTAGTAGTGCTCGGAGGCCGACTCCACGCCATAGATGCCGGGGCCCCATTCGACCACGTTGAGGTAGAGCTCGAGAATGCGCTGCTTGCCGAGGACGAATTCGGCGACGGGGACGAGTGTGAACTCCGCGCCCTTGCGGAGGATGGAGCGGCGGGTTCCGAAGAAGAGGTTCTTGACGAGTTGCTGCGTGATGGTGGAGCCGCCGCGGATGCGGCCGCCTTCCATATCTTCATCGGCAGCGAGTTCCATGGCCTGCCAATCGAAGCCATGGTGCTGGTAGAAGCGCGCGTCCTCGGCGGCGATGACGGCGTGCTGGAGGTCGGGCGAGATTTGGCTTAAGGGGACGAATTGGTAGTGCTCGTGATAGGGCTTGCCGTGAATGAAGGCCTGGAAACGGCGCTCGATGTGGACGGCGGTGGTGGGAGGGTCGACAAATTTGGCGGCGACGAGGGTGAGCGCGGCGGCGAGCCAGGCGGCGACGAGGGCGAGGACGAAGTAGAGAGCGATGGTTCGAAGGAGGGGGCCTCGAAGGAGGGATCGGGGGGACCGGTTGCGGCGCGGGGGTTTGGGGAGTGTGTTGGGTTGGGAGGGCACAGTACAGGATAAAAGAGAGGGGTCAGGGGTCAGAAGAGCAGGGACTTCGGGACTACGGGACTATGGGACGTAGGGACCGAGGGACTGAGGGAACGGAAAAACAGGGACTGAAAAAGCAGCTTCTAGCTGCTAGCTTCTAGCCTCTAGCTGATCGTGCCGAGGGCAGCCGGTAGCCAGTAGCCGGAAGCAGGTAGCGAAGAACAGTAGCCGGGGGCGGGCGCTAGAGGTCACGCTGGTAGCGGAGGACGTCGACGGAGGTGTTCCAGACGATGTCGATGCGGCGGAGGCCGTCGGGGGTCCATTTGTCGATTTGATAGAAGCGCTGGGCGCGTAGGTTGTCGACGAGAGTGAAGAGGTAGGCGTGGCGGAGGCCGAGGGAGACGAGGTAGGCGCGGGCGGCCGTGACGAGAGCCACACCGACGCCGAGGCCCCAGGAATGGGGATCGACATAGAGGGCGGTGAGCTCGCCGTGGTTGGGAAGGTCGGGCTCGTGCGAGGGAGCGGTGGTGGCGAAGCCGTGGATGATGTTGCCGGTGACGGCGACGATGGTGTGCGGATGGAGAGGATCGGCGTTGGAGAGATCGTATTTGCCGGCGCGATCTTCAGGGCGGAGCTTGTCGAGATAGTCGTCGGGGAGAAGGCCGCGGTAGCCGCGTTGCCAGGCGCGGACGTGGACGCGCGCGATGGCGAGAGCGTCGGGTGGCTGGGCGGGTCGAAGGAGCATTTTAAGAGTATGGCATGGAGACAGTGGTTAGTGATAAGTGGGTAGTGGTTAGAAAGGCACCTACCAGCTATTAGCTTGGTTCGTGCGAAGGGGAGAAACAGCTATTAGCCATTCGCTGTTCGCTTGGTTCGTGCGGCGGGGGATGGGTTATAGTGGACGGGTTCCCCGAGCCCGGAGAAGTTGAGGGTCCCCGAACGGGCTGAGCGCGGTTCCCCGAGACAAAAGCAAATTCCCCCGAAACAAAATTGAAATGAAAACGAAAGAGGAGGTTACTGTGGGCGAGCACCCGACACCGGAACATATCATGCAAATCGGCTTTGGATTCTGGGCTTCAAAGACGCTATTGAGCGCAGTGGAAATGGGAGTGTTTACCGAGTTGGCAAAGCGTCCTGAAGGCTTAGAGGAGTTGACGGGGCGGTTGGGACTGCATCCGCGGGCGGCGCGGGATTTTCTGGACACGCTGGTGGCGCTGGGGTTTCTTGAGCGGCGCGACGGAAAGTACTCCAACACGGTGGACACGGACCTGTTCCTGGACAAGCACAAGCCCTCGTATATCGGCGGGATTCTGGAGATGGCGAACCAGCGGCTGTATGGGCATTGGGCGCATTTGACGGAGGGGTTGCGGACGGGGCTGCCGCAGAATGAGGTGCGTGGCGGAGGAGCGCCGCTGTTTGAGACGCTCTATGCGGATCCGGCGCGGCTGAAGGGGTTTTTGAAGGCGATGAGCGGGATCAGCCATGGGTCGGCGTTGGCGATTGCGGCGAAGTTTCCGTGGAAGGAGTACAAGACGTATTGCGATGTGGGCACGGCGCAGGGCGATACGGCGGCACAGATTGCATTGGCGCATCCACATTTGAGTGGGATGGGATTCGACCTGGCGGAGGTGGGGCCGATTTTCGAGGAATATGTTGAAGCTCACGGATTGTCGTCGCGGCTCAAGTTCCAGCCAGGCAGCTTCTTCACCGATGCCCTGCCGAAGGCAGATGTGGTGATGATGGGACACATTCTGCACGATTGGAATCTGGATGAAAAGCGGACACTGATCGCAAAGGCATACAACGCTCTTCCCAAGGGCGGCGCGCTGCTGGTGTACGACGCCATCATTGACGACGACCGCTCAAAGAACGCTTTTGGCCTGATGATGAGCCTGCACATGATGATTGAAACCTACGGTGGGTTCGACTATACGGGCGCGGATTGCCAGGGATGGATGAAGGAGGCGGGATTCAAGGAGACGCGCGTGGAGCATTTGGTGGGACCGGACTCGATGGTGGTGGGGATCAAGTGAGACCAGGGATTCGGGACCAGGGAACAGGAAACAGCAAACCAGCGAGTCAGCCGGTCAGCGAGTGAGCGAACCTACGCGAAATGGCCGCGCGATAGAAGATCGAGTAGCGGGATAACCAACAAGAGAAATAGGCTAGTCTGAGACCGTGACAAACGCGATGAAATCCGCGGAGGGCCGTTCTGCGTTTGCAGACGCGAGAAGTGGCGCGGCGCTGCGGATTCGCGGGCTGAAAAAGGCGTTTGCGGATGTGCAGGCGGTGGATGGGATCGATCTTGAAGTGAGTCCAGGTGAGTGTTTTGGTTTGCTGGGGCCGAATGGGGCGGGCAAGACGACGACGATTGAAATTTGCGAAGGGCTGACGACGCCGGACGAGGGGACGGTGGAGCTGCTGGGGCGGGACTGGAAGACGGGCGCCGACGAGCTGCGGCAGCGGATCGGAATTCAACTGCAGGAGACGCAATTTCCCGACAAGTTGACGGTGGAGGAGACGCTGCGGCTTTTCCGGAGTTTTTACCGGCGCGGAATCACAGTGGATGAGTCGATCAAGCTGGCGCAGCTTGAAGAAAAGCGGCGGGCGCGCGTGGGCGGACTGAGCGGCGGGCAAAAACAACGGCTGGCGATGGCCACGGCGCTGGTGGGCGATCCGGAGCTGCTGTTTCTGGATGAGCCGACGACGGGGCTCGATCCGCAGGCGCGACGGCATGTGTGGGACCTGGTGGAGGAGCTGAAGCAGGAAGGGCGGACGATTATTTTAACTACGCATTATATGGAGGAGGCGGAGCGGCTGTGCGATCGCGTGGCGATCATGGATCACGGACACGTGATTGCGCTTGGCACTCCCAAGGAACTGATTGCGACGGTGGGCGGCGAGGACATTGTGGAGTTTGCGGTGGGCGCAAAGGCAACCGGAGATCCTTCGACTCGTCCCCTTCACGGCGGACCTGCTCAGGATGACAATCAAAAGAGGGAAGCGCCGGCTTTGGATGCGGAGGCGCTGAAGGCGATTCCGGGGGTGCAGTCGCATCGCGTGGATGAGAGCCTGCACCAGCTTTCAGTGAGCGAGCTGCATACGGCGGTGCCGCGGATATTTGCGGCGCTCGAGGCGCAGGGTCTGCATTTGAGCGAGTTCAGGACGCACTCGGCGACGCTGGAGGATGTGTTTGTGCGGCTGACGGGAAGGAATCTGCGCGATGAATAGCCTCGAAACCAGCAGCTTGTTTCAATTAACGGCGACGCGGCTGAAGCTGACGCTGAGGGAGCCCGAGGCGATCTTCTGGATTTTTGTGTTTCCCATTCTGCTGGCGATCGGGTTGGGGATTGCCTTCAGGAACAGGCCGGCGGATGTGCTGCCGGTGGGCGCGACGACGGAGCAACTGACGCAGGCGCTGGCGGCGGACAAGGGGCTGAAGGCGACGGAGATGGATGAAAGCGCGGGAGTGCACGCGCTGGCCGTGGGAACGATTGTGCTGCTGGCTGAGCAGCGCGGGGATGGAGTGGTGTACCGGTACGACAGTACGAATCCCGACGCGCGAACGGCGCGAATGATTGCGGACCGCGCGATTGAAGTTGCGGCGGGGCGGAAGGATGTGGTGACGGCCGAGAACGAGCTGGTGCACGAGACGGGCTCGCGGTACATCGACTTTGTGGTGCCGGGACTGCTGGGGATGAATCTGATGGGCTCGGCGATGTGGGGGCTGGGTTTCTCGATTGTGGATGGGCGGCAGAAGAAGCTGCTGAAGCGGATGGTGGCTTCGCCGATGCCGAGGTGGCAGTTCCTGGCGGCGTATTTGCTGTCGCGGCTGGTGATGCTGGCGATTGAGGTGGCGGTGTTTCTGGGATTTGCCAAGCTGGTGTTCGGCGTGCCGTTCCGCGGGCCGTTGTGGCAGCTTGCGCTGCTTTGCGTCCTGGTCTCGCTGGTGTTCTCGGCGCTGGGGCTGCTGGTGGCGTCGCGAGCGAAGACGATGGAGGCGGTGAGCGGGCTGATGAACCTGGTGATGCTTCCGATGTGGATTTTGTCGGGAGTGTTCTTCTCGGCGTCGCGGTTTCCGGCGATGATTCAGCCGCTGGTGCGCGCGCTGCCGTTGACGGCGGCGATCGACGCGATGCGCGGGAACATGCTGCAGGGCGTGCAACTGGGGCACATGATGGCGCAAGTGGGGATTTTATTGGCGTGGTTTGCGGCGCCGTTTGCGGTGTCGCTGAAGATTTTTCGGTGGCGGTAGGCGATTTTTCACGCCAAGTCCAGCGAATTGGGCACCACTTTTATCTTTGCGGTGTCTAATCCAATAACAAACCAATTTGAAGGAGGGAAGCATGCTTGCAGCGAGCTTGCTTTTTGCGCGCAAAGTGTCATTGGCGCGAATCCTTATCGTCATTGTGGTATGCGTCGCCGGACTCGCAATCCGTGCGGGCGCGCGACCATCCGAAACTCCCAAGCCGAAGGTGAGCGATCAGCCATTCACCGCAGAGCAACTGGCTATTTACAGACTCATTCTGACGGGCTGGATGTCTGGAGGACCAGATCCTCTGAACCTGGTTGTTCAGACCGATGCATTTCCGATGGATGGGGCATGGGATGCGCATGATTGCCTGAAAGGTCTAGATGTGGAGCCCAATGATCCTTTGGTCGTCCACCGTTTCGCGCCGGAGGATTTGGCCCAGCTCAGTCCCGCTCGTGTTCGTCTTGTTGAGCGCGATGCACAGGAGAAAGATGAAAAAGCGAACGATCCATGGAAGTCGTTTCAGCGCGGCAAGCCATTAAAGGATGCACTGAAAAACGGATTCGCCCACGGTTTCGCCTGGTTCAGCGAGATTCGCTTCGACAAATCCCACTCGCACGCGGTGGTTTTCTATGGTTTTATTTGCGGCGATCTTTGCGGAAATGGCGGGACAGCGATATTGGAGAAGACGAAAGATGTTTGGAAGGTTAAGAGCCAGTGTAGCGAATGGGAGTCATAGATTTTGGCAAAGTTGGCCCGGGCTCTTACCAGCGCTCGTGCCACTCAAGATGAAGCCGGAAGGGCTTGCTTTGCGTCAGTGCGTGGAGCCGGCGGCGACGGGGTTGGAATAGTAGCCGTCGCGGGTGCGGGCAACGAGGCCCGGTTGGTCGACGCGCACTTCGATGTGATGGTACTGGTTGGGCTTGTCGGCGGGCGGGGGATCGAAGGTGATTTCGTACCAGGAGTCGGCGTCGGCGATGCACTTCTGAATATTGCCGGTGACGTCGCTGTTGGATGTGAGTGTGAGGCCTCCGCTCTGGACGGCAAGCACCTGAAGGCTCAGGTCGGCATATTGCGCATCGGAGAGTTTGCTGAGGCCCTTGAGGAAGCTCTGGTAGTAGTTGGCCGCCATCATGGGTTCGGAAACTCCGAAGGGATTCACGTCGTAGAGAGCGGTTTTGGATTGGCGCAATTGCGAGGAAAAGAAAACGACGTCGTCGAAGATCTGCTGCTGCTGCCTGGAGTCGAGATTGAAGGCGGGGCCTGAGAGCAGAGGCCAGCCCGGCGAAATGTAGAGGATGAGTTTTCGGCCAGGCAGGGTCGAGGCATAGGCGACGAGCTGATGAAGGTCCCTGAGGCAGATCGTGAGACGGTCGTTGCCGCCCCATTGCGAAGTTCGGTTGATCTCGCGCAGGCCGATCTGGCGATGTGCCAGCGCGTCGCTGAGGGCGTTTCCATTGGTGGAGAAGCCGTTGCCGATCTGAACGGCTTGATCGGTGAGGACTGCAATGGAGGTGGGATGGGCCAGCGTGCCCTCATTCGCCTTAAGGAACTTCTCCGTTTGATCGCGCGCGTAGGAGACCATCTCATATGGCGTATTGACGGCATCGATCAACACGATGACCTCGACGGGTTCCTGCGCGGAGGTGACAACTCTGAAGGAAGTGATGGGCCGCGGAGATTTGTTGTCGAGAATGGTGAAGTCCTGCCGGCTGAGGTTGGTGACGGGCTGACCGGACTTGGCGCTGACGACGACGTCGAGTTGGATGCGCTCCGAAGAGGCCGAGGGGCCGGGTTTCGCGGCGGAGGGCTGCAGTTGTTGGGCTGAAGCCGTGGGCAGAGCCACAAGCAACGCGATCGACAACGTGAGGACGATCCTACGGATGGTCATCGAGGGCCTCCGGTCGGAGTCTTGCGAGCCCCGGCAACTACTGAGTGAATGCAGCTTGGTTATACCTCAATGGATGCGTGGGCGACCAGAGGGGTTGTATGGGCTGGAATCGACGACTGGCCCGGTAGAATGATCGATATGGATTCAGCTCATCAGAGCGCCGATGCGGCGGAAACGATTTTCGCCGGCAGCCGGTTTGTGCGCGCGTGCCTGCGCAAGCCGGTGGACCGGACGCCGGTGTGGTTTTTGCGACAGGCGGGGCGGTACATGCAGGAGTACCGCGACGTGCGCAAGCACCACACGCTGGTAGAGATTTGCAAGAAGCCGGAGCTGGCCGCAGAAGTGACGATTACCGCGGCGGAAAAACTGGGTGTGGATGCGGCAATCATCTTTGCCGATTTGCTGCTGCCGCTGGAGCCGATGGGACTGGACTTCGAGTTCCAGGCGGGCGAGGGCCCGGTGGTGCACAAGCCGGTGCGCACGGCCGAAGACGTGCGGGCGCTGCGGACTGATCGGGTAAATGATCTGGCGTACGTGGCGCTGGCGATCGAGAAGGTGGCCGCGCATTTTCGCGACCGGCTCGGAGTGATTGGATTTTGCGGCGCGCCCTATACGCTGGCGAGCTACATGATCGAAGGCGGCGGCTCGAGAAATTACCTCTACACAAAACAACTGATGTACCGCGACCCCATTGCGTGGAGCAGCCTTTTGGATAAGTTGGTGATTGTGCTGAGCGAATATTGCCGGTTGCAGGTGCAGGCGGGCGCGGATGTGATTCAGATTTTCGATAGCTGGGTGGGGTCGCTCGCGCTGAGCGACTATCGTGAGTACGCATTCGAAGCGTCAAAACGGCTGGTGCGGGCGGTGCAGGCGATGGGCGTGCCGGTGATTTATTTCGGAGTGGAGACGGCGGGGCTGCTTGAGCAGATGGCGGCGACGGGAGCGGATGTGATCGGGCTGGACTGGCGGCAGCCGCTGGACGAGGGGTGGCGTGCGGTGGGAGATGCGCACGCAGTGCAGGGAAATCTGGATCCGATTACATTGTTTGCGCCGCCGGATGTATTGGAGCAGCGAGTGAAGGAGATTCTGCGCGCGGCTGGTGGGCGTGCGGGGCACATTTTTAACCTGGGGCATGGAATTGTTCCGGGCACGCCGGTGGAGAATGTGCAGGCGGTAGTCAAGATCGTGCGCGAGTTTCGGCTGGAGTGCGCGCATGCCTAAGCAAGCGGTGCTGCTGCTGGCGCATGGAACGCCGGAGACGGTGGAACAGATTCCCGAATATTTGCGGAATGTGGTGAGCGGACGGCCGCTGCCGCAGGCGGTGGTGGAGGAGATTCAACATCGGTATTCGCTGATTGGAAAGAGCCCGCTGACGGAGATTACGCTCGCGCATGCGCGGCTGGTGGAGGAAGAGCTGGCCGCAGCGGGCGAGCGTGTTCCTGTGTATGTGGGAATGCGGAATTGGCGGCCCTATATTCCCGATGTGGTGAAACAAATGCGCGCGGATGGGGTGGAAGAGGCGGCGGTGATCTCGATGGCGCCGCAGAATTCACGGACGAGCGTGGGACTTTACCGGCGCGCGGTGGAGGCTGAAGCGGGCGGATTGCGGATCGACTTTATTGCGGGGTGGGCGGAACATCCGCTGCTGGCGGATGCGTTTGCCGAGCGGCTAAGGCCAGCGTTGGCGAAGCTGACCTCTGAGGTGGGCGAGCCGGTCCCGGTGCTGTTCACTGCGCATAGCGTGCCGATACGGACGGTGGAGGCTGCGGCAGCGGGAGCGGAAAGCGCAGGGCCGCGGCTCTGGCCGGGTCCCGCCGCGGCAGGCGATCCGTATGCAGAGGACGCGCGGCGGACCGCCGAGCTGGTGGCGAGGAGAGTGCCGGAGATCTCGCGGTGGTGGTTCGCATTCCAAAGCCAGGGCGCGAGCGGCGGGCCCTGGATTGGACCGAGCGTGGAGGAGACGCTGGACAAGATTGCGAGCGAGGGAGTGACGGCGTTGATTCTGCAGCCGATCGGATTTCTTTGCGATCATGTGGAGATCCTGTTCGATGTGGACATCCTTTTTCGGAAATACGCCAGCAAGAAACAGATCAGGTTGGAGCGCCCGGAGTCTTTGAACGCGTCGCAAACCCTTGCTCGAGCTGTTGCGGATTTAGCGGGAAATGGATTGCGTCGGCTGAAGGACGCGAGCGCAAATGGATGATTAACCTTCGCGAAAAGGCTGGGCGCAGCGGACGACCCGATCATCGACTTTTCTGATTCATGCCAAGGATTGTGCCCATTTTTCTGCTCGCGAGAGGACATTTGGAGATAGGATGGTGCCGATCGGGGTTTTGACTTTCCGATCGCCCCTGCGACTGTGTTGGGAAAAAGCCAAACGCGCAAGAAGCAGACGAGAGAGCTTGCCGCTGGGGTGACAGGAAATCTGAGAGGTATTTTGGGAGAGCACTGTGGCTGAGGAAAGTGCAAGGGGAGCGCCGCTAGAGAATGTAGTTGAGATGGGCAGATCGAGAGATGCGGTTTACTGCCCCGCGTGCCGTAGCGACCGGATGTACCGCCTGGAGCGGCGGGGCATTTTTCAGAAGAACGTGTTTCCGTTTTTCGGATTTTACCCGTGGCAATGCAAGGGGTGCGGAGCCGAAGCGATGTTGCGGAAGCGCAACCGTCGGCGGAGGAAACATACCGACGTGTAGGGCCGCGCGGCGCATTGCTCAAGCGCGGAAGAAATTTCTTGCCAAAAAGAGGACGTTTGCAGGCCGTTCAGCTAAACGGCGCATGAAGTAGGGGTACCACTCGCTGCCAAAAGGCACGTAGACGCGTACCTTGTATCCCTCACTGACAAGTTTGCGTTGCAGATCGCGGCGCACTCCATACAACATTTGAAATTCGAAGTGGTTGGGGGCGATGGCGGCTTCGGCGGCGTATGCCTTCACTTTGGCGATGAGGGCTTCGTGGTGCGTGGCGAGCGCGTGGTAGACGGGACTGTCGACAAGCATTTTGGCCAGCTTGAGAAAATTGGCGTCGACCTCGGTCTTGCGCGGGAAGGCAACATCCGGAGGCTCGTTGTATGCGCCCTTGCAGAGGCGGACGCGAATGCCGTCGGCGAGAAGCTGCTCGATGTCGGCCTGAGAACGATAGAGATAGGCCTGGATGACGACGCCGACAGCGCCGCGCAGGCCGGCGTGCGCGTGCACGCGGCGCACGATGTCGAGCGTCTCTTGCGTGAGGCGCGAGTCTTCCATGTCGATGCGGACGAAGCTCTGCGTGGAGCGGGCGTGCTGGACGAGACTTTCGGCGATGGACTGGGCCAGCTCGGGAGATTGCTCGAGACCCATCTGCGTGAGCTTGACGCTGATGTTGGCGTCGAGGCCGCGCTCGGCGATGGAATCGAGCAGGTGGTGGTAGACGTCGGCGGCGCGGTGCGCATCGGTGGGCGAAGACACGCTTTCGCCGAGGGAATCGAGAGTGACCGAAATGCCTTGGCGGTTGACGGCTTCGGCGACGCGGAGCGCGTCCTCGGGCTGCATGCCGGCGATAAATCGCGCATTGAGGCGAGTGCCCAGTGCGGAGTGTTCAAAGAAGCGGCGTAACGGACGGTTGTGAGAGAGTGCAATGAAAGCGGTACGAAGAAATGGCATGACTCGCCTCTGCTGGAGAGTGCGCCTGCAAAAGCGCGCCCGGCAGACAGATTAGTTTCGCACATGGGGACGGGGAAGAGTGTGGCGGCTAACACGTTCGTGTAAGGCGAATTGGGCGGAACGACGAGAGAGATTTTGCCGGTGAGAAAGACGGGGCTCGTTTATTGGACTTCGAAGAGAGCGCTGCCGTGAGGCGGCAGGGTCACGCCGATGTCTTTTGATTCTTTGGCGGTGGAATCGTCCCATACATTGCGGGCGGCGCGCTTTTTGCTGTCGAGGCCGAGTTGCTGCCAATTTGCGCGCAGGGTGACAGGGTTGTCGGCAAGGTTGAAGAAAGCGAAGTACTCTGCGTAGCCGCGATCGCCTGGCTGGCCAATGGAAGCGCACCAGACGCGGGCGTTTTCGAAGGCGGGGCCGAGAGCGGAGGTGCCGACGGGTCGGCTGTAGGTGGCGTACTGGTCGACAAAAAGCACGGATTGATTGGTGAGAAGTGAGCGCGTGAAGTCGTCGAGGCGGGTGAGATTGCCGCCGAAGAGGAGGGGCGAGCGCGTGACGGCCCAGAGAGTGAATTCGGTGCGCTGCTCGTCATGCGTCAGGCGGGATTGGCGCAGTTCACCCCAACCGGGATGCGGGCCGAGCCAGCCCTCGGGGAGCATGTCGGCGTCAGGCCAGTTGCCGGGGTTGGTGTAGGGATACCACTGCGCGAGGCGATCGAACATGTCGCGGACGCCCATGGGGAATTCGCTGCCGGGCTGGCGCGGGAAGGTCCAGCCGTCCCAGTGATCGTCGGCGATGCGCCACATCTGCGCGTATTTGGCAACTTCAGCAGCATGCTCGATCTGGGTTGGGCCGGGCGAGAGCGAGAGCACGATGGGGCGGCCGGATTTGCGAATGGCTTCGGCGATCTGGCGGATTTCAGTGGGGCGGTAGGGGTGGTCGGAAATGCAGTCGACTTTGAGGAAGTCGAGGCCCCATGAGGCGTAGAGGCGAATCATCGAGTCGTAGTAGGCCTGGCCGGCGGCGTTGTCTTTGATGCCCCAGTTGCCTTCGTCCCACGGGCAGGGTGATGTGGTGTCAGCGGCGTCGGCGGCGCGGAAGGAGCTGCCGGCGATGGGCAGATTGGCAGCGACGACCTGACGGGAAATGCCGCGCACAATGTGAATTCCGAATTTGAGACCCTGCGCGTGGAGCCAGTCGGCGAGCGGCTTGAACCCGGCGCCGTTTGCGGCCGAAGGGAAGCGAGTAGAAACGGGAATCAGCCGGCCGTTGGCGTCCCAGAGATAGTTCTTCTCTTCAAGTGTGCGACCGGCGGGATTGGTCATGTACCAGCCTTCGTCGATGACGGCGTACTTCCATCCGTATTGCTCGAGCGAGGCAAGAACGGTGGCATTGGCCTTGAATTGGTCTTCGTCGATGGTGAGGCCGTAGGAGTCCCAACTGTTCCAGCCCATGGGTGGTGTTGGGGCGGGCGCTTGCGCGAGGATGAGAGACGGAACGAGACACACGATGGTGAAAAGAGCCGCTGGAATGAGGGCTGGCTTGGTCATGAGGAAAGGATAGTCCAGCGGGGGCGGGGAAGGGAGCAAGGCGCGGAGTTAGCAAGTTAGCGTCCGGCGCGGCGGCCGGTGAAGAGTTGGCGGGAAAAGCGGGTTATTCTAAGCGAAGCCTACCGAGAGATCACAAAGAGAGCCGGTCAGATACATGAAAACAATTCGGGTCCATAAGGAGAACTTATGACAAAGACCCATGGGGCCGGTGTGTGGCACGGAGCCTTTGCGCTATGTGTTGCCGCGGTCTTTGCAGGGGCGACGGGCATGAAGGCGCAGGCCGCTGCGCCGGCGCAGAAGCCGGCGACGAACGGGCCGGCCACTATCGGCGCGCTGTTTGTGAGCGACATTCACTTCGAGCCGTTCTGGGATCCGGCGAAGGCGGCGCGGCTTAAGGCTGCGCCAGTGAGCGAGTGGGACGCGATTCTGGCTGAACCGGCATCGGCGGACCAGGCTGCGAAGTTCGCTGAGCTGCAGAAGACGTGCAAGGTGCACGGCGCGGATACGTCATACACGCTGTATGAATCGAGTTTGCGGGCGATCCGCGACGATGCGAGCGGCGCAAAATTCGTCGTGTTGAGCGGGGATTTGATCGCGCACGATTTTTCGTGTAAGTTCGAGACGATTTTTCCCAAGGCGAAGCCTGTCGAGCACCGGGCTTTTGCGGAGAAGACGATCGACTACGTAATGCACAAGCTGCGAGGCGCGCTGCCGGGCGTGCCGGTGTATGCGGCGCTGGGAAATAACGACTCGGATTGCGGCGACTATCAACTGGATCCGGACAGCGCGTTTCTGGCGGAGATTGGAAAATTCCTGACCTCCGACTTTCCAGCGAGAGAGCGGGCCGAGGCGCTGCGTACGTTTGGCGAGGGAGGGTTTTACAGCGTGAGGCTGCCGGCGCCGATGGCACACACGCGGATGCTGGTGCTGGACGATCTGTTTATGTCGCAGCGGTATGCGACATGCTCTGGAAAGCCGAATCCTGCGCCTGCGGCAGCGCAGATTGTGTGGCTGGAGCAGCAACTGGACGCGGCGCGGCGGGGCCATGAGAAGGTGTGGGTGATGTCGCACATTCCGCCGGGTGTGAATCCCTACGGGACGGCGACGAAGGTGCTTGACCTGTGCAGCGGGAGCAAGCCGCAAATGTTTTTGAAGTCGGAGGCGCTGCCGGATGCGATGTCGAATTACGGCGACGTGATCGAACTGGCGATTTTTGCGCACACGCACATGGATGAGATGCGGCTGCTGAAACCGGAGGTGGCGGGAGCTCCGACGGAGGGCGTTGCGGTGAAGTTGGTCCCGTCGATTTCTCCGATTAACAGAAACAATCCGTCGTTTACAGTGGCGCAGATCGATGCGGCGACGGCTCAACTGAAGGACTATCGGGTGATTGTGGCATCGAATCAGACGGGAGTCGATACGCAGTGGACCGAGGAATACGATTTCGCGCAGACCTATAAAGAGGATGCGTTTACGGCGGCGAGCGTGACGGATTTGATTGAAGGATTCAAGGGCGATCCCACAGCGCAGGCCGGCGCGAGCCAGAGTTACATTCGGAATTTTGATTCGGGGACCGGGGCAAGGGAACTCGGAGTGTTCTGGCAACCCTACACATGCGCGCTGAGGAACGACGGGGGGGATGCATTCAGGGAGTGCGTTTGCGGTGAGCCGATGGGGCAGCGGAAACCCTAGCGCGCGGAGACAACCTGGCGGAGGCGCGGAGCTTTCTCTTCTTTTGCGGCGAGATACTCGTTGACGGCGGCGGCGGCTTTGCGGCCTTCGGAGATGGCCCAGACAACGAGCGACTGGCCGCGGCGCATGTCGCCGGCGGCGAAGATGCCGTCGACCGAGGACATGTAGTCGGTGGTGGCGATGTTGCCGCGATTGTCTAGTGCGAGGCCGAGCTGGTCGATCATGCCGTTGCGGACGGGGCCGAGGAAGCCCATGGCGAGCAGAACGAGATCGACGTCGAGCGTGAACTCGGTTCCGGCCTGGGCTTCGAACTTGGGCGGCGGACCGACGCGAATACAGTGAAGCTGTTTGACGTTGCCGGCATCGTCGCCGGTGAACTGCACAGTATTGATGCTCCAGTCGCGAACGCCTCCCTCTTCGTGCGAGCTTTCGGTGCGCAGTTGCAGCGGCCACAGCGGCCATGGCGTTGAGGCAGCGCGCTCGGCAGGCGGGCGCGGCATGATTTCAAACTGATGGACGCTCTTTGCGCCCTGCCGATGGCTGGTGCCGAGGCAGTCCGCGCCGGTGTCGCCGCCGCCGATGATGACGACGCGCTTGCCGGTGGCGAGAATGGACGCCGCAGCCTTCATGGACGCAAGAATCGTGTCTTCTTTGTCGCCTTCGTTGCGGCGATTCTGCTGGGGCAGGAACTCCATGGCGTAATGAATGCCCTTGAGCTCGCGGCCGGGGACGGGCAGGTCGCGCGGGTGCTCTGCGCCGCCCGAGAGAAGGACGGCGTCGAATTGATCTGTCAGGGAATCCACGGGAATGTTGACGCCGACATGTGCGTTGGTCTGGAAGATGATGCCCTCGGCCTTCATTTGTGCGATGCGGCGATCGACGACGTGCTTTTCAAGCTTGAAGTTGGGAATGCCGTAGCGAAGAAGGCCGCCGATGCGGTCGTTTTTCTCGTAGACGGTGACGGAGTGGCCGGCGCGGCGAAGCTGCTGTGCGGCGGCGAGACCTGCGGGTCCGCTGCCAACGACGGCGACGCGCTTGCCGGTGGCCTGTTCGGGCGGCTCGGGATGGATCCAGCCTTCATCCCAGCCGCGCTCGACGATGGAGCGCTCAATTAATTTGATCGAGACGGGCGGCTGATTGATGCCCAGTACGCAGGAGGCTTCGCAGGGAGCGGGGCAGATGCGGCCGGTAAACTCGGGAAAGTTGTTGGTCGAGTGGAGGCGGCGGACGGCGGCCTGCCATCGATTGTTGTAGACGAGATCGTTCCAATCGGGGATGAGATTGTTGACCGGACAGCCGGTGTGACAGAAGGGCACGCCGCAGTCCATGCAGCGAGCGCCCTGCTCGCGCTGCTTTTCCTCGGGGAACGGCTCGTAGATCTCGAACCAGTCGCGAATGCGCTCTTCAGGCTTGCGGCGCGTAGGCTGGTCTCGTTCAATCTCTAAAAAGCCGGTGACCTTACCCATGCTGCACCTCGGCTGATGCGGCGACCAGTGACGGTGCGGCGAGTGGCGAAGTGTAGACGGCTTGCGCGCGCTCGACGCCGAGGACGCGCTTGTATTCGTGCGGGAAGACTTTGATGAAGAGCGGCTGTGCGTCGGCCCAGTGCTCGAGGACCCATGCGGCGCGAGGGCTGCCGGTGAGATCGCGATGGCGCGCGAGCAGGGCGCGGATTCTTTCAATGTCGTCGGAGTTGATCAGTGGCTCCAAATCCACACTGGCCTTGTTGCAGCGGCGCGTGGAGAAGTCGCCTCGATCGTCGTAGACGTAAGCGATGCCGCCGCTCATGCCGGCGGCGAAGTTGCGGCCTGTAGAACCGAGGACGATGACGAGGCCGTTGGTCATGTATTCGCAGCCGTGGTCGCCGACGCCTTCAACGACGGCGGTTGCGCCGGAGTTGCGAACGGCGAAACGCTCGCCGCCGATGCCGTTGAGGAAGACTTCGCCGCTGGTTGCGCCGTAAAGAACGACGTTGCCGACGAGAATGCTTTCCTCGGGCAGGAAGCTGGAGGTCTTGGGCGGATAGGCGACGATGCGGCCGCCGGAGAGGCCTTTGCCGAGATAGTCGTTGGCGTCGCCCTCAAGCTCGAGCGTGACGCCTTGCGGAACGAAAGCGCCGAAGCTTTGGCCGGCAGAGCCGCGGAATTTGTAGTGGATGGTGCCGTCAGGTAAACCAGCAGATCCAAAGCGGCGCGCGATTTCGCCGCCCAGCATGGCGCCGACCGTCCGGTGCACGTTGCGAATGGCGAAGCTGGCGGTGACGGGCGTTTGCGATTCGAGAGCGGGCTTGGCTTTGGCGATGAGAGCGTGATCGAGAGCCGGACCGAGGCCGTGATCCTGGGAGGTGGTGCGGCGGCGGGCGACACGAGAAGGAAGCGGCGGCACGTGGAGGATCGACGAGAGGTCGACGCCTTTGGCTTTCCAGTGCTCGCCGTCGATGTGCGTCTCGATTTTTTCGACGCGACCAACCATTTCGTCGACTGTGCGGAAGCCGAGTTTGGACATGTGATGGCGCATCTGCTCGGCGATGAAGAAGAAGAAGTTGATAACGTGCTCGGGCGTGCCGGTGAAACGCTCGCGGAGGATGGGGTCCTGAGTGGCGATGCCGACGGCGCAGGTATTCAAGTGGCACTTGCGCATCATGATGCAACCCATTGAGATGAGGGGCATTGTGGCAAAGCCGAATTCTTCGGCGCCGAGCAGCGCAGCGATGACGACGTCGCGGCCGGTCTGGAGCTTGCCGTCGGTCTGCACGCGAATGCGGCTGCGCAGATCGTTGAGGAGCAGAACCTGCTGGGTTTCGGCGAGGCCGAGTTCCCAGGGCAGGCCGGCGTGCTTGATGGAGCTGAGCGGCGATGCGCCGGTGCCGCCAGTGTCGCCGGAGATGAGTACGACGTCGGCGTGAGCTTTGGAGACGCCCGCAGCGACGGTGCCAACGCCGACTTCAGAGACGAGCTTGACGGCGATGCGCGCCTGCGGATTGACGTTTTTGAGGTCGTAGATAAGCTGCGCGAGATCCTCGATGGAGTAGATGTCGTGGTGCGGCGGAGGCGAGATGAGGCCGACGCCGGGGATGGAATGTCGGATGCGCGCGATCTCACTGTCAACTTTATGGCCGGGGAGCTGGCCGCCCTCGCCGGGCTTCGCGCCCTGGGCCATCTTGATCTGCAGCTCGGTGGCGTTGACGAGGTAGTTGGTGGTGACGCCGAAGCGTCCGCTGGCGACCTGCTTGACGGCGCTACGGCGCGAATCGCCGTTGGCGTCGGGCGTAAAGCGGGCTTCGTCCTCGCCCCCCTCGCCGGTGTTGGACATGCCGCCGAGGCGATTCATGGCGATAGCGAGCGTTTCGTGCGCCTCTTTCGAAATTGATCCGAAGCTCATGGCGCCGGTGGTGAATCGCTTGACGATTTCTTTAGCGGGCTCGACCTCTTCGATGGGAATCGGCTCGTCGAGATATTTGAGTTTGAGCAGACCGCGCAGCGTGCAGAGGGTGCGGTTCTGTCCATCGATGAGGTCAGTGAATTCCTGGAAGGTGGCCGGATTGTTGTTGCGGACCGCGTGCTGCACTTTGCTGATGGTGAGCGGATTGAGCAGGTGGTATTCGCCGCCCTCGCGATATTGGTACTGGCCGCCGACGGCGAGATCGGTCTCGGAGTCAGTGAGCGGCTGGAAGGCGTACTCGTGTTTTAACTGCGCTTCCTGGGCGAGCACACCGAGGCCGACACCTTCAATGCGCGAGGCGGTGCCGGGGAAGTAGTCCTCGATGAGGGAGCGGTTGAGGCCGACAGCCTCAAAGACCTGCGCGCCGCGATAGCTTTGCAGCGTGCTGATGCCCATCTTGGAGAAGGTTTTGAGCAAGCCTTTGTTGATGGCCTTGATGAAATTCTTTTCGCCTTGCTCGGCGGAGATTTTGTCGGGCAACAGGCCGCGGCGCTTGAGATCGTGGATGGTTTCGATGGCGAGGTAGGGATTGATGGCGCTGGCGCCGTAGCCGATGAGCAGGGCGAAGTGCATAACCTCGCGCGGCTCGCCGCTCTCAATGATGAGCGCGACTTGAGTGCGTTTTTCCTCGCGGACGAGGCGGTTGTGAACGGCGGCCATCGCGAGCAGGCTGGGAATGGGCGCGTAAGTTGGATCGACGCCGCGATCGGAGAGAATGAGCAGCGTGTAGCCGGAGTCGACGGCGTGCGAGGCGCGGTTGCTCAGGTCCTCGAGCGCGTGGCGCAGGCCTTTTTCGCCATCCTCAGCGCGGAAGAGCGCGGGCAGCGTGGTGGCTAACAAATCGCCGGAGGAGACGCGGCGGAGTTTTTCGAGGTCGCGGTTGGTGAGGATGGGATGAGGCAGCTTGAGAGTGTGGCAGTTCTCAGGCGCTTCGTCGAGAATATTGCGCTCGGTGCCGATGTAGCTGATGAGCGACATGACGAGCTCCTCGCGAATCGGATCGATGGGCGGATTGGTGACCTGGGCGAAGAGCTGCTTGAAGTAGTTGAAGAGTGGCTGCGGACGGTCAGAGAGACAGGCCAGAGGCACGTCGGTGCCCATGGAGCCGACCGGCTCCTGACCTTCGGCGCCCATGGGCGCGAGAAGGATGCGGAGATCTTCTTCGCTGTAGCCGCAGGCGCGCTGGCGGCGGAGCAGGGTCTCGGGATTGAAGGCGATGATGCGCGCCGGCTCGGGCAGCGAGTCGATGGTGACCTGCTGCTGCTTGAGCCAGTCGCCGTAGGGCTGGCGCGCGGCGAGAGACTTTTTGATTTCAGCGTCGGAGATGATGCGCTGCTGAACGGTATCGACGAGGAACATGCGGCCGGGTTGCAGGCGGCCTTTCTTGAGGACGTCCTCGGGCGGGGCCTCGATGACGCCGGCCTCAGAGGCGAGAACCACGAGGTCGTCTTTGGTGACGATGTAGCGGCCGGGGCGAAGGCCGTTGCGGTCGAGCGTGGCGCCGATGACGCGGCCGTCAGTGAATGCGATTGCGGCGGGACCGTCCCATGGCTCCATGAGCGAGGCGTGGTACTCGTAGAAGGCGCGCTTGTCCTCATCCATGTCGGGGTTGCCGGCCCAGGCCTCGGGAATGAGCATGGCCATGACATGGGGCAGAGAACGGCCGGACTGGAATAGGAATTCGACTGCGTTATCGAGAGACGCCGAATCGCTGCCGCCAGGGACGACGACGGGGTAAAGCTCCTTGATTTTGTCGCCGTAAAGCGAGCTCTGCAAGACCGATTGGCGCGCATTCATCCAACTGACGTTGCCGCGGATGGTGTTGATCTCGCCGTTGTGCGCAACGTAGCGGTAGGGATGGGCAAGCTTCCAACTCGGGAATGTGTTGGTGGAGAAGCGCTGGTGAATGAGGGCGAGCGCGCTGGTGACGAGAGGGTTGGCGAGTTCGAAATAAAATTTCTCAATCTGCGGGGCCAGCATGAGGCCCTTGTAGATGATGGTTCGACAGGAACACGAGGGGACGTAGAAGGTGTCCTTGTCCTCGATTTCGGAGGCAAAGATTTCGTTTTCGGTGCGGCGGCGAATACGGTAGAGGAGACGCTCGAAGGCGTCTTCGTCGAGGCCTTTGGGGCGGCCGATGAAGAGTTGCTCAATGTAGGGCTGAGAGTTGCGGGCTTCGCGGCCGATGGCGTCGCCGTTGACGGGTGTGTCGCGCCAGCCGAGGACGGTGCAGCCCTCTTCCTGAGCGATGCGCTCAAAGACGCCTTCGCACTGCAGGCGATTCTGGCGCTCGACGGGAAGGAAACACATGGCCACGCCGTATGCGCCGGGTTCGGGCAGCTTGATGCCCAGCTCGGCACATTCCTTTACGAAGAAAGCGTGGGGAATCTGGATGAGGATGCCCGCGCCGTCGCCAGTCTCGGGGTCGCAACCGGCCGCGCCGCGATGCGTGAGGTTGATGAGGACCTCGAGGCCCTTGCGGATGATCTCGTGACTCTTCTCGCCGCGGATGTTCGCGACCAGCCCCATGCCGCAGGCATCGTGTTCATCTCGAGGATGATAGAGGCCTTGCGGTTTCGGTGGGCGGAGACGGCGATTGAAAGATGCCATGGCAGCCTTTTTGAGCAGAAATTTGATTGCGACAACTTGAATATTTCGAAGTACACAACCACTCTGCGATTCTGAAGCCGAAAATCGCCTTGCCAGCAGATCGAGAGGTTTTACGTGAGCAGATCCGGCCGCATCCCGGAAGTGCGCTGTTTTTAATATAACGAAAAACCCCGGTCAATGCAGTAGTCCCTTTCAGAATGGGGGACGGAGGGGCCGGGGAGGGCGGAGATGCGACGGCCACTTCGCCTGGGAGTCCGAGGGAATGACACTCGAGAGTCATCGCATGTTGTGTATTTTCTGCCGTATACTCGGGGTCAATGAAGCGCATGAACGACACGATTCTGGTGACCGGCGGGGCGGGGTTCATCGGCTCGAACTTTGTTCTGGGTTGGATGAAAGCCGGCGGCGGGGCTCTGGTGAACCTGGACCTGCTTACCTATGCCGGGAATGCCGCGAACCTGGCGGAGCTCGAAGGCGACGAGCACTACACGTTTGTGCGCGGCGATATTTGCGATGCGAAACTGGTGAGTTCGTTGTTGCGCAAATACCAGCCAAGGGCGATTGTGCATTTTGCCGCCGAAAGCCACGTGGACCGGTCGATTGTTTCGCCGGAGGGGTTCATCCGCACGAATGTGATGGGAACGTTTACGCTGCTGGAGCAGGCGCGGGTGTATTGGAGCGGGCTGGGCGACGAAGAGCGTGCGGCGTTCCGGTTCCTTCATGTCTCGACGGACGAGGTGTACGGGACGCTGGGTCCGGACGATGCTGCATTCAGCGAGGAGACGGCTTACGCGCCGAACAGTCCGTATGCGGCGTCGAAGGCGGGATCGGACCATTTGGCGCGGGCGTACTTTCACACCTTCAGGCTGCCGGTGCTGACGACGAACTGTTCGAATAACTATGGGCCGTTTCAATTTCCTGAAAAATTAATTCCGCTGGTGATTCTGAATGCGCTGGAGGGCAAGCCGCTGCCAGTTTACGGCGACGGAAAGAATGTGCGCGACTGGCTGTATGTGGAGGATCACTGCGCGGCGATTCGCGCAGTGCTCGAAAAAGGGCGGCCGGGAGAGACGTACAACATTGGCGGGAACAGCGAGCGGGCGAATGTCGATGTGGTGACGGCGATTTGCGATCTGGTGGACGAGTTGCGGCCGCAGCCGGGAGCCGCACCGCGGCGAAAGCTTATCACTTATGTTCAAGACCGGCCGGGACACGACCGGCGGTACGCGATCGACGCAAGAAAGATTGCGGGCGAGCTGGGCTGGAAACCCGCTGAGGGGTTTGAGAGCGGGCTGCGCAAGACCGTGCGCTGGTACCTGGAACACGGCGAGTGGGTAGAGAGTGTGCGGACCGGGGCCTATCGCGATTGGATTGCGAAGAACTACGCGGAGCGGGCCCAATTATGAGGCCCATGACGAGGATTGCAAGATGAAGGGAATCATTCTGGCCGGCGGATCGGGGACGCGGTTGTATCCCGTGACCCATGTGGTGTCGAAGCAGCTTTTGCCGGTGTACAACAAGCCGATGATCTACTACCCGCTGAGCACGCTGATGCTGGCGGGGCTCAAGGAGATTTTGATCATCTCGACGCCGCAGGACACGGGACGGTTCGCGGATTTGCTGGGGGACGGAAATCGGTGGGGCCTGGAAATCGGCTATGCCGTGCAGCCGAGCCCCGATGGATTGGCGCAGGCGTTCCTGATTGGGCGGGATTTCATCTGTGGGCAGCCAAGCGCGCTGGTGCTGGGAGACAACATCTTTTATGGGCAGGGCTTCTCGAGACAGCTGCAGTCGGCGGCGCGACTCAAGGATGGGGCGACGATTTTTGCGTACCCGGTGGAGGATCCCGAACGGTATGGCGTGGTGGAGTTCAACAAAGAAGGACGAGCGGTGAGCCTGGAGGAGAAGCCAGCGAAGCCAAAGTCGCGGTATGCGGTGACGGGACTGTACTTTTACGACCGCGACGTGGTGAAGATTGCCGAGACGCTGAAGCCATCGGCGCGCGGGGAACTGGAGATTACGGATTTGAACCGGCGCTACCTGGAGGCAGGGAAGCTGAAGGTGGAGATCATGAGCCGCGGCATGGCGTGGCTGGACACTGGAACGCACGATGCGCTGCTGGAAGCGGCGACGTTTGTGCACACGATTGAGCGCCGGCAGGGCCTGAACATCGCGTGCCCTGAGGAGATCGCCTACCGGCAGGGATTCATCAACGCCGAGCAACTGGAGAAGCTGGCCGCGCCGATTGCAAAGAGCGGCTACGGGCAGTACCTGTTGGCGCTGTTGCGCGAGCCGTACTTTGCGGCCAGGATTGAGTAGCCATGAAGATCGAAGAAACATTGTTGCCCGGCGTGCTGGTGCTGACGCCGAAGATCTATCGGGACGACCGGGGAACATTCTCTGAGACCTTCAGTTTGCGGCGCATGGCGGAGGCGGGACTGCCGACGAATTGGGTTCAGGACAATTTTTCGGTCTCGCAGAAGAATGTGCTGAGGGGGATTCATTATCAGATCGCGCAGCCGCAGGGAAAGCTGGTGCGGGTGACACATGGAGCGGTGCTGGACGTGGCGGTGGATCTGCGGCGCAGCTCGACTTCTTTTGGCAAGCATGTGGCCGTCGAGCTGAGCGGGGGAAACGGCAGGATGCTGTGGATTCCCGCAGGGTTCGGACACGCGTTTCTGGTTCTGAGCGAGTTGGCGGGGTTTGCCTACAAGGTGACGGATTATTATTCCCCAGAGGGCGAGCGGACGATTGTGTGGAACGATCCGGAGCTGGCGATCAAATGGCCGATTGCTGCCGGCGATGCGATTGTGTCGCACAAGGACGCGAAGGGAAAGTTGCTGCGCGACGCGGAAGTGTTTGCGTAGCGCGCGGGCAAAGACGGCGGGGGAGGCTTGACGCCGCAAACTGCGGCAGGCTGAGCGGGCAAAACCGGCCGGTTTCTGGTGCTTCTCTGGGTTATACTTGCATGGTCACGGCACGGGTACGCCGCCATCTTTATCACGTTTGAGGTAGTCATGTCAGGCCACTCGAAATGGGCCACAATCAAGCACAAGAAGGGCGCGCTGGATGCCAAGCGCGGCAAGATTTTCACGCGGGTTATCAAGGAGATTACGATCGCGGCCAAATCGGGCGGCGATCCGGACGGAAACCCGCGGCTGCGAACGGCGATCCTGGCGGCCAAGGCGGAAAACATGCCGGCGGAGAACATCAAGCGGGCGATCCAGCGCGGCACTGGCGAGCTTGAAGGGGTCAGCTACGAAGAAGCCACTTTTGAGGGGTATGGGCCGGGAGGCGTGGCTGTCCTCGTGGACGTGCTGACGGACAACCGCAACCGTGCGGTGAGCGAGATTCGTCATGCGTTCTCAAAAAATGGCGGGAACCTGGGCGAATCGGGCTCGGTGAAGTTCATGTTTGCCAAGAAGGGCCTGATCGCCGTGGAGAAGTCGGCGGCCAGCGAAGAGAAGTTGATGGACATTGTGCTGGAGCACGGCGGCGAGGACCTGAAGGACGAGGGCGATACGTGGGAGATTCTTACTGAGCCGGGATCGTATGAAGCAGTGGCCAATGCAGTGAAGGCCGCGGGGATTCCGACGGTGATGAGCGAAGTGACCATGGTGGCGTCGACCTACAACAAGCTGGAAGGCACCGCTGCCAACCAGATGGTTCGGCTGCTTGAGGCGCTCGAGGACTTGGACGACGTGCAGAATGTCCACTCGAACTTCGACATGGACGCCGAGCAAATGGAGCACGCGGCCAGATAAGGGGATCTGAGGAAGGCAGCGCAAAAGGCCGCCCACTCGTGGCGGTCTTTTTTTGGGAGAAGACAGGGAACAGAAAAGCAGGGACCAAGGGACCAAGGGAATAGGGACGTAGAGACTCAGGGACTGGGTGGGGGAAGCTTTTGAGGCGAATTGAAGGAATTGTTTTGCTCTTTTTGCTGGCGGGGGCGGTGACGGCGGCAGCTCAGGCGGGTGGCGGGGCAGCGTCGGCGAATGGCACTGGACGCCAACTTACACCGAAGTTTTATGACGTCTTGCACGATATCCCGGACGACCCGGTCGCTGACGTTCGGACGAACCGCAGCTGGGAGTATGGCCCGTTTTTGAGTTGGGGCTCGGGAGTGGGCGACCGGTCGAATTACAAGTTTTTCTGGGGCGGATTCGAAGTGGCCAAGGTGCTGACGCCGGTAGTGCACGCTGGAATCTTCAGCGGGCAGTTTGAGTTTGGCGGCAACATCATGCCACTTTGGCAGGCGTACACGCCAGCACCGCATGAGCAGGCGTACACCTGCGAAACTCCGACCGGGCAGTTTTACACTTGTCTTTTGCCGTTTGGCGGGGGAACGTTCCGGGGAGTAAGCCTGACCCCAGTGATTTTTCGCTGGAACTTTCTGACCAGGTCTCGGCACATCCAGCCGTGGTTTCAGGCAGCGGGCGGGCTGATTTATACGACGCATGAATACCCGCCGAACGTGATGAGCAACAACAACCCGAACAACGGGCCCATCATCGACGGCTCGACGTGCGTGTGGAATTTCTCGCCGCAAGGCGGAATTGGAGTGCACTACTTCCTGAAGTCAAAGCGGTCGATCGATCTGGGCGTGAATGCGGTGCACATCTCTTCCGCGTCGCTGGGCGACCACAATCCCGGGGTCAACGCCAGTATTCAGGTGCAGGCGGGATATACGTTCTGGAAATGAAAAAGACAGGGAATAGGGAATAGCCAATAGGGAGTAGAGAGACAGGGAACAGGGAACGGCGTCCCGGGCTGCGGGCGCGGAAGCAAGGCGGAGATGAGCGGAGCGATCGTCGAGTGCGTTCCCAATTTTTCAGAGGGCACGGATGCCGGCCGCGTGGAAGCGATCGTAGCCGCCATGCGTGTGGATGGGGTTCACCTGCTGGATTGGTCGATGGACGCGGACCACAACCGCTCGGTGGTGACGATTGCCGGAGAGCCGGCGGCGGTGGTTGAGGCAGCGGTGCGGGGCGCGGGCAAGGCGGTTGAGCTGATCGACCTGACAAGACAGCAGGGGGTGCATCCGCGCATCGGAGCGGCGGACGTGATTCCATTTGTGCCGGTGAGAGGAATCAAGCTGGAGCAGTGCGTGATGCTGGCGCGGCAGGCCGGCCTCGAGATCTGGCGGCGGTTTGGAGTGCCGGTTTATTTCTATGAGGCGGCGGCGGCGCGGCCGGACCGGGTGAACCTGGAGGACGTGCGCAAGGGGCAGTTCGAGGAACTGAGGGACGCGGCGCAGAACGACCCGACGCGGCGGCCGGACCTGGGAGGGCCTGTGCTGCATCCCACGGGGGGCGCCTGCGCCGTGGGTGCGCGCAAGTTCCTTGTTGCATACAACATCTACTTTGATTCGTCGGATGTGGCCATGGCCCGGGCGATCGCGCGCGAGATCCGCGCCGCGTCGGGCGGATTGAAGGGGGTGAAGGCGATGGGGGTGCTGGCGCACGGGAGGGCGCAGTTGTCGATGAATATCACGGACTTTGAGGCGACGCCGCTGTCAGTGGTGTACCGCAAGGTGGTGGGCCTGGCAGCACGGCATAAGACCGGGATCGGCAAGGGAGAGGTGATCGGGTTGATTCCCGAGGCGGCTTGTGAGCGGGAAAGCGATTGGATGCGTCAATTAGATGAGTTCGACGAGCAGACCAAGATTCTGGAGCGGCGCCTCGAGCACCCGCTGGTGTGGCCGCAAGGGTAATGCCAGGCGAACCGGAGCAAGCAAGAGATCGGTACAATAGGGTCAGGGCGCCAAGACACGATCGAAATGGGCAGGAATGGCGCGAAGAAATGCGAATTTGGACCCGACGCAGACGAGTTGGACGGCAAGAAGCCTGCGCGGGATCGAAATTTGGAGGGTTAAGTTGAAAAGGTTGGCGAAGCTTTCGATTGCAGCGTTGATGGTGGCGGCTGTTGTTCCAGCCCCTGCGGCACAGTTAACAACGGATGCGCGCGGAGCGATCCCGCGCGAAGTGCAGCAACTAGTGGTGATCGACTACAAGGCAATGCAGAATTCGACGGCGGCGATGAACCTGCGCAATCGCGTGGAGCCGCCGGAGCTGAAGCAGTTCGACGAGGCATTGAGCAAGTTCACGCTGAAGCCGGTTCTGGCTTCGGGCAAGCCGAGTCCGAACCCTGGCGAGCCGATCGATCAGTATGTGGACGAGCTGGCATTTGCGCTGTTCCGGCCAACGCCGACCAGCGACGCGCTGCAATCGGTGGGAATCGCGCAGGGGCAGTTCCCGACAGAGGACATCCTGGCGAGCTTTAAAGCGCAGAAGATCAAGCCCACGATGGTGCGGACCAATAGCGTGTACCCGATGACCAAAACGGGGATGGTGCTTTGCTTTGTCGATCCGTCGACGATGGTTTTCGGCAGCAAGGATTCGGTGACCAAGGCTCTGGATGCGCGCGACGGGATGGCCCAGAGCATGCTGACCAACGGATCGATGATGAGCGCGATGCAGAGCGTGGATTCGAGTTCGCTGTGGAGCATTCTGGACAACAAGGGCACGCAGACGATGATGAAGCAGTTGCTGGGCGAGGCGGGATCGGTGACCGATTTCGACAGCGTGAAGCAGCGGCTGGAGGCGTCGTGGTATGCGATGGACTTTACGCACGGCGTGAGGTTCGAGTTGACGATTGCGACGGGCGATTCGTTCGCAGCGGCCACGATTTCGTCGCTGCTGTCGGCGGCGGTGATGCTCAGGAAGATGACGGGATCGGACACGGAGAAGCAGGCATTGAACGAGACCTCAATTGACTCGGATTCAGGAAAGCTGGAGGTTCATTTTGCGGCCTCGGATACGGAGTTCAGCGCGCTGTTGCAGTCGCCGCTGTTCCAGACCATGGTGCATTGAGGGCAGGGAACAAGGGACCGAGGGACCGAGAGAACAAGGGACCAAGCAAACTTTGAGTGATTGAACGGCGGAGCTTCCGGAAACGGGCTCCGCCTTTTTGCGTCTGAGCCAGCTTTGTGCCGCTGGCTGCTGCGCACAGGAGGGGTTCAGGATCAGGAGGGCGGCGTGAGTTGGGGCAGGAACTGGGCTTTGCCGGCGGGCAGGAGGACGATCTTAAGCTGGCCCTGCTGGCGCTCGACGAGGGTGGGGCCGCTGATCTGGACCTGCTTTTCGTCTGCGCCTGTGTAGGTGATTTTGAGCGAACCGTTGCCGCGGACCTGAAAGCGATAGTGGTAGACCGCACCGGAGACAATACGGTCGGCGCCAAAGCTGGCGCTGGGGTAGTCAACTTCAAGGAGCTGAATGTCGGCGCCGGTGCGGTTCTCGATGGTGGTGTCGATATGGTACGAGTGGCAGGCGGTGGCTGCGAGGAGACCGCAAGAGAAGATTGAAGCAAAGAGTAGGCGGCGCGCTACGGCGAAGCGGGTCACTTGCCCGGCTCCTCTTTGGGCGAGGCCGATTCACCGGCGGGAGAACTGTGCGCGGAATGTTTGGCGAGATCCTTTTCCAGGCGATCGAGGCGCTTGAGCAGCTCGGGGAGGCGCTGGAAGATGGCGACGGCGCGCAGCCAGATGCGATTGTCGAAGCCGGGTGAGCCGGAGATCATTTTGCCGGGCGGGATGTCATGGGAGACGGCAGATTGCGCGGTGAGGATGACGCCGTCGCCGACCGTGCAATGGCCGGCGATGCCCACCTGGCCGGCGAGAATGACGTTGTTGCCGATGATGGAGGAGCCGGCGAGCCCGGTTTGCGCGCAGATCAGCGTGTCGTTGCCGACGCGCGATCCATGGCCGACCTGGACGAGATTGTCGACCTTGGTGCCATCGCCGATTTCCGTAGCACCTACAGTCGCGCGGTCGATGGTGGCGTTGGCCTGCACATCAACGCGGCTGCCGATGCGAACGGGGCCGGATTGCGGGATCTTTTCCCAATGGCCCTGCTCGTTTTTGGAGAAGCCGAAGCCGTCAGCGCCGATGACGACGCCGTTTTCGAGGGTGACGTGGTCGCCTAAAATGCAGTTTTCGCGGACGACGGCGTGCGCGTGGGCGAAAAAGTGGCTGCCGACCTGAACGCCGGGATAGAGCACAACGTGAGGCAGGATCGTGGCGTGGGCTCCGAGGCGGACACCGGAACCGACGACGACGTATGCGCCGATGTGGGCGTTTGGGCCGATGACGGCGGTGGGATGGACGACCGCAGTGTGATGAATTCCGGGCGCGTAGGAGGGCGGCTCATAGAAGAGGCCGAGAGCGCGCGAGAAAGCGTGGTAGGGATTCTTGATGCGCAGCGTTGCGGCGGAGATTTCCTGAAATTCAGGCTCGACGAGGACGGCTGCGGCGTGCGTGGTGCGGGCGAGCGCGGTGTAGCGCACATTGGCGACGAAGGTGATTTCGGTCGGGCCGGCTTCTTCAATGCCTTTGACGCCGGTAATTTCAAGGTCTGGGTTGCCGCGGAGTTCCGCGCCCAGCTTCGTTGCCAATTCACCAAGCTTCATTGAGGAAATTGTAAAGGGTTGGGCCTGATGGGCGCGTTGCAGGACTGGTGATCTCTGGTTAGCTAGGGCTGGTGCAATGCGCGATGGCACGCGATTTCAAATTTCGGGATCGACAGAATCGGCAGTGCCTTTCACTTCTGCTGTGCGCGTCGCTTTGTGCCTACGCCACAAACTTAGAGGAATGAAAACGAAATACCCCGTGCACACGCCAAACGAAAGAAAGCTCAGCAGCGCACACGCCGATTGCAGAAAATGCAGAAGAGAATGCGCGGTTCTGACATAGGCGCCTATCCAGTTCGAGGACGCGAAGAGCAAAAGCGCAGTCCCGCCGAACGCGACGCACCGCAACGCGCACTTCTTGGCGTTGAGGTGATGTTCTCTTTCTCGCCAGACCTTATAGGCAACGACAATCCCAAGTGCTGGCGCGATAACGAAGAAAGTCAGCAGCTCCAATGCGTCCATCAACGACAGGTAGCGAGGGTACATATGTGCGATCCAGATGTGGTAGTAACAGTATAGTCCGAGCTTGGATCGACAACTCCGTCAACCAATTCATCTAGCCGGCTAGCGTGCCGGCGGCGCGAGGTCGGGAACGGCGGGGACGGCGGTTTGCGGCGGCGCTTGCAGCGTGTGGGCGGCGGATTGCGCAGCATCGAGCGTTGCGCCGGGAATGATGCCGAGAACGAGCGTGGCGGCGACAGCGAGGAACAAGGCTGCGATGACGGCCGCGCCGACCGCGGGCTTGGGAGCGGCGACCTTCTGGTCGTCCGATGGTCGCTGGGCCGCGACGACTACGAGGCGAAGGTAATAAGCGGCGGCCAAGCCTGAGTTGAGCAGGCCGATGATGGCGAGAGCGATGGCGCCGCCACCGACCGCAGCCGTGAAGGAGTAGAACTTGCCGAAGAAGCCGCCGGTGAAGGGAATGCCGATGAGCGACAGGAGGAAGAAGATGAGCAGGCTGCCGAGGATTGGCGAACGGTAGACGAGGCCGCGGTAGTCGTCGATGAGAGAAAGCTGCTCGTCGTAACCGGCGACGAGAGTGACGACGGCAAAGATTCCGACATTCATGGCGGCGTAGGCGGCGATGTAGAAGCTGGCGGCGGCGATGCCGATTTCGCCGATGCCGGCAAAGGCGGCGAGCAGGTAGCCGGCGTGGGCGATGGCGGAGTAGGCCAACATGCGTTTGACGTTCTGCTGGCGAAGGGCCGCGAGGTTGCCGACGGTCATGGAGAGGACGGCGACGATCCAGAGCAGCGGCGCCCAGAGAGAGCGGAGATGCGGGAACATCTCATAGACGACGCGAAGGAGCAGGGCGAAGGCGGCGGCTTTGGGCGCGGTTGAGAGCAGCGCGACGACAGGCGAGGGCGCGCCTTCGTAAACATCGGGCGTCCAGACGTGGAAGGGCGCGGCGGAGACTTTGAAGAGAATGCCGACCAGCATGAGCGCCAGCGCGGCGAGAACGAGGGCTTGATTCTGCGCGGCGGGGGCGAGCAGGGCGATCTGGTAAATCTGCGTGGTTCCGGTTGCGCCGAAGATGAGCGCGATGCCGTAGAGCAAAAAAGCAGTAGCGAAAGAGCCGAGGAGGAAGTATTTGATGGCGGCTTCAGGGCCGCGGCCGGTGTGCTTGCGCCAGCCGGCAAGGATGTAGGTGGAGATGGAGGAGATTTCGAGGGCGATGAAGACGACGAGGAGCTCGACGGCGGAGGTGAGCAGGCACATGCCGACAGCGCCGAAGACGATGAGGGCGTAGAACTCGCCCTGGTGGTGGGTGTTTTCGGGCAGCGTGTCAAGCGAGAGCAGGAGGGCGACGAGGACGATGCCGCAGATGAGGATGTGGAAGAAGACGGTGAAGGCGCTGGTCTCGACGGTCGAATAGAAGCCGGTTCCTTCAGGCAGGGAGAGCTGCCATACGCTGGCCCAGAGGGCGATCGTGGTTCCGATTGCGGCGATCCAGCCGAGTGGGCGGCGCGGCCACGCGGGCGGTAGCGAAGCGTCGGTCAGCATGATGACGACGCCGCTCAGCGCGAGGATGACCTCGGGGAGGATGCGGTCGATGTCGGGAACTGGGTTCACCGCTGGACCTCCGAGGAGGATGAAGTTGGGCCAGCTCTCCGCTGCGCGGTCGAGTGCAATTCGACGACCGGCGGTGGATGGACGCCGGTGCGAATGGTGTTGAGCCAGAGGTTGGGCGCGAGACCCATCACAAGCATGAGGACAACGAGCGGCGTGAGGATGGCGAGCTCGCCAAAATGGAGATCGGCGGAGGGTTTGGATGCTGTGAGCGCGCTTTCAGGGCCGTAGAAGATGCGCTGCACGAGCGAGAGCATGTAGGCCGCGCCGAGAATGATGCCGACCGCGGCAGCGACGGCCCAGGGACGGCTGACTCCGGCGAAGGTGCTGGAAAGGATGATGAACTCGCCGACGAAGCCGCTCAGCATGGGCAGGCCGATCATGGCGAGGGAGGCGATGACGAAATAACTGGTTACGCGGGGCATCTTGGCGGCAAGACCGCCATAAGAGTTGATGAGGCTTGTGGCGTAGCGAATTTCAAGCGCGCCGAGCAGCAGAAAGAGCGCGGCGTCAACCACGCCGTGAGAGAGGATTTGATAAACGCCGCCAGCCCAGCCGAGGAAAGTGAGGCCGTAGATGGCGAGGACGATGAGGCTGAGGTGGCTGAGTGCGGCGAAGGCCATAAGACGCCAGAAGTCGTGCTGGACGAGCGCGAGGCAAGCGCCATAGAGGATTCCAATGACGGCGAGCGCGATGAGGAGCGGCGCGATGGCGCGGGACTGGGCTGGGAAAAGTCCCACGTGGAAACGAAACATGGAGTAGAGGCCGAGTTTGCCAGCGACGACCATGGCGAGCGCGACGGGAGCTTCGTTGTAGGTGTCGGCGAGCCAGCCGTGGAGCGGGAAGACGGGAACCTTGACCGCGAAAGCGAAAAGAAATGCGAGCGCGACCCAGTAGAGCGCGCCCGCCGGAAGAACGCCGCTGGCGGTCTGGTACTGGAGATCGGCGAAGTTAAAGGTGTGGGTCTTCGCGTAGAGCCACAAGATGGCGACGAGCAGAGGGGCGGACGGGATGAAGGTGAAGAGGAAGAACTTGAGCGCGGCGCGAGGGCCCTCTTTGCGGCCGTACATGGCGATGAGGATAGCCATGGGGACGAGCGAGAGCTCCCAGAATCCGTAATAGAGCATGAGGTCGAGCGAGACGAAGACGCCGAACATGGCGGTCTGCTGGACGAGAAAGAGCGAGTAGTAAACCTTGCGGCGGGTCTGGATGGCGCTCCAACTGGCGATGACGCCAACGGGCGCTAGCAGGCCGACGAGGACGACGAGCCAGAGACTGAGGCCGTCGACACCGACGTGGTAGAAGATGGCGGGGCTCTCGATCCAGGGAATGTTGCGCTCGAATTGGAAGCCGGACTGGCCGGAGATGAAGTGCGCGGGAAGATGAAGCGTGAGGAGGAAGGTGACGAGGGTCGTGGCGAGCGCGATCCAGTTCGGCAGCTTGGCGCGGTCGGGCAAGAGCGCGACGAGGACCGCGCCCGCGAGAGGAACCAGCAGGATGAGGGTGAGAATGGATTGGTCGATACTTGTCATTCTCAGTGCCCCGCCTGTCCGGCTTGAATCACGGTGATGTGACTTACCTTGAAGATGGCTTCGGAATGGAAGAAGGGAAGACTCCATGCATGGGGCGAGCCCGTGAGAAGCAGGAATAGAAGCACGGCGGCGGCTCCGGCGGCCAGCCAAGCGGCGTAGGAGCGCAGATTGCCGGACTGCCAGCGCTGGAGGATCATTCCGGCGAGGCTGGCGATGCCGGCGAGAAGCCAGGCGAGGCCTGCGAGCATAAGGTCAACTCCGCCCAAAACGAATTTCGAAAAGGCGAAGAGCGGCTTGACGATGACCGCGCCGTAGATCTCGTCGACGTAGTACTTGTTCAGGAGCAGCTTGTAGCCGGTGGGAAGCGCGGCGGCGAGCTGGGCGGGGCGCTCGGTCTTGCGGCGGTAGTATTTGTCGGCAATCAGCCAGCCTTCAAGCGCGACGAGAACGGCGGCGACGCTAAGGATGAATTCGAGGCCGGGATTGCCGGTGGGCATGGGGCGATGCGCGGAGGCCGCGGGAGCGAGGTAAGCGCTGAACCGATCGAGGCCGATCCATCCGCCACAGACGGAGAGCACGGCCAGAATGACGAGCGGGACCAGCATCGATAGCGGCGTGGCATGGTGATGGCCAGTTTCGCTGCGCGGCTCGCCAAGAAAAGTGAGATACCAGAGACGGAACATGTAGAACGATGTGAGGAGAGCCGTGACGAGGCCGACAAACCAGAGAAGTTTTCCACCGGTTCCATCGAGGAATGCAGCGTAAAGGATGGGGTCTTTCGAGAAGAAGCCGGCGAAGGGCGGGAAACCGGCGATGGCGAAGACGGCCGCGGTCATGGTCCAGAAGGTGACGGGAAGTTTGGTGCGCAGGCCGCCCATTTTGCGCAGGTCCTGCTCGCCGCCCATGGCGTGGATGACGGAGCCGGCGGCGAGGAAGAGCAGCGCCTTGAAGAACGAGTGCATGACGAGATGGAAGATGGCCGCGGAGTAGGCCGCGACTCCGCAGGCGAGGAACATGTAGCCGAGTTGAGAAATGGTGGAGTAGGCGAGAACGCGCTTGATGTCGTTTTGGACGAGGCCGATGGTGGCGGCGAAGAGAGCGGTGGCGGCGCCGACGATGGCGACGGTCCAGAGCGCGATGGGCGCGCGATCGAACAGCAGATGCGTGCGAGCGATCATGTAGACGCCTGCGGTGACCATGGTGGCGGCGTGGATGAGCGCGGAGACGGGCGTGGGGCCTTCCATGGCATCGGGTAGCCAGATGTAGAGAGGGAGCTGCGCGCTTTTGCCGGCAGCCCCAACGAGCAAGCACAGACAGATGAGGGTGAGGACCGTGCCGTGCAACGCGGGTTCGAGGGAGAGGTGAGCCGCGATTCCGCCGAAGCTGAGCGTGCCGAAGGTTGAAAGCACGAGGAAGATGCCAATGAGAAAGCCGAAGTCGCCGATGCGGTTGACGATGAAGGCCTTCTTGCCGGCGTCGGCGGCGGAGTTGCGCTGGAACCAGAAGCCGATGAGCAAGTAGGAGGCGAGGCCGACACCTTCCCAGCCGACGAACATGAGGAGGAAGTTGCCGGCCAGGACCAGGACGCTCATGAAGAAGAGGAAGAGATTGAGGAAGCTGAAGTAGCGCGCGTAGCCGGGGTCTTCGCGCATGTAGCCGACGGAGTAAACGTGGATGAGGAAGCCGACTCCGGTGACGACGAGGAGCATGACCGCGGAAAGCTGATCGAGGACGAAGGTGAAATCGACGCGAAGCGCGCCGATAGCGAGCCAGGGATAGGAGAGCGATTCGACAGCGGGGAGGGCAAGAGCGGTGACCTGCCCGCAGCCGCGACAGCTTGACGCCGCGCTGATGATGGTGGCCCCGAAGTCACTCAGAACCAGAACGAAGGATGCAAGGGGCGCGAGCACGCCGATGGCCGAGACGAGCCGCCGGGGCAGCCGGGAGCCGAGGATTCCGTTGAGCAGGAAGCCCACGAACGGAAACAGCGGAATCAGCCAGAGATGTGCGGACTCGTTCATAGCTTCATCAGGTCGATGCGGTCGACGGCCAACGTGGAGCGCGCGCGGAAGACAGCGATGATGATGGCGAGGCCGACGGCGGCTTCAGCGGCGGCGACCATCATGACGAAAAAGACAAAGATCTGGCCCCGCACCTCGTGCCACTGGTAGGCAAAGGTGACGAAGGAGAGATTGACGGCGTTGAGCATGAGCTCAATGGACATGAAGACGGTGATGAGATTGCGCTTGATGAGAAAGCCGACGACGCCAAGGCAGAACAGGACGGCACTCAGAAGCAGATACCAGGAGAGCGGGACGTCGTGTTGAAGGAAGCTCACTTTTCGGCCGTCCTTTCCGAGGCGCCGATCTTCGAACCTTCAGCATGTGCGAGCGCGACCGCGCCAAGGATAGCGATGAGGATGAGCACCGAAGTGACTTCAAAAGGAAGCAAGAGTTCGTGGAATAGGACCTGGCTGAGAAGCTCCAGGTTCGATTGACCGGGCGCGTTGCTAAGCCCTTCGCCGAGATGCGCGGCACCAAGGCCCTGCATGTGAAGAACGATGGTGGCAAGGACGGCGAAGAGGACGACGACCGCAGGAAAACCGACGCGGGATGCGGCGCGGCTGCCGAGGGTGTGCTCTTCGCGGCCGGCGTTGAGCAGCATGACCACGAAGGTGAAGAGCACCATGACCGCGCCGGAGTAGACGATGATCTGGGCGATGGCGAGGAACTCCGCGCCGAGCAGCAGGTAGAGGACAGCGAGGGAGGTCATGACGACAATGAGCGAAAGAGCGCTGTTGATGGGATGGGTCTGCAACAGGAGATTGATGGCTCCCGCGAGGCAGAATCCGGCAAAAAGGAAGAACAGGATCAGGTGCATCGTCGTTCGAGGAAAATCCCTCCCGATTGTAAATGAGCGCGATTCGACATCGGGATCGAGGCGCGCACTCAGCGACAGGCAAGCCAGAGGCTTGTTCCCACAATGTTGAGGATGGCGAGCGGAAGCAGATAGCGCCATCCAAAGTTCATGAGCTGGTCATAGCGGAAACGGGGCAATGTTCCACGCACCCAGACGTAGAGACAGAGAAACAGGAAAACTTTGAGGACGAACCAGAAGAGGGGGAGAAATGCGTTGAGAAAGTTGCTCTGGAACGGGCCCATCAGGTCGCCGAGGGGGCTGGTCCAGCCGCCAAGAAAGAGCAGCGTGGCCACGCAACCGACGTTGATCATGTTGCCGTACTCGGCCATGAAAAACATAGCGAACTTCATGGAGCTGTACTCGGTGTGATAGCCGCCGGTCAGCTCGCTTTCGGCTTCAGGCAGATCGAAGGGCGAGCGATTGGTTTCGGCAAATGCGGCCATCAGATAAATGAAGAAGGCCAGAATCTGTCCCCCGCCGGCAATGTTCCAGGTTGCGGCGCCGAGGGTGGCTTGCTGCTCGACGATGGTGCGCAGGTTGAGCGATCCGGCGTGGAGAACGACGCCGACGAGCGAGAGGCCGAGCGCTAATTCGTAGCTGATGAGCTGCGCTGAGGAGCGGAGCGAACCGAGCAGGGAGTATTTGTTGTTCGACGACCAGCCAGCTAGGGCGATGCCGTAAACGCCGATGGAAGTGATGCCGAGAATGACGAGCAGGCCGACGTTAATATTGGAGATCTCAAAGAGATCGAAGCCGTGCGGGCCCATGCCGGGCGCGCCAAACGGAATAACGGCAATGGCGATGAGCGCGCAGCCGAGCGAGATGATGGGCGCGAGGAGATAGATCGGCCGATAAACGGCGGTTGGAATCAGATCTTCCTTGAGGAAGGATTTGGCGCCGTCGACAAGCGGCTGCAAGAGGCCGAAGGGACCAACGCGGCTGGGGCCCCAGCGGTTCTGAATGCGGCCGACGAGCTTGCGCTCGAGGAGCACGGTGTAGGCGATGCCGAGCAGCATCACCACCGTGACCACGGCGACTTTGGCCAGGCTCCATAGAAAGAATGCGAGGATCGTCACGTGCGTTTGGCCTTCTTCGAAGTGCGAGTCAGCAAGTTAGCAAGTCAGCGGCGGCTGTACATTTTCTCAGTCGGCTGCGGATTTTGCGAGTTCCGATTTTGCAAGTTCATTCGCCTGATGTTGTTCGAGTTGACGGAGCGCTTGGCTGAATCGGCCCAGCGCGCCTGAGGTGAAGAGCGTGTCGTGAGCGGGAACGATGAGTTCCGGTCGAGCGAGCGCAGAGACGGGAACAAATCCCGGTGAGGCCGGCTCGGTGTGCACGTCGTTGCCAGCGAAAAGATTGATGCGATCGAGGGTGTAGCCGGGGACGAGGCGTTCGATTTCGTCGAGCGCAGCGAGAGGATCGAAGGGGCTGAGTTTGGGTTCGAGGCCGTTGGCTTCGAGCCAGACTGCGTGACGGTCGGCTTCGCCTGACTGCGCGCCGCGCGACTGGCCGAGATCGCCGGTAATTCCACGCCTGCCGAAGGGAACCAGCGTGCTGACATCGACGCCCATGCCTCCGGCTAGGCGAACGAGAATTTCGAAGTCGGGTTTGACGCCGGCGCGGTCCGCAGCTTTGCGGACGATCTGAATGTCGCCGAAGGTGTTGGTGACGGTGCCCGATTTTTCGTAGAGGCTGGCGGCGGGAAAGACAACGTCAGCAAGAGCCGCCGTCTCGGTGAGGAAAAGATCCTGAACGATGAGGAAAGGATGTTGGAGCGAGGCAGGATTGAGTTTGGCGCGAGAGACAGGGTGGGCGCCGACAACGAGAAGCGCGCCAAGATCGCCTGCGGCTGCTGCGTCGAGCATTTGCGGCAACGATTTGCCGGGCGCGGTGGGGAGGTTGGTGTATTCGGCGAAAGCGCCGGGCGCGGTGACCGGAATGTAGCCGGGGAGCAGGTCGGGGAAAAGGCCCATATCGGCGGCGCCACGTGAATTTGAGTGGTCTCCGAGATAGGCGAATTTTACGTTTCCGCGTTTGAGACCCCAGGCGATGAGATTTTCTAGAGCCTCGCCGCGAAATTCTTCGCCAAAGATAACGATCAGCGATTGTTCCGCGAGGATTGCCTTGCTGAATTCGGTTCGGCCGGCGTCGAGTGAGGCGGCGAGCTTGCCGTACTCGTTCGGACGAAGCTCGCGCGTGGCTTTGGCCTGGCGAACGAGCTTGATCGACCTCGAATTTGCGACATAAAGGCGGGCGCGATTGAGGCGCACGTTGGTGCGAAGGAGCCAGGCGAGGAGCGGATGCTCATCGGTGGGATTGCCGCCGACGAGGAGGATCGCGCAGGCTTGGGCGATGTCGCGCAGGCTGGCGGTTTTGCCGGGATGGGCGCTTAGAGCGCGGGCTAACGAAGCATAATCGGTCGTGCGCTCGTGGTCAATGTTGTTGGTGCCGAGAACCGTACGCGCAAACTTTTGCAGCAGGTAGTTCTCTTCGTTTGTTGTCCGGTTGGAACCGATGACGCCGATAGCGCTGCCGCTGCGCGTGTCGCGGATTTCCTTCAACTTGCCGGCGGCCAAGCGGATCGCGTGCTCCCATGTGGCAGGCTCGAGCCTGCCTTGGGAGTTGCGGACGAGAGGCTGCGTGAGGCGGTCGGGACTTTCAACGAAATCGAAGCCGAAGCGGCCCTTGGCGCAGAGGAAGTCGCCATTGATCCCGCTCTTGTCGCGATTGTCGGCGCGGACGATCGCGGAGCCATCGTTGGCCTGGCGAACGCCGAGAGTGACTTTACAGCCGTCGGAGCAATGCGTGCAGACGGTCGAGACGTGATTCATTTCCCAGGGCCGGGTCTTGTAGCGATAGCTGCCGCTGGTGAGCGCACCCACGGGGCAAACGTCGATGCACATGCCGCATTGCTCGCAATCGAGCCGGGTGCCGTCGTTGGGAGCGATGACGGAGCCGACGGCGCGGTTCTGCACGCCGAGGGCCCACACGTCCATGCCTTCGCCGCAGATGCGGATGCAGCGGTAGCAAAGGATGCAACGCGGGCGATCGTAGAAAACGGCGGGCGACCACTCCTGCTCCTCGCGATGATGCTTGACCTCGACGAACTGGCTCTCGCCGGCGCCGTACTTGAAATTCATGTCCTGCAGTTCGCACTCGCCGCCGGCGTCGCAGACGGGGCAGTCGAGAGGGTGGTTGCCCAGAACCAGCTCGATCATGGCTTTGCGCGCCTGCGCGATCTCTTCGGACTCAGTGATGAAGACCTGGCCTTCCGCGACCTGCGTAGTGCAGGCGGTTTGCAGTTTGGGCACTCTTTCCTGGCGCACCAGGCACATGCGGCAGGCGGCCTGCAGCGAGAGACCGGGATAATAGCAGAACGCCGGAATCTCGATGCCCGCTTTGCGGCAGGCGTCAATGAGCAGCGTTCCCGCGGGTGCGGTGAGCTTTTTTCCGTCGACTGTGAAGGTTACGTCGGGCATTTTTTCTCGTTCGATCGCGGTCTTGCAGAAATCTTCCTTCTGTTTATACGACGGTCAGTTGCGGCACGCCTTCCCGTGCGTACGGGCAGGGCTTGCCGTTCAGGTGATCTTCAAACTCCTGGCGAAACTTTTTGACGAAAGCGATGGTCGGCATTGCGGCGGCGTCGCCGAGCGGGCAGAAGGTGCGGCCCAGCATGTTTTCGGCGAGGTACTGGATGTTGTCGATGTCGCTCCTAGTTCCGAAACCGGCGTGGAAGCGGGTGAGCGATTTCTTGAGCCAGTCGGTTCCTTCGCGGCAGGGGATGCACCAGCCGCAGCTCTCGTGCGCATAAAAACTGATCGTGCGGAGTGCGAATTCGACGATGCAGGTCTGGTCGTCGATCACAACCACGCCACCTGATCCGAGCATGGAGCCGGCCTTTCCCACCTGGTCGAAGTCCATGCCGACGTTTTCGATCTCTTCGGGGAGCAGGACGGGAGTGGACGAGCCTCCGGGCACGACGGCTTTCAACTTGCGGCCGCCGCTGATGCCGCCGGCAACGTCGTAAATCATCTTCTTGAGACTGTAGCCCATGGGCAGCTCGTAGACGCCGGGGCGCTCGACGTGGCCGCTGATGCAGAAGAGGCGCGTGCCGCCGTTGCGCGGGGTACCGACGGCTGCGTAAGGCGCCCCGCCCATATTAATGATGTGGGGCACGGTGGCGATGGTCTCAGCGTTGTTGATGACCGTGGGACCGCCGTAGAGGCCGACGACGGCCGGGAAGGGCGGCTTGATGCGTGGAACGCCGCGCTTGCCTTCGAGCGACTCCATGAGCGCGGATTCCTCTCCGACTTCGTACGCGCCCGCGCCGGTCTGCGTGACGATCTGGAATTCGTTTTCGGTTCCGAAAATGTTTTTGCCGAGACAACCGCGATCGTAGGCGTCGGCGACCGCGCGCTCCATAATCTCTAAGAGATAGCGATATTCGCCGCGCAGATAAATGAAGCCCATCTTCGCGCCGACGGCGAGGCCGGCGATGATCGTGCCCTCGATGACGGCATGGGGATCGTGCAGGAAGATGAGGTGATCTTTGCAGGTGCCGGGCTCGCTTTCGTCGCCGTTGACGAGGATGTACTTGGGCTTTGCGGATTGCTTGGGGACGAAGGACCACTTCATGCCTGCGGAGAAGCCCGCACCGCCACGGCCGCGCAGGCCGCTGGCCTTCATCTCTTCGACGATCCAGTCCGGGCCCTGTGCGAGGCATTTTTTCACGGCCTCGTAGCCGCCAAGCTCGATGTAGCGATCAATGTTGGTGGCTCCCATGCCAAAGCGCCTGGAGACGATCTTGACTTCATCGGGATGGGAGACGAGTCTAGGCATCCGGGGTTTTGCCTTTCTGTTTGGCTTTGCCGCGATAGCCGCTGAGAATGCCGGGCACGAGATCGGGCTTGAGCTCGTCGTGGAATTCGTAGTTGACCTGAATGGCCGGGGCCCAGCAACAGGCGCCGATGCACTCAACCTCTTCGAGAGAGAAGAGGCCGTCCGCGGTAACGCCGTTGGGACCGACGCCAAGCTCTTCGCGGAAACGTTCGTAGACTTCGTAGGCTCCGCGCAACATGCAACTGATGTTGGTGCAGACCTGGATGTTGAACTCGCCGGCGGGCTTGAAGCGAAGCATGGAGTAGTAGGTGGCGACGTTGCGCACCTCGAGCTCAGTGATGCCGATGCGGCGGGCGATTTCGGCGACAACGGCGTCGGAGAGATAGCCAACTTCGTCCTGCGCGTAGAGCAGCATGGGAATGAGAGCGGATCGACGAACAGGATACTTCTGGACGAGCGCGTCGAAGCGCGCAGCCAGCGCGGGCGAGAAGACAGACGCGGGTTCGGCTTTGGTTTTCTTCGCGGTCATCGCGGCGACTCCAGCATTAGCTCCCGCGCCCATTGTTCTGCGGCCAGATCCATGGCTTCCTCTTGGGTTCCGCTGCGCAGGGTTCCGGATTCGGTCAGTTCCATGGTTCCCATGCTTCCATTTTCTCGCGTCCAGGTAAGGATTGCGTGATTGCGGATGAGACGCATCCATTTTTCGCCGTGGCGGACGATGATTTGTTCCTCAGTCAGCTCGATGGCGGCCTCGCGCTTCAAGTGAAGGCCATGCACCGCGGTATAGCTGCGGAGAAGGGAAGCGAGAGAGGTCCAGAGCTCGGCAAATAACCGCGGATCAAGAGCGACCGGGAAATCTGCGCCCGGCGTTTCCAAAGTGACAGGAATCTCACGCGTCAAGCGAATTCCCCCATCATGAGCGCGGAGACAATCTCAACTGCAATCCTGTCGGGAGAGTATCCGAAGGTCACCTTCTTAGTCTCCCCGATCGGTGAACCTCGCAAATGCGCTGCCTCCGGGTTCACGAAATAGTCCTTTCTCGAGATCTCGCAGCGATTCGGCGGGCCAAAGATCATGGCCCTGACTCGTCCTTTTGATTCGTTCAACTCCACGCTGCACAGCAAGGCGGTTCCAAAGGTCAGCGAGAGTCTTCCCAGGAAGCCGGGAATGAAGATCCGCTCAATGGTTGACAGTCCCCGCTTGCGAAGTTCCTCATTGGCCTTTCCAACTTCCTCTTCGACATTCGTCTTGACACTTTCATAAAACGCGGCCGGGTCGATACCATTTCTCGCCAGTCTCTTACGGGCCGAACTGCCGGCCCGCACCGAACTACTTAACCTGTCTGCTAACACACCGTAATCGGTCACGGCGTCCCCTAATTTACCTGTCAATTTCTTCCAAAATTATCGGTCAATTTCTCCCAAAACTATATCGATGGAGCCGATGACGGCGACCAAGTCGGCGATCAGGCGGCCTTTGCACATGGTTTCGATGGCCTGCAGCGTGGTGAACGAAGGATAACGCATGTGAACTCGGTAGGGCTTGGAAGTGCCGTCAGAGACCACGTAGTAGCCCATCTGGCCGTGGCCGCACTCAATCCCTTGATAGACCTCGCCGGCCGGAACGTTGAAGCCTTCGGTGACGATTTTGAAGTGATGGATGAGGGCCTCCATCTCAGTCTTCATCTTCTCGCGGTCGGGAAGAACGATCTTGGGCGCATTGGCTTTGACCGGCCCTGCGGGCATGCCGTCGAGGGCTTGCTGGACGATCTTTGTGCTCTCGCGCATTTCGACGAGACGGACCACGTATCGCGCCCAGGTGTCGCCGACGGTTGAGGTGGGCACGTTGAACTGGAACTTCTCGTAACTGGAGTAGGGCATGTCGCGGCGGAGATCGATATCGACGCCGGAGGCGCGCAACGGTGGGCCGGTGACTCCGAATGCAATTGCATCGGCTGCAGAAAGATAGCCAACACCCTTCAAGCGATTCATGAAGATTGGATTGCCCGTGAGCAGGTTGGAATATTCGTCGATTTTTTCGGGGAATGTGGTGATAAAGTGCTGCACGCGGTCGAGCCAGTCGAGCGGCGGCTCCATGGAGAGTCCGCCGATGCGAAAGTAGCTGGTCATCATGCGCTGGCCGGCGACGGCTTCGAAGAGACGGAGAATTTCCTCGCGCTCGCGGAAGGTGTAGAGAAAAACGGTGAGGGCGCCAATGTCCATGGCGTGAGTGCCGAGCCAAATGAGGTGCGAGTTGAGGCGGCTGAGCTCGGTGAGCAGGACGCGAATCCACTGAGCGCGGTCGGGAATCTCCAGGCCGAGCAGTCTTTCGACAGCCAGGCAGTAGCAAAGATTGTTGGAGAGCGGGTCGAGGTAGTTGATGCGATCGGTGAGCGGGACGACCTGCTGGTAGAACTTGGCCTCGCAGGTTTTTTCGATGCCGGTGTGCAGATAGCCGATCTCGGGCTGGACGCTGACAATCACTTCGCCGTCAAGCTCGACGATGAGGCGCAACACGCCGTGCGTGGCGGGGTGCTGAGGGCCCATGTTGAGGATCATGCGGCGCGGGCCGGCGCTTTCGACGGCGGGGAGCTCGAGGACGGGCGCGCCGGGGCTTGTGCTCATCAGCGGTATCCCTCCACCGGGTAGTCCTTGCGCAGGGGATGGCCCTGCCAATCGTCGGGCAGCATGATGCGGCGCAGATCGGGATGGCCGCCGAAATGGATGCCGAAGAGATCGAAGACTTCGCGCTCGTAGTAGTTGGCGCCGGGCCAGACGGGAGTGATGGAGTCGACGGTGGGATCGGCCTCGTCGAGCATCACGCGCAGGCGGATGCGCTCTTTAAAGGCGTGCGAAAGGATGTGGTAGCTCAACTGGAAGCGGGGCGTGGCGGGGAACCAGTCGACGGCGGTCATGTCCTCAAAGAAGTTGTAGCCCGCTTTCTGAACAGTGATGCAGGCGGCGACGATTTCCGTAGCTGCGATGGTGAGGGTGAGCTCGCCGAAGTCGAAGCGTGCGTCGGTAAAGGCCTGCGAATTCCAGGCCTCGAGGGCCTTGATGGCGGGATGATCCGGCAGTCCTTCGAGGACCGCTTGCTTGCCGGTGAGGGTGGGTGGTTGGCTCGTCATCCTTAAGCCTTATCTCCTCAAGAATTGCTTCCAGTTGCGCAATGATCTTGTGAATCGCGGAAAGAATTGACCACTGATCACTTTTCACTGCATTAAAGGTCTGCTTTGTCGTGGCTCCAGTTCAAGATCCCTTTGCGCACGATGTAATAGAGTCCGACGGCGACAAAGCCGAGGTAGACGAGCATCTCCCAAAAACCGAAGAGGCGGGAGCCGGTGATGTGCGGAAGCTGGCGGTAGATGACGGCCCAGGGCATCATGAAGACCATTTCCACGTCGAACACGATGAAGAGGACAGCGACCAGATAGAAGCGCACGCTGAAGCGGCCGCGGGCATCGCCGACGGCCTGAATGCCGCACTCGTAAGCGTCGAGCTTGACCTTGGTGTTGCGATGGCGGCCAACGAACCACGAGGCCACAACCATGGCCACCCCAACGAAAACGGCGGCGAGAATCTGCAAGAGCAGAGGGAGATACTGCCAATCATATGGAGTTGGATTCATCGCCCAGCCCGAAGGAATTGGATAGCAAACCACCTGAATCGCCGAAGAAAAAGCAGCTCCGGCAAATGAAAACCTAGCTTGAGATTAGGTTTTCGCGCCTCTCCAGTCAAGGCGAGGCGCGGTGTGCGGCGGGGAAGGGCTTTGCTGGGCTGAGGATAAGGGCTGAGTATGAGCAAGTTGATTCACGAGCCAGGTTACCAAAGGAATTGTTTATCAAGGTTGTGTGAGCTTGGTCACAGGATTTCCCGGTTCAATCCATCAAATATACTTGTGCGCCAATTCGGGACAGCACTTCCGTAATCTGTCCCCTTCAATGGGTTGCGCCGAAGAACCGGGTTGAGGATAGACTGCATGGGCTCCTGTTCAACGACGAGTAGTTTCCCGGTTTCGGCTCCGATTCCCGTTTCACTCGCGAACCCAGGCCGCGCACGTCGCCGGCGAATTTCGCCCGAGGCGGGCCGCGCGCTGGAGATTCTGGGACACTCGATCGAATACCTGACGGACGAGTTCGTGCATGCGGGAGGGTCGTTGAGTGCGCACAACGCGCAAGTGGAAGCTGTGCAACTGCTGATGGCAATCAACCGGCAGATTTACTTTGCGTGCCCTGAAGTGCCGAGCATGGGCGAGCGCTGGCGTGCGATGGTGCATCTGCGCACGGCGTGAGAAGCAGCTAACAGCTATCAGCCTTCAGCTTGTATGTGCGACTGCGAAGGCCGAGTTAGATTACATAGTGTAAAGCAGACCATAGAGATTCACTTGTGCTGTCCCGTCCCTGACCGCAAATCCGCCCGCGGCGGAGGCCGGGGATGGGACAGCCAACGCCATTATTCCGGTTAAGGCTGATCGAGTCCGTACAGGAAGCGAAGACTTGGAAGACTCGATCGCATTTTGTGGCCAATCGCCCGCCCTAAGAATTTTGTTACGGCTTCGAAGCGCTGCATGGAGACGGTCCTGTCGTCGAGATCGAGACCGAAGCTGGCCAGAAGCCTGTCTTGTTGCTCCTGCGGCCAGTTGGGCCGATCGTTCCATGCCTCGATATTGCCGGCCCTGACCGCCTCGTTGCCGCCATGGGCGAATTCCGCCAGCTGCAGCCACTGCCTGGTGAGGGCCTGAGCAGAGTCGCTCGCCGGGTCCAGATCAATGGCCGCTTCGATCTCGGCGAAGACTTGCCGCATCGCCAGCATATTTTTCTTGCGGTCTTCAGCAGGCGTTTGTTCGGCGATACGTTTCTTATCAAGCCAGGCTTGATCGGTGTAATACTTCCGCATCGAGTTCTCTTGTGGCTGCATGTCGATCACCTCGATAATCTTTCGCAAAATGGATGCGTCGGTTGTCTGCCCTGATCGAATGACCTTTTCCGCTGCCTCAATGGCCACGACGGCGCGATCGATCAGTTTTCGCTTTTCGGCTAGGGCTTCGCGCTGCACATGCAGCGAATCGGAGAGCGTCAGCGGCCCGTGTTTCAGCAGCAGCTTGATCTCCTGAAGCGGAATACCCAGGAACTTGAGTGCGGCGATCTGTTCCAGGCGTTCCAGGTCTTCCAGACGGTAGAGGCGAATACCGGAGCTTGTGCGCTGCGGTTTGAACAAACCAATGCGATCGTAGTGGTGCAACGCTCGAACGGTTATCCCTGCCAATTTCGCGAATTCGCCAATCCGGTAGCTGCTGCTCATCGTTCTCTGACCATAGTCGGGCCTGACGCAGGGTCAAGGTCAAGGGGAGAATTGGCTCTTAAGCTTTCCGGTCGGCATAACTGAGGTTTTGCCCTGATACGAACCTGGCCAACTCCGAAGTCCGGAAGCTGAGAGCTAATAGCTAACAGCTAATGGCTGCTGTTACTGGCCGAAGATGAGAACTCCGAAGAGAACGAGCCAGGCGAGGCCCATGGTGTGCCAGAACCATGCGGTCGAGTCGACGGCGATCTGACGGGATTCGACGCGCTTGAGGAGAGTGAGCGCGGAGAGGCAGAAGACAAGCATGAGTACGCCGATGACAAGATGGGCGGCGTGCAGGCCGGTGATGAGGTAAAAGAAGTAGCTGGCCGGCGTAGCCCCGCGGGTGAAGGCGAATCCCTGCGCGGTGAGCTGGCGCCAGGCGGCGATCTGGCCGGCGAGAAACATCAGCCCGAGCGCGAGGGTGGCGGCGAGCCAGGGCAGGGTGCGGCGAAGGGCGGGGCGGCCGAGGCCAAGCCATTCCTCGAGAACGTCGAACTCGCGGAAGATGTGCTGGCGGGCGCGCTCCATGGTGAGCGTGCTGAGGAGCAGGACCGCGGTATTGAGGAAGAGGATGGGCGGCAAGAGAACTGGATGCCAGTCGCCGATCTGCTGGAGGGTTCGTGGATCCATGCGCGTGCCGGCCTGGCGCGCGTAGAAAAACGTGACAAGAACGACGAAGAACATCATGTCGCCGGCCAGGGCGCAGAAGACGAAGGCGCGGGTGCGGTGCAGGGCCTCGCGCGGGCCGCGGCGCGGACTTCTCCAATCGTCGTCGCCCCCGCCGCCACCACCGCCCGTGGGCCGGCGGTCGACTGGCGGCTTGCCCCCGGTACCGGGAGCTTTGCGTTCGACCTCAGACGGGATGGGAGTGAAGATAGGGGGCATGGGGAACCCTGTGAGGATGAATGTACACTCACTTTTGTTTTGACGCACCGAAAATCGGAAGAGGTGCCTCGGGTGCGGGAAAAGGAAAGCCGACTTCGATGGGTCCGGATTCGGCGGAAGTCTCAGGGCTTTTGTTGTTTCGGATTGCCAGCAAAGGGGTTGAATACCTGGACGCCAAAGGTTTCAAAGTCTTTCACGTTTCTGGTGACAACGACCATGCTGTGAATTCGGGCGGTGGCGGCGATCATCGCATCTCCGCTCAAGTCGTCGGACTTGCCAGACATCAGTCGCGCTCACTCGCGAAAAATTGTCCCGTCCGCAGGAAGAATTGGGTAGTAGCTCATGACCCGATCTAGCCACCCTTCAAGTTCCTCAGCTTTGGCAGGGTCTTGCTTTCTGGTGATCTCGATGCCGGACTGTATTTCGGCGACGACAACGGCTGGAATTGCGAGCTCGTGAAGGGGAACCGACTTCCTCCACGCAACAACGGCTCCATGCGGGCGGTTCTTTCGCAGTTCAGAGATGACGTTATTGTCGAGCAGAAATGTCACGCCTACTCACCATCTTCAAAGGTGAACGGACGCAGTTTTAGCCGCCTGCGCGGAGGAATGTAGAGGTCATGGGGACCGTTTGGGTCGAGCAGCGGGTCCGGAACGGAGGGCTGGGCACGATGTTTCAGGCGTTTCCACTCGTCGATGGGAACGAGGACGGCCGTTTCCACCCCGCGGCGCGTGACCACCTGCGGGCCGTCTCTGAGGGCGGCGTCGAGGAGCTCGCTGAAGCGGGCTTTTGCGTCGTAGACCTGCCAGACCATGTGACGGTACCTCCTCATATAGTCATATGACTAGTCAGATGACTATGTCAAGCGGCTGCGGTGCGGCAGCAGCCTTCGGCTGCGGTCAGGGCCAGCTTCCGGGAAGAGGAGGGAACGGGTGCGGTACAGTGCCGGTAGCATTTATCCCCCATAATTCCCTTGACGACATATGTATATTGGTACATAATGTGCTAGTGACCTGGGAAGTCGAGTTCACGGATGAATTTGGCGAGTAGTGGGAGGGGCTGAGCGAGAACGCTCAAAACGATGTGGCCTTCGGGGTCGGTCTCCTCAGAGAACACTGTCCCGCCCTGACGCGCCCCTACGCCGACACGGTCCGCGGCTCGGATTTTCCCAATATGCGCGAACTGCGGGTGCAGCATGAAGGCCGTCCGTTTCGCGTCTTGTATGCCTTCAACCTTCGTCGCACGGGGATTCTGTTGATTGGTGGCGACAAGACAGGCAATCCCCGCTGGTATCAGGAGTTTGTGCCGAAAGCGGATGCAATCTATGCACTGCACCTGCGCGAGATTGGAAAGGAGTAGAGATGGCGAGAAACTTCAGAGAGCTGGAAGCCAAGATGTCGCCCGAACGGCGCGCGCGTGTCGCTGCGCGCGTGAAAGAAGAGCTTGCGAAAATGCCGTTGCATCAACTTCGCAATGCGCGGGAGATGACGCAGACACGGCTGGCCGAGGTGCTGGAGATGGACCAGGGGAACATCTCGAAGTTGGAAAAGCGCACCGACATGTACATCAGCACCTTGCGCAGCTACGTGGAGGCGATGGGTGGGACGCTGGAGATTCGCGCGGTGTTTCCGGACGGGGATGTAAAGATCGACCTGTTGAACAAGCTGTCGGCGTGAGAGGCGCGCGGTGCGGCGGACGCCTTCACGCGCACTGCGAACGGGGGCGGTTTCTCACCCTTCGCTAGAAAAAAGCGAAGGATGGGACACCCAGCACCCGCAGGCTTATGCTGGGGTGGAGCTCTCAAAAGCAAGGGAAGGCCGACCGCCGAAATCGTATCGTCACAAGGAAACTTCTCGGCCGGAGGAACAACTGATGAAACGCATTGGTTTGCTATTGTTGTTTTTAGCTGCAATCGCCCACGGCCAAGCCGCGCCGAAAAAGGCAGTAGCGCCGCCCTCGCGGGCTGCCGCATTCGTGGCCGCTAAGCCCGTGCCGAATTCAAAGGACTACAAGAACTACGACGATTTTGCTGCGGCTCTTGTAGCGTGGGCGCTTGATCGCGAAGCTGCTGGCGTAGGTAACCAGCCAGTTCAGGATGCGCGCCCGGCGCGATTTCAAATTTTCATAAATCCCAATGTACGTGCCGACACATTTTTGCTGGACACCGAAACGGGCAGAGTTTGGTCTCCGGTAGTGTACACGGACCTCGAAAACGGGCCGCAGGTATGGCAGATACATGATCGCGTGGACAGCCAGTCAGAATTGTATGACTGGATAGAGCGGCATCGTGCAAAACCGAAAGCAGTGCAGCCGACCGCTAGCCCGCAGGAGCCTTAGCGTGCTCCGGCAAAATACAGGTCTATTTGGGCGTCACTCAGGCCGCCATTCTTCAGCATGGCACGCAACTGTTCCTCTGTGCCGTTTTCCGTGTTCATCACGTAGCCCGACTTTTTGTTTTCTGAGTCGTGTAGCCGCAGTTCGTATTCCTGCGGGCCTGAGTTCGAGCGTTTTTGGAGGCTCAGTACCTTGTACATGGCACCAGTGTACAGCCCGCGTGGCTGCGTCACCCAAGAAACCTTGCGAGGCGTGATCCCTAGCAGGTGCCCCAGGTCTCGATTCTGAGACCTAAGCTCTGACCCTGAGAATGCACAAAGCTTTTGCGAGAGAATGGCGAGCGTCCGCCTGGACGGCCAGTCCTACCAGCCGCGGGTTTGCAATAGCTGCGACTCTTCAATGGAGGCGGCGGCGAGGCCCTTCATCGTTCCCGTGACCTGTTCGCTGACCTCGGCCAAAATCTTGGGGTCGTTCCAGTGCGTGGTGGCGACCACGATGGCCTTGGCGCGGGAGACGGCTTCTTCGCGCTCCTTGGGCGAGTTCTCGACATCGAGCGGCGTGGCGCGCTCTTTCATGAATATTCCCGAGCCGACGAAGACGGCTTCGGCTCCGAGTTGCATCATGAGCGCGGCGTCGGCGGGTGTGGCAATGCCCCCGGCGGAGAAGTTGGGCACAGGGAGCTTGCCGCTTTTCGCAACCATGCGGACAAGTTCGTAAGGCGCCTGCAGGTCCTTGGCTGCGGCGTAGAGCTCCTGCTCGGTAAGTATGGTGAGCATGCGCATCTCGCGGGTGATCTGGCGCATGTGCTGGACGGCGTGAACGACATCGCCGGTGCCTGCCTCGCCCTTGGTGCGGATCATGGCCGCGCCTTCGGCAATGCGCCGGAGGGCTTCGCCCAGGTTACGCGCGCCGCAGACGAATGGCGTGGTGAAGGCGTGCTTGTCGATGTGGTGTGCCTCGTCGGCGGGCGTGAGCACTTCGCTCTCGTCGATGTAGTCGACGCCGAGCACCTGAAGGATTTGCGCTTCGGCGGTGTGGCCGATGCGCGCCTTGGCCATGACAGGGATGGAGACGGCCTGAATGATCTGCTTGATGAGGCTGGGGCGAGCCATGCGCGCCACGCCGCCTTCGGCGCGGATCATGGCGGGGACGCGCTCGAGTGCCATGACGGAGGTGGCGCCGGATTCTTCGGCGATGCGCGCCTGCTCGACGGACATGACATCCATGATGACGCCGCCCTTGAGCATCTCGGCGAGGCCGACCTTAAGGCGCAGGCTGGTACCGGTGAAACTCTTGTTTTCAGTGGATTCAGGCATGGTTTTCGACCTCGGAAGGCGGCCGACCCCGATTCCCGGAGGATGAGAAGCCGCAAAGTCTTTCCTGCTTCAAGTGTAGCAGCGAAGTGAGTTTCATGTTGCGGTCGGGGCGCGTGGCTGCGGGGTCTGCGCGCATTTCTTAAGCCGTTCCAATCTCTCCAACCGTCCTCTGGTCCCGCTGCTGCAGGGTTTTCTGCGAAATGGCAGCAGCGCAACCAGTTCCGGCGGGAGCGCGTTCAGTTGCGGCGACCGCGCATCCGTTGCCGGCGCCGTCGGGCGAGACCCTGCATGGAGCGGCCCAATCGGTAGATGCGGCTGGGACAAACACGGGTCAGGCGCTGGTTCCATCGCCTCGGATTCCGGAAGAGGACAACGAGCCCGAGTTCGCGCCTTTGATGGCGCGATTGCCGGTGGAGCTGGACGTGGCTGTGCCGGTGCGCGATTTTCGCGTGCGCCATCTGCTGGCGTTAGCGCCGGGAGAAACGATCGCGTCGCAGTGGAACCACGGGATTGACTTGCCGCTGGCCGCCGGAGACGTGCAACTGGCGTGGAGCGAGTTCGAGGTTCTGGACACGAAGCTGGCGGTGCGCGTGACGCGGCTGGCGTGAAAAGGCAGGGACCGAGCCACCCCAGCGACATGGACCTGTCGCTGGGGGCCCCAGGGAGCATGGGAACGAGGGGACCAAAAAGACAGAGCCTGGGATTAGGGACAGGGAAGAGGGAGTCGTGAGTAGAACCAGCGAAATGATCGGGAGAATTGGCGGCATCGCGGGGTGGTTGATGGCGAAGCTTCGCCCGAGGCCGCGCGCCGAGCGGCGCCTGGCGCTTCTCGACCGGATTGCGCTGGCGCCGCGGCAGTCGCTGGCGCTGGTCGAGGCCGAGGGGCGGCGGATTCTGGTGGCGACGTCGGCCGAGGGGGGTCCGGCGTTTTATCCGCTCGATGAAGGACACAGACCAAACGCGGGAAGGCAAACGGGCCTGCATTGTGCCAGGCGCGTGGCGGCCGAGCGCAGGCAGTCGAGGGTCTCATGGTGACGGCGTGGCTGGGAGGGTGGATGGGCTGGGCGACATCGTTGGCCGCGGCGGCTCCGGCGAGTGTGCCGCTGCTTCCCGATTTGAATGCCAAGCTGCATCCGGCGGATTCGACGCCGTGGACGATTCTCTTTGTTCTTACGCTGATCACGCTGTTGCCCGCGATCCTGATGTCGATGACCCCGCTGGTGCGCCTCTTGGTGGTATTTCATTTCCTGCGCCAGGCGCTGGGCACGCAGACAGCGCCCTCGAATCCCACGCTGATGGGGCTGGCGCTGATGATGACCTGGTTTCTGATGACGCCTGTCCTGAACCAAGTGGACCAGCAGGCCGTGGAGCCTTACCGCGCGGGCCAGATCACGGGAATCGAAGCGATCGATCGCGGCACCCAGCCGGTGAAGCGCTTTTTGTTGAAATACGCGCGAGAAAAGGATCTCGCGCTGTTTACGGCGGCGGGGCAGATTCCGCGGCCCAACACGCCCAACGATTTGCCCATGCGCGTGGTGGCCCCGGCCTACATTTTGTCGGAGCTGAAGGCCGGCTTCGCCATTGGCGCCGTCCTGTTTCTGCCCTTCCTGCTGATTGATATGGTGACGGCCGCGATCACGACTTCGATCGGCATGTTTCAGTTGCCGCCGGTAGTGGTTTCGACGCCGTTGAAGATTCTGCTTTTCGTGATGGTGGACGGATGGAATCTGCTGGCCAACTCGCTCTTGAAGAGTTTTTGAAAGGACTTGGGATGACGCCCGATCTGGTTGCCGAGCTGATGCGCCAGCTGATGCGGGAGGCCATCGTTCTGGCCGCGCCGCTGCTGATTGCGGCGGCGGCGCTGAGTTTTGTGCTGAGCCTGGTGCAGACCTTGACCAGCTTGCAGGACCAGTCGCTGACCACGGTGCCGCGGCTGGCGGCGATTGCGCTGATTCTGCTCGTCGGTATGCCGTGGTTTCTGGAGCGCATGGCGGCGTATACGCGGCTGCTCCTGGGCGACTTTCACCGCTACCTGGGATGAGAAATGCAGCTTCTAGCCACTAGCTTCTAGCTGCTAGCTGGACAACGGTGATGCAAGCAGCGCCGAGTTCTGAAGAGTGAGCTAGAGGCTAGGAGCTAGAGGCTGAAATGCGGGACTGGCCAACATTTCTGAGTGCAATGACGCTGGCCCTAGTGCGGGTGAGCGGCATGGTGGCCTTCGCTCCCCTTTTCTCCTCGACGGCGCTGCCCATGCGCGCGAAGGCGGTATTCGCGGGCGCAGTGGCGTGGCTTCTGGCGCCGCTGGTGGCCACGCTGCCGAACGCCGAGGCCACGCTCAGCTTTTCGGCGATCGTCGGCGAATTGGCGGTGGGACTGGTCTACGGGCTTTCGTTGACGCTGCTGAGCGAGATGCTCATCTTTGCCGGACAGATCGCGGGGCTGCAGTTCAGCTTCTCGCTGGTGAACCTGCTCGACCCGGAGTCGGCGATTCAGACGCCGTTGCTTGGCGACCTGTTTCAACTGATGGGCACGCTGGTCCTGATTACGGCGGGCCTCGACCGGATTCTGCTCGCGTCGGTGGTGCGGAGTTTTCGCATAGTGCCACTGGGCACTTTCGCTTTAGCTCCGTTGGCTGCTCTGACGATTGTGCGCGCCGCGGGAGGGATTTTTCTGGCCGCGCTGGAGCTGGCGGCGCCGGTTCTGGCCTGCACCATGCTGGTCGAGATCGCCGTGGCATTGGTGGGCAAGCTGAGCCCTCAACTGCCCGTGATGTCGCTGACTGTTCCGCTCAAAACTCTGACCGGCTTCGTGATTCTGGCCAGCTCGCTCGCCCTTTGGCCACGATTTATCGAGGCGCGTTTCGGCAGCCTGCTCGACATGGCGGAGCGGCTGATTGCGGCGCCGGGCGCGGCGCACGGGTTCGGAGGCTAGACGATGGCCGGCGAGCGCACCGAACAGGCCACGCAGCACCGCCGCGAGAAAGCGCGCCGGGAAGGCGACATCCTGCACAGCCGCGAGCTGACGGCCGCGGCGGGAACTTTGGCCGGGGTGATTGCGCTGGGCATGTTGGGCGGCCGCACGATCGAAGCGTGGCGGGAGGCGTTCCGGGGGTTCCTGCTGCTCGGCGCGCCGGAGCGATGGGAGCCGGCAACGATCGCGCCAACCCTCGTGGCCATGCGACGGCTGATTCTTGCGGTTCTCGGGCCCCCAGGCGTGGTGATGGCCGCGGTGGTGGTGGCGGCGCTCGGAGCGGGCATCGCGCAGACCGGCGGAGTGACGGTTCACGGGAGCGCCATTGCCTTCAAGCCGGAGCGCATCAATCCGATTGTGAATATCAAAAACCTTTTCTCGCTGCGCGCCGCTTCGCGCCTGGGAAAATCGCTGATCCCGGCAAGCTTTCTGGCCGTCTTCGCCGTCGAGCGCATGGCCCATCAGCTAAGCATCCCGCCCTTCTCGACCGAGCGGCTTGAGCTGGTGGGCAAGGACGTCTACGGATTGATGCTGGCGGCGGCGTGGCTGCTCTTCGGCTGGTCGGCGATCGACTACATGGTGGAGTGGCAGAGCCGGGAGTCGCGCTTGAGAATGAGCCGGCAGGACCTGCGCGACGAGTACAAGGAGACCGAGGGCAGCCCGCAGATCCGCAGCCGCATTCGCAACCTGCAGCGCCAGATGCGCCGCCGCCGCGTGAAGGCCGATGTCTCGAGAGCGGCTGTGGTGCTGACCAACCCCACGCATTATGCCGTGGCCCTGGGCTTCGACTTCGTGACCATGGAGGCGCCCAAGGTGATGGCCAAGGGACGAAATCTTCTGGCCGAGGAGATCAAGGCCGAGGCGCGCTGGGCAGGCGTGCCCATTGTCGAGAATCCGCCGCTGGCTCGCTCGCTTTATCGCACGGTCGAGGTGGGACAGGCGATTCCCGTGGAGCTCTATGCGGCGGTGGCCGCGATTCTGGCCTATCTCTACCGGCAGCGCGTGGAGGCGGAGCTGCGCGACAGACACCGCTCCGCGGTTCCGGGCTTTGGCCGCTCCGCGGTTTCAGGTTTTGGAGGAGATTCGCGATGAGTACAACAGCACTCGCCGCGGGATCGTTGCCGGCCAAGTCTTCTCTCTGGCACAGCCTGCGCGACTACCTGCTGCCCATGGCCGCGATCAGCGTGATCTTCGTGATGCTGGTGCCGGTGCCGGCTCCGGTGCTGGATCTGCTGCTGGCGATTTCGATGGCTTGCTCGATCATCGTCTTCCTCGCCGCGGTGCAGATTCGCCGCGCTGTCGAGCTCTCGGTGTTTCCGACGCTCTTGCTGCTGCTGACGCTTTTCCGGCTGTCGCTCAACATCGCCTCCACGAGGCGCATTCTGCTTCACGGCCAGGAGGGAACCGCTGCGGCAGGCAAGGTGATCGAGGCCTTCGGACAGTTTGTGGTGGGCGGCAATTACGTCGTCGGCTTCGTGCTGTTTCTGGCGTTGGTGGCGATTCAATTTCTTGTTGTGTCGCATGGCGCGGTGCGGACGGCTGAAGTGACGGCACGGTTTACGTTGGACGCGCTGCCCGGCAAGCAGATGGCCATCGACGCCGACATGAACGCCGGGCTGATCGACGAGGCCGAGGCGCGCAGGCGTCGCCAGGCCATCGCGCGCGAAGCGGAGTTTTACGGCGCCATGGATGGCGCGGCGCGCTTTAACCAGCGCGATGCGCTGGCCACGATTCTGATTACTGCGATCAACATCGTGGCCGGCCTGTTGATCGGAACTTTGCAGCAGGGAATCGAGCTCGGCGAGGCGGCGCACACCTACACCGTGCTGACCGTGGGGGACGGCCTGGTCACGATTATTCCGTCGCTGCTGGTGTCGGTTGCCGGCGGGATTACGCTGACGCGCGCGAATTCCGCCGGCATGCTGGGCGGCGAGATAAGGCAGCAACTGCTAGCGCGGCCGGCCACGCTCTATATGGCTGCCGCGGTCTCGGCCTGCATGTGCCTGATTCCCGGCCTGCCGAAGTTGGCATTTCTGGGTGTGGCCGCAGGGCTCTTCTGGGGCGGAAAGCGCATGGCGGCCGCGGCACCCGCTGCGCTTCCGGCGGAACTCGGGCCAGGCGAAAAGAAGAAGGCCGAGAGTGCGCACGGGGCCGATCTGGCGGCGCTGATGCGGCTCGAGGACCTGACGCTCGAGATCGGTTTCCAACTGATTCCGCTGGTCGACGAGAAGCAGGGCGGGCAACTGCTCGGTCGCGTGCGCTCGCTGCGCCGGCACCTTTCGTCGGAGATGGGCTTTCTGGTGCCCCCGGTGCACATTTCGGACAATCTGCGCCTGAAGCCGAGGGAGTACGTGGTCTCGCTGCGCGGGATCGAGATCGGCCGCTGGCAGACCGAGGGGCCGCATCTTCTGGCCGTTTCCGGCGAACCAGGCCGGCGGCCGCTGACGGGCAGGGAGACGCGCGAACCGGCCTTCGGAGTTCCGGCGATCTGGATCGCGCCCGCGCTTGAAGAACAGGCCATCGCCGCGGGGTATTCGGTCGTGGATGCGGTCACGGTAATCACCACGCATCTGGGCGAGCTGATTCGCCAGCATGCGTGGGAGCTTCTCGGCCGCGCCGAGATCAAGCGCCTGCTCGATGCGATGAACGAGAGCCACCCGAAGCTGCTCGAAGAGCTGGTCCCCAAATTGCTGACCCTGGGTGAGGTGGCGCGGGTTCTCGAGCAGTTGCTGCGCGAGCGCGTATCGATCCTCGATTTGGGCGCGATTCTGGAGGCGCTGCTCGAGACCGCTCCGGCGACGAAGAATCTGGTCGCGCTGGTCGAAGCGGCTCGGGCAGCGCTGGGGCGCAGGCTGGTCAGGCCGCTCGTCGACGGCGAAGGCCAGCTGCCGGTGCTTCTGCTCGATGCCGGGCTTGAAGAGGAGATTCTGGCCACGGTTGCGCCGGACGCCGGACAGCGGCTGCTGGCGGCTGGCGGGCATCCGCCCACGTCGGTCGTCCGCCGGCTCACCGATTCTGTGAGATCCCTTATCGGTTCCGCCTCCTCCTCGGCACCGCCCGTGCTTCTTTGTCCCAGTCCGGCTCGCTATTACGTGAAGCGCTGGCTCGACCCCGTGCTGCCGCGCCTGGCGGTGGTTGCGGCCAGTGAAGTTCCACCCGAGATCCGGCTGCGTCCCGTGGGCACGGTCCGGTGAGTGAGCGGCAGGGGGAAAGGCATGGCCATGGAAGCAGCGCCCGCAGTGAGAGAGTCCAGGCCCGCGCGGCGCCCCGTGGCGGGAAGCGGCTATCCGCCGCAGGCGGCGGCCGTTGGGGCGCTGACCGCCGAGCAGGAGCGGGTGCTGCTTGAGCATCTGCCCATCGTGCGCTTTCTTGCTCGCCGCATTCATGAGCGGCTGCCCCAGCATGTAGACATCGAGGACCTGGTCTCGGCGGGCGTGGTGGGGCTGATGGACGCCTTCGCGAAATTCGATCCCACGAAAAAAGTGCAGTTTCGCAGCTACGCGCCGTTTCGCATTCGGGGAGCGATTCTGGACAGCCTGCGCACGCTCGACTGGAGCCCGCGCGAGCTGCGCCGCAAGGGGCGCGCGGTGGAAGAGGCGATTCGCGCGCTGACGGCGCGGCTGGGCCGGGCGCCGGGCGAGGCAGAGGTCGCCGCCGAGATGGAGATGAATCTCGATGAGTACCAGCAGCTGCTGGGAGATCTGAAGGGCCTGGAGATCGGCACGCTGCATGTGGAGCGCAACGAGAACTCGGGCGAGGAGGAGCTGGCCTACGTGCCTGGAAAGCCGGAGGAAGATCCGCTGTTCCGTTGCCTCCGGGGCGAGCTCGAGGAGCGGCTGGCCGACGCCATCGCGCACCTGCCCGACCGCGAGCGCCTGGTCATGACGCTTTACTACTACGAAGAAATGACCATGCGGGAGATCGGCCTGGCGCTGGGCGTGGTCGAGTCCCGCGTCTCGCAGGTGCACGCCTCGGCCATGGTGCACTTGCGCGCGGCGCTGCGCGACCTGGCCGGCAAAGGCGCTTCCGAGCGGACGGGACCGCAGCCGCCAACGCGGAGGAGATAAGCGTTGAGGGAGTAAGGCTCGAGAAAAGTTGCCGGGCGGAAGGGAATTGGGAGGAACGGACCCTTGGCTGAAAAGACGCTCAAGCAGGACGAGATCGACGCGCTGTTCGAGGCCGCGCGCAGCCAGGCGCCGGAGGCCTCGCATCGCGAATCGCGCGCCCGCGTGGCGCCCTATCACTTCTCCTCGGCGGGCCAGATTTCAACCGAGCAGCTGCGTGCGATCAGCATGCTTAATGACCTGTTCGCGCGCAATCTGACGCACAACCTGGCCGCATGGCTGCGCACGCGGTTTCAGGTCAATCTGGTTTCGGCCGAGCAGATTCAGTTCAATGAGTTTTTGCTCAGGATTCCCGAGATTTGCTACGTGGCGTCGGTGCGACTGGAGCCGCTGGGGGCTCTCGCCGTGCTGCAACTTGATATGGGCCTGGCGCCGCCGGTCATCGATCTGCTGTTGGGCGGCGACGGCAAGGACGGACCACTGCGCGAGCTGACCGACATCGAGGAATCGATTCTGGCCAGCGTGGTGGAGATCGTCTGCCGCGAGCTGACGGTGGCCTGGCAGCCGGTGGGGTTGAGCTTTCTGTTCGAGCGCCGGCAGATGCAGACCCAGGTGGCAAGGATCATCTCGGTGGCGGAGAAGACGCTTTGCCTGAGCTTCGAGATTCGCATGCCGCACAGCTCGGGACTGCTGAACCTGGCCTTTCCGGCGGTGGTTGCGAACACCATTCTGCGCCGGCTGACCACCGACTGGGGCCGGCGGCGCCGGCACGCGGGAGAGACGCGGGCGCGCATGGGCGAGGTGGCGCGCGATATCCGATTTGGCTGTTCGCTGCAACTGCCCACGGTACGGCTGGCGGCGAGCGCTCTCGAACAGGTTGAGCCGGGCGACGTGCTGCGGCTCAATGTCGGCACCAACGCTCTGTCGGAGTGGAGAGTTGCCGGCCAGCGTCTTTCGCTGGCCCAGGCCATGCGCCACGGGGCGCATCGCGCGGCGCGCATCGAGCGTGTTTTCGCCGGGGGTGAGCAATGAAGACCTACTTCGATTGCTGGGTCGAGGTGGCCGGAGCGCTCTTCTCGCAGGCCCTCTCCGGAGAGCCGGAGTTGAGCGAGTCACTGCCCAAGCCGCTCGGCGCGGAAGCCTTCGGCTGGGCCGCCACGCTGACTGGCGACGTTCACGGCCGGTTCGCGGTGGTCCTCGACGGCAAGGTTCTGGAGACGCCGCTGATGGGTGAAGGCGTGGATCAGAAGGCCGGCTGGGAGGAGTTGCTGCGTGAGGCGGCCAGCGCCGCGGCGGGAGATCTGCTGGCTTCGACGGGGAAAAAATGCCAGATGGCGAGCTTCGAAGAGACGGCAGGAGAGGCGAAGATCACGAACGCCTTCCAGCTCCGCTCGGGCGAGCGGGCGTGGACGGTTCTGGTGCGGGACGAGGTCGATGAACATGCGGCCGAGCAGGCTGCCGCGCCCGCTCGCGAATCCGGGGCGCAGGCTTCGCCGGCCGCGGCCGTTTCCAATTCGGTCCCTTCAGACGACCTGAGGTCTCGGCTGCCGTCGCTCAGCCCGGGACTCGAGTTGCTGCTCGACGTCGAGCTCGAAGCGTCCTTGCGCTTCGGGTCGCGCGAGATGCCTCTCGGCGAGATTCTCGATCTGGGGCCGGGCGACGTGGTCGAGCTCGACCGCCATGTGGCCGACCCCGTGGACCTGATTGTGGGCGACAAGATCGTCGCGCGCGGCGAGGTGGTGCTGGTGAACGGAAATTTCGGGCTGCGCGTGACCGAGGTGGCCGCGCCGAGGAAGCGTCTGGAGAGCATCCGATGCCTCTTCTGAGCCGCCGTTCTCGGCCGAACTCCCCGGGTTCTGTGCCGGAGCTCGCGACAAGGGAAGCCGCTGGCGCCGATCGCGCCTTTTCCGCGCGATCGTTTTCGGGAGGCGCTGCTACGGGTCCACGCGCCGGCATCTTCTCGACATGCGCCAATCCCCGCTGCGGATCGGGGTGGCTGCGCCTCTGGCGCCGCCGCGAGACGCCGGTCTTCGAAGGGGGATGGTGCTGCTCTTCAGACTGCATGGCGGCGCGGGTGGCCGCGGCGCTGAGCCGGGAGATGGACGGGCGGGGCAGCCCGCGCGAAGGCCACCGGCATCGCATTCCGCTCGGCCTGGTACTGCTCGAGCAAGGCTGGATCACGAACGACGACCTGCGCTCGGCGCTCACGGCGCAGAAAGATGCGGGCGCCGGCCGGCTGGGCAACTGGCTCGTCCGCAGCCGCAGCGCCAGCGAAGAGCAGGTGACGCGCGCGCTCGGCCTGCAGTGGGGATGCCCGGTGCTGGGGATGGAGTTTCACCATCCCGAAGGGCTGACCGCGCTGCTGCCGCGGCTGTTCGTGGATGCGTTTGGAGCGCTGCCCCTGCGCGTGGCGGCGGGAAAGATTCTCTATCTGGGTTTTGAAGACCATCTCGATCCCGCGCTGGCGCTGGCCGTTGAGCGCATGACCGGACTCCAGGTCGAAGGCGGGCTGGTCGAGGAGTCGGCGTTTCACCCGGCGCACACGCGGCTGCTCGAGGCGCGCTTTCCAGCTGCCGAACTGATCGAGGCGGCGACCGAGCCGGCGTTGGCCTCGGCCTTCGCCAAAGCGGTGGAAAGAAGCCGCCCCGTGGAGTCGCGTCTGGTAAGGGTGCACGACTGCCTGTGGCTGCGCATGTGGTTACGCCCGCAGACCGGGCCGGTACCCGAAATCGGCGCGATCCGGGACCTGATCGGCTCGGCCCGCCCGCACTGACCTGGGCGGGGACGCGGCCGGTGGGCGGGTCAGGAATGCAGGCGAGTCATGCGGGTCAGGCAATTGGGGCAGGCCAGCAAGGCAGGCAATTGGGGCAGGCCAGCGGGGAGGCAAACAGAGAAGCGGAGTGTGGATTTGCCCTCATGGACGGAGCCCGAGCGCCGATAGATGGAGGGTGGAGGGGGCCTGGGCATGGGCGAGATTCGAACGTTGATTGTCGACGACTCCTCGGTGATGCGCAAGATTGTGGAGCGGGCGCTGCGCCAGGCGGGACTCGATCCGCTGGTGGTGCACGAGGCCGGCAGCGGCGTCGAGGGTTTGGAAGTGCTGAAGGCCAAGCCGGTGGACCTGATCCTCTCCGACATCAACATGCCGGCCATGGACGGGCTGGAGTTTCTGCGCCAGGTTCGCGCACAGAATCTGGCTCCCGGAGTTCCGGTGGTGATGATCACGACCGAATCGAGCGAGGAGCACGTAAAGCAGGCCATTCAGGCTGGAGCGCAGGGTTACATTCGCAAGCCATTCACCGCCGAGCAGGTGAAGGAGCGTGTGTTGCCGCTGGTGCGCGCGGCTTAGGGGAAAACATGGCAGCTCTGGGCCCGGTCACGTGGGGCCCGCTTACGCCGGAAGACGACGGGAGGGCGCCGTACTGCTGAATGGTGTGCGTTCATCCGTCACGGGAGGACAGAGTGGCGGCGGAAACAAAGGGGTCGAAAGCGCAGAGGCCACGCGAGAGGGTGGCCGAGATCAAGGTGGCGCGGGTACGGGTTGCGAAGTTCCAAGGGAGCGTACGATGGCGGTTTCATTGCGTGATTCCGTGCAACAGGTCTCCGATCCACGAAATCTGGATGCGAGCGTAGAAGAGGTCTTCCGGACGATGCTGGGCCTGGAGTGCAAGCGCGTCACCGGCCCCTCCGTCCTGGACAAGGAGACGGTAACCGCGGTGGTGGGATTTGGCGGCATCTTGAGCGGCGCCTGCGTTTTCAAATCGGGCGCCGGGGCGGCGCTGAAGATCGCTGCGCAGATGACGGGAATGGAGTTCGCCGGAATCGACGACACGGTGAAGGACGGGATCGGCGAGATCTGCAACATGCTCGCCGGGGCGTGGAAGGGCAAAATACCGGAGCTGGCGGCCAACACCGGGCTCTCGGTTCCCGCGGTGATTACAGGTCATGACTACAAGCTGCATGTCCAGGCCCCGGAGTTTCAGATTCACCACATCTACTGCTTCAACGACGAGGTCTTCGAGGTCAGTATCGTGTGCGACGGACTGCAGTAGGTGGCGTTGCGCCGAGCCGTGGAGCGCACTGGCGTCTCCATAATGAGCGAGATTGCCGGCGCTTGACCCGCAGACGCCGGACTACTACCACCCACCTGCCACTACATAATGATTACGAACATATGTGTGAATCAGAGGCATCCTGAAATCTACCCATAAAGATTCCCCGTCAAACTCTGCATAATACTTTCCGTCCCCAACGGGAACACATCCCGTGCGTCTTTCATAGCAGTTAAGAATGGCATGCTCGCCATTAGCAATCACGTAAAGTAGTGAATTATCGGTGTGGGTTCTTCGCCCTGTCGTATCGTTCACAATAGTGCCAACGGCACCTGCCAGGCCAGAACCGCCGGAAACGCCACGAACGTCAAGCGATTCTGTCAAAGTCTGAGAATCAACGATCTGTATCAATATGGCATTTTTTATCGCATGACATATATCTTTGAGTGAATTACCAAGATTCGATGAGGAACTTGCGCGGATAAGTATGTGGTCCCTATCAAAAAGCACCAACTCATTTGTTGTCACAGGTCCCGACTCTGACGCATTGGGGTCGTCTTGTGGAGCAGATACTCTTGTACTTGCCTCCAAGACATAATCATTGCTTGTCTTATCTGTAGTGAGGCTAATATCCGGACAATCTTTCTTTAAAGGCCCCGCAATGTCGTTGACATCAATGCTTGATGTCTCACTCAGATAAATAAGCTTCTTGGCGTTCTGAGCCAAACTCGGCATCGGAATAACCGCTGCAGAAAGCACAAACAGACTAAGAACCGTTGTGCAAGCAACAATGCTCGGATAATGCCTTTCGGCTGAATGTTTGAAGGAGAACAGGCCAGCACGCTTGGAGAACTTCATCGCGTTCAAGGCTCCGACTGCGTAAGAGAATAGGACATGAGGATCCATTATGCAAACAGATCACCCCGAATTTCACGCTTATTGGCGCAAATTGCAGGATCATCGAGGTTATCACTTTTTAGTTCGCTCCATTCCTAATTTGCTCTAATTCCATCCCCTCCCTTCCGGTCCTTCATCTGCATGGCCCCCTGTGCGGCAGGAGACCCATCCGTGGACAGCGGCTACTATGCAGCGATGACGGGCCTGGTGGCGCGTACCGAAGCGCTGGACACGGCGGCGGCCAATCTGGCCAACGCGCAGACGCCGGGGTATCGCGCCGAGCGCGAGTTCTTTCGCTCTGTGCTGCTGGGGCCCGACGCCCTGGACTCGCAACTGGGCCAAACGGTGAACAACTACGGCCTGCTCGGCGGCGACCGGCTGAGCATGGCGCAGGGGGCGCTCGAGGAGACCGGCAACCCCCTCGATCTGGCCGTTGAGGGCCAGGGATTCTTCATGGTCCAGACGCCACAGGGCACGCGCTACACGCGGGACGGCAGCTTGCAGCGCACACCAAGCGGGCAGCTGGTGACACAAGCGGGCGAGCCGGTGCTCTCGACCGCGGGCCAGCCAATCGTGATTCCGCCGGGCGACGTTTCTGTGGGCGCCGACGGAACGGTCTCGGTGGCAGGCGGAGCCGTGGCGACCGTGGGAGTCTTCACATTTCCTGCCGGAACCGAGCTCACTCCCGAGGGCGCGAACCGTTATGTGGCGCCTCAAGGGGTGACGCCGGTTGCGGCCAAGGATTCGTCGGTGCATGAGGGCGCTCTCGAGGCCGCCAACCAGGATGTGGTCCAGGGATCGCTGAATCTGATCGTGATGCAGCGACAGGCGGAGATGATGCAGCGAGCGCTGACGGTGTTTCACACCGAGTTCAACAAGTTCGCGACAGAGGATCTTCCAAAGGTCTAGTCCAAAGCGAGGAAAGATATGATTCGAGCCCTGTATACCGCTGCCAGCGGAATGAGCGCACAGCAGATGAATCTGGACACCATCGCCAACAACCTGGCCAACTCATCGACCACCGGCTTCAGGCAACTGCGCCTCCAGTTCCAGGACATGGTGTATCAGAACATGGTGACGCCGGGCGCGGCCGAGAGCCAGAACACGGTTTCCGCGGGGCTGCAGATCGGCCTCGGAACCAAGTCGGCGGCGACGGAGGTCATTAACACCCAGGGCGAATTGAACGAAACCGACAACCCGCTGGATGTGGCGATTCAGGGCGCGGGATTTTTTCAGGTGCAGCGGCCCGACGGCACGATTGCGTACACGCGCGCCGGCCAGTTCCACCTGAACAACCAGGGCACGATCGTGACGACCGACGGCGACCCGCTGATTCCCACCATCACGATTCCGTCGAATGCCACCGCGGTGACGATCACTGAATACGGCGTGGTGAACGCGACCCTGGCCGGACAGCAGAACCCGTCGCAACTGGGACAGATCCAGCTGGCCACGTTTCCCAACCCCGGCGGCCTCGAAAGCATGGGCAACAACCTGCTGACGGCGACACTCAGCTCCGGCGATCCGGTGCTGGGAAACCCCGGCGGCACCGAAGGCATGGGCACGCTTCAGCAGGGGTATCTCGAGAACTCCAATGTGGACGTGGTGACCGAGTTCGTGCAGATGGTGCTGGCGCAGCGGGCCTACGAATCGAATTCGAAGGTCATTAAAGCGGCGGACGATATGTATTCCGAAGTCAACAATATGACGCATTGATTTGCATGTATTTGTTGAGGGATTGAATAGGGTGAGAACACCGTTGACACTGCGATCCATGGTCTTGGCTGGAGTTGGCGCATTGGCGGTTGCGTTACCGATGGAAGCCGGCTGCCAAAGCGCGCCCGCCGGCGCACCGTCGGCGGAACAACGGCTCGGCTATGGGATCCGGGAGATCGACGGTTTCGCAACAGGGGACCGTTGGCTTCTGGTCCGTGACACGACGAATCCGGGAGGGCCCGGGAGGATGGTGCGGATCGAGACTGGCAAGGCGGATTCAACGGGCGGAGTTGCGGGAGAGCCGGCGCGGAAAGGCACACAAAGTCCGGTTGTCGCGCCACTCCGTCCCGTAATTCATGCAGGCGACGCGGTGATTGTGGAGGAGCATACTTCCGTGGTCGACGCACGGCTTGAAGCTCAAGCGCTCGGATCCGCGGTCGTTGGAGCCCAGTTCAGGGCGCGATTGAAGATTGGCGGCAAGGTGCTGCGCGTGGTGGCTTTGGCGGAAGGAAGGGCGGAGATGACGCCGGAGAAAGAGGCGCAGCAGTGAATGGGAGTTGGACGGTGGCAGTGGTTGTGGGCGCGCTTCTGGCTGCGCCGGCCTGCACATGGGGAAAGAAACACAACCCCGCGACGCCGGCGATCAAAGCGACTCCGCCGGAGGAGGCTCTGCGCGCCTATATTGGGCGGGTGCGCGCCCAGCAGGCGGCTGAGGTGCGGACGCCGGGATCGCTTTGGAGCCCGGATGGCCAGTTGGTGCGCCTGGGCACGGATGTGAAGGCTTTCCGCATTCACGACGTGGTGATGATTGTGGTGGGCGAAAGCCTGACGGCCTCGACCGACGGCCAGGTGAAGAATTCGCGCGCATCGAACGCCAACTCCGGAATTACCTCGCTGTTTGGCGCGCTGAAGGCTTCCAATGCTTTGCAGAACCTGATCACCGCCAACGCCGCCTCGGGGCTGACGGCGCAGGGGCAGAGCACCACCGACTCCAGCCTGGCGACAACCTTTGGCGCCGAGGTGGTGGATGTGCTGCCCAACGGAATGCTGGTGGTGCAGGCGACGCGGCAAATCACCTTCTCGCAGCAGACACAACTGATCACGCTGCGCGGCTTGGTGCGGCCTGAAGACGTGAGCAACCAGAATCAGGTGCTTTCGACGGCCATGACCGATCTCGAGCTTGAGGTGACGGGCAAGGGAATTGTGAACGACTCCACCTACCGGCAGAATCCGCTGGTGCGTTTGCTGGAAAAGATCCTGGTGTTTTAGAGGCAGGGAACGGGGAACGGACTTGACGATGCACAGGTTGGACCCAGTTGCGCAGACTCGAATCAGCAACAGGCTAATCCGGCAGAGCTGGATGTTCTGGTGGTGGCTGGGAGTGGCCGCGGTATGGCTTTTGGCCATGACGTTGGTTCAGCCCGAAGAGCCGGGACAAAAGTCGCGGATCAAAGATGTGACCACCATCGAAGGCATTCGCGATAACCAGTTGGTGGGTTACGGGCTTGTGGTTGGGTTGAAGGGCACAGGAGACAGCTCGCAGACGGTCTTTCCCGCGCAGACGCTGGTTTCGGCGCTGGAGAGGATGGGCGTGACCGTGCCGCAGACGGGATCGAACAGCGCCAGCAACATGCAGGTGAAGAACATGGCAGCGGTGTTTGTGGTGGCCACGCTGCCCCCGTTCAGCGGGCCGGGGTACAAGGTGGATGTCACGGTGTCGTCGGCCGGCGATGCGCGGTCGATCGAAGGCGGGATCCTGTTGATGACGCCGCTTTACGGGCCCGATGGGCAAATTTACGCGCAGGCGCAAGGCGCGCTCGTGCTGGGAGGCTATGTGGCGGCCTCGGGAGGCAGCACCAAGCAGGTGAATCATCCCACTACGGCGCGCATTCCGGGCGGTGCGATGGTGGAGCGGGCGACGCCCTTCGACCTGAAGCTGATGCGCACGGTGAGCGTGGTGCTGAACGACGCCGACTTTCACACCGCTGAGCAGATGGCGGAGGCAATCAACCAGGCGCTGGGCACGGCGCGGGCCAAGGCCGCAGATAGCCGGCGCGTAGAGATCGCGGTCAAGCCCGACGAGGATGTGGCGGAACTGCTCGACAAAGTGGAGGAACTTGAGATTGAAGTCTTTCCGCGGGCGCGCGTGGTGCTGAACGAGCGCACGGGAACGGTTGTGATTGGGGGCACGGTGCGGCTGCAGCCGGTGTCGATCCTGCATGGCGGGCTGAGCATCAACGTGATCACCCAAGTGGAGGTCTCGCAGCCCAACGCGCTGTCATCCGGGACCACGCAGGTGGTGGAGCAGACCACAGTGCAGGCCCAGGACAAGCCGGTGAACCGCATCGACCTGAAGGAAGGCGCCACCGTGGAGGATTTGGTCGAGGAATTGCAACGTACCGGAGCGGGAGCACGCGACGTGATCTCGATCCTGCAGGCGATGAAGGCCGCAGGCTCGCTGGACGCCGATCTGGAAGTGCTCTAACGGCAGGGACCAGGGGACCGAGGGAACAAGGGACCTAGGGTGGGAGGGACCGAGAAGACGGGGAACAGGGAATTGAGGAGAACGATGCACGTTGGATCGATCGCCCGAAACGCCGCCGCAAATGGCGTGCCGTCGCCGCCATCGCCGCGCCTCGAGCGTGCAGCGCACGAGTTTGAAGGGCAGATGATGAAGGAGTTATTGCAGCCCATGATGGCCGGTGATGCCCTGACGGGCTCCGAGGACGGTGACTCGGAACTGGGTGCGGGATCCGGCGGCGGCTCAACCGGCGCACTGGGCGAGTTTGCGTCCGAGGCGCTGGGGCAGGCGCTGAGCGAGCACGGCGGGTTTGGAATTGCTGATCGTATTGTTAAAGAACTCTCACACTCCGGTAACCATCACGGAGACGGGAAGGTAACCAGATACTTGCACGGCAATACCGTGATGAGAACTCCTGAATGATTAGAGTGATTAGCAAAGAGGCCGATAGACCCAGCAAGGAGCAAAGAGTATGGATATTCGCAATAGCCTGGACGGATTAAGGTCACTTTTAGGGGTGAACCCGATTCCTCAGTCGGCGCCGCAACCCAAAGGCAGCACGGCCACGGGCGGGAGCGGATTCGATTCCGACCGGGCGACGTTCAGCACCGCGGCAAACGAGGTCTCGCAGGCACTGTCAGACGAGGGTGTGAGGCCGGAGAAAGTGGCGGCCATTCAATCGGCGCTGGTGGCGGGAACGTACGATGTGCCGGCTGCAGCCGTGGCTTCGAAGCTTGTTGATGCGATGTTGAGCGGCGCGTAGGCGCTTCCGGCAGTCACGAAACCGGGGCTGGCTTGACGAAACAAACCGGCGCAAACCTGAGCCCAACGAGGCCCGAAGGCAGGCAAAGGGGAGAGGAACGCGAAGCATGCAGGAGCTCGAGGCGCCCGCGAAGAATCCGGAGCTCAAGGAGCTTGTAGTGGAGGCATCGCGTGCATTGGCGCGGCTGGATGCCCCACGGCTCGAGGAGCTGGCGCTCTCGTGCGAGGCACTGAACCAGGACCTGGACTCCATGGATGAGGGCGAAAAGAGCGATCTGGCGCGGCAGGCGCGGGAGGCGGCGCCAGGCATGGCGGTGCTTGGGCGCGTGCTGGCAGTAACGCGAGCCAACCAAAACGTGATGCGGCGGCTCAGAGAGATGCGCGAGCGGCGTCTGGAGTACAGCGAGCGGCAGATTCGTGGCGCCCCGGACGCTGGTCTGGAAGCGGAGGCGGTCGATGGGGACGATTAACTCCGCATTGAGCATGATGACTAGAGCTCTGGACGCCGATCAGGAAGCTCTGAACGTGGTGGCGAACAACGTCGCCAACGCCAACACAACGGGATACACGGAGGAGAAGCCCGACTGGCAGGAGAACACGCCGATCTCGGTTGGTGGCGTGCTGATCGGCGATGGCGTGACGGAGACGGGGGCAACGTCCGAGCGCGACCGGGTGCTCGAGGCGCGGCTGGATCAGCAGCAGCAGATGGCATCGGCATCGAGCACGCGGCTGTCAGCCTTGAACAATATGCAGGCGTTGTTCACGCCGGATTCGGGCTCGTCGAGCGCGTCGGCGGGGGACATTGGCAGCGACATCACGAGCTTTTTCGATTCCTTCTCGTCGCTGGAGAGCGCTCCGACGGACAACGCGCTGCGCGAGCAGGTTTTGTCGTCGGCGTCGACCTTGGCCGGCGACATTTCCAGTGCGGCGAGCAGTCTGAACGGCCAGAGCGCGGCCATCGACCAGGAAGCATCGGGGATGGTGAGCCAGGTGAACTCGCTGACCGGCGCCATTGCGCAACTGAACCTTGCCATCGAGTCCGCCTCGCCGAATGCGGATGCGGGAACGCTTGAGGACCAGCGGCAGCAGGACCTGAGCCAGCTTTCGCAACTTGTCGGGATCAACCAGGTGACGACGGAGAACAACGGATTGTCGGTGACGACAACCTCAGGGCAGTTGCTGGTCTCACAGGGGCAGAACTTTCAACTGACCACGGGAACCGTGAACGGAGTTACGGACTTCTTTCTGGGCGGAACGGACATTACTTCGCAATTGGCTTCGGGAGGCGGGCAACTGGGAGGGTATTTAACGGCGCGGGACGTGGACATTCCCGGCGCGCTGAGCTCGCTCGACCAACTGGCGTACAGCATCTCGACCACGGTGAACGCGCAGAACAATGCGGGCACAGATCTGAATGGCGTAACGGGAACGCCGACCAATCCGCTCTACATCTTCAACGAGCCGGCGCAGGCGGCGGGAAGCGCGGCGGCGATGAGCGTGATCATGACCGATCCCAGCCAGGTTGCGGCGGCGGGAGCGGGGAACGGGACCGGAGACAACTCCAATGCCGTGGCGATGGCAGGACTTGCCAACGGGCTGATCGTGAATGGGCAGACACCCATCAACTACTACTCGAACTTTGTTTCCACGCTGGGCTCGACGGTCTTAGAGGTGCAGACGGAGAACACGGCGCAGAACGCGTCCGTAACGCAGTTGCAGACGCAGAACAATGCGCTGTCGAGCGTGAACCTGAACGATGAGGCGGCGGCAATGTCCACGCTGGAGAAAAGCTATCAGGCGGCCTCGCAGGTGTTCACGCTGCTGAACACGATCATGGCTTCGGCGCTGAACCTGGGCGAAGAGACGGCGGTGGCGTAAGAGCAGCCCTTAGCTAGTAGCTTTCAGCTCTTAGCCTGGCCGTGCTGGAGCAAACCTCAGCGAGGGCGCGGCCGAAAGGCGATTCGACGGCCACCGGTGATGGAGGGCCCGCAAAAATCATGCGAGTGGATCCGACATACATTACGAATCTGGTGAGCTCGCTCGATCAGACGCAGGCCAGCGAGCAGCAGTTGAGCTCGGAACTTTCGAGCGGCGTGAGTATCACTTCGCTGAGCCAGAACCCGGTGGGCTCGGGCGAGAATGTGCTGCTGCTCAACCAGATTCAGCAGGACGATTCTTTCACCGAGAGCTCGAACCTGGTGACTGGGCAACTGCAGGTGGCGGATTCGGCGCTGGGCAGCGTGGTTTCCGAGCTGACGCAGGCGATCTCGCTAGCCACGAGCGCCAACAACGGAACCATGAACGCGAGCGACGTGAAATCGATCGCCAATCAGATCTCGGGAATTGCGGACGAAGTGCAGTCGCTGGCGAATACGAGTTATCAGGGCCAGTACATTTTTGCGGGGGGAAAGACGAGCGCGGCGCCATTTTCGACTTCGACAGCAACCTCGCCGGCGGTGACGAGCTACAACGGCGACGAAAACGTGAACTTTCTGGAGCTGCCCAATGGCCAGAAGATTCAGTTGAACGTGCCGGGCGACCAGATTTTTCTGGGCGGCGGCGCGAGTAACGGATTGGACAGCGTATTCGGCGCGCTGAATGCGCTGGTGGCCGACTACTCGAGCGGGCAGGTGAACACGCAGCAAGCGGCGAGCGACACGGCCGCGCTGAGCACGGCGCTGAACTTCGTCTCGCAGCAGCGCGTGACCATCGATAGCTCCATCACGCAACTGAGCGCGGCCTCGGGCGCTGTCACGAGCGAGAAAACGCAACTGACGGCAGCGCAGACCGATTTGATGCAGGCCGATCTTCCCACCATCTCCACGCAGCTTTCGCTGGCGGAGACACAGCAGACGGCTCTCGAAGACGTGATTGCGCAATTGGAATCGACGTCGAACAGCCTGTTCAGCAACCTGCAGGGATGAAATCGGATCAGGCGTGACCGATGCGGCCTCTTCTATACTCCAGGCAAGAGGATCCGCTTGTTTACTGGAGTGCGTTTCTTGTGGAATGCGACGCGGGGCCACCGGCTGGCTCCGTGGCGGAGTGAGTTTCTGCGCTGGCGCGTGGAGACGTATTCCGGCAAAAAGGCTGAGACACTGACGGCGAAGAGCGTGATGGGATTCTTATGGGCCGAGCGCTGGGAGCTGCTGCGTTTTCTGGCGTGGACGGGGCAACTGGAGCGCGAAGCGCGAACAAGGCACGGAATGGGGAGTAGCCAATAGGGAATTGAAGAACCGGGAACACGCGAACGATGCTGGCGAGGCGTCGAGTTTCTTCCGGCAGTAACAGAATTCCCCCCCAATGACTCCATATTGTATGAAGATACGATGGCTCCTTTTGTTGATTGCAGCGGCGCTGTTTGCGTCGTCGACGATGTCGTGGGCGCAGCAGTTGCCGCCGGTTGAGCCGCCCAAGCCAATGCCTGCCGCGCAAGGCGCAGCACCGAGTCTGCGCGTGACAACGACAGAAGTACTGGTGCCGACGCTGGTGGAGAAACGAGGTGGAGGGATTCTCTACGGGCTGAAGCCGCAGGATTTTGTGCTTGAAGACAACGGCGTTCCGCAAAAAATCAAGGTACAGCCGGAGATGGACACGGCACCCGTGGCGCTGTTGGTTGCGGTGGAGCAGGGCGGGGTGAGCGTGCTGGAGTTTGACAAGCTGGCCAGGCTGGGGCCGCTGCTCGATGTGTTTCTTTTCGACCCGCGGAGCCAGGTGGCGCTGGTGGGATTCGATTCCGCGCCGCACCTGATCCAGGACTTCACGCACTCGGGCGACCAGGTGAACAAGGAGTTGACCGAACTGGAGCCGGGCAATGGCGGCGCGGCGATTCTGGACACCGTGAATTACGGAGTGACCCTACTGGAGTCGCAGCCCAAGGAGTACCGGCGCGTACTGCTGTTGATTAGCGAGGAGCGCGACCATGGAAGCAAACACACCAAGGTAGTCCAGCTGATTAAACAGATCGGTGAATCGGATGTGCTGGTGCTGAGCGTGAGTTTTTCGCCGGCGCTGGCGGAGCTGGGGCACGATGTGAAAGACTCCGGCGAAGACCGGACGATGAATATAGTTTCGGCGCTAGTGATGGCGGTGAAGGCTTTCAAAAAGAATGTGGCCAAGGAAGTGGCGGAGATGAGCGGGGGCGAGTACACGACGTTTGTCGGCGACAAGCGCTTCGAAGCGCGAGTGATGACGGCGGCAAGGGATGCGCGAAACCGGTACCTGATTACGTTCAGCCCATCTGATCCGGCACCGGGGTTGCATACGATTCGCGTGCGGACCGCCGAGGATTATGGGGCGAGGATCGTGGCGCGGGCCAATTACTGGCGGGACGCGCAGACGCAATGATTCCGAGAGCGTTTGCGCCATTATGTTGCAAGGATGGCACTTTGCGCGGCGCTGGTTTTGTCTGAGGGCGGGTTCATGTTAATCTTTCAGTAGACACTGAAGAGTGGACCCGACAAAGAATGAGGAGTTATCGACGCCGTGCTGGCGATTGAAAAAAAGACTGACCTGATCAAACGCTTCCGAACCCATGAGACGGACACCGGATCGCCGGAAGTCCAGATCGCGATTCTGAGCGAGCGGATCAACGACCTGACCGAGCACTTCAAGGCCCACAAGAAGGATCACGCATCCCGGCGTGGGCTGTTGATGCTGGTGAGCAAGCGCCGCCGCTTGCTGGATTACCTGAAGACGCACGACACGGACCGCTATCGCGACGTGATCGGCAAACTTGGAATCCGCAAGTAATCGACGAAAGCCGACATTGAACCGGAAGCATTCAGACCGGACACTGGTCACGGTCCCCATACAACATGGAATACCGGACCAAGGCGCGCGGGGCGGCCTGAAGAGGACGCCTGAGCAGGCGCAGAGGTGTTTGTTGCGCGCATGGGCGCACCTTCCCCACACGATTTTCCCAAGCGAAAAAAACGAAACGAGGACATTATGTTTACGAAACATGAAGTAGCCGTCGAGCTTTCCGGCGGCAAGCGACTGGTCTTTGAGACCGGCCGCATGGCCAAGCAAGCCTCCGGCGCTGCGCTGGTGAGCACGGGCGAAAGCGTCGTTCTGGCCACTGCAGTGGCTTCTCCCGACCCCCGGGAAGGAATCGACTTTTTCCCGCTCACGGTGGATTACCGCGAGTACACGTATGCCGGTGGGCGCATTCCCGGCGGATTCATCAAGCGCGAAGGCCGGCCCAGCGAAAAAGAGATTTTGACCTGCCGTCAGATCGATCGGCCTCTGCGGCCGCTGTTCCCGGACGGATTCCGCAATGAAACACAGTTGATCGCGCTGGTTCTTTCCGCAGATAAGGAGAACGATCCCGACGTAATTGCAATCAATGCGGCGGCCGCGGCGGTAGCTCTTTCGGACATTCCCTTCAGCGCGACGGTTGGAGCCGTGCGCGTGGGACGCGTGAACGGCGAGTTCGTGGCCAATCCCACGTACGCGGAACGCGCAGCAACGACGGTGAACATCATGGTGGTCGGCCACAAGGACGGCATCGTGATGATCGAGTCGGGCGCCAAAGAGGAGACCGAGGAAGTCATCCTGGCGGCTATTGAGTTTGCCCATGACGAGATCAAGAAGATTGTCGCGGCGATCGACGAGCTGGTGGCCAAGGCCGGAAAACCGAAACGAGCGTTTACCGCGCCGGAGTTTGACGAGGCGTATTACGCGGAGCTCAAGGCCAAGATCGGCGACGGGCTGAAAGACGCGCTGGACACCAAGACGCACGGCAAGACAGAGAGCTACGCGCTGATCAAGAAGATCAGGGATGAGTTGGCGGCTGAACTGCCGGCCGACGATGCGAACGCGAAGAAGAAGCTGGCGCACTATTACGAGCAGTTGCGCGAGCGGATATTCCGCGAGCAGGTGACGAAGGAGCGCATCCGGCCCGACCGGCGGGCGTTCGACGAAATTCGTCCGATCACGATCGAGACCGGCGTGCTGCCACGGACGCACGGATCGGCGCTATTTACGCGCGGCGAGACGCAGGCGCTGGTGACGGCGACGCTGGGCACGGCGGACGAGGGGCAACGGCTCGAAAGCTACGAAGGCGAGCAGCGCAAGAACTTTATGCTGCACTACAACTTTCCGCCGTTCAGTGTGGGCGAGACAGGCCGGATGACGGGCGTTGGCCGTCGCGAAGTGGGTCACGGAGCATTGGCCGAGCGCGCCATCAGCGCGGTTTTGCCGGGCGCCGATGAGTCGCCGTATTCGATCCGCATCGTGAGCGACATTCTAGAGTCGAACGGATCTTCTTCGATGGCTACAGTTTGCGGAGCGAGCCTGGCGCTGTACGATGCAGGCATCGCACTGAAGGGCGCGGTTGCCGGAGTGGCGATGGGCCTGGTGAAGGAGGGCGATGACTACGCCATTCTGACCGACATTGCCGGCGCAGAAGACCACTATGGAGACATGGACTTCAAGGTTGCCGGAACGCGGAAGGGAATTACCGCGCTGCAGATGGACATCAAGATTGGCGGCCTGACGCGCGAGATTTTGAGGCAGGCGATGGAGCAGGCGCGGCAGGGCCGGCTGTTCCTGCTGGACAAGATGGATGCGGTTCTGGACGGGCCGCGCATGGAGCGCTCGAAGTACGCGCCGCGCATCGAGACCGTGATGATTCCGACGGACAAGATTCGCGACCTGATCGGCAAGGGCGGAGCGACGATCCGCAGCATCGTGGAACAGACGGGCGCGAAGATCGACGTGGACGACACGGGCAAGGTGAGCGTGGCATCGACCGACGCCGAGGGGCTGCAGAAGGCGCTGGCGATCATCGGCAACCTGACCGCAGTTCCGGAGGTGGGCAAGGTGTACCTGGGTAAGGTGGTGCGGCTGGCCGAGTTTGGCGCGTTTGTGGAGCTGTTCCCCGGAACGGACGGGCTGCTGCACATCTCCGAGATCGCGGAGCATCGCGTGAAGGAAGTGAAGGACGAACTGCGCGAGGGCGATCAGGTGATGGTGAAGGTGCTGGCCATCGAGGGCAATCGCATCAAGCTGAGCCGCAAGGCGCTCATCAAGGAGCAGAAGGCGAAGCTGGCGCAATCGGCCCCGGCGGAGGCCGAAGAAGCGGAGTATACGCAGCCGGTCGTAAAGGCGGCGCCAATTCCATCGAGGCCGCGCAACGAGTTTGACGAGCGCCAGCCGAGCTCGAACCAGAGCACGATTCTGATCGAGGGCGGAGACGACTTCGACGAGGAGAACGACGTGGAGCTTGACGAGACGAACGAGCCGAACTTCAACCGCGTGGACGGGGCACCCGTTGTTCACGCCGGCGGCCCGCCTTTCAGCGGGGGAGGAAGGCCGGGCGGGAGCGCCGGTGCAGGCGCCAACAACCGGCGCAGGCGGCGGCGGGGCAGACGCGGACCCGGCGGCGGGCAGGGATGAAGAGCCTGCTCCCTTGAGCAAAAGAAGACCCGGGCTATGTGTCCGGGTCTTCGTGTCTGCGGGCGTTTTTGGGGGATGCAGTTTTTCAGGAGGGAGAGCGGGCCTTGGCGGCAGGACTATTCTGCAGCTTGAAGGCCCGGCGGGCGCTTGGTCACTATAGCCGATTTCACCGGGAAGGGTTTGAGTGGTTCCTCCCCGCCATTCTCTTTAGAAGCGTTCTTGCCAGCATACATGCGGAGGTCGGCCGCGATCTGCAGGGATTCGGCATCCGAGGCGTCGTCAGGAAAGACGGCGATGCCCACACTGGCGCCAACGCGCACTGATTGTTCGCCGAAGGTGAGGGGCTCTTCGAGAAGCTGGGTCAGGGTGCGGCCAACGCGCGCGGCGTCGGCACGGGTCATGGGCTCTTCGAGAATCACGGAGAACTCGTCTCCGCCGGTGCGCGCCACGGTATCGGAGCGGCGCACGCGGCCGGTGAAGAGATTGCTAACGTGCTTGAGTAGCTCGTCGCCGACGTGATGGCCGGCGGTATCGTTCACTAGCTTGAAGTCATTCAGGTCGATGAGAAGCAAAGCGACATGCGATCCGGTACGGCGGGCGCGCTCGATGGCGCTGGTCAGGCGATCCTGAAAGAGGCGCCGGTTGGGCAGGCCGGTCAGTTCGTCATGCAGGGCCAGGTACTTGTTGTGTTCGAGCTGGTCCTCAAGCAGAAGCATGATCATGCCCACGGCTACGATGTACTTGGGCAGATTCCAGACCTCGTTTTCGAGGTGGAGATTGGGGAAGAAGTAGAGGACGCATGGTCCTGCCACGAAGACGCTCGCCCAGGCAAAGAAGCCGGCGATGGTAATGAAGGCTCCCGCGGTAGCGCGCCTGTAGGTGAACCAGAAATGGATTGCGCAGCCGAGATAGACGGTGAAGAGTACCGCCTCGAACGCAAGCATTGTGCCCACGCCGGGCCGGTGTTGAAAGGTCATTAGGAAGATCGAGAGGCCCACGTTGAGGGCGACGATCGTCCAGCGCAACGGATGCCTGAACTGACGCCAGCTAAGGATCAAAATGGCGAGTGGCAAAGCGCCGATGAGCACGGCAACGGGCGTCAAAGCCCAGGATGCGACGGGATCGATGACCAAAAGCCCGAAGTAAAGTGTGTAGTTCGTCAGGAGGACGGCAAGCATCCATTGGCTGGAGCCCTGCAGCTTGCGATGGGGCACGGCTGCCCACATAAACAAGACGCCGGCACAGGCAAGAGCGGCAAGTCCGATGAACGATGCGAGGCTGGCCCAGTTTCCGGCGGCACCCAGAAACATGAAGGCAGCAAAATGAATTGCAATCAGGAGCCAGCCGGTGAGCCAGACGGACGAAACCGATTTCCGGCCATGCCGTGCGACAGACGCAAACGCGATCGTGAGGAGCCCGACGGCTCCCAAATCAGGAAGTTTGCTCCAGTCAACCAAGGCACTCCATTCATGCGCGTGCGTTGCGCCGCGCATTTTCTAATCTCGATTAAAGACAGCATCAGCGATTTTCTAAGAAAGGGCGATAGCGCTTTTGTAGGACTCTTCAGGCACCAGTATACACTTTGGTAACTTTACCGTCTGATTATGAACGAAATCAATGAGTTAATTCTCGGTAAACGGAATGGAAAAAGCATAAAGCGGGAGGCAATCTGGGCCAGGCGAAAGGGCTGAATGATGGATTTCCTCGTTCCTTTCCGATCGAGGCGGGCACGATCCACGGTAAGCAATGGAAACCGCTTCAAAGCCACGCCCGCTGAAAGACCGAATTGCTCCGTGACTGAAGAAAACCAGAGTTCTTGCCGATAAAGTTCAATGCGCGGTGTACGTCCAAAGTTGGCGCCCAGGACCGCCGCAGAGACTGAGATGATCTCGTTGAAAAAATATCTCGATTTGCAACAGGCAGATTCGGGCCCGGCCGTAGAGCCTGCCGGCGGCGATCTGCTTCCGGCGGTCGTCGACGCCTATGGTTCAGCGTTGCTTGAAATGGGCCACGCGAGTCTGGATGCGTGTCCCGGAATGGGCGATGAGCTGAAGCGGAATCTGGGCGAGTTCAAGTCGGAGCTTTCGGTGAGCATGAGCTCGGCGACGCTTTCGGCGACCGACGCGGGCGTGCGGGAGCAGTTGCGCGGGTGGGGCCGCGGGACGGCGAAGCACTATCAGCAGAAGGCCTGCGAAGTGAAAGAAATGCTGCTGATGATGGCGCGCACCGCGGAGTCAGTGGGCACGCGCGACCAGCGATGCGCGGGTCAGATGACCGAGGTGACGGAGCGGTTGAAGGCGATCGCGAGCCTTGACGATTTGACGGAGATTCGCGCTTCAATCGAGAAGAGCGCGGCTGAGCTGAAGACGTCGATCGACCGAATGACGGCTGAAGGCAAGGCTGTGCTGGATCAACTGAAGGAGCAGGTGATCAGCTATCAGACCAAGCTGGAGGAGGCCGAGGAGATCGCCTCGCGCGATGCGCTGACGGGGTTGAGCAGCCGGCTTTATGTGGAGGGCCAGATCGAGAAGCGGATGGGAGCCGGAAGGCCGTTCTGCCTGGCGATCGTCGATATCGACCGCTTCAAGAAGGTGAACGACGATCACGGGCACGTAACCGGAGACGATTTGCTGAAGCAGTTCAGCACGGAGCTTAGGTCGGCCTGCCGCGCGACGGATGTGATTGGCCGCTGGGGCGGTGACGAGTTTATTTTGCTGTTCGATTGCGCGCTGGCGGAGGCGGAGGGGCAGACCGAGCGTTTGCGGAAATGGATCTGCGGCAACTACGCGGTGCGGGGCAAAGCGGGCGAGGTCAAGCTGTGTGTGGATGCATCGATCGGATTGGCGGAGCGCGCGGCGGGCGAGGAGATGAAGGAACTGCTGGCCCGGGCCGACGCCGCGATGTATGAGGAGAAGGCGGCAGGGCGGCAAAAAGTGGCCTGACGCGAGCAGCTCAAGGTGGAAGGCAGGGCTTGTGCGCGGCGATGGATCGACGATGCTCGGGTGGCCTCTCCGTTTTTCTGTGTCTGCCGTCACAGGCCAGCGTTCGCACATCCATTAAGGGACTCCCAATTCCCGCGAATCCGACTCTGAATGCGCCTCTCGCTTTTTCCCCTATTCTTCCTTGAGTTCCTTCCCCTTACGCGGGAATGTGGAGGGTAGCCTTGCTCGCCGCGGCGCTCTGTGGCAGGGACAAAGAGAGTGCAGCCGGAGACGAAGATGCAGCGGAATGCGGGGCATGGAGTGATGGAAGGACTCTCATGAGATTACTCATTGCCGAAGACGATAAGGCGCTGGGGCAGTTCCTGAGCCGCGGTCTGGAGGCCGATGGACATCGCGTCCACCTGGCCTACGATGGCGGCGCGGCGGTGGAGGCATTTCGACAGGAGTTGCCGGATCTGACCATTCTCGACCTGAACATGCCGGTGAAGGATGGCGAGCAGGTGCTCGAAGAGGTGCGCACGCTGGATGCGAATCTGCCGGTGCTGGTGCTGACCGCGCGGCAGGAGGTGGATACGCGGGTGCGCTGCCTGGACCGGGGCGCCGACGATCTGATGACCAAGCCCTTCAGCCTGCACGAGCTGCGCGCGCGATGCCGGGCGCTCTTGAGGCGCAAGCGGGAGACGCGGTTGCAGTTGCGCGCGGGCGATCTGGAGATGGACCGGCTGGAACACACGGCGCGGCGCGGCGCGCGGCAGATCGTTTTGACCAACAAAGAATTCGCGTTGCTTGAGCATCTGATGCTCAATCGCGGCGAATGTGTCTCGCGCGTTGAGCTGCTGGATTCGGTGTGGAACCTGGAGCCGGCGCAGACCACCAACATCGTTGACGTGTATGTGAACTATCTTCGCCGCAAGCTGGAAGATCCGCCGCCGGGCCACCTGATCCGGACAGTGCGTGGGCGGGGCTACATCGTTCCATCAGAGGCGGAGCTGTCGCCACCGGCGCAAATTAACGCTGACCTTGCAATGGTCGCTCCGGTTTCATCGACTGAAATACTTTCCACTGCTCCGGCGGCCACTGCGCCCTGACGCTCGCTGGTTCACCGCCTGGTTCGCAGATTGATCGATTCATTTGCGTTTTTTGAAGGAGAGCTTTCATGCAGCCTTTTTCGGTTCCCGTTCTTCCCGCGCATCCACGCATCCGGCCGCGCACCGCGCTGGTGGCCAGCGCCGATCGCAGCTTCCGCCAGCGGCTTTCACAGATCCTCACCGGCCTGCGCTGGGAGGTTCGCGAGGCGGAGGGCGGCGCCGAAGCCTGGAGCGAGGCCGAGGCCGCGCATCCCGAGGCGGTGATTGTCGACTCGTGGTTGCCGGATCTGGATTTGAGCGAGTTCCTGAATGACTTCAGAGGGAAGTTTCCGGGAGTTGATGTAGTGACCGCGGAAGGCTCGAGCGGCGAAGAGAGCCCGCGCGGACCTTACAGGCAGGAACTGCTTTACGCGCTGCGCTGCAGCCAGGAAAGCGACACGGCGGCGTGGAACGCAGCTCCCGCAATGGACGCAGCGCGGACGGTGCTGGAACTGCCGAAAATCGAATTGCCGAAAATTGAACTGCCGAAGCCGGTGCGTCCGGCGGAGTCTGCCGCGACGGATTTTGCCGCGCGCCGGGCAGCGCCGACTGATTCGAGCCTGATGGCCAGCGCGCCGAAGACCATTCCGAACCGTGGCGGGCCGACTTCTTCGGCAGCCGAAGGGTGTGCCGCCGAGCGCCTGCCGGAGATGGTGGGGAATGCCCGCTGCATGCTCGAGGTAAGCCGGCGGGTGCGGCTTGTGGCCCCGCGCATGACGCCGGTGCTGATCGAAGGCCCGACAGGCTCAGGCAAGGAGCTTGTTGCCGAGGCGCTGCACCGGCTCTCGTCGCGCAGCCGCAAGCCGTTTGTGGCCATCAATTGCGCGGCGATTCCTGAATCGCTGCTCGAAGCCGAACTTTTTGGCCACACGCGGGGCGCGTTCACCGGCGCCGTGCAGGGCCGCACCGGGCGCATCGAGGCCGCCGACGGGGGAACGCTGTTTCTGGACGAGATTGGCGAGATGCCGCTGGGGCTGCAATCGAAGCTGCTGCGTTTTGTGGAGTGCGGCGAGCTGCAGCGCGTGGGAGACAACGAAACCGTGAGGGTGGATGTGCGCATTATCGCCGCCACGCACCGGCCGCTGGCCGCGCAGGCGCAGACGGGCGGCTTCCGCTCCGATCTTTATTACCGGCTGGCCGTCTTCCTGATCCGCACGCCGGCGCTCTCGGAGCATGGAGAGGATCTGCCGCTGCTGATCGAGCACTTCTTCGAGAAGATGGGCAGGGACGCGCCAGTGAAGCGGGTGGACGAAGGTGCAGTGGCGAAACTTGTCGCGCACGACTGGCCGGGCAACGTGCGCGAGCTGGAACACGTGCTCGAGCGCGGCGTGATTCTTGCCGGGGACAACCCGGTGCTGACCTCGCGCGAGATCGACTTCGGCCTGTCGGTGAATTGATGTTGGGCAACAAGTTGGGGATTAGAAGTGGCGGCTCAGTCAGGCGGGAGGGAGCGGCATGAGCATGGAGATCGAAACGCAGTTGAGCGACCAGATCGCGCGCTACCTGGATCTGGCCGCCGCCGAAGCCAAGCTGACCGCAGCCAACATGGCCAACGTGGACACGCCAGGCTACCGCACCGTGGGCATGGACTTTGAGGCCGAGATGCGCGGGGCCATGGACGACGTAAATCGGGGACGCGGGCCGAGGAAGGTTCGGGTGACGGAGGTGGATGGACTGATTGCGCGGCCGGACGGGAACAACGTTTCCATCGACCGCGAGAGCCTGCAACTGGCCGAGGCGCAACTGAAGTTCAGGACCGGCATGGCTCTGCTGCGCCAGGAATATCAGCGCGTGATGGATGCGATTCACGCCGACAAGTCGTGAAGGACAGGGAATTGGAATTAGGGAATAGGGAATAGGAAAAGCAAAAACAAAAGCAGAAGCAAAGGGAAAAGGCAGGGCAAGACAGGGAGGCTGATGCATGAACCTGTTCGGATTGATGGAGACATCGGGTTCGGCGATGGAGGCAGAACGTATGCGCGCCGAGGTGGTGGCGGCCAATATGGCCAACGCGGAGACGACGCGCACCGCTGAGGGAGGGCCCTATCGCCGCCAGGAGGTAGTCTTCGCCGCCAATGGGGGCGATGCGGGCTTCCTCGATTCCATGAACGATTCCCTGAACGAATCGATGAACGGATCGATGACGGCAGCGGCTGCCAACGGCGGAGCCGGAGTGGGGAGCGTGGGCGCGGGTCTGATGGGTTCGGAAAAGTCGGGCGCGCCAGCTCTGCCTCCGCTGCTCGCTTTGCCCGGAGCGCCGGCGGTGGCGCCGGGCGTGCACATCGCTCAGGTGGTCGAGGATCCATCGCCGCCGCTCAAGCGCTACGATCCCGGGCATCCCGACGCGGGGCCGGACGGTTATGTCGCTTACCCCGACATTAATCCCCTTACAGAAATGGTGGACCTTATGGGGGCGACGCGTGCATATGGACTGAATGGCTCCGCCGTGCAGGCCGAGAAGGGAATGATCACGTCGGCACTGGAGATCGCGAAAAGCTAGGCAGCTGTGAGTAAGGCAAGCGGGGAGCAGCGAGTAGTGAAACGGGGAACCGAAAGAGCAGGGAATCGATCGAACCAGCAGGAACGGAGGAGCGAAAATGTTGGTTGCGACAAATGCCGTTAGCGCGGTTGCAGGCGCGGCAACGAGCGGCAGCAGCGCGGCAAGCTTGTTTTCGGCTGGCGGAGCAGAGACAGCTTCCGCGGCGCCGTTCGCCGATTTGATTACCGGCGCCGTGGGCGAAGTGAGCCAGCTTGAACAGCAGGCCAACGCGGCGGTCAGCGGCCTGATGACCGGCTCGGGCGTGGACGTGCACCAGGCGATGATCGCCACCCAGAAGGCGGACATGGCCTTTGAATTGGCGCTGGCCGTGCGCAACAAGGCGGTCCAGGCCTACCAGAGCGTGATGGGAATGCAGTTCTAAGTCGAGCTACCAGCTTCTAGCTTCTAACTTCTAGCTGGATGATGCGTGACGCGCATTCTCAGGCGAGGCTAAGGGAAAAAAGAAAGCAATTCTCGGAGAATGATTCATTGGGTTTGAGAGCAGGACGTAGCTAAGGGCTGGAAGCTAGTAGCTGGAAACTGGATCGAGAAACGGAAACCATGGCCACGGGTACACAGTTGGAAAAGAGCCCGCCGGCAGTGCCGGGAAGGGTACAGGCGGGCGGGCAGTGGCGCGGGTTTTGGGGGTCGGTCCAGGTTCGCTGGGCGCAGATGGCGGCGGCCCAGCGCGGGTGGGTGGTGGTGAGCGCGCTGATGCTGCTCGCGCTCATCGGCGGACTGGCGTGGTACGCTCTTAGCCCCGACTGGCGCACACTTTACGTGAATCTCGATCCGGACGATGCGCGCCAGATCGGCCAGATTCTCGCCGCAGCGCAGATTCCCTTTGAGCCTTCGGCAGATGGTGTGGGAATTCTGGTTCCCGCCGCGCAACTGGACAAGGCGCGCCTGGCCACCGCCGCTAAGGGCGGCGTGAAGAGCGGGCGGCTGGGCTTTGAGATCTTCGACAAGCCGAACTGGGTGGGATCGGAGTTCGACGAGCAGGTGAACTACCAGCGGGCGCTCGAGGGCGAGCTTGAGCATACGGTGGGAACGCTCTCCGACGTTGCGTCGGCGCGCGTGCATCTGGTGCTGCCGCACGATTCGCTTTTTCAGGGCGAGGAGCGGCCGGCCAAAGCTTCGGTGGTGCTCAAGCTGCGACGCAGTTCGCTGGCCGACGGCGAGGCGGAAGCGATTCGCAACCTGGTGGCCTCGGCCGTCGACGGCCTGACCCCGGATCATGTCGTACTGGTCGATGCCTCAGGCAATCTTCCTCTCGGCCCCAAGACTCCCGACGCGACGCGATTGAGCGCCGAGCAGGCGCTCGAGGACAAACTCGTCTCAACGCTCGAGCCGGTGACGGGTGCGGGCAATGTGCGCGCCTCGGTGACGCTGGACTACGACGAGACAGCCACCGATGAGACCGCTGAGACCTACGATCCGGACAAGACGGTGACGCTGGCCATGCAGCGCACCGACCAGACCACGGGAGCGCAGTCTGCAGCTGCCGGGGTTCCCGGCACGGCATCGAATGCGCCCAACACGCAGGCACTGCCCGTCTATCCGCACGAGACGGCGCCGCCCCAAACCGCCAAGAGCGAGTCCAGCACCTACGGCGTCTCGAAGACGGTGCGGCACACGATCGAGAATCCGGGCCGGGTGCGGAGGCTTACCGCGGCCATCGTGGTGAACGACCGGCTGATCCAGCCTGCAACCAAGAGTCATGCTCCCGTTTGGCAGCCGCGCTCGGCCGACGAGCTGCGCAACCTGACCACTCTGGCCCAGGCGGCAGTGGGCTTCGACACCTCGCGCGGCGATGTGGTCACGGTCGAGGATCTGGCCTTCGACGGCAACCAGGGGCAGCCGCCAGTCGCCATTCCTGAGCAGATTCTAAACACGGCGGAGAACTCGCCGGTGCTGGTCAAGTATCTCGCGCTGCTGTTCGGCCTGATGGTGGTCGTGGCCTTCGCCGTTCGGCCCGCGATTCGTCACGCCGGCACGGCGCTGGCGACGCGAGCGCTGGCCACATCGTCTTCGAAGGAGCTGGCCGCGGCGGCCGCATCGCAGGCGGCGCTGAGTCCTGCCGAGCCGGCGCCGATGGATCCCGAGCGACTGCGCAATCAGGAGATCTTTGAGCAGGTGAGGGGACACCTTAAACGCGAGCCCACGCAAAGCTCACGGTTATTGCAGAGCTGGATTCACTCGGAATAAGGCATTGCGGCATGCGCCTGACCGGGAATGGAAACGGGAAGGAATCTGTCTTGGCGGAGCAGGGATTGGAAAGCGAAGCAACGCGGCACCGCCTGGGGGCGAACATCTCCGGCGTGCGCAAGGCGGCGATCCTGCTTGTGGCCGTGGGCGAGGAGCTGGCCAAGGAAGTTCTGCGCGCCTTGCCGGAGACTGACGTCCAGCAGATCACCGAGGAGCTGGCCGATCTGCGCGGCATTACGCCGGAGCTTTCGGCCCAGGTGCTGGAAGAGTTCTGGCAGTTGCTGGACACGCAGAACTTCATGGTGCACGGGGGCCTGGATTACGCCAGCCGGGTGCTGATCGAGGCCTTCGGCAAACAGCGCGCCGACGACCTGCTGGCGCTGATGCGGCAGTCGCAGGAGGCGGCGCAGGGCAATCTGGCCAAGCTGCAGCGCACCGATCCGCAGCAGTTGGGCAAGCTGCTCGACTCCGAGCACCCGCAGACCATCGCTTTGGTGCTGGCCCACCTCGATCCCAAGCGCGCGTCGATGGTGCTGGACAATCTGAGCGAGGAGCACAAGGTGGTCTCGATCCAGCGATTGGCGGAGATGCGCCAGTTTTCTCCGGAGATGGCGCAGAAGGTGGCACTGATTCTGCACCGGCGCCTGGAGAGCGTGGGCGAAACGGCGCGCCGCAGCTACTCGGGCTTTAAGGCGGTGGCGGATCTTCTGAACCGGCTCAACGCCGAGGAGTCGAAAAAGATTCTCGAAACCATCGAAGAGAGCCAGCCGGAGCTGGCTCTGAGCATCCGCAATTTGATGTTCACCTTCGAGGATCTGATCACCGTGCCGCCGGCCACCATCCGCGAAATCGTCTCCGGAGTGGACAAGCGGCAACTCGCGCTGGCCCTGCGCGGCGCCAATGACGAGTTGCGCGCACAGATCTTCAAGGCCATGAGCTCGCGCGCCGTGGACATGCTGAAGGAAGACATGGAGGTGCTGGGCCCGGTGCGCTCGCGCGAGGTGGCGCAGGCGCAGCAGGAGATTCTCAACCTGGCGCGGCGGCTGGAGGCTGAGGGCAAGGTGATCCTGAAGCTCGAAACCGGCGACGAGATGCTGGCGTGAAGAAGACAGGGTCCAAGGGACCGAGGGAACAAGGGAACAAGGGAACGAGAAGGCGAGAACAGGAAGTAGCCAATAGGGAATAGGGATTTGCGGCAAACGGTGGAGGCACAAGCGAAAATGGTGACAGGCGGCGAGATTGAAGCGCTCGAGTACCCGGCATGTCCGGGTGCGGGCGCGGGGCCGGAGTGGAACGGCTGGGCGGAGGCTGATGAATCCGGCCGAGCAGCGCCAGCGCAGGCGAAAGCCAGGGGCGCGCGCCGGGACGTAGCGGACGCCAACACCGGCGAGCAATCGGCCGATGAGACGCGGCAGTCGTTTGAAGCGGGACGTGAGCGCGGTCGCCAGGAGGGCCGCCAGGCGGAGCGAGAGGCGCAGGCCGCGGTGCTGACGGCCGAGGCGGAGCGTTACAAGCGGCAGCTTGCGGCGCTCGCGGCGAAATTCTCGGAGGAGCGCGACCGGTATCTGGCCGCAGTGGAGCAGGAGGCGGTCAAGTTGGCGCTGGCGCTGGCGGCGCGCATTCTGCGCCGCGAGGCGCAGATGGATCCGCTGCTGCTGACCGGAGCAGTGCGGGTTGCGCTGGGCCAACTGGCGGCATCGTCGGAGGTCGAACTGCGTGTGCCTGCGGCGGAACTCGAGTTGTGGAAGGAAGCCATTCGGCATCTGCCCCATCTGGCGATGAAGCCCGCCGTCATCGCGGGCGAGGGGATGCGGCTGGGCGACTGCACGATCACGAGCAAGGTGGGAACGGTCGACCTGGGCGTTCGCTCTCAATTGGCCGAAATCGAGCGCGGATTCTTCGATCGCGCGGGGGCCTCGCTGGGCGCGGAAGTGGTTCAGAGCGAGGCTGTCGCGGCGCCGGACGCGGATCAAGATGCGGACCGGGGAGACGCGCGCGCATGACGGCACTGCTGGAACGCTACTTTCGGCGGCTGGAGTCGAGGCAACCATGGCGCTGGCGCGGACGGGTCCTCGAGTCGGTGGGTCAGACGATCGAGTCGGCGGGGCCGCCGGTCTCGGTGGGGGAGTGTTGCCAGATTCAGGACCAGGCGGGTCGTGCGCATGCGGCTGAAGTGATCGGGTTTCGCGGGTCGAATGTGTTGTCGATGCCGGTGGAGGCGGCCGATGGCGTCCGCTTTGGCGATCCTGTGTGGTCTCAGGGCGTGATGCCGCGGATCGAGGTGGGACCGGCGCTGATGGGCCGGGTGCTGAACGCGCAAGGCATTCCAATCGACGGCGGCCGCATGCCTTCGATCGCGAAGACGCTGCCGCTGGATGGAGCGGTGCGCTCGCCGTTCGACCGCGTGCCCATTCGGGAGCCGCTGGGCACGGGCATTCGCGCCATCGATGCATTGTTGACCGTAGGCCGGGGGCAGAGGGTGGGCATCTTTGGCGGGTCAGGCGTGGGCAAAAGCACACTGGTGGGCATGATGACGCGCAACACCGAGGCTGAAGTCACGGTCGTGGGCCTGGTGGGGGAGCGCGGCCGCGAAGTGGGCGAGTTTCTACGCGATTCCCTCGGCGCGGAGGGATTGGCGCGGGCGGTGGTGGTGGTTTCAACGTCCGATCAGTCGCCGTTGCTGCGCATGCGCGCTGCGCTGGCGGCGACCACGGTGGCCGAGTTCTTTGCCGCCGAGGGAAAGCATGTGTTGCTGGTGCTCGATTCGCTGACGCGGTTTGCCATGGCGGCGCGCGAAATTGGTTTGGCGGCGGGCGAGCCGCCCACGGCGAAGGGCTACACGCCTTCGGTATTCGCGCGGCTGGCGCGCCTGGTGGAGCGGGCCGGGCGATTCCGCACGGGATCGATCACGGCATTCTATTCCGTTTTGATGGAGGGCGACGACCAGCAGGATCCGCTGGTGGACGCGGTGCGCGCGCTGCTCGACGGGCACGTGGTGCTCTCGCGCGCGCTGGCCAGCGAGGGATGGTATCCGCCGATCGAGGTGCTGGACTCGATCAGCCGCCTGATGCCCGCCGTGGCGGGAGAGGAGCATCGCGAGCAGGCGGCACTGGTGCGCAAACTGATGGCCATCTACGCGCGCTCGGAGGATCTGGTGCGCATTGGAGCGTACAAAGCGGGCGCCGACCCGGAGCTGGACTGCGCCCTGCGCGCACGCGATGCGATTCGCGCGTTTCTTACTCAGGATGCGCTCGAGCATGTCCGCTTTGCCGATGGCCTGCGCCGCCTTGCCGCGCTGGCGGGCGAGGTTTGAGCAATGGCGGTTTCGCGCGCCGCGCGCCGCCTGATGCAGGTGCGGGTACTCGAAGAGGAGTTGAGTCAGGCAGCGCTCGAGTCGGCAGTGGGAGATTTGCGGCGCATAGAGCTGGCCCTCGCGGCTGCCGAAGAGCGGGAGCGCAACGGGCGGCGGCAGGTGACGGCGAGCGCCAGTACTGGTGAGCTGGTCGACCGGATCGCGGGCCTTGAGGAGACGGGCGCGGCGCTTCGTCACGGCGCGGCGCTGAAGCCAAGAATCGCGGAGGCGGAGCTTGAGGTGGCAAGGCGGCAGCAGGAGTTCCTCGCCAAGAGAATGGCGAGGCGCCAGGTGGAGACGCTGATCCGGAAGACCGAGGTCGGAGACGCAGTCGATGCCGGCCGCCGCGCGCAGCGGGAGCTCGACGACTGGTTCCTGAGCCGGGCGCGGCACGGCGCCGCCACGAGTAAGGAAGGCTGATAGCGGCGGCGCGGCGTGAGCCTGGTCGCGAGGGCGATGGCCGTTGAGACTTGAGCGAAAACTTAAGGTGTAGGGAGTGAGTTTCCTTAAACGGGATCAATGTTCCAGACTTGAAAATCTACTAACCCCTTTCGCAACACTTTGGCACGCTTGCTGCACTACCCCTTCGTATGACGATTCCCGTTGGCATGGACGTCGGCGCAGGCACTGGGGTTGGAGTCGGGACCGGGCCTGGCGCGGGCAAAGCGGTAAGCGCAGCGATCGCGGCCTTGGAGCGCGCGGGCGGCGCCGCGACGCGGAACGAGACAACGGCATTTGCTCCCGGCAAAGGAACGGGTGCGAGCTGGGTGGGCGCGGCGAAGGGGAACGAGCAACCTGCGGCGGGCAATGAGAGTTTCCAGGCAAGCTGGCATTCGATGCTGCGCGCATGGGGCGTGGTGGCGAAGGCGACGAGCGGGGCGGCGGATCAAATCGGGAGCGACGAGGGCGAGATCGGCGCGGCGAATGGAAGCAACGAGCGCCCGAACGTCGCGAGCGCGCAGGCAACGTTCGTGCGGGCTGGCGCTGAGGCCGTCGAATCAGAGCTGACAACGAACCGGAGCAATGGGCCGGCGGTGGGCGCAGGCGCTCCAGCCAACAGTGTGGCAAGAACGATTGGGGCGCAGGGTCTGCCGAATTCGTTTGGCGCAGAAGCGGGAGCGCAAAGCGTTGCCGCGATTCGTGCGGCAACAGGTTCCGGCAGCTCCACGGGCGTGAGCGCGGGCGCGAACGCGAAGAGTGAGAGGCGGGCAGGCGGCGGGGAAGATGCTGGAGCCCACCCGCGAGAAATTCCGGCGGCGAATGGACAGCAGACATCTGGTGTCGACGGCGTCGGGCTGGCGGTTACGCTGGCGTCGGTGCAGCCGCAAATCGCTCCCGCAAATCTGGCGGATTCGCTTGACTTCCGCCCTTCGAAACAAATTGATGAACCTTTGAGCGACGCGAGCGAGACGGAGCCGGAATCAGCGATTGCGGCGATCCAGGCCAAAGGCGTGCCGTGGACAACGGCGGCATCGCCTGGGTCGAATTCGAGCGCAAGTACACACGCTGCGAGCCAGGTTCCGGCGAGCTCGGCACAAAGTACGATGCGCGTTGAAGAGACGAGCGGAGGCGCGGCGGTCAGCGTGTTGCGCGATGAAGAGATGAGCGGAAGCGCGGCGGTCCCGATCGGCGATCAGGAAGAATTCGCCGCACAGCCGCAGATTTCGACGGCGGCGCCGGCGATTGCGGCGGCCGGCACGTCGAGGGCGGGAAGTGCAACCCGGCAAAGGGTGCAGGGCGCGAGTTCCAGCGTCGAGGAGCACAAGACGCTGAGCGGGGAGTTTGGAGCGCATCGCGGAGTGAGCTCGGTGAGCGGGGTCTCCGCTAATCCCGCTGTCGCGACGGCGAGCGCGGACAAGATGAGCGCGGACAGCTCGAATTCGAGGAGCGGCGCGGCCCAGGTGATGGCGCGATCGGCGCATGGGGCTGTCGCGAGTGGGGTCAGTGCAGCGACGGGGCAGGGAATGGCGACGAACGTCGTCGTGGGGCAGACCTCCGCGCCGGAGGCGTCGGCTTGGGCGCGTGATCCGGGTAACGTTCATGGAACGGCAGGCGCTATGGCGACGGTTCCCGGCGACTCGACTCTAACGCAGGCAGCGGTGCCGCAAGAAACCTTTGCCGCGCTCGATTCGGGGACGGCCGTGGGAACACCGAATTGGATTCATACCGGCGGACGCCAGGCCGAGGCGGGCTTTGAGGATCCGGCGCTGGGCTGGGTTGGTGTGCGCGCGGATCTGAGTGGAGGGAGCTTGCACGCGGCGCTTGTCCCGGGCTCGACGGAGGCTGCACAGGCGTTGAGCGGACATCTGGCGGGACTGAATGCGTATCTCCAGGAACAGCAGACGCCGGTGGCTACGCTGACCATGGCGGCTCCCGGCATGACCGGGCTGGAATCAAGTGTGGATCAAAGCATGCAGCAAAGCGCGGGCCAGCATGGAGAGCAGGATCCGGCGGCAGCGCAACAATCGGGTGCGCAACCTGGCGTGGGCGCGAGCGCATCGGCTACGGCGATGAGCGCTACGGCCGCGAACGGCGGGTTCAATGCGATTGCATACGCGGGAGGCAGCCGTGGCACGCATATCTCGGTGATGGCGTGAAGAAGCAGGGAATAGGGAGCAGCCAATAGGGAATAGAAAAACACTCAGCGAAGTAGCGAGCGACCGAGGGAGCAACGAAGAGAGGGAGCGATCAAGGTTGGAATTGGGATACAGGGAGGGACGATGGCAACTGGAATCTTGAATCACATGGTGACGGCCGGGCAGGCGTTGAAGGGGATGGCCGCATCGCCGATGGGCGGCTCTACAAATGGCACGAGCGGGACGACGGGGGCGAGCGGCACGGACAACTCGGACGACACCAGCAACAGTTCCGCGACGATCTCGGCCAACGACTTTCTCACGCTGCTGGTGACGGAGATGCAGAACCAGGATCCGACTGCGGACACCGACCCCAATCAGTACATCAATCAGCTTGTGCAGGTGAACAGCCTGGAACAATTGATCGACATCAACCAGACGCTGAGCGGGGCTCTCGGCAGCACTAGTTCCGGCTCCGGGACGGGCACATCCGGACAGAGCGCCGGAACCAGTACAGCCGTCACTGGCACGAGTGCACCGTCGACGACGGCGGCTGCGCACGTGCCAGCCGCGGCGCCGGCGGCTGCATCCGCAGTTCCGGCAGCGACCGCGCCAACAACGGCCGCCAGACGCACCGCGGGCAACGTGGGTGTGCCGGGCGCAAACCCGGCAGCACAGCGCGTGGGACACGCACTGTCGGGCCGAACGCTCTCGCGGCCGGCGAAGGGCAGCGCGATCCCATTGCAGTAACGCAGGTTCACCCGCCGGGCGCAATTGGCCCGCATAACCGATGTGACGTCGGGCACTGGGGCCCGCCAAACTTACCCGAATTAAAGAGGAGATGGACCATGGCAAGTTTTTCAATTCCGCTTACCGGTCTTGAGGCCGATTCTACCGCCTTGAATACGATCGCGAACGATCTCTCCAACATGAACACGACGGCCTTCAAGGCGCAGTCGACGAATTTTTCCGATCTTTTCTATCAGCAGATAGGCTCGACCGGCTCGGGCGACCCGATTCAAGTGGGTGCGGGTGTGAAGGTGGCCTCGAATGAGATTTCATTCACGCAAGGCTCCATCAATTCCACCGGCAACTCCACGGATGTAGCGTTGAACGGGAGTGGATTCTTCGTCGTCGGCAATGGCGAGGGCGGCTACGAGTACTCGCGTGCGGGCAATTTTTCGCTGGACTCGAATGGGAATCTTGTTACGTCAAACGGCCTGAACGTGATGGGCTACCCCGCCCTCAATGGCGTAGTGAACACTAATGCGCCGCTGACAGCGGTCAACGTTCCGGTGGGCCAGGTGCAGGAGCCAAAGGCCACAAGCACCATGGGAATGACTGCAAATCTTGACGCCACAACTGCGCAGGGGACGCAGTTTCCCGCGCAGGTAACGGTGTACGACTCCCTGGGCGAGCCGCACGTCGCCACGGTGACCTTCGAACCGACGGCGACTGCGAATACCTGGAGCTACTCGGTGGCCTTGCCTGCCGCGGATTTCGCCAACGGTGTTTCCACGGCGATCACTGGAACGATGCAGTTCGATGCAAACGGGAATCTGACGACCGTGACTCCCACCGCTGGCGTTGCGGGGACGGTGGGAACCGCGGTGGGCGACGTGCAGTCGATTGGACTGAACTTCAACAATGCGCTTACTGACAACGCCAACGACCTGAACATTCAGTGGAACCTGCTCGGCTCAGCAGGCACTCCAATCATCAGCCAGGTGGACACGGCATCTGCGGTTTCGGCTACTACCCAGAATGGCTATGCCAGCGGCCAGTACCAGAGTTTCACCATCGGCTCTGACGGCACGGTAACGGCCAGCTACTCCAACGGACAGCAGCAGAATGTGGGGCAACTGGCGCTGGCGAATGTGGCCAATTCCCAGGGACTGAACCTGCTAGGGAACGGGGACTACGTGACCACGCTGGCCAGCGGCACGGCCGTAGTAGGAACCTCGGGCACATCGGGCCTGGCCACGGTGCAGGACGACGCACTGGAGGCATCGAACGTCAACATTTCGACGGAGTTCTCCGATTTGATCATTGCGCAGCGGGCGTTCGAAGCCAATGCCAAGTCGGTGACAACGTTCGACACGGTTACGCAGGACACGATTAATATGGTTCATTGAATTCAGCAGTTCATTGATTGACTTCGGTGGCGGCTCCATAGCCGCCTCAGCTTTTTGAGGGCGGGCGAACTTCAATGAACAGTCCCTTGCCCTCCGCGAGCGCGATCCCTTTCTGATTGACGACGCGGGCTTCGGCCCAATGCTTGCGCGGCTCGTTGCGAACCACGCGGCCCTCGATGCGAATTGGCGTTCCACTGGGAACCGGGCGGAGGTAGTCGATCTCGATCTTGCGCGTCATCGAGGTTTTGCCCCGAGCCCGCACTGCCTTGCTCATGGCCTCATCGAGCAGCGTGGCGATAATGCCGCCGTGCAGATAGCCGGGATGGCCGTCGAAGGTGCTGGGGACGGCGGGAAGGCTCACAACGGAGCCGTCGTCCGCAAGCAGGAATTCGAGGCGCAGTCCATTTTGATTTGCCTCTCCGCAGCCGAAGCAGCGGTTAGTGGCCGAATGAGCAAAGGGCGTGAGGTGTTCGTGCGAAGGCAGCGCCATGAGATCAGCATACTTGCCCGGCGGTGCCCGTGAGCGCTGCGATCGGCCCAAGGCTGCGCGGCGTGCGGCTTGACCTCGGTCAGCGTGCCCGCTCAGACTGAAGGTGCGGGTTCCGGCAGAAGGCCCGCAATCCCCGGAGGAGTTTCCCAGGTTCACGATCCAGAGCGGAACTGTATTCAGGGAGTCATTCTTCCGGGTTTCGGACGGGATTGGCGCGAGAAGCCGGCTCGCGCGGAAGGCTTGAAGAGGTGATATTTCGAAAAACTCGAGCGGCAGCTTTGGCCGCGGCAGTTGCGACCGGCGTGGCAGGATGCCGCCGGGCGCCCAAGCTGACGGCGCAGCAGGCGGAGGGTAAGCACCTCTACGACGTTGGTTGCGCACACTGCCACGAGGAGAACGACCTGCACCTGAAGAAGGTCCCGCCGAATCTGCACGGACTCTTCAGCCGGAACACATTGCCCGACGGCGAGCCGGCGACGGATCGAGAGGTGGAGCAAGTGTTGATGACAGGCAAGGGAATGATGCCCTCGTTCGCGTATCAGATGTCTAAGGAGCAGATGGATGCAGTGGTGGCCTATCTGCACACCGGGCTCCAAGATCAACGGGGTCAGGATCAACAAAAGCAATAGAGAGGAGAAGCGGCGATGAAGGTTGGAGTTCTTGGATCAGGCGACGTGGCGAAAGCGCTCGCGGAGGGGTTCATCAAGCACGGCCACCAAACCATGATTGGCACGCGCGACGCGGCAAAGTTGGCGGAGTGGCAACGCAGCAACCCCAAGGCGCAGGTGGGCAGCTTCAGCGAGACCGCGGCGTTCGGCGAGGTACTGGCGCTAGCGGTGAAAGGCTCGATCGCGGCCGATGTTTTGCGCATGGCGGGAAGCGCCAACATGGACGGCAAGCTGGTGATGGACGCATGCAACCCCATCGCCGACGCGCCGCCGGTAAACGGGGTTCTGAAGTTCTTCACCACGCTGGATGACTCGCTGATGGAGCGGCTGCAGCGCGAGTTTCCCAAAACGCATTTCGTCAAGGCGTTCAACTCGGTGGGCAACCGTCAGTTCGTGAATCCGCAGTACAAGGCCGGAAGGCCGACGATGTTTATCTGTGGGAACGATGACGGAGCCAAGGTTGTAACGGCGCAGATCCTGGAGCAGTTTGGCTGGGAGACGGCGGATATGGGAAAAGTGGAGGCGGCGCGGGCCATTGAGCCGCTGTGCATGCTGTGGTGCATTCTGGGATTCACGAAGAACGAGTGGACGCACGCGTTCAAGCTGCTGCACCAATAGTTGAGCGCGTCGCGCCGCAGAATCGGAATCACCGTATACTGAATAGGCCTATGGCTACCGACAAAACATTTTATTTGGAGACATTCGGCTGCCAGATGAACGCCCATGACTCCGAAAAGGTGATCGGCACACTGTGCCAGGAGGGATACCGGCAGGTGGAGTCGGAGGAAGACGCCGGGCTGATCCTCTACAACACCTGTTCCATCCGCGATAAGGCGGAGCAGAAGGTCTTCAATCGCCTGAACGACTACAAGAAATTGCACAAAGCAGGGAGGCGCTTCGGCGTGCTGGGCTGCGTGGCGCAGCAGGAGGGCGAGAAGATCTTCGAGCGGGCGCCGTATGTATCGCTTGTCTCGGGTTCGGCCTCGTACCGTAAGCTGCCGGAGATGCTCACGCGCCTCGAAGCCGGTGAGAACCGCATCACCGGCCTCGACGATCGCCAGACGGACGAGACCTTCGAGACCGAGTTCACGGCGCGGCAGAATCCCTACCGGGGCTACATCACCATCATCGAGGGATGCGATAAGTTCTGCTCGTATTGCGTGGTGCCATACACGCGCGGCAAGGAACGCAGCCGGAGCTCGTCGTCGGTGCTCGACGAGGCGCGGCGGATCGCCGACCTTGGTTACACAGAGATTCAACTACTCGGCCAGAACGTGAACAGCTACCGCGACCCGGAAGGGAAGTCGAGCTTTGCTGAGCTGCTGGCTGCGGTGGGCGAGGTGCCCGGCATTCGGCGCGTGCGCTTTACTACCAGCCATCCCCGGGACTTTACGCGGGACATTGTGGAAGCCATCGACCGCGTGCCGACCCTCTGCGACCATGTGCATTTGCCGATACAATCCGGATCGGCGCGTGTGCTCAAGCGGATGGCGCGGGAGTATACGCCGGAGTGGTATCTGGAGCGGATTGCGTGGATCAAGGCGGCGCGGCGGCCGATCTCGCTATCGACGGACATTATTGTTGGCTTTCCCGGCGAGACTGAGGACGACTTTATCCAGACCATGAACCTCCTGGCTGAAGTTGAGTACGATTGCGTCTTCGCGTTCAAGTATTCGGCGCGGCCAAATACGCCCTCCCTGGTGATGATCGATACGGTGCCGGAGGAGGAAAAGGCTGGTCGGCTTCAAGTATTGCTTGAAAGGCAGCGGGAAATTCAGAGGACTAATTATTCCAGGCAGATCGGGGAGATCCTTGAGGTAATGGTCGAAGGGGCGAACGCGCAGAGGGGGCAGATTGCCAGCCGCAGTACACAGAATAAGCCGGTGAACATTGAGTGGACCCAACCAATTGCGCCAGCCCCGGGAAGTTACTTGCGCGTGCGGATTATAGGGGCGTATCCGAATAGTCTGGTTGGCGAAGCCGTCTAAAGACAGGGAGCGAGGGTGCTGCGCGCATGAAGGCCTGATCGCGCAATGAGCGCCGAGCGAGGATCAGGAAAAGAGGGAACGAATGGATATCGAGGTGCGGATTCGGGGCCTGATGATGGACCCCTCCACAAACATGCCGATCGTGGTGCTGAAGGATGTGGGGTCGGACGCCGTGATGCCGATTTGGGTGGGCATCTTTGAGGCGAACGCGATCGCGCTCGAAATCGAGAAGATGACAGCCGCGCGTCCCATGACGCACGACCTGGCGCGAAACCTTGTCCACCACCTGAATGGTGAGCTGGAACGTGTTGTAATTACAGAACTTAAAGACGATACATTCTATGCGGTTTTGTGGCTGCGGCAGGGAGATGAACAGGTTGCCGTGGATGCCCGGCCGTCCGATGCCATCGCTCTGGCGCTGCGCGCCGATTGTCCGATTTATGTGGCGGATAAGGTGATGGAGAGCGCCAAGCTCAACACGAGCGGCCCACCCGAAGGGCCGACAGCAGAGCAACTGCGCGGATGGCTCGAGGGGCTGAACGACGAAGACCTCGGGCGCTACAAGATGTAATCCAGCCAGGACTTCCAGAATTGAGCAGCAGCGTTAAGCAACGCGGGGGCGTATTTCTGAGCTTCGGCGCGCAAGTGCTTAACGGGGATGGCTTTCTGCCGGAGCTCGCAGGCGTGCCCGACGTACCAGTGCTCCAGGCCCGATTCAGTAACTTCGGGATGGAATTGGAGAGCGAGAGCGTAGTTGTCGATGGAAAAGGCCTGGTTCTCATAGAGTTCGGTGCGCGCCAGGTGCTGTGCTCCGGCGGGGAGATCGAAGGTGTCGCCGTGCCAGTGGAGCAGGTGAAGATCTTTGGCGAGGAGCGGAGCGAACCAGTCGGGCGTGGGTTGAGGGCCGGCGGGCAGGGTGGGAAACCAGCCGATTTCAGGGCCGCGAGCGCCGGGATACACGCGGGCGCCGAGGGCAGCGGCCATGAGTTGTGCGCCAAGGCAGATTCCGGGAATAGGCTTGCGGGCGGCCAGGCGTCGGCGGAGGGTTTCAATCTCGCCAGCGAGAAACGGGTAATCGGCTGAATCATAGACACCCATGGGTCCGCCCAGAATGATGAGCAAGTCGCAATGCTGGGCGTCCGGCAGCGGGAAGCGAGCGGTGCCAACATCGACCGTCTGGATGGCGAAGCCGCGCCGGCTCAGTTCAGGCTCGAGGGAACCCAGGTCCTCGAAGGGAAGGTGGGAGAAGACGACGGCCTTTTGCGCGCTGATGGGCATAGGGATAGGGTAAGAAATCTGTGGATAATCTTAGTTAACAGAATATCTGTTATCGGACATGGAATATCCGCAGGCTAGTTTCGGATTTCCACCAATAATTCCTCAACCTCGGCCTTCTGCTCGGCCGTGAGCGGCAGGATCGGTGCGCGCGGACGGCCTCCGTAGTAGCCGTTGAAGTCACAGGCGTGCTTGATTCCTGCCAAACCCATCCCACTCACAATGCGATTGCCGGCGGCAAGAATCCGCTGCTGATTTTCTTCCGCGAGCTTCAGATCGTGGTCTTTCCAGGCGAGGTAAATCTCCTGGCAGGCCTGCGGCGCGAAGGCGGCGAAGGCGACGATGGCGCCCGTGGCTCCGGCCTGGAGCGACGCGAAGATGGACCGTTCGGCACCGGTGAAAACCTGAAAGCCCACTTCCCTGCTGCGGGTTTTGACCGGGGCGGCGGGCGGGGCTTTCGCGACGGCCACACCTCCGGCGAGATCGCCGGCGGAAACGAACGTGGCACCGGCTTCAGATCCAGGTTCGCGATGTGGGGCCATCATGCGCGCGGTGGCCGCTTCAAACACCTGCGTCACCGCGACCGTTCGCCTGGGGGCGTTTTGCGTGGCGGCGACTGTCTGGCGGATCCGCTCCACATTGCCGCTCGAGTCCTTGATGCCGATAATGTTGGGGTGCTGAGCCAGCTCGGCGATGAGCTCGACCGGCATCTCCAGCGGAACGAATTTGGGAATGTTGTAAAGCACAACCGGAAGCGGCGAGCGGTCGGCGATGCTGCGGAAGTAGTGAAGGACCGCGGAGGGTGAAATCTGGCCCCCATAATAGCTGGGCGGGTGAACGACGACGGCGTCGTAGTTGAGGGCAGCCGCGAACTCCGCCAGCTCAATCGTTGTGCGGACACTCTCGCGTCCCACGCCGGCAATGAGAACTTTCTCAGGCGCGGTAGCCTCGACCGAGGCGCGGAGAACGTCGCGCGTCTCCGCATCGTTGAGCGTGACAGCCTCGCCCGTTGAGCCAAGGACCACCATTCCCGCCAGCAGGCTGCGCGAGTAGCGCGCCATGTTGGCTTCTATCTTGCGGAAATAAATGCGATCGTCGGGGTAAAACGGCGTGGTGACCGCGGCGAATACGCCTTCCATCAACATTCGTTTATTGTAGAACCCCCTGCGAGTCGTCGCGCGTTCTTCTCTGCTGCAGCGCGTTTCGGTTGGCCGCGCGGACTGTTGCGGTGTATGTTGGAATTCACTCGGCATAAGAATTGTGCGCCGGCGGCGAAGCGCTGACGGTGATGCGGCGACGAGGGGCAGGAGCCCGTTCGATGGACACATTGATGAAAACCGAAGTGAGGGAGAAGAAGGCGCCGACGCTGAGCAGTCAGGCCGTGTCGTTTTTTCTGCACTCGCTTCTGGCGCTGGCCTCGTGGGCTGCGTTGATGCTCGTTGGCTACGCAGTGAATCCCGTGGGCATTCCGCAATGGTGGATTCTTCTGTTGTCGTTGGCCGTGCCGCTTGCCGTAGGTCTGATCGTCGCTTGGATTCACCCCAGCGAGATGGCGACCGCAGTGTGGCTACTGGGCCTCATTTGGGCCATGATCGTGGGGCTTTACGTTCTGGACCTGCCCACCGGGCCGGATCACTGCTTCCAATGCACTGCGACGGAGAAATTGTCGCGGACATTCTTCAGCTTGCCCAGCCCAAGCGGCCTGATGGACGACGATGGACCGTTCATTGGAACGTGGCCCGCCGCGGCGTTGATCGGCTACTCGATTGGCGCATGGCTTGGCATGCGTCGGCGCGCGTAGCGCTTGCGCCTATTTTGCCAAATCAGAGACGTCCCAGAGCTTGATGGTCTTGTCGTCGCTTCCTGAAGCAAGCGTGCGGCCATCCGGGCTGAAGGTGACGAACCAAACGGTGTTGGCGTGTCCGGAGAGCGTTCGGATGAGGGCCCCCGAGGCCACGTCCCAAAGCTTGATGGTCTTGTCCACGCTTCCCGAAGCAAGCGTGCGGCCGTTGGGGCTGAAGGCGACAGATTCAACATAGTCCGTGTGTCCGGAGAGCGTTCGGATGAGGGCCCCCGAGGCCACGTCCCAAAGCTTGACGGTCTTGTCGGCGCTTCCCGAGGCGAGGGTGCGGCCGTCGGGGCTGAAGGCGACGGACTCAACGTCGCCGGTGTTTCCGTAAATCGTCCGAATGAGGGCTCCCGAGGTAACGTCCCAGAGCTTGACGTTCTTGTCCTCACTTCCCGAGGCGAGCGTGCGGCCGTCGGGGCTGAAGGCGACGGAGTTAACCCACGAGGTATGTCCGGAGAACGTTCGGATCAGGGTTCCCGAGGCAGCGTCCCAGAGCTTGATGGTGTCGTCTTCGCTTGCTGAGGCGAGCGAGCGGCCGTCGGGGCTGAAGGCAACGGAATAGATACCGTTCGTGTGTCCGGAGAGCGTTCGGATGAGGGTTCCCGAGGCCACGTCCCAGAGCTTGATCGTCTTGTCGTCGTTTCCCGAAGCGAGTGCGCGGCCGTCGGGGCTGAAAGCGACAGACATAACAGAACTCGTGTGCCCGGAGAGTGTTCGGATGAGGGTACCCGAGGCCACGCCCCAAAGCTTGACGGTACCGTCCCAGCTTCCTGAGGCGAGCGTGCTGCCGTCGGGGCTGAAGGCAACGGAGGCGACGGCGGCTGAATGCCCCGTGAGGGTTCGCAGCGGCCGCGAAGGAGCAACGGACCAATTAGGTCGCAGCCACAGGAACAAGCCCGCTGACAGAGCCACAAGCACGGCGGCCGCAATCGCGAGATTGCGCCGCGAGGTAAGGACACGCAGTTTCGCACTCACCTGGGTTGAGCCCGCATCGAGATTGGGCTGAGCCGTTTCCGTCCCGCGCGGTTGTTGTGCTCCAGTCGACCGCTCGTTCAGCTCAGCTTGCAGGCGGGCAGCCCCGGCCTTCGCCAGGTGCCCTACTTCCCCCCTTGCCGAGCGCTCGGCCGCTCCCTGTTCTGCCGTCCGTTCAGCTTCCTGGCGGTGTCTTTCGGCTTCGGCCTCGCGCATCCGCTCAGATTCCACCCCGCGCAGGCGGTGCGCCTCGGCTTCGCGGGCCTGCCAGGCGGCCTGGCGCTTCGCTTCATCCTCTGCGGCCTGGTCGAGCACGGCTTCATTGGGCTGCGCCACACCCAGAAAGGTGAGCAGATCCGTAAGCCCGCGCGTGTAGTCTGCGCTGAAATCGATGCGCTGCGCCCGGCGCAGTTGGAGCGGGACGAAGCACTCCTTGTGGAGCACCGGAATGACGATTTTTCCCTCTTCGAGCGCAAACGCGATCTCGTTGCGCACGTTCTCAGAGTTCGATGAGGCCGGCGAAAGGATCACCAGCATGAATCGTGCTGCATCGAGCGCCGCCTCGATGGTCCGGTCCCACGGATCGCCGGGTCGAATGTCCAACTGGTCCAGCCACACCATCGCGCCCGCGGCCTTCAGGTCGTGCGCAAGCCGCAGGGCAAACTCAGAATCTGCCCGGCTGTAGCTCATGAATGCCGCGGAGGGTTGGTCTGACACGCTCTCGGACTCCTTGGGGAAGCCGATGCACAGTCAACGGCGCCGTGGAGACTCGTCTTCAAGGCGCATTCGCTGGGAGGATTCTCAGCTTATCACAAAACCAATCTCCCCGTGCCTACGCAAGCGGGCCGCGCGAACCCTCACCGCCCGTTCGCGGAGTGCAGTGCCTGCAATGCGTAGACGTTGATGGAATGCTTCTGCATGGAGGCAATGCCCTCCGCGGCGGCCTGTGCGGCTGCCAACGTGGTGATGGTGGGGACGCGCGCGAGGACGGCGGCTCGGCGAATAGCCTTCTCGTCGAAGAGCGCATCCTGGCCGCGAGGCGTATTCACGACAAGCTGAATGCGCTTCTCCTTGATGAGGTCGACCGCATTGGGCCGCCCCTCGTCGACTTTAAAAACGCGTTCCACGATAAGGCCTGCGCCTTCAAGCACGTTGGCGGTGCCCTCGGTGGCGACAATCTTGAATCCGAGATCGACGTAGCGGCGCGCCAGCGGAATGACGGCTTGCTTGTCGTGATCGTTCACGGTGAAAAAGACCGTGCCAACAGTGGGCAGCAACTGGCCGGCGGAGAGCTGCGCCTTGGCGAAGGCCTCGCCAAAGGTGGACGCCACGCCCATCACCTCGCCGGTCGACTTCATTTCCGGACCGAGAACGGTGTCGACGCCGGCAAACTTGGACCAGGGAAAGACAGGCGATTTGACGTAGAAGTACTCGCCGGTTCCAAGATCCTTGCCGGATTTGAGTTCATCGGGCAGAAGCTCGCACAGCTTGCGGCCAGTCATGAGGCGCGCGGCAATTTTGGCCAGCGGCACGCCCGTCGCCTTGGAGACGTAGGGCACGGTCCGCGAGGCGCGGGGATTGACCTCGATGACGTAAACGTGGTCGTTGCCCTGATCGTCCCGCTGGATGGCGAACTGAATGTTGACGAGGCCGACGACCTTGAGCGCGAGGGCCAGCTTGCGCGTGTAAGCGCGGAGGGTTTCAAGCGTCGATTCGCTGATACCGACGGCGGGCAGAACGCAGGAGGAGTCGCCGGAGTGAATGCCGGCCTCTTCGATGTGCTGCATGATGCCGGCGATCAGAACGTCTTTCGAATCGCAGAGCGCGTCGACGTCCACTTCGATGGCGTTCTCGAGGAAATGATCGATTAAAACTGGGCGCTCCTGCGAGTATTCGACGGCTTGGCGCATGTAACGGCTGACGGCGTCGGCGTCGTAAGCGATGACCATCGCGCGGCCGCCGAGCACGTAGCTGGGACGGACGAGAACGGGATAACCGATCTCGTTGGCCACGGCGAGCGCCTGGTCTACACTCGTCGCCGTGCCTCCGCGCGGTTGCGGAATCTTCAAGTCCTCGAGCAATTTGCCAAACTGTTTGCGATCTTCTGCAAGGTCGATCGATTCCGGCGAGGTTCCGATGATAGGCACGCCGGCCGCAAGGAGGCGCTGTGCCAGGTTCAGCGGTGTTTGCCCGCCGAATTGCACGATCATGCCGATCTCCGCGCCTGATTGCGCTTCGTGGTTGTAGATGGCCAGCACGTCTTCCAATACCAGCGGCTCAAAGTAGAGGCGGTCGCTGGTGTCGTAGTCGGTGGAGACGGTCTCAGGGTTGCAGTTCACCATGATCGTCTCGTATCCGTCGTCTTTGAGCGCGAAAGCCGCGTGGCAGCAGCAGTAATCGAACTCGATTCCCTGGCCGATGCGATTGGGGCCGGAGCCGAGAATAATGATCTTTGGCGTTTTGGTCGGCGGCGCCTCATCCTCCTCCTCGTAAGTGGAGTAGAGATACGGCGTCATGGACTCGAATTCGGCGGCGCAGGTGTCCACGAGCTTGAAGACGGGGCGAATTCCCTGCCCTTCGCGCAGTTCCCTCACCTGCTGCACGCCCGCGTGGCCTTCGAGCTTCCACTCCGTGGCGATGCGCTCGTCGCTGAGGCCGAGACGCTTGAGCTGGCGCATGTCCTCCGCATCGATTCTTTTTGGGGTTGTGCCGGCGATAGCCATCTGCGCCAGTGTCACCTCGCGCAACTGGTGCAGGAACCAGGGATCGATCTTCGTCAGCCGTGCGACTTCGCGCACGCTCAGGCCGCGCTCAAAAGCGTAGCGAATGTAGCCGAGGCGCTCAGGCCGCGGCGTAACGAGCATCTGCGTCAGGCGTCGCGGTTCTAGCACTTCGGCTCCGGTCTTCTTGCCGGTTTCAAGCGAGCGCCACGCCTTCATCAGCGATTCTTTGAAGGTGCGGCCGATGGCCATCACCTCGCCGACAGACTTCATCTGCGGGCCCAGCGTTTCGTCGGCGCCGGGGAACTTCTCGAATTGCCACTTGGGAATCTTGACGACGACGTAATCGATGGTCGGCTCGAAGCAGGCGGGCGTTTTGCGCGTAATGTCGTTGGGAATCTCGTCGAGCGTGTAGCCCACGGCGAGCTTGGCAGCGATCTTGGCAATGGGAAAGCCGGTGGCTTTGGATGCAAGCGCCGAGGAGCGCGAGACGCGCGGGTTCATTTCAATGATCGTCATGCGGCCGTCCTGCGGGTTGACGGCAAATTGAACATTGGACCCGCCGGTTTCGACGCCGATCTCGCGCATCACGGCGATGGCCGCGTCGCGCATCTTCTGGTACTCGCGGTCGGTGAGCGTTTGCGCCGGCGCCACAGTGATGGAGTCGCCGGTGTGCACGCCCATGGGATCGAAGTTTTCAATCGAGCAAATAATGATGACGTTGTCGGCCAGGTCGCGCATCACCTCGAGCTCGAATTCCTTCCAGCCGAGTACGCTTTCTTCAACCAGGCACTCGTGCACAGGCGAAAGGTCGAGGCCGCGGGCGAGGATTTCCAAAAGCTCTTCGCGGTTGAAGGCGATGCCGCCGCCTGTGCCGCCGAGCGTGAAACTGGGCCGGATGAGAATCGGAAAGCCGAGCTTGCCGGAGAAATCGAGGCCGTCGCGCAGGTTGTTGACGAGCGCGGAGCGCGGAACTTCAAGGCCGATGCGGATCATCGCATCTTTGAAGAGCAGGCGGTCTTCGGCTTTCTTGATGGCTTCGAGCTTGGCGCCGATCAGCTCCACGTTATAGCGGTCGAGAACGCCGGTGTCGGCGAGATCGACGGCGAGGTTGAGGGCAGTCTGGCCGCCGACCGTGGGTAGGAGAGCGAACTTTCCCGAAGGTCCGCCCGTGCGGCCAGCGCCGGCGAGCATCTCGGCTTCAATGCGGATGATCTCTTCAACGTACTCGTGGGTCAGCGGCTCGATGTATGTGCGGTCGGCCAGCTCGGGATCGGTCATGATGGTGGCCGGATTCGAATTGACCAGCACCACCTCATAGCCCTCCTGCTTGAGGGCCTTGCAGGCTTGCGTGCCGGAATAGTCGAACTCGGCCGACTGGCCGATGACGATGGGGCCGGAGCCGATTACCAGAATCTTCTGAATGTCATTTCTGCGTGGCATTGGTTCTCGAATCTCTACTTCGGGGGACAAAAATCAATGGGATCATCGGTTCCGTGATAGTGAATTGCTACTCGGAGGTTGCACACGGTTTCATTGTTGCAAGACAGAGCTGTTGGTTGATCGGTCAAAGGAAGTCGGCGAATCTTTCCGTTCTCGACCCCTACCGCGAGCAAGCGATACTTACCGGCAGGAACCGTGCCCAAATAGAATCGGCCTTGCTCATCTATCGGCGCTGACAGTAGGACCGTCGTAGACGCTGAGTCCCGAATTTGGATTATCGTCTGGGTCTCTGGGAAAATGGGGGCCACGCCTGATCCGTCAAGCAGAATTCCACTGAGCTTCACAGGCTTGGCGATGGACAGGTTTGGTAGCACTTTCTCATCGGCGCAATACTTCATTTCAGGGTCTGGGGGGCATGGTCTTCCATCTGAGGTTAAGCAGATAGTTTGACCTAGTAATGCTTCACGAAAGAGATGTGGGGCGAATGGTCCGGCCTGCGAGAAGGAAAAACAACTCCCCAGTCCCAACAAAAGGCAAAGGACTGGGAGCGCCGGCTTCATCCCTTCCACTCCCCCATCATCTGCCGAAAATCGCGGAACAGATAGTGCGAATCGTGCGGGCCGGGCGCGGCTTCAGGGTGGTATTGCACGCTGAAGAGCGGCAGCGTCTTGTGGCGCAGGCCTTCGAGGGTCTGATCGTTCAGGTCAACGTGCGTTAGCTCGACCTCGTTGGCGTTGATGGAGTCGGGATCGACGGCGAAATTGTGGTTGTGCGCGGTGATTTCGACTTTGCCGGTCGAATTGTTGCGCACCGGATGATTGCCGCCGTGATGGCCGAACTTGAGCTTGTAGGTGCGGCCGCCGAGAGCCAGGCCGCAGAGCTGGTGCCCCAGGCAAATCCCAAAAACAGGCACGCGACCCATCAAGCCGCGAATGGCGCGGACGGCATAATCGACTGGCTCGGGGTCGCCTGGGCCGTTCGAGAGGAAGACGCCATCGGGCTTGAGCGCGAGCACGTCTTCCGCAGTGGTCTCGGCCGGGACCACGGTCACGCGGCATCCATCGCGCGTTAACATGCGCAGAATGTTCTGCTTGATGCCGAAATCGTAAGCTACTACATTAAGAGTCGGCTTGCCGACTTGGGGCTTCTTCTGGATAAAGCCCTCGGTCAACAGCGGCTCCCCCATCTGGCTGCGCGGATCGGAGGCGTCGAACTGGTAGCTGGCCTTTGTCGAGACGACCTTAGCCAGGTCGGTTCCCTCCATCTTGCGAATGCTTTTAGCCCTTTGAACAAGCGCATCGGGGTCGGCGACATTTGTCGAGATCACGCCGCGCATGACGCCGCGATCGCGCAGGTGGCGCACAAGGGCGCGGGTGTCAATTTCAGCCAGAACCGGGACGGAGTAGCGCTCCATGTATTCGTCGGTAACCTGCTCGGAGCGCCAGTTGGAGCTGATGGCGGAGAATTCGCGGACGATCAGGCCCTCGATGTAGGGCCGCGCAGCCTCATTGTCGGCGCGGTTGGTGCCGTAGTTGCCAATTTGAGGATTGGTGAGGACGACAATCTGGCCGGCGTATGAGGGGTCGGTGGCGATTTCCTGGTAGCCGGTGAGAGAAGTATTAAAAACGACCTCGCCCTGGCATTCGCCCAGGTGTCCATGGCCGTGGCCGCGGAAGATGCGCCCGTCTTCGAGCGCGAGAATGGCCTGCATCGCCTCTCCGAGGAGTGGATTCAATCGATTTTAGCAGCTTTTTCGGACGAATTTTGTCCGGTTTTCCACGGGGTCAGCGGACGACACCGGCATCGCGGGTGGGCCAGTAGACAAAGATGGCCTTGCCGTAGATGAGAGAGCGATCGACTGGCCCGAAATCGCGGCTGTCGGAGGAGATGGAGCGATGATCACCCATGACGAAATACTCGTCGGGCGGAAGAATCATCTCGTCCACGGAGCGGGTGTCGCGGTACTCCGGCGGCACGTAGGACTCGGGAACAAGTTTGCCGTTCACGAATACGCGACCGTGCTCAACGCGAAAGCGATCGCCGGGAAGCGCGATGATTCGCTTGATGTAGCTCTTCGCGGGATCGCGCGGATAGTGAAAGACCACGACGTCGCCGCGATCGATGGCGGTGAAGTGGTAGACGAATTTGTTAATGAAGAGGCGGTCGCGGTCCTCGAGGCGCGGCAACATGCTGGTGCCTTCAACGCGGACGGGCTGATAGAGAAACGTGATGATGAGGACGGAAGCGACGGCCGCAACGGCCAGATCGCGGACCCACAGCAGGACTCCTGCGGACTTCCTTTCCGCGGACGAAGACACCCCAACTGGGGCTCCCGGCAATGGACTTTGAGGCGCGGGCGAAGGGCTGCTAGCCGGAGGCAGCCTTAAAGCCGGCGGAAGGCTTGAGCTTGAATCAGAGATTGAGGGGTCAGTTGAGCCGGTTTCCATCTTTATATCCAGATTACTCGCAACCGGTCCGTTGTGCATCTGGGAGGCACCCCGGAAGTAAAGACAACAATCCCAAGGGGAAGCGCAAACTCGCCCGCGGCGAATGGTGCAGTGCGTTCTTTCTCGCTCTCTCTAGAAATCTTGTCGAACATCTGAGCAAATTTCCGCACATAACAGTTTAGTAATGCCCCATTTGGTGGATTGTTGAGTAACCGCAGGAATCGTTTAATGATTGTGTACCGGGACCCCTCTCAAATATCTGTCAGCAACCCGATCTCACGGAGGACCATGGCTACCCTCATCGAATCCCCCCGAGTTGCATTCGTATCCGGATCCAGCCTGCCGGCGTCTTCACCTTTTTCGCTCTCACGGCTTATACTGCCCTTTCTTTGCGTCTCACTCGGCGTCTCCGTAGGCACCGCCACGGGACTGATGCTGGCGCTGGTGAATGCTCCTAATAGTGCTCTTGCCGCGTCAGGCGATTCAGCTCAAGCCATCCCGACGAACATCGCGCCCGCAACCAACCCTGCTGTGAACGACAGCCCCGCGCCCGTCGTCCACCCAACCGTCGTTGCTCCGCCGAACGCCAGCCCGAGCCAACCGGTCGCCGATGCCGGGCTTTTAGCTTCGAAGGCGGCCGACCTGCGCCTCTCGACTGCAAGTCATGCCGTAAAGGCGCAGGCGTCGTCTGCGGCACAAATTGCCTTCAGCAAAACGCCGGAGGCGGTGAAGCCTGCGACCTTTAGGCTCGCCGGCAAGGAATGGCACGTCGCAAGGCCCATGTCCATTCGGGTTTCCGCGCCTGTACGGCATCGAATGGCAAGCGCTTTATTGGCTGCTCCAACTGCTCTGGATCCAACACTATCGAGCCTTGATAATGTGGCCAAGCCTGTGATCCGCTACACCGAAGGGGATCTTACGGTGGCGGACTACGACGCAACAGCCGGGACGGTCGAGAGCAGCGATGGCAGAACGTTCATCCTCGGCACGACAGTGGCCACCAGTAACGCAACATCGTGGGAGACATACCGTTCCAATGTCCATTACAGATGCGACCAGAGTGGAAGTTGCGTGCTGATGCGCGCCGGCGCAGTGGTCCCAAACGCAAGACTCATTTAGAAAAACTGAGCTTAAAGGACCTGATTGCAGCAGGTTGTGCCCAGCGAGGCCACGCGGCGAAGGATTGCCTTATTCGCAGCCGAGACTGCCGGGCGGGCACATGATGCGCGGACGATGGTTCGTCATCGGTTTTTGTTGGTTGGCAGCGGGGATCAGTTCGGGTGCGGCTCCGGGTTCGGAGAGCCCAGCCAGATTCTCTTCCTCCAGCACCAGGGGGCGCTGCAAAACCATCTCGACCTGAGTGCCGCGGGGAATGTCTACGTCGGCGTTGCGCGTGAAAAGCGAAACGATGCCCACGGTGGCAAGTCCGGCGCCGAGGCCGGCGAGACCGCCCTCAATGGGATGGCCGGAGGCGGCGCCGCCAATGGTGCCGACACCCGCGCCGGTAGGAAGCGCGATTTCCGCGGTCTGGCCCGCGTTGCGGCCCTTATTGCCGTTCTGCTGAATCGTTCCCTCGCCGTCGTTCATCACGGTCTGGTTCTTTGAGCCGGGCACATTGTCCACGACGCCAGGAATCTCAGCGACGGTACCGTTGGGGAAGATGATCGACGTGAAGTGCATGTCGAGCTGCGCTTTGGCCCTCATGCCGCCGCGCTGGACGCGGTCAACCATTCCCTGCACATAAACGCCTGTGGGGATCATGACCCGGTTGCCGACTACGACCGGGAAGGTCGACGACAGGTAGACGCCGTCACCGGGCTTGGCCGACTTGGTATTGATGGCGCTTCGCAGTTCGAGCAGGACCTTGGTTCCGGCGGGGACGGTGTAGGTTTTCTTTGCCGGCGCGGCGTTTGCCAGGCCAACCGGGTCTGCGGATGTCGCTGCCGGAGCCGCAGGCTCGGTTGCCGACGCGGGTTGCGCCGGTGCGGCAGGTGTTGCAGGGCTTGCTGGCTGAGTCGTTGCCGGCGCGGATGCGGTCTGATCCGGCAAGGGGGGAGCGGACGATTGAGCGGCGCACATGCTGAGGCCAGTGGCCACCAACCCGATCAAAATTGCCGCCGAATGCGGCCTTCGCACCGAGGACATCAGCCCTCCTTCACCCTAATGGATAGACGAAACTCCCGCACACAAGGATAGCTCGACTTCGCATGGCCCCTGCATGAAAACTGAGCGCGCTGCGGCAGGAAGGCTGTTCGCGCGTTACCATGCGAGAAAGCGATGCCAACCAAAGCCCAATCAACTGAGGTCGGTCCCGGACAGGCGCCCAGCCGGTTTGGCGGGGCGTATCGCGTGCTGGAAGAGGCAATCGCGGCGCGAGCCTTCCCGGGGTGCGCATTTGGCGTGTTGGCCGGCGGCGAGGTCGCGCTCAAGGACGCGCTGGGCAGGTTCACATACGTGCAGGAATCGCCTGTTGTCAGCGCGGAGACCGCGTATGACGTGGCCAGCCTGACGAAAGTGGTGGCGACCACCGTCGCCGCGATGTTGCTGGTCCAGCGGCAGCAGATCGACGTTGAAACGCTGCTGGGCGACCTGCTGCCGGGATTTGTCGCGGGCCGTGCCCCGGGAGATTTGGCGCGCCAGGTTACGCTGCGGCAATTGCTCGCGCAGAACTCCGGTTTGCCGGGGTACGTGAAATTCTTCCAAACGACGACTACGCCGGAGTCGCTGTTCCGCGCCTGTCTGGAGCTGCCTCTGGAGGCTGAGCCGGGAACGCGGGCCGAATACTCCGACCCCGGATTCATTTTGCTCGGCAAGGCGATCGAGGTGCGGACCCGCGAAGCCCTGGATTTGTGGCTCAGCCGTGAGGTGCTCGGGCCGCTCGGGATGAGTGCCACGGGCTTCTGCCCTGCTCCGGCACTTCGCGACGCGATTCCACCGACGGAAGAGGACACATGGTTTCGCCATCGCCTGATTCAGGGCGAGGTGCAGGACGAAAACGCGTCGGTGCTCGGGGGTGTAGCCGGACACGCGGGGCTCTTCTCGAATGTTGCCGACCTTTTGCGATTTGCAGCGGAGATTGTCGGCGCGAGAGCCGGAAACGATTCCAACAGAACGCCGAATCTCTTCGAGGCAGCGACGGTGAAACAATTTACCCAACGGCAAGGGCCTGCAGGCAGCTCCCGGGCGCTTGGGTGGGATACGCCTTCCGCGAACTCGTCGGCGGGTAGACATTTTTCGGGCCATTCCATTGGGCACCTCGGCTTTAGCGGATGCTCGCTTTGGATCGACCTGGAAGCGGCTTTGGCCATTGTTTTGCTCACCAATCGAACCTGGCCCGATCGAAAGAGTCAGTTGATCCGCGAGGTGCGGCCGGCCTTTCATGATGCGATTCGCGAAGCCCTCCAAAGGTAAGAATTGACGGGTACGAAAGCGGATGCGGCCTGGCGAAAATTGTGTAGGGGCTTGCGCGGATTTATAGATACAATCAAAACTGGGGTCTGACGCGATGCTACCAAGCACAACGCTGCAGGAGATGGCCGGCTCCCGATCGAATGACAATCACAACGACCAGGCCACCCTGCTTCAGCAACTAACCACCGAGAGCCAGAACGAGGCTTCTCAAGGACTCGACACCAAGTCTGCGCTGGAGATCGCTCGCATCATCAACCACGAAGATGCGAAGGTCGCCGCGGCGGTGAAGAAGGCCATCCCTGAAATCGCGGAAGTGATCGACCAGGTGGCGCGAAGCCTGCGCGATGGCGGCCGGCTGATCTATATCGGCGCCGGCTCGAGTGGGCGGATTGCCGCGCTGGACGCATCGGAGTGTCCTCCCACCTACTCCACCGCGCCAGGACAAGTGCAGTACATCATGGCTGGCGGCCCAAAGGCGCTGGCGTCTGCAGTCGAGGTGAACGAAGACTCCGAAGAGCTGGGCCAGCGGGACATCGCACGCCGCCGCCCCACGCGGAAGGATGTGGTGGTAGGCGTTTCGGCATCTGGACGAACCCCCTACGTGGTTGCCGCCGTCGCCTATGCCCGCGCCCGCGGAGCCCACACCGCAGCCGTGACCTGCAATCACGAGACACCCTTGTCGCAAGCCGCGGACATCACTGTCGTAGCCGATGTGGGCGCCGAAGTGGTCTCCGGTTCCACCCGCATGAAGGCCGGCAGCGCACAGAAGATGATCCTGAACATGATCACCACTGGCGTCATGGCGCGCCTGGGCTATGTGTACGAGAACCTGATGGTCAACGTGCACATGCAGAATTCCAAGCTGGTGGAACGCGGCATTCGCATTCTGATGTGCGCGTGCAACATTGACCGGGCGACCGCGGTGGAGACCATCAAGAGCGCCGGGCGCAGCGTGCCGGTGGCGCTGGTGATGTTGAGAGCCAAGGTGGACAAGCCCGAGGCGGTGCGGCGGCTGGCCAAGTCGGACGGCAACGTGAGACTGGCGATCGAAGACAACGTGCTGGAGCTGTAAGGCGAGCCTCCCTTACAAAACGAATCGAAGTTGGGCCATTCCTGACTGACTATTGCGGCTGATAGACCCACAAGTCGTTCTGGTACCCGCCGCCAAAGAGCCATAGGTTTCCTTTTGTGTCAGTCCATGTGACGGCGCCGATGCGCGATCCCGCAATGTTGCCTGGGGCGGGAACCCCGAGCGTTCCGTATGTGCCCGGCTGAATGCCGGTGCCGGAGCCGCCGACCCACGTCCACTCACCCGCGCTGTACTCCCAGAGGTCGTTGAACAAGGACCCGGTGGACGAAGGCGCGCCAAACCCTTCCCCGCTAAAGAGCCACAGGTTTCCGTTTGCATCCGTCCAGGTTTGAGAACTGTCACGCGAGCCTGGAACGTTGCCGGGAGCGGGAGTTCCTTCCGTCCCATAGGTCCCAAATTGGTCGAAGAGGTTGTCAGAGCCGCCCATCCACGTCCATTCGCCGCTGGAGAACTTCATGAGGTCGTTGAGCTCACCAATGTTGAAGTAGAGCAGGTTGTATCCGGCGCCGCCAAAGATCCAGAAATTGCCTGAAGGATCCATCCAACCGGCGGGGTCATAACGCGCTCCAGGGACATTTCCCGGGGCGGGCGTGCCTAAAGTGCCGTAAGCGCCGGGCTGGGCGGGGTAGGAGACACTCGATCCGCTGACCCAGGTCCATTGGCCGCCGCTCAACTCCCAAAGGTCGTTCAGAGCTCCGCCGCAGTTGGCAGTCGAGTCGCAGCCTTGCCCGCCGAAGAGCCAGACGTTCCCGGAGGGGTCGGCAAAGGCGACGGCGCCGGAGCGGGCGCCAGGATAGTTGGTGGGAGCGGGCGCGCCTTTGGTAGCGTAGACTCCCGGCTGATTGACCAGGTTCGATCCGCCCATCCAGGTCCATTGGCCGTCTGAGTACTTCCAGAGATCATTCAACTGGCCAACATTGCCCGCCGAGTCGTAGCCATTGCCTCCGAAAAGCCAGAATCTTCCCTGAGCGTCGCTCCAGCTCACGGCGCCCCAACGCGCGCCGGGGACGTTTCCGGGATTCGACTGGCCCAGCGTTCCGTAGACGCCGGACTGGTTGGATGAATTCGAGCCGCCCATCCAGGCCCACTCGCTGCCGTCGAACTTCCACAGGTCGTTCAGATTCTGGCTCGCGCCGCCCCAGCAAAGTGCGTGCGTGATGGCGCAGCCCCCGCCAACCGTCGGTGCGGAGCCGCCAAAGAGCCAGAGGTTCCCTTCCCGATCGGTCCATCCTGTGGCCGCAGTGCGCGCAGCGGGAATATTGCCGATCGCAGGAACACTGAGCGCCCCGTAAACCCCGGCCTGGCCGGGGACGTTGGCGCCGCCCGCCCAGGTCCACTCACCCGCAGCGGTGAGAATTGGCGTTGCAGAAGCGGGCAAATCGGTGCATGTGACTTGAACGCTTGTTATATCGGAGAAGATCACGGCGCCGCCCGCGTTGCTTACGATGCAGGATTGCGCGGGACCGGAGGGCTGCGTAAGAACGGTGACGAGGAAGTGCGAGCCGGCGCCAAGGGGAGTGGCGAACGCGAAGGGACCGTTGGTGCTCAGCGTCAGGTTGTCGCCGCCGTTATCCTGGAGCACAAGGCCGGATCCGGCGAGGCCGGAAATCGTGCCCCCGACGGTGTAGGACTGCGAATCCGGGCTGGAATTCGGCGGGGTGCATGTGACCTCGACGTTGGTCACATTCGAGGTGGTCACATAGCCAGACGAATTGGTCACGGCGCAGAGTTGCGCGGGATTCGAGGGCTGCGTGAGCACCGTGACGAGAAAGCTCGAGCCGGCAGCAAGTGGGGTGGCGAAGGTGAAGGGTCCGTTGGCATTCACCGCCAGATTGTCGCCGCCGTTATCCTGGAGCACAAGGCCGGATCCGGAAAGGCCGGAGACCGTGCCGCCGACCGTGTAGGTTGCCGGAGGCGGACTTGAGGTGGTGCACGTGACCAGAACGTTCGTCACGTTCGAGGTGGTCACGGAGCCGGCCGCGTTGCTCACAGCGCAGGATTGCGCGGGATTCGATGGCTGTGTCAGCACCGTGACGGAGTAGTTTCCTCCGGCCTGGATCGGGGTTCGGAAGGCGAAGGATCCCCTGGCACTCACCGTAAGGCTGTCGCTGAGATTGTTCTGCAACACGAGCCCGGTGCCAGAGAGGCCGGAGACCGTGCCGCCGACGGTATAGGCTTGAACGTTTTGAATCGAGCCCGAACTCGCCGGAGCGATACTGCAACCTGCGAGCGGCAGCAAGGCGAGTGCGAAGAGAAAGAATCCAGAAGGATGGATCCGGCTGCCCATGAAGAACCTCCTCGTGCGTGTCGAGGTCCCGAAATCGCCATTGGATTGCCATCATTATAGACACCGGAAACCGGAGGACGGTTACTCTGCCGCATAGGATTGTTGCGCAGCTTGGTCTCCCCGCTCGGACGGATGGGGTTCTGGACAGGGCGTCAAGGTAGGACGCGCTGAATATGCAGGAAAAGAATCAGGTTCAGCACAAAGCCAATCACCAGCACGCCGATTCCAACCACTGCAACGACCTTCACCTTGCCGCTGAAGATCTTCAAGTCTTCGAGGAGTTCCTGCTGCTCGAGGGTGTTGCGGTCCGTGGCTTCGCGAAGCATCTCCAACTGATCGTCGACGCGCTTCAGCGAGGCGTTCTGCTCCATCACCTGGTCGCGCAGGCCGCGATGCTGCGTTTGAAGCTCAGCCAGGCTGTCCTGAAACGGTGTCAGATCGACTTTAGGTGGAAGCGGAGGCGCCTGCGGGCGCGGAGTGAGCACATTGGAGATGGCGGTGAGCACGTTTCCTTCGAGCAGAGGCAGGAGCCGCTGCACGAGCGGCATCACCGCGCGAAAGGCGTTCATGGCACGTTGCGCGCCAGAGGGCTCCTCGCCACTCGTCGATCGGGGCAGAGCGCGGCCGGGAGGCGGCGCCGAGATACGGTTTCCAGGGGCTGGGGAACTTACTGGACGCCGACCGGATCCCATGGGCAACGGCGATCCCATGGGGCGCGATTGCGGCGCGGACCTGGGGGATAGGAGAGCACGATCAATGGATTCAATGTTCTCGGGCTCGTTCATGGGTATCCTTGTGCCAAACCATGAGGTAATCCTCATATATAGCTCATTTTGCGCTCGTTGGGAACCCTTTTCCGCAGTTTGGGGGGTATTTTGCAGCGCGCATTCGCAGGCGTTTGCTCTAAGCCCAGCGTATCCTCGAACCAAGGAGACGCGCGTGAAAGGACATGTGAGCCGAACGCTGCGCAGTGTGCAGAGAAGTATCCTGGCCGGAATCATCACCGTCGGCCCGCTTTTCGTTACCTACCTGATCTTCAGCTTTCTGCTCGGCGAGCTGGCCAAGGCAGGATTGCCCGCGGTGCATCTGCTGGCAGTGCTCTTTCCCGAAGGCTGGTCCCGCTATCCGTGGATTCAGCCCGTGCTGGCCATTCTGCTCACGCTGGTTGTGCTTTACGTTGTGGGTCGGGTGACTTCGCTTGTCGTCGGCCGCCAGGCTTTTGGGCTTTTTGAATCGATGCTGGAGCGGCTGCCCTTCGTGGCCAAGGTCTACACGTCGGTTCGCCAACTGCTCGATACGATGATGGCCAAGAAGGACGCAAGCCAGCGCGTTGTGCTGGTGGACTTCCCGATTGTGGGCCAAAAGAGCATCGGGTTCCTGACGCGCACCATGAGCGACCGAGAGAGCGGACGGCCCCTGGCGGCGGTGCTGGTGCCTAACGCCATCAATCCCACGTCGGCGTTTCTGCAGATTCTTCCCATGGAGCGCCTGATCGAGACGGACCTGACCATGGAACAGGCGATGAGCATGGTGATGACGGGCGGCGCGGTGGGGCCGGAGACGATTCAGTACTCGGAGGCAGCGAGCGGTGCGGTGCCGGCAGATGGAGCGACAGCGCTCCCATCGGTATTGAAGTAAAAGTGATGCAGGAGACGAATCGGTGGCGACTGGGCAGACAAGAAAGTGTCCGATCTCAATCACGATTCTCAGCTGGCTATATATTCTCGTGGGTGTGCTGGGGACGGCTGCTCATTATGCGGACTTCAAGATGCACAAGCCCATCGTGAATGAATTCGTGTGGATCACCGCGCTCGGAGTAGCGGCGGTGGTTGCCGGAATCCTCATGCTCAGAGGGCAGAACTGGGCGCGGTGGTTAGCGCTGGTGTGGATCGCATCGCACGTCGTCATCAGCGCGTTTCATCCGCTGCATGAGCTGATTATGCACTGCGCTCTGCTGGTACTTTTCAGCTATCTTCTCTTCCGGCGAGAGGCGCGGGAATATTTCAACGCGGGCTGATTCGATTTACGGTCGGCGAGGGACGGGTCGCTGCCGTCCCCGCGCCGGTTTCTTCTTTCGCAACCAGCTCTTCCTCGGCGTGTTCGCTCTCCACTGTGACCTTGCGCAGACTGATGTGATCGAACTGGGCCCAGATCAGTCCCGCCGGAATGACGCTGAGAAATGTTCCGAGCAGGATCATAGCCGAGCAGGCGGTGGCGGCTTCGGGCGTTGCGCCAAACAAACTGGAAAGCGCCGCAGCTACGAAGGCAATCTGGGAAAACCACCCCAGGACCGGGAGCTGCAGGACACTCACGCTTCCGCTGATCATCAAGAGCAGAACGCACTTCGAAAAGCTCATCCCGGCAAGCGCGGGGCTGGCCGTGAAGGCGTGCACCGTTTCAAGGTAGGCGAAGGCGATGATGCCCCACATGCTGAGCGAGATTGACGCGGAGATGGCGAAGTCGGAGAGGCTGTGAATCACGTCGAGTCCGGCGTGAAAGGTTCTGATCTTGTGGGCGACTGCGTGGCCCATGCTCTTGGAAATAAGCCCAAGAGAGGACTCAAAGAAGCCGGCCACCGCGTTGCCTGATAGGCGCACAACAACCAAAAGCAGAACGCCGGCCAGCGTGGCGAGCAGAGCTCCAAAGCGGGCGAAAATGACGGAAAGAATCCGATATCGCTCGATGAGTGGCGCGAAAAGATGGTTAAAGAATCCCGCATGACCGGGCGCGGCGGCCATGGCGGACTGGGGAATCCACAAAAGAGCCAGCGAAAACATGAGCGCCATGGAGCCGAAGTCGAAAAGACGCTCGACAATGTAGACGGCGATCTGCGAGCCCAGCGGTTCTCCGGTCTTTTTGGCAACCAGATAGGGCCGGACCGGATCGGCAAAGCGCCCGATCAGCGCGACCGCGGTGAATCCGATGATCTGTGTTCCTAAAAGCGAGAAGATCGGGACCTTTTTATTGTGCCGCATCAGCACCGTCCAGCGTGCCGCGCGAAAGACAAAGGCGAGATAAATGCAGGCGATGCCAATGGCGATCTTGCGCCAATCAGCGCGGGCAACCTGGGCAGCAAAGACATGAAAGTCAAAATGAATTCGTGATCGTGCCCAAAAAGCCAGGGCGGCCAGCGCCAACAGCAGAATCAGCCCCGGAATCCATTGGCTCTTCTTCACGCGTTCTCCGTTCGGCAATTTGCGATCAAAGTCTATGGGTATGTTCTCACGCGCTTGCGAGAGGGCTGCGAGGAATGTGCAGCCGGGTCCAAGCGGAGTCAACTGCTCGTTGCATTGTGAAGAAACAATGAAGAAAGTCACGCTGGCTAGTGCGGTGAGGTTGGTTGCGCTGCTACTTCATGTGGTGCGGAGGAGTTGTGGCGGGCCTCTGCTTCCCGAGCCAGAACGCGGCGATTGAACTCGTGAATCACGCGGGCGACGTATGCCTGAGTTTCCCGGTAGGGCGGAATGCCGTGATATTTGTCGACCGCTTCAGGGCCGGCGTTGTACGCCGCCAGCGCCATGGCAAGATTGTCGTGGTAGAGGGTGAGCAACTTGTCGAGGTAGGTTGAGCCGCCACGCACATTCTGGTCGGGCTGAAAACTGTCTTCGACGCCGAGCCCGGTAGCAGTTCCCGGCATGAGCTGCATTAAGCCCCGGGCGCCGGCGCGACTCACGGCGCGGGTGTTGCCGTCGCTCTCGGCTTTTACCACGCTGGCCAGCAAATCTACATCCAGGTTATGATCCGCTCCGGCTCGCGCGAGCATCTCGCGCAGGTCGCCTGCGGTTAGTTTTGCCAGCGTTTGGGGTTTGGGGGCGGACGCCGACGGAACGGACGCAGGTGAATCGGGTACTTGCTCGAATGTCGCGATCTCCGCGGGCTTGAACTCGATGTAGCTGTCCTCTCCTGCGGTCAGGTAGAGGCGAATGCGGCCGTCGACCAGCGCATGGTGATCGCACGGCTCAACGAAGCCGTTGCTGAGGGTTACGCGTTCGCCGGCACGAGACAGGTTTGGCAGGCAAGAGAGCGCGGCGATCGCTCCAAGCGCAAGAAGATTTCTTCCGCGTGCCGCTTTCCGTCGTTGAAATTCTCTGTTCATGCTTTTGCCGTTGCCAGTTTGGCCAGCGCTGCCTCCAGAACAACGGCCACGCCGTCCTCATCGTTCGACGGCGCCTGCTTCCACCCGCGAGTCTTCGCCAGCGTGCGCAGCTCCTCCGCCGCATTTGCCATCACGATTCCCTGCCCCGCCCATTCCAGCATACCCGCGTCGTTCCAGTTGTCGCCGATAGCCATGGTCTCTTTGCGATCGACGCCGAGGCGCGTGGCGAGTCGCTCGAGCGCCCATCCCTTCGAGATACCGGGGGGCAAAAGGTCGAGGATCGAAAGATCGCGCGCCGGGTACTCGGTGCGCACGCTCTCACATTCCGTGCCCCACTGGCTTGCCTTCAACGCCTTCTCGGCATCTCTCATCCTGCTGATGCTTCCGGCTCCCATTCCCTGAATCGGATCCTCACCATCGACCAGCGCCGATTCCAGCGGCCTCACGACCTCAATTGCATTACGGTTGGTCTCGACCCACATCGCTATGCGGCCATGCGCCTGTTCGAGGTCTTCGAGAACCAGCTCGCCGCGGCCCGGCCGGTCGAATGTGAAGACGACGGTCCCGAACGGGCGGAGCACGCCGCAAAGGCCGCGCGCGACTCGCGCAGACATGTGGCACCGGTCAATGACCTCACCGCCCAGCGTCGAGAGCACTGCACCATTGGACGCGATAAGGGGTGTATCCGCTCGCAGGCCAAGGTTCGCCAGCAAGGGTACGGTATAGGCCGGCCGGCGTCCAGTAGCAATGGCCACCGTGATTCCCGCTTCCTGAGCAGCCCGCAACGCCCGCGCATTGCGCTCGCTGATGGTCTGCGACAGCGTCGGCACAAGGGTGCCGTCCACGTCAATCGCAATGAGCCGCGGGGCAGGAAGCATACATTGAGTTTACCGGGCGGTTGAGGAGGGACCGACGCAGATGTCGAGAGCGGTGCCAATCCGGTAATCTCATACCTATGGAGCGGATCTGCAGCCAGTGCCACGCGGTCCTTGCCGAACAGACCAAGGCGGACTGGTGCCCGGCCTGCGGTGGCGCGCTGGTGGAACGGCAGAGTTTGCCGGAATCCGGCGAGTCGGGCGCAAAGGCAGAAGTGGATCATCGCGGCATCGTGCTGCCACGGCGGCACGTAATGGGTGGAATCATTACGCCGCAATGAATGGCTGTTGAAGCGTTCTTACGTCTTCTTTGCGGTCCCTGACGAGTTCCTACCGGACTTCCTGATGGATGATTCATCCGGCACGATCCAGGCAATTAGGCGCTTGCGGTAGCGCAGCTCAATCTTCTCCCCTGCCTTAAGCCAAGGTAGCCACAAACGGGTATTCCGCAACTGGCTCAGGGTGATGGTTCGCATAAAACGAGGTTTGCACGCAGCCCTATGCCGGTCAAGGAATCTTGCGCCAGATAGAGTTACTCGCAGTGTATCGAATTCCCAAAATGAAGCTGTTGAGAAAGGTGGATCATCGCGGCATTGTGCTGCTGCGGCGCCACGCAATGGGCGGGATCATCACGCCGCAATGAGTGCCTGCGATTGGAAGCTGCTAATCCGTTCGGGCCGTCCAGCGCAGAATGTTTCGGTCGCTAATCATGACGCTCGTTCTTCAGCCCAGCCATTCGAGTTTCACATCTGCGGAATTGGTCTATTTCTTTCGAGCCTTCTTCTTGCGTTTACGGGCGTGGTTTGCGCGTTTGCCACGCATCAACACCTCTAGGCGGTTGAGTTTCTTCTCCACGCTCTCAAACTTCTCGATTAAGTCGCCTACCGTCGCCTCCTCCATGGCCGGGTCTTTTGTTTGGTAATACTCCTTGACGTCGCGCCACCGCGCACCTTGCTTATTAAGTCTAGGCTGCATTGCGGTAATGAGCGCGCCTTCGCCTCGTTCAACAGCAAGCTACCCTTCGTTGAGAATCGCTTGGTTACGCTGTCGAAACGTGAGAGAGTCCTACTCTTCTTGTTTACTCTGCGAAAGCCGAACCAGCTGAAATGATCCCATCGGTTCCAAAGGTCGTCTGTTTCGTGTTCATTTAGTCGGTCGAAGAGTCGCCGGTGGCCCCTCCCCGCTTGCCCAATATATACGGGCACAAAGTCTTTATCGAATAGTACGTAAATCCCAATTTGCTCTCTGAAATCTACCTCCTCTTTCCCGTTGTATCCTTTTAAATGGCCTCTGTTTCCGGGCCCTCCCGTACCATAGTTAATGAACTTGCGTTCCCACAAATGACCGAAATTCCGGATGAGCATATTCCCTCTAAGCATGAACGCAGCAGGGAATTAAGCGTTCGCCAGCATGGCTGAAGATTATATTCTGTTATTCATACCGCAACGCTTCCGCGGGCAGCACTCTTGCAGCCGACGACGACGGGTACAGCGTGGCCAGCAGCGAAATACCGATCGAAACAACCGACACGATCACGCCGTCGAGCAGGCGGGGAGCGAAGGGCAGCGTGTCGATGGAGTAGACGTCCGCAGACAAGTGGATGAAGTGATAGTGGCCACCGGCCCATGAGGCCAGGTATCCGAGAATCAGCCCGAGGGCTGTGCCGACAACACTGATCAGCAGGCCCTGCAGCAGGAAGATCCGCCGCACCTGGCCCGGATCAACGCCGAAGCTCATCATCACCGCAATGTCGCGCGTTTTTTCCATCACCATCATCGTGAGAGCGATGAGAATGTTGAGCGCAGCCACGATCACGATGAGTGCGATCACAATAAATGTGACGATCTGTTCAAGTTTTAGGGCGCGAAAGAGCTCGCGATTCTCTTCGGTCCAGTTGGTGGTCATGAACCCTGGACCCGCGGCCTGCTCGATGGCGCGGGCAATCTGCGGCGCGTTGTCGAGATTGTCGACTTTGAAGCTGATCACGGAGAGCAGGTCGGGCTCATCGAAGAGCCGCTGCGCATCAGCGAGGCGCAGGAAGCCCATCTGGGCGTCGTATTGGTAGAAGCCGGAGTGGAAAGTGCCAGCCAGCCGGAAGCGCACGTACTTGGGAATCACACCCATGGGCGTCATCTCGCCCTGGGGGCTGATGATGAGCACAGAATCGCCAGCGGCGGCGCCAACGGTGTCGGCCAGGTCGCTGCCCAGAACGATGGGCGGCAATTCCGCGTTTTGCGCTGATTCGGGTGCGGGTTGCGGCTCGAGCGTCTGCACTGCGCCCGGCGTGGCCTTGGAGAGGAGATCGCTGACGGTTCGCTCATCGTCGGGCAGAATGCCTTCAATCAGCGCGCCGCCATCGCGTGCGCCGCGGGCGACAAGAACCTGCTCGTACAAGCCGGGCGAGGCTGCAACGACGTGGGGCACTGCGCGCAGACGCGCGAGGAGCGCTTGCCAATCGTGAATTCCGCGCCCGTCGATTTGCATCAACTGCACGTGGGCGCTGGAACCGATCAGCTTGTCTTGCAGGTCGCGGCGCATGCCGTTGGTGATGGCGAGAGCGATAATGAGGGCCGCAACTCCGGCGGTCACTCCGGCGATGGAGATGGCAGTGACGACTCCGACCACGGCCTGCCGCCGCTTGGCCTTCAGGTATCGCGCCGCCACGTAAAACTCAAATCGCATCGATATTCGCTTTCCCCGGCCTACTGCCCCTGAGCGGGAATGACGGTCTTGGCCAGGCCCACGTTGTCGTAGCGGTCGTACGCGCGCACGGTGATCAGGTGCTCGCCGATCTTGCCCGCTTCCACGTCCAGCGAGATGCGGAACTCGTAGTGCTCGCGCAGAGAGTCGGAGATCTGTCCCGCGGGATCGATGTATTGCCACGGCCCGGCATCGAGCGAATATTCAGCTCGGGCGATGGACGAAGTCGTATCCTCGGCGTCGAAGCTGACAAGAAACGGCTTGGAACAATTCAAGCCGGCACAGTTAATCTGCTGGCCGACGGCCTTCAGGTTCGTGACCACGGGCGGCGTGGTATCGATGACGAATCGATCGCTGATTCTTTCGCCCGTGAGCGCGTCGCCAGGCGAGTGGGAGATGGCGTCAGAGGCGACCACCTTGATGCGGTAGCCGCCGTCGGGAATCAGGGTCGCGTCAAAACTGTAGGCCTGTTCTTTGATCTTTTTCTTCAGCGGCCACCACTCGGTGTCGCCGTCGCTGCGCATGTAAATCGAGTAGGCCAGCGTGTCGCCATCGTTGTCGTGCGCAGCCCAGCGTACCGTGACTGCGGTGCGATCCTTGACGGCCTGAAGCGGCTGGCTTGTGCCCGCGTCGTAGGTGATCCCCGAGCTTTGGCTCGTCGCGGGGAACGTGATGTTGATGGTTTGATTCTGGGAGAGGTTTGCCTGCGGGTTGAGGCGCGCGCCGGGAACCACCACCAGCTCGTCGACAACTGGCGCGGAGTTGACGGGCAAATAGTTGACGCCAACGCTGCCCAGCACGCCACCCGCGTGCAACACCGCCTTCCACTGCAGAAAGCGTCCCGGGGGCGAGGCGACGGAGCCGTTCGCAAGCGGCTGCCAGTCGCTCCAGCCGCGCACCGGTTGCTCCACATTGCCCGTGCGAGTGAGAATGTCGTAGCCGGATGAGCCCGGCTCGATTTCGACGCGGCCAAAGCGGGCGAAGGCTCCGGCATCGAGAACATCGCTGGCGTACTCGTGCGTCTCCGCTGCGCCCAACTCGTAGACCTTACCGGTATTACCCGCGCCGACGAAAAGGCGCCCGGCGCCGGATCCAGAGGGCGAGTCCGCCGCGAAACTCAGCCCCTGTTGCGCTTCGAGATGAGCGACGTCAGCGTAGCTGCCGTCATCCTGGATGCGATAAATTCGTCCGCGGTTTCCGCTGAGCGCAAGAAGACCGTCAGGCCGGGCCGCAAGCCCATAGACAATCGCATCTTTGCTGGTCCATAGAGATCGCGGCGCCTGGCCCTCGGTGAGAGCGAAGATCTCGGTTCCCTCGGGCACGGAGGCGCTGGCGTTTGCAGCCTGCAGGGATTGGGGCTGAACCACGGTGATCGAAACGGAGGCGATTCCCTGCACCGGCAGCGGAGGCAGTGGATTGCGGCTCTTGTCGCCCATACAGGCCGCATAGATGGTTCCATTGGCACCGATGGCGATGGATGTAATCTCACGCCGCGGCGCTTCGAAAAGCACGTAGCCCTTGCCTTGCGCATCGATCCGGTAGACGAGGCCGGAGCCGTCGGACCCGGCGATGAGATTGCCCTTCACGTCCCACGCCAGCGTGCGGATGTGCGCTTCGTCGCTTTTGAAGAATAATTCAGGCGCGGCGCCGGGCTTGGCAGGATCGACCCGGTAGACCGCCCCGGGATTGCCCGTTGCGATGTAAAGTCGCCCTGCGGAATCGAAAGTCAGATCCCAGATGTAGTGCGATTGCGCGCTTGGGGATGAGGCGGCTTTGGTGTCGCCGGCGGCAGCGTCGTCCGCCTTGGCCGCGTCGAAGACGACCGGCGCATTCGATTCATCGAGCTTAGTGGTCGAGTCGGGGTTGAGCTGGTAAACCTTGCCGCCCGGCAATGTGGCGGCATAGAGCGAGCCGTCGGGCCCGAATCGCAGAGCCTGAATGCTAAGGTCTCTCGATTCGAGCAGCGTGGCCGGTTTTTCCCCGGGCTTCTCGCCAAGGCGCAGCACGGTTGCCGGTGAGCCGGTGCCAGCGAAGAGATGGCCGCCTTTGTCCACGGCTAGCGACCACACGAAGGTCGACGGTGTGGTGAGCAACTCGGTAATTCCCGGCCCCTGACGCAGGTGACCGTCGCTCTCAATCGAAACGCCCGCAGGCGTGCCCTTTTCAAACTCCTCCATTTGCGATTGCTGCCACAGGTGGGTTCCCTGAGCTGCTGCGCGCGAAGAAGTTGAGGCTGCTCCCGCAACGAGCGTGGCCAAAAGCGCGAGAAGTATGGGTGCGAAGGGGATGCGATGAAGCAAGCAGGAGGATGCAGACATTCTGCCGTTGAGTCTACTAGAGTTTCCCGTCTCTAATCGATGAGGCGGCGAGGTCGAGGCGATGGCTTTGGAGGGACGGACAGGCCATGCCGGGCTCTTGTGGAAAACAAGGCACGGAAAAGGCCGACAGGGCCGGAGGCGGGATTTAGGGGCGGAGCCCCGACTAGCAATTCCAAGCCCAAAGCGCCTCATTTGATCTCTTTATCGTGAGCCATCGCACAAATGCTATATAATGAATCTTGATTTCCATTTCATCAATACGACTTTTACACAAGCTACAGTGTCACCCAATCTTTTCCCTGCCAGGTGTTGCCAGTCGTATTTTCAGAAGACTAGTATTCCGGTTAGTTTGGGGAGGCCGTGACCACGGTCCCGTCTTTCTGCCACTATGCATGCAGTTGTTCCCAAGTTCACAGAGCTTCATCAACCAGCGGCGCCTGACAGGTGTGGCGCACGCGGACGGAGTGTCTCGTCATGGCGTGGTATGCCTACTGCATTGGTGAAAAACAAGCATTTCCGGCTTTAGCGCGTCATCGCAAGCCGGTTGCGATGGAATCGGTTTTTGGAGTCAGTGGCAATCAGGTTTTCCTTTATCCCGCAAGCGATCTAGCGGTGATCGTGAGCGAGCACAACCCCCAGGAAACCCTTAACCAACGATCAGGCGTCGACCACGCACGTGTGATCGCCGACTGTTTTCAACACTCTACGGTTCTTCCCTTCCGCTTTGGCACCGTCTTTAACGACGACGAGTCGCTGCGCAAGTCCATCCGCTCCAATCAGCGCCAGTTCCTCGGAAACATCGACAAGCTGCGCGGCAGGACGGAGATGCATTTGAAGATCTTCGTTGACGATTGTTGCGGGCGCGAGATCGAAAAGCATCTGACAGCCGAAGGCGTGGGCCGCGAATATCTCAGCAATCTGCGGGAAAACGCCTCGCGGGCGCGGGAGCGGCAGACGCGCGCTCGCGCTGTCAGCTTCCAGATGCATCGGCTTTTCATCCCTCTCGATGAGGAGGTGAGCTGCCGGCTGATGGAAAACGGCAAGATGATGCTGGATATCGCGCATTTGATCGACCGCAAGAGTGTCGAGCGGTACCAGAACAAGTTCGTCACCACCAGCGCCGTGATGCGGGAGTGCCAGATGCAGCTTTCGGGTCCATGGCCGCCCTACCACTTTGTGCACCGGCTTACGCGCCCATCGCATGCGCCGTCCCAACCGGCAGCTTTGCCTGTCGCGGCAGAAGCGCCGGCGGTACCCATGATGGAGCCCGCTCCGGCACTCGCGTAACAGCGTAGAGACTCGGTATCCGATTGCAAAAAGCTCCAGCTTCGGCTGGGGCTTTTTTGTTGTGCGACGGTTCGTTTACCAGTCCGCCGCCCGCGGAATACCCTAATCTAGAAGCATGAGTGACCAGCCTTTGAGTGCAACACCGAATCCTGCCTTAGATCTTCTGGTTGTGGGCGCGGGCCCCACGGGGCTGGCTTGCGCCATTGAGGCGCAAAAAGCCGGCTTTCGTGTGGCGCTGGTGGACAAGGGCTGCGTTTGCAACTCGATCTTTCACTATCCAGCGCACATGACGTTCTTCACCACCTCGGAGCGCCTCGAGATCGGCGGCATCCCCTTTCCCAGCCCGAATGCCAAGCCCACGCGCGGCGAGGCCCTTGAGTATTACCGCCTGGTCGCGGCTTACTACCGCCTGGAGGTCCGCCAGTACCACCGGGTGGAACGCGTGACGGGGGCCGATGGCGCTTTCACCGCGCACACCGTGGACCGCTTTGGCCGGCCGGGAGCCATCGAGGCACGCAAACTAGCCATCTCCACCGGCTACTATGACCTGCCCAATTGGATGGACATTCCCGGCGAGACCTTGAGCAAGGTTCATCATTACTATCACGACCCGCATCCGTATTACGACACGGACGTGGTGGTCATTGGCGGCAAGAACTCGGCTGCCATCGCGGCCCTTGAGCTGTGGCGGAGCGGTGCGCGCGTCACGCTCGTCTACCGCGGACCGGAGATTCAGCCGCACGTGAAGTACTGGATCAAGCCGGACATCGAAAACCGCATCAAAGACGGTGAAATCAAGGCTTACTTTTCGACGCAGGTTGTGGAGATCACGCCCGACGCGGTTGTGGTGAATACTTCCACGGGCCGCGAGACACTGCCCAACGATTTCGTCTTCGCCATGACCGGCTACCATCCCGATTTTTCATTCCTCGAGCGGTTGGGTGTGCGTTTCGAAGGCCAGGACAGGTTGCCCGTCTGCGATCCCGAGACGCTCGAAAGCAACGTGCCGGGCATTTATTTGGCCGGAGTGATCGTTGCCGGCTCGCGCACCAACGAGATTTTTATTGAGAACGGACGTTTTCACGGAAGGCAGATCGCGGCGTCGCTGGTTTTGAAAGCGCAGCCGCGGGACGAGGCGCGCGACGCGGTTGCCGCAGCCGGTCCGATAGACTAAGTTTCTAATTCGTCTTCGGGGGTCGATCCTTGCGCATGCGCTTGTGGCCGCGATCCATTCGCTGGCAGATGCTGGCCGGCCTGCTGTTGCTGGAAGGGCTTTCCATTGGCCTATTCGCCGCTTTGCTGGCGCGGCAGCAGATTCGCCGGACAGATCAGCGTGCGCAGTATTGGCTGGATTACGAATCGACAGCCCTCGCCAATGAGTCTGCTGAGGCGCTTGAGCAGCAAAGGCCGAGTTGGGTGGATCTGGCTGTGCGCACGATCGTCGACGCACCGATTGTTGAGTCGGCAAAAATCATCGGCCCGTCAGGCGACGTGCTTTTTTTCAGGAGCGTAAAGCAGGAACCGGGAGGACTCAGCGCGGTCGAACGTGCGCAAATTCCTCAAGCCAGACGCGATGAGTCAAGAGTTTTCAAAACAGCGAACGGCGGATGGGAAGCAATCCGGCCGATTTACACAGGTATCGATCTCCGCGGCTATGCCCTGGTGGCGTTCGACCGTAGTTCGGCGCGCCAGCAGTTGGGTTCACTTTTAGATGACACGGCCATCTTCGGCGCCATCTGGATCGTGGCTTCGGCGCTGCTGGTGCTCTTGATGGGGCGCACCATTACTCAGCCTTTGGCGCTGCTGCACCACGGGACCAGCGCCCTCATGACATCACCGGAAGACAGCAGCCGTTTTCCGCTTCCGGTCCGCGTTCATAACGAGATTGGCGACCTGATTGAGACCTTCAACCGTATGGTGTCCTCATTGGCCGAGCAGCGAGCAGGATTGAACGACACACTTTCCCTGCTCGACTCGATGTTGGCTAACGCGCCCATTGGACTGGCTTTCGTTGACCTCAATGGCCGCGTCGTGCGCGTCAACCAAGTTTTCGCGGACCTGACCGGCGCCGCCGTCAGCCGCCACCTCGGCCGCACTCTGCCGGATTTGCTGCCGCAGGCCGTTGCCACGGAGATCGAAGGCGCGGTGCAACGCGTCTTTTCAAGCGAAGAGCCGGTGCGGAACCTGGAACTGAGCGGCGAAGGAGGCAAACCGCGGCGGCCGTGGACCTGGCTCATCAGCGCCTACCCGGTGCGCACCACGCCGAACCAGGTGCGCTGGGTGGGAATCATCGCGCTTGACGCCAGCGACCGCAAGCGCAGCGAGGAGGCTTTGCGGCGGAGCGAAAAGCTCGCTGTAACCGGGCGGCTGGCCGCTTCTATCGCGCACGAGATTAACAATCCTCTCGAAGCCATCACCAACCTGCTCTTCCTTCTGCGCAGCTCCAGCGATCTTCCCGATGCGGCGAAGCAGTACGTGACCATGGCCGGGCATGAGGTGCAGCGCATTGCGGAGATCACCCAGCAGACATTGCGCTTCTACCGCCAGCCGACGCAACCCTCGCGCGTCACGCTGGAAGAATTGCTGGACTCGGTGCTGAATCTCTACCAAAGCCGAATCCATGGCCTCGATCTTCAGGTTGTGAGGGACTACGACGCTGGACTCACCCTCTTCTGCTTTGCCGGAGAGATCCGCCAGGTCTTCGCCAACCTGGTGGGCAATTCCATTGACGCCAGCAGCAACGGCGGGCGGCTGGTGATCCGCGCGCGGCGCTCGCGCGATTGGAAGAATCCTGCGCAAACCGGCATCCGGTTTGCCGTGGCCGACACCGGCGCGGGCATGGAGCCGGAGGTGCGCGAGCACATCTTCGAAGCCTTCTTCACCACCAAGGAGGTCACGGGAACCGGACTGGGGCTTTGGGTGAGCCACGAGATCATCCACAAGCATCATGGATTGGTGCGCGTGCGCAGCCGCAGTATGGCGCCGTCGGACGAGCCCGCGCGGAAGAATTCCGGGACGGTCTTCGAAGTTTTTATTCCCGATGATCCACATTTGACCAGCTCTGTGAATTCGGCGGCAGACTAGAGCCGGTCTCCGGAATGAAGCTCCCGGAAAGGTTTGCTCTGGCCCGGAGGAGCATCCGGCCACTTTCAGGACGCCAAATACACACCCGAAAACATTTTTCGCTTTACCTCTTGACGGCTCTCAGGTTTTGTGTGCTACAGTGTGTAACATTATGACCGGTAACACTCGATTCAATCACGATCCGGCCGATCTCGGCGAACTGGAGCGCAGCGTGCTGCTCCTGGTCTGGCGTCTCGGCAACTTGACAGCCGAGCAGGTTCGCGAGGGACTCGGCCGGCCACTTAAGGACTCAACCATCCGAACTGTGCTGCGGCGGCTTGAAGAGAAGGGCTACCTGTCTCACACGGTTGAGGACCGCACCTTCTACTACCAGCCAGCAGAATCGCGCCAGCGCGTAGCTGGCCGCGCGGTGAAGCGCATTGTCGATTGGTTTTGCGAGGGCTCAGTGGAAGCACTCCTGGTCGGCATGGTGGACTCGAAGGTGCTGAACCGGGGTGAGCTGCGCCGTTTGGCCGAGCGCATTGCCGCGGCTCAGGAAACAGCCGGCGCCCGAAAAACCGCGCGCAAGAAGGAGGGGAAGCCATGATTCCATCCCAGTTGACCGTGCTCCTTGAAGCAACATTGCGCGCGCTGATTGCGGCGCTTGCGGTCTGGGCTGTGATGCGCCTTTTGCGCATCAGAAACGTGCTGGCACAGAAGGCCGCATGGGGACTGATGCTGCTTGCAGCCCTGGCCATGCCGCTGCTGATGCGCTGGCAGTGGGTCCCAACATGGGCCGCCGTGAACCTGCCTACTCCATCCTGGGCGAAGATGGCCGCTCCCACGCCCTTCGCCGCACCCGCTCCCGCGGCTTTCGTTTTGCCCTCCGGCGAGCCGGAAACGATCGCGCAGCCGCTCCCTGAAGCGACGGCGCACTTCCCTGCACCGGCTGCTCCGGACGATGAGATTCAAGCGCCGCCAATCACCGCGCGCGAGGCCGCACCAATTCCTGCGCCAGTTGCCGCAAAATCTGCGGCCCAGCCCGCGACGATGAGCACCGCTGGTCTTTTGCTCGCGATCGCATGGATTCTCTACCTCGGCGTGTGCGCCGCGCTGCTGCTCAGGCTCCTCTGGGGCCTGGCATCCTCGCTTCGCCTGTGGATCGGGGCAATAGCCATCGAATCGGCCTCTGACCTTGACCTGCCCGATTCCATCCCGGTGCGCTGGAGCCCGCGAATCGCATCGCCGGTCAACATCGGCTCGGGTATTCTTCTGCCCGCGGACTACGTGGAATGGAACGAGGAAAAGCTGCGCGTCGTCGTGGCCCACGAACGCTCTCACATCCGCCAGCGCGACTTCTATCTGCAGATTGTGGCTGGGCTCTACGCCAGCCTTACCTGGTTCAGCCCTCTGGGCTGGTGGCTCAGGCGCAAGCTCTCTGAACTGGGTGAGGCCATCAGCGACCGAGCCGGCCTTGACGCAGCCACAAGCCCCTCCGCCTATGCCCAGCTTCTACTTGAATTCGCGGCTCTGCCGCGCCCAACCGTGACTGGAGTTCCCATGGCACACTCGACAAACTTGTCTCACCGCATCGAACGCCTGTTGAACGAATCGAGCTTCAGGCAGTCCTTCAGCGGCAACCGTCGCGCGTTCGTTGCTGCCCTTATCGTTCCAGCGGCGCTCGTCCTGGCTGCATCGCTGGTTCGCGTGGAGGCTGCCGCAACACCAAAGCAGGCTGACTCTTCTCAAGCTGCCAAGCTGTCGCAGGATCAGCCGCCTTCTCAAACCGCCTTAAGGGGCCAGTCAAATCCCGCGCCGGCTCAGGCGAGCAATTCGGATACCGTCCAAGCGCCGCCGGCTCCGCCAGCGCCCGAGCCTGCGCCCGCTCCGCCCCTTCCGCCTGCCGGCTCTCAGGAATCCGGCCCCGCTGTTCCTGCCATCCCGCCAATTCCGCCCATCGATGTCGAGGTTCACGTTCCGCCAATGCCGCCGCTGATGCCTTTCATGCAAGGATACGGAGGCCACGCGTCCTGCTATGCCAGTGGCGACGCCTACGCGATCGTCGGCGACCCCGGGACCAACCCGCGCTTCTGCGGCAACACGCGCGGTGAACTCGAGGCCGAAGTTGAGAAGGCGCGCAACGTCGCCCATGGACATTTCCTGCTCTTTCACCATGAAGGCAAGTTCTATGTCGTCGACGATCCGGCAATCGTGAGCCAGATCGAGGACTTGGACAAGGCGCTGCACGATCAAAGTGAGCAAATGCGCGCGGCCGCTCAGGTGCTGCGCGATGCGGGCCAGCAGGCGCGCGACGAGGCGCGCAAGGCCACCGCCAACATCCCCGCACCCGACCTATCCAAGGAGATGGCAGAGTTGAACGCCACGGTGGCCAGTTTGACCGCCAAGCAAGGCGCCAGTGTCTCGCGTCAGGAGTTGGCCGAGGTCCAGCGCGAGATTTCGGCCATCGAGCGCCGCGTCATCGACGCCGAAGTCAAGGCCGAAGTGAATATCGATATGAGCCAGTTCAACGCGGCGCAGGGCAAGTCTAACGAGCAGATGAACCGCCTGGGCGCTGAATTGGGCCGCACAGTTCAGGGAAACCAGGCGAAGATCGGGTCCATCATCGACGACAGCTTGAAGAACGGCAAAGCCCGTCCCGTCGACTAGGAAGCGTTTGGAGCTAGAGCGGATGGTCCGGCGCCGAACAACGGCACATCAGAACAAATTCAAGCCCGGCAGCGAATGGGCACGGAGCAGATCGAGGCTATTTGGTCGGCGCGTTGCAGGATGCGCCATGCAGTGGCTTTGCTGACGGAGTGGCCCCGTCAAATACGAACGCGTAACGTGCAGGCGATCCATGATGATGTACCGCGTGCGCAGGCCGTTGATGGTGGGTGCAAGCGTTGCCGGCACCTGCCTGCGGTCTACATAAATCACCAACGCCGCTTCCCTGGGATTGTCCAGGCTCTGGCCGACACCCACGCCAAAGAAAGCGGGATTCTGCTTCATCAAGTTCTGCTCGATCTGCTGCTTGGCCGCGATCGCCTGTGTGAGCACGCCGGACGCCAGCGTCGAAACGGTGTTGGACTCCAGCGCGGATTTTGGAACGGCGCCAGCCGCCACAGCCTGCGGCGTTGTGGGGATCACTTCAGTGCGAACGCCGTGGACCATTTGCGGCGCAGTCACGCTCATGCTCTGATCGACATAGAGAATGACAGTCGCCTCGCCGGCATGGTCGCTGCTCTTGCCGGTTGCCGCACCCAGAATGCCCGTAGAGGGATTGATCAACATGCGCGCCTGCGTGAGCGCCTGCTGGGCAAGCGCGGCCTGCGCATCGGAGAGCGCGGTTCCCTGCGCTGCGGTCGCCGTGGCGTTCCCGTAATTCAGGCAGCTAACCGGGTGGTCCGTGGTGCCGACGAACGTGTAGGTGGAATTCTCCTGTGCATTGAGCTCCGCGAGCACCGTGGTCACGGGATTGGCAATGCCCTCGCTCACACCCGATGAGTCGACGCCGCCGGCAAAGAACAATCCAACAGGCTCGGCATTGCTGGCATCCACCACCAGCGATCCGGAGTCGCCCGCGTCGCTGAACTGGTTGGCTTCAATGGCGATCTGGTTGGTGTAGAGCTTGGTCAGGTAGGGCTCAGTTTCTTCGCAGTTCCTGAAGTAGCCCACCTGCACTTCAAGACTGACCGTGGAAATGTTGGCGCACGTCAGTCCGGTGGTCCGGCCGCTCTTGGCCACGGCCATATTGATGGTTCCGTTTTCGCCGTTGCCGTTTGTCGAGGAGATTCCAGGAGGCGCGGCGGCCAACACACCGCCTGCCCCGGGCAGGCCCAATTCAAGAATTGAACCGGTGGGGCTGACCGCGCCGGAGTTCACCTGCGCGATGGCCGCATCGGCATTGGTCGATGCGGAACTCAGCGGCAACCACGTCGTCAGCGTGCCAACTTGTGTTTCCGTGCCTTGGTCGCCGACCGGATAACATGCTCCGCTGCCATTGTCGATCAATCCTGGCTGAATAATCATTTCGCCGGCGCTGGCCTGGTCGCTGCGCGCCAGCACGTGGTTGCAACTCAGCAGGTACTGCGTGTGGCTGCTGTTCTGGATCAACGCGCCCAGCGTGCCTCCGCAGCAATCCGTGATGAACGTCTGCCCGTTTTGAACCTGAGTGTCGTAATCGTTGTTGTTGCCGCCGGACGTGCCCAGCAGGACCGGCGTCGGTAGCTGCGTTTGGTGCGTAGCGGGATTGCTGGAAATCCCGGCGGTGTTCAGCAGCACTTCAGTCGCAGTCTTTGAGGAGGAACTGCCAACGGTAGCGACGACATACGTGGGGCTGGTGGACGAAACCGTGGCTGGCGCTGTGTAGGTGACGGTGCAGTAGGTGAACTCGTTGGCGGGGCGCACGCAGCTCGGCGTGCCCACGGAGCCTTGCCCGCCACCGCTTCCTGTGGGGCTGCTAGAGGCGGCGTAGGTGATGCCGGTACTCCCGCCGGATTCGGCAATGTAGCCAGTAATGGTCGCGCTGCCGTTGGCGCCGAGGGCGACATTCTCGGGCGAGAGCGGTTCAAGGAATCCGGGCGTTACCGTGACCGTAGAGCTTGAAGTTGAGCCTGTGCCTGCGGTAAGCGTGGCTGTCACCTTCACCTGCACGCTGTTGGCGGTGATGTACGGCGGCGGAGTGTATTGGCCGCTGTTTGAGATCGATCCGGGGCCGGAGTTCGTGTCGCCGCCGCTCACTGCCCAAGTCACGGAGGCCGCGCCACCGCTGTTCAGTGTCGCGGTGAACTGCTCAACGGCTTGTCCGAAATTGGAACTTGCGTTGCAGCCGGTGCAGTTGGTGTCGATTGAGACAGTACCGGGAGACACAGAGAAAGTGCCATTTGAGTTGCCGGAGGCCGTTCCGCCGCAACCTGCCAGGAGAACGAAAACGGGAACGGCGGCCGCGACCAGCACGCGTGCCGGCCAGTGCCGCGGCAAATTGGATGGAAAGCGCTGGCCTTTGAAATGCAAGCCTGGCCTTTGCGGTTTCGTCGTCACTGCCGTTCCTTGGCTCAATCTGCGGCTCAATTTGTCCGGCGCCTTTCTGGCCAGTTTTCTGCGCAACCCTTGTTAGACGTGCGAATTCTCTTTCCCGTAAGCATCGGCGACTCCGGAAGAGCCCAAAGACACACACCCACCCCGTACTGCAATCTTAGACCCTCGCGCCAGGAGAAAAGTTGTCTGGCGAGGTTCGCACTGGTCCAATCGAACCACTTTTGCTCGCCGCAGCGCAATGCACGAAAGTACTCTGCCACTGGCCTCTACCTGAATTCGGTCGCTCGCTTCGCCGCTTTGGCCGCGAACGAGTGCAATCCCGCTCTCGCGCCGCACAATGCGAGCCGGAACCCAGCCAGGCATCAAACGCACTAGAATTGAATCAGGAGCGCTCATGGAATACATCAATCTTGGCCACACTGGACTGAAAGTTTCCCGCATTTGTCTCGGATGCATGACCTACGGCAGCCCGGCTACCGGAAAGCTGCTGCCCGGCCGCCAGGCCTGGGCGCTCAGCGAGGCCGATAGCCAGCCGTTCCTGCGCCAGGCGCTCGATCTCGGCATCAATTTCTTCGATACCGCCAACGTCTATTCGAGCGGGGAAAGTGAAGCCGTGCTCGGTCGCTTCCTGAAGGCCAATGCGCGCCGCGAAGCGGTCGTGATCGCGACCAAAGTGCAAGGCATGATGCGCGATGAGCCCAACGGGAAGGGCCTTTCACGCAAGGCGATCTTGTTCGAGCTCGATGAGAGTCTGAAGCGCCTCGGGACCGACTACGTGGACCTCTACCAGATTCATCGCAGGGATTACGAGACGCCTATCGAGGAGACGCTGGAGGCCTTGCACGATGTGGTGAAGGCAGGAAAGGTGCGCTACATCGGCGCATCCTCGATGTATGCGTGGCAGTTCGCCCGGGCGCTCTACCTCGCCGACCTCCGCAGCTGGACGCGCTTCGTCTCCATGCAGAACCACTACAACCTGCTCTACCGCGAGGAGGAACGCGAGATGATGGGCCTCTGCCGCGCCGAGGGCATTGGCGTGATCCCCTGGAGCCCGCTGGCTCGCGGACGCCTCACGCGCCCCTGGAACTCCCAAACAACTGTGCGCTCGGAGAGCGACGTCTTCGGCAAAAGCATGTATTCGAAAACCGAAGAGGCCGATCGGAGAGTCGTCGACCGTCTGGGCGAGATCGCTGAAAAGCGCGGCATTCCGCGTGCGCAAGTCGCTCTGGCATGGCTCTTGGCCAGGCCCGGCGTGACCGCGCCCATTGTCGGCGCAACCAAAGCAAATCATTTGGAGGATGCGGTGGCAGCTCTCTCCGTCCACCTCACGCCGGAAGAGGTGACGGCCCTCGAAGAGCCGTACGTGCCGCATCCGGTGCTGGGGTTCAGTTGAGTCTCGCCTGAATCGCCGCATCTTCTCGGGTTTGTTGCGGGCCGTCTCAGCGATTTAGCATCCAGATGTGCCCAGCCTCGGCGATCAAGTGCAGTATGTGCGCGGCGTCGGTCCGCGCGTGGCCCAGATGCTCGCCGAAAAAGGCATCCTGACCGCCGAAGACCTGCTCTACCACCTCCCTTTCCGCTATGAGGACCGCCAGAATCCGGTCAGCCTTGACGAATTGAAGCCTGGCGACGTGGCCAGCGTGATCGGCGAGGTGCGCGGCTCGGTGCTGCTGCGCACGCGCCGCATGCCGCTCTTTGAGCTCACTGTCGGCCAGGGCCGCCATGCGCTCAAGTGCATTTGGTTCAATGCGCCGTATCTCAACGGCAAATTTCAGGCCGGGCAAACGGTTGCGGTCTATGGCAAAGTTGAGCCGTCGCGCTCCACCAGCAACCTCAAAATGATCCAGCCGCAATTTGAGATCCTGCCCGACGCGAGCGACGATGCCCAGACGCAGATGCTCGAAGTGGGCCGCATCACGCCGGTCTACGAGTCGCTGGGAGGCAGCCGGTTGGCCTCGCGATGGCAGCGCAGGGTCATCTTCAATCTGCTCGAATCCATGCGCGGCGCAGTGCCGGAGTGCCTGCCGCAATCGATGCTGCGGCGCCTCGACCTTCCCGATCGCGAAACCGCGCTTCGCGAAGTCCACTTTCCGCCCGAAGGCACGCCTCTCGCAGAATTACAAAGTTTCTCAACCCCGGCCCACCGCCGCCTGATTTTTGAGGAGTTTTTCTATCTTGAGCTAGGTTTGGAGCTGAAGCGGCGGCGCATGAAGGAGCGCAAGGGCATCGCGTTCGCGACCAACGACAAGGTGCGCGAGGCCATCCGCGAGGTGCTTCCCTTTCATCCCACGGGGGCGCAAAAGCGTGCGCTCGGTGAGATTGTGGCCGACATGCGCGCGCCCAGCCCCATGCGCCGGCTGCTGCAGGGCGACGTGGGCTCGGGCAAGACGATTGTCGCGTTTCAGGCCATGCTGGTGGCCATGGAGAACGGCTACCAGGCGGCGCTGATGGCGCCCACTGAGATTCTGGCCACACAGCACTTTTTCGCGGCGCGCAAGCTGTTGGAGCGCTCCACCCGCAAGCCGCGCATTGTGCTGCTGACGGGTTCGCTCGATGAGGACCGCAAGCGGACCAACCGCGGCCTCATTAACCGAGGCGACGCCAATTTGATTATCGGCACGCACGCGCTGATCGAAGAGAAAGTCGAGTTTGACCGGCTCGGCCTGGTCGTCGTTGACGAGCAGCACCGCTTCGGCGTCCTGCAGCGCTTCAAATTGATGAAGAAACCCAACCAACCTGAGCCTGACGTGCTGGTGATGACGGCCACGCCTATTCCGCGCACGCTGGCGCTCTCTTTATATGGCGACCTGGACCTGAGCACACTCGACGAACTGCCGCCGGGGCGCATGCCCATCGTCACCAAGCGTGTGCCCGGCGAGCGCTCCGAAGAGGTGTGGGACTTCGTGCGCAAACAAGTGGCGCAGGGCCGGCAAGCCTACATCGTCTACCCCGTCATCGAGGGAACGAAGGACGACCAGCCGGAACTGGATTTCTCGCGCGACGAAGCTCAGGCCGAGAGGGCTGGCGCGCCGGCCGCTGGGCACAGAAAAACTCCAAAAGGTAAAACAGCGGAGCTGTTGTTTGCGGGTTCGGCACAGGAGGCGAGTCCGAGTGCGAAATCGGGTCTCAAGTCCGCGGTTGAAATGTACGAAAAACTTCGCAAGGGACCGTTTGCCGGATTGCGCGTCGGCCTGCTCCACGGGCGGCTCGATGCCGACGAGAAAGAGATCATCATGCGCCGCTTTCAGCGCGGTGAAATCGATGTTCTCGTCTCCACCACAGTCATCGAGGTCGGAGTGGACGTGGCCAACGCCACCGTCATGGTCGTCGAGCACGCCGAGCGCTTCGGACTCGCGCAGTTGCACCAGTTGCGCGGGCGCGTGGGCCGTGGCGCGGCCAAAAGCTACTGCATCCTGATGACCGGCGAGCGCGTCACAGACCTTGGCGAAGAGCGGCTGAACGCGATGGTGCGCACGCAGGATGGTTTCGAGCTGGCCGAGCTTGATCTTTCGCAGCGCGGACCGGGGGAGTTCTTCGGCACGCGGCAGGCAGGGTTGCCGGAGTTCCGAGTGGCCAATCTACTGCGCGATCGTCAGTTGCTGGAACTTGCCAAACACGAGGCTGCGCGCTTTGTCGAAGGCCCCGAGCCCGGGGTAACGGAAGCAGAGCGGGCCAGCGTGCGCTCGCAACTCAAGCAAGCCTGGCAGCGCAAATATGGGCTGGTTGAAGCGGGCTAAAGGGATGAAAGCCCGGCACCGCGAGAATGAGAATTGCCTTACACAGGCCCGGACGCCTGCATGACATCGACGATCTCCGGCGGGAAGGTCTGAATCTCCAGATCGACGCTCGCGATCTCAGCGCCGCAATTTCTTCGCTGGCTGCGTGTGCACTGGCAAAGCTCGGTTAGTCTGGTGTGTCCGGTCTGGCTCAACTCCACGCCAGCGGCGATCAGCACAGTGTAGATCTCGACGCACGCCTGGCGCTCGAACTCGAACAGCATGCTGACCCGCCCGCTGTCGTTTGCGCCTCGGCTCAGCACCCAGCCGCCGCAACCAAGGATCGCCCCGGTAAGCGACTGAACCAGTCGCGACGGCTCCTCGATGGAGACTGCCTTCATCTGCAACGCCCAGGGGACGCTCAGGGTCTGCCTTGGACTCGGTTCCGGCATCTTCAGCTTCACGTGCTGTTTATCGGAGACGGGCGCTTGTGGATGAAAGCTGTTGCGGAGTCGAACGGCGCTTGACCGCCTTTGACACACCCCGGACTGCCACGGTCGCAAAAGAGCAGTCGGTGGTCATTGGATGTAGCCGCGCAGCAAGGGCGTTGACGCCGGAGTTCTTCCGTGTGGCTGCTGACCAGCGCGCGCTGGTAGGAATGTTGTAGCTTGATAAACAAGATGATCGCCGGTTCCGGAATTGATGTGGTCGAGATTGGGCGCATCCAGCAGGCCATGGATCGCTACGGCGAGCGTTTCCTCAACCGCGTCTACCTAAAGGCGGAGCAGATCTATTGCAACCGCAAGCGCAATGCGGCCGAGAGCTTTGCCGCCCGCTTCGCCGCCAAGGAAGCAGCGGCCAAGGCGCTGGGCACCGGCATCAGCTTCGGAGTGAACTGGCTGGAGATTGAGGTGGTGCGCGAGCTGAGCGGAAAGCCCAGCCTCCGGTTTCACGGCCGCGCAGCGCAGATTGCCGGCCGATTGGGCATTGTCAGCTCAGCCCTTTCGCTCACGCACACCTCTCAGATTGCCGTGGCCAGCGTGGTGCTTGAGGACGGGCGGTACAGCGGCTCCGCAGTTTCCAAGTCCTGAAGCCATGGTCGCCAAGTGGATTTTTCCTTAACCGGGGTCCCATAGACAGGTCTTCGTCTGTGGGGTGGAAATAAAATCCACACTGCTCCAAGGTTGGAAACGGCCGTAACAACAGCAGAACCGGTCCGGGCGCGCCCATTCTGGTATCCTCAAGGCGTCGACCTCTCAGTTTCGCAAGGGGAGTGAAGTGCCAAGCCGCAAAGAGATTCAGTGGTCGCAACTGAAGGTGGGAGCGCTCGTGCTGGTCTCCCTTCTGCTGCTGATCGGGCTCATGTTTCTCATGACCGCCTCTTCAGGCGGTCTCTTCGCCCATAGGATCGTTCTGCGCTGCTACTTTCCCAATGCCGGCGGGCTGAAAGATGGCGCTGTCGTGTCGCTCGAAGGCGTCACCATTGGCAATGTTCTGCATTTGCGCGTGGTCCCTGAGCGAAACCCCAATCCTGTCGAGGTCACCATGCAGGTCGGCGAGAGGTACCTGTACGACCTGCACACCGATTCGCTGGCCTCTATTCAGGCAGCCGGCGTTCTGGGCGACAGCTTTGTCGATATCGACTCCACCAGCGCAACCGGACCGCGTCCCGTCAACGGTTCTGAACTGAAACAATCCGGCTCGCCGACGATTCAGTCTGTCATCAACACCAGTCAGGTCTCCATTCAGGAAGTCAACGTACTTGTGCACAAGATTGAGACCCTTGTTGACACTCTCAATAAGGGACACGGCACGGCGGGCGAGTTCCTTAACGATCCGGCACTGGCTAAGAAAATCGTATCCATTGCCGACAATCTCGAAACCGTTACGGGGACCATCGCGCAGGGCAAAGGATCGCTGGGTGAGCTGGTCAACGACAACACGCTGTACACCAAGCTGAACTCAGCCGCGGACCACCTGAACGCGATCACTGCCGACCTGGATGCCGGAAAGGGCACTGCAGGCAAGCTGCTGAAGGACGAGACGCTCTATAACAACTTGAATGCCGCCGCGGCCAATGCGAACCAGTTAGCGGAACAGATCAACTCCGGTAAAGGCTCGATGGGCAAGCTCGTCAAAGATCCAGATTTTGCGAAGAAGCTGGACGACGCGGTCACCAACCTCGACGACATTTTGAAGAGCATCAACTCGGGCCAGGGCACGGCTGGTCAGCTTGTGCAGAACCGCGCGCTCTACGATCACTTCGACCAGACCGCGGATCAGGCACAACAACTCCTCAAGGCCATCCGGGAAGATCCCAAGAAATACTTCGTCATTCGTATGAGGGTCTTCTAACTTGCCGGGGCGGCGGCCTGGTCCCCACGATAGACCCGCCAAAACTCGATGAACGCTTTGAGACGCACTACCTGAAAAAAGTCATTCGCGACAAGGAAGAAGACGCCCGATGCAGCCGCCACCAAGCGCATGGCGCCGAGACCCAATTCGTCGCTGAATGGCAGAGGCGCTGCGGAGAAAACCATCGCCACAACAAGCAGCGCCAGCTTGACGATCCCCAGAACCAGGTTGATCTCCGCCAGTTTGCCGGAGAAGGCCTTTCCCAGCCTCAAAGCTTGTCCAAAACCTGAAAGCGCGGAGCGCCGCCGCTCGAGCAGAACCAGAATCGGCGCAATCGTCAAAACCCAACTGGTGAGCGCGAATGCCGTGAAGAAGCCGAGAGCAAGGAAAATCGCCCAGATGAAATAGCCGACGAGGTCCGGCTCCACGCTCGCAGTGATGTGCGTGGCCGCTGCCCATTGCATCGAGCCAAGCCAGCCCCACAGCGTGAAACCAAACAATGCCAACCATGCGGCCTGCAGCACGATCATCGCGACGGGCCGAAAAGGCGCACGCGGCTCCATACGCATCAGCAGGAGATTCCGGCCCAGGCCTGAAACGATCACCCAGGCCAGCGCTGCCACCGGCAGCAGCCAGCGCAGCACCGCGAGCACATGCGGCTCATAGAACGTAGCGATGTTCGAAAGCTGTACGGCGGCGACCCAGGGATTCTGCGTGTCGAGCGAGCTCGCGCCCGACGATTCAAGCGGGAATACGGCGAGAATCTGTTTACCTTGCTTCCAGCAGATGAAAAGAAACGGAATTCCGAAGAGCCAGCGCCATGCAATCTCAACGGCGACGAGCGAAGGACGCCGGAAGACCTCGCCCATGTGCTCGACAAGCAGTTGCGTTCCCCGCACAGGAACGTTGCCGTGAAGGTTCGCCACGGAAGCTGTCTTCACCTCGCAACCAGGTTGACCGCTCTGCCCGGCACAACAATCACCTTCACTAGAGTCTTGCCCGCGATGCGGTCGCGTACCTTCTCGTTGGCCAGCGCCGCGGCCTCCATTGTTCTTGGATCCGCCCCTGCCGCCACGCGGACCACGGCGACCAGCTTCCCGTTGATTTGCACCGGAATCTCGATCTCGTCCTCTTTGGCCAGTCCAGGATCGCTTTTGGGCCAGGGCGCGCGAAGGATTGCACCGTCCCCACCGAGTTCTTCCCAAAGCTCCGAGGCGAGAAACGGCGCGAACGGCGCAAGCAGCAACACAAGGTTGCGCAGCAGTTCGCGGACGACGGGTGCGGGAACCTCGCCCGCAGCGAGTTGCGCATCCGCATCCTGCATCTCGTTGACGAACTCCATGATCGCCGCCACGTCGGTGTTGAAGTGCCAGCGGCCCTCGAAGTCGAGCGTGATCTTGGCGATAGTCTGGTGCAGCTTTCTCAGCAGCTTCAACGAAAGCCCTGCTGGCGCATCAACTTTCTGCGCGCCAGCTGTACGCGCCACCCGCGCGTATTTCGTCACGATTCGCCAAACGCGGCCCAGGAAGCGGCTTACTCCGGCGACGCCATCCTCCTGCCAGTCAAGATCGCGGTCGGGCGGCGCGGCAAAGAGGGAGTACATACGCGCGGAGTCGGCGCCGTAGCGGGAGACCATTTCGTCGGGCGAAACCACGTTGCCCTTCGACTTCGACATTTTCGCGCCGTCCTTGATGACCATGCCCTGCGTGAAAAGCCTCGCTGCCGGCTCGTCGTTTTTTACTAGGCCGAGGTCGCGCATCACCTTGGTCCAGAAGCGCGAGTAAATCAGGTGCAAAATGGCGTGCTCCACGCCGCCGATGTACTGGTCGATGGGGAACCAGTACTTGACAATGGCCGGATCGAAGGGCGCAGTTGAATTCTTTGCATCCGTGTACCGGTAGAAGTACCAGCTCGAATCGACGAACGTGTCCATCGTGTCCGTTTCGCGTTTTGCCGGTCCGCCGCACTTCGGGCAGGTGGTGTTCACAAATTCCGGCACACGCCCCAGCGGCGAGCCGCCCTGCTGCGTGATCTCGATCTTCTCCGGCAGAATCACCGGCAATTGATCGTCCGGAACAGCAACCAGGCCGTCCCGTTCGCAATAAATCATGGGAATTGGCGTGCCCCAGTAGCGCTGCCGGCTCACGCCCCAATCCTTCAAGCGAAAGATGACCTTTGCTTCGCCAAATGCGTCTCGCACAGCCACTTCCTGCAGACGCCTCTGCGCCTCGGCGCAGCTCAGGCCGCTGTATTCGCCGGAGTTGACAAGCACGCCGTCTTCAGAAATGAATGGCAGGCCTTTCGTGTCCTCGGTCTCATGGGCCGGCTGAATCACCCGCCGAATTTCAATCCCGTATTTGGCCGCGAACTCAAAGTCGCGCTCATCGTGGCCGGGCACGCTCATGATGGCGCCGGTGCCGTAGTCCATCAGGATGTAGTTCGCCACCCAGATGGGCACGCGCTCGCCGTTGTAGGGATTGATGGCGAAACGTCCGGTCGCCACGCCGTGTTTCTCGATCGCGCCCACGTCGCCGGCCTCCCTGGCCTTCGTCTGTTCGTCGAGCAGCCCGGCCACCTTCGCCTTCAGCTCCGAATCAGCGGCGCAGAAAGCCGTCACCAGCGGATGCTCGGGCGCCAACTGCACGCTGGTCGCGCCAAAGATCGTGTCCACGCGCGTAGTAAACACGCGAATGCGCTGCTGCTCTGCTCCCTTGCTCCCTTGTTGGCTCGCTCCCTGTTCTTCCAGGAAAAAATCGACTTCCGTTCCTTCGCTTCGGCCGATCCAGTTGCGCTGCATGGTGCGCACTTTTTCCGGCCACCCGTCCAGCTTGTCGAGCCCGTCGAGCAGTTCCTGAGCGTATGCCGTGATGCGCAGGAACCACTGCACCAGGTCGCGTTGTTCCACCTTCGTGCCTTCGTGGCGCCAGCAGCAGCCGTCGATCACCTGCTCGTTGGCCAGCACCGTGGCGCACTCCGGGCACCAGTTCACCTTGCTCTTCTTGCGATAGGCCAGGCCCCGCTCGTACATGCGCAGAAAGAACCACTGGTTCCAGCGGTAGTAGTCGGGCATGCAGGTTGTGACTTCGGTGGCCCAATCGAATCCCATGCCCAGGCGCTCAAACTGGCGCTTCATTGCGGCGATGTTTGAGAGCGTCCACTCGCGAGGCGGCGTGTGATTCTTGAGCGCGGCGTTCTCGGCTGGCAGCCCGAACGCGTCCCACCCCATGGGGTGCAGCACGTTGTAGCCACGCATCCACATTTGCCGCGCCAGCGCGTCGCCGATGGCGTAATTGCGCACGTGGCCCATGTGCAGTTGGCCGCTGGGATACGGCAGCATCTCAAGCACGTAATACTTGGGTTTGTTGCTGGTGGCCGGCTCTGCCGCGTAGAGCCTGGGGTCGGCGGCCCAGCGCTCCTGCCATTTCTGCTCGATCACCGCCGGATCGTAGCGCAGTTGTTCTTTCTCGTCCGCCATCACTTTTCAGTGTAAACGGAGAGACGCGTCACTTCGCTGGCTGTTTCACCAGCCTCTTCAGCGCTCGCACATTCCGCTCCTCGTCACCCTCTTCGTCTACCGGCGTCTCCGCGATAAACGCGCAATGATCGAAGCGTGGATCGTTCAGTAGGCGCCGGAAAGGCTCCAGCCCCATGGTTCCTTCGCCGATGTGCTCATGCCGGTCGAGCTTCGATCCGCGCTCTGCCTTGGCGTCGTTGCAGTGCCACACGCGCACCGCATCGAAACCGACCGTCGCACCTGCCTGCTTCATCGTCGCTTCGTAACCCTCGGCGCTCACCATGTCGTATCCGGCCACATGGGTGTGGCAGGTGTCGAGGCACACGGCCACCGGCGCATGATGCTTCAAGCGCTCCACCAGTTGGGCCACTTGCTCAAAACTGCCGCCCAGCGAGAACTCGGCCCCGGCCGTGTTCTCGATGAGGATGGTGAACGGAGTTCCCTGCCACGGGAGCCCGTCGATGGAGCGCTGGATGGAGCCGGCCGCGAGCTTCAGACCCTCGTCGCGCGTGAGTCCTTTCCATGAGCCGGGATGGAGAACGAGATACTCGGCGCCCAGGACCAGCGCACGCTCGATCTCGCCGCGAAAACCGGCAATGCTTTTCTGGCGAATCTCCGTCGACTGGCTGCAAATGTTGATCAGGTAGCCGGTGTGGATGACCAGCGGGCCGACGTCAAGCTTGGCCCGCAGCTCGCGCATCCGCTCCGCCTGCTTCGGGTCCACCTTCGGCGCGCGCCACATCCGCGGGCTCGAGGAGAAGATCTGGAAGGTGTTCGCGCCAATCTCCCGCGCGCGTTCGACGGCGTTCGACGCTCCACCCGCCGTCCCCAGATGTACGCCAATGCGCTTGGCCATTGGAACAGTCTACGATTACAGGGGACGCGATGAGCAAACTGTTCGAAGAAATGGCCCAGGGAACGGCGGAAGCCCGCGCGTACATGGAGGGGAAACGCAAGGGATACAAGGTCACGCTGCCTGAAACCGTCGACGTACGAGGCATCCGCAAGCGCCTGCGCCTCAGCCAGGAACGCTTTGCCGATCGTTTTGGTTTGTCGGTGGATGCCGTTCGTCATTGGGAGTCCGGCCGCCGCCAGCCGGAAGCTGCCGCGCGGGCGCTTCTTACCCTCATTGCCGCCGACCCGCAATTCGTGATGCGCACCCTGGCTAAAAGTGCGTGAGTCTGTGGCAAGATGATTTCGATCCTCGGCCTCTGTGGTTCCCGGACACGCTCGGTCGAATCCGATACGCCGCCTGTTGCGCCCAAATGCGCGCCGATGCGCTTGACCATGGAAACAGTCTACAAAGCGGTTCCGGCTGCGGCGCTCTACGCCGCTTTGACGTAAAGTCGCTTGCCAGGGGCGCGAAGAGCGGCGTCAATGTGGTCGATGCAGAGTATGGTCCTTGGGGATAGTTTAGAATCCACCTCAATCCCCGATTAATGAGCGGCCAGTATTTTGAACCGCTATGTCTACTATGTCTTCGGGCTTTGGCGCTCCCGGAAGGTGTGCGGTGTATTCCAGTATCAGGCTCCCGATCGCGCTCTTTATCGCCACAAATATTGTATGCATTTGGTCATGCGTCAGAGAAATTTTTGCGTCTGCTCTGCATGTGCTATTAAGAACCTTGAGCTTAGCGTGATCAGCCGCCCCCAATACTCCGCCATTATGCACAATGTTCCTCCGAAGAACCCGTAGATCGCCGAATGCATTGATTTTTACCTCGTCCGTTTTTACACCCCTGATCTTGGCAATCTGCGGGCGGATTTCTTCGTCCCAATATGCGAAGATGAACACAATGATGGACCAGCACACTTGCTGTTCGTTGAATCCGGCTTCCGAGTTTGCCGTGATAAATTCGTCGGCACGAATGATTCGTTGATGTATTACGTCAGGACGGGTGGAGTCTTCCAAGCTGGCCCGCATCAAAATTGTCTGACCATCCTCTATACGCCGTGACACGGTGCGCGACACACGAGCAACCTGACGTTCAATGCGAACTTTGTTACCTTGGAAGCTAGAAAGACAATCACAATAGACCCCTATTTGACGGTTCACAAAATCGATAAATCCTCGAAGGACTTCTAATTCCGCCAAGGCTTTTGTCACGTCCATACGATCTATATATCAGGAAACGGGCCGTATCGATGACTGAAAATCCTGATTTTCTGAACATGAAAAAACGATCATTCCATTTTATTTTCTGCGTCCAAATCTCTAGCGGGACGGAAAGGAGCCAGAGTTCAACGAGTTGAGCCCGCTTGATGAAGCCAATGAGTTGGGAACCCGACGGCGCCTACCGCCGCTTCCGTCATTGTGGCTTCGCCTGATGCGCCTCAAACCACTCCCGCACTCGTTCCTGTTCGCGGAATAGATCGGCTGGCGCCAGGAGAGATGCGATTTCGTCTCGGCACTTCGCAACGAATTCCGCCACCGGCGGGTTCAGTTTGCCAGCAGCCGCCACCTCGAACCAGAAATAGGCTTGCAGGTAGTCCTGGGGCACACCCAAGCCATAGCGGTACAAACCCCCGAGGTTGTATTGCGCGTCGGCGTTGCCTTGTTCAGCCGCCTTGCGATACCACGCTGCGGCTTGGGCGTGGTGTTGGGGCACATCTTGGACCTCGAAGTACAAACGCCCGAGGTTGTATTGTGCCTCGGCGTCTCCTCGCTCAGCCGCTTCTCGAAGCGACGCCGCCAGTCGCGTGTAATCTTCAGGCGAGTGCTGGTCTGTGTCGTTATTCACACCGGATTCGAGTTGTTTGCTTCTTCTAAGCCGAATGGCCAGAAGCCTGTCGAGATCCTTAATAAGTCCATCGCGTTCGGCATTCAATTCGGCTCGTGTGCGCTTCCGCCCTGCCTTGCGCTCCTCCCTTACTATCTCTTCCCTTTCGCGGGATAGAGCATTCGCTATATCTGACCAGAAACAGGCCTCTGCGTAGTCCTGGGGCACGCCCAAGCCATAGCGGTACAAACCCCCGAGGCCGTATTGCGCCTTGACGTTGCCTTGCTCTGCCGCCTTGCGATACCACGCTGCGGCTTGCGCGTAGTCCTGGGGCACACCCCGGCCATTCTCGTACAAATACCCGAGCATGGACTGCGCATCAGCGTCGCCTTGCTTTGCCGCCATGCGACACCACACTGCCGCCTTGCGATACCACGCTACGGCTTGCGCGTTTTCATGCACACTCCGGCCATTCTTGTACAAACACTCAAGCATAGACTGCGCATCAGCGTCGCCTTGCTCTGCCGCCTCGAGACACCAATCTGTATTTCCGGCCCGGATTAATGCGCACTCCGCCCATGGGCCGCCCAGCGGAAATATCAGTTCAATCCTGTCAAGTGCCTCTTCTAAGGTGCAGCCCTCCTCTCCAGATGCGTCAAGCGTTTTGGCAAGCGTATCGTGAAGCTGGAGACGGTCGCTCTTTCGCAGGGCAGGCGGGTAGATTATCTTGCCGCAAAGACGTAATCCTGCGGCTCCTGCTCCGACAGTATTGCCAAGCTTGGGTTCTAAGATTATGGTTGACAGTTTCTGAAACAAACCCTCCTTTGCCGTACTGACGCAGCATTGGAACGATTTGTTATGAATTCTCGCTACCTTACTGCCGAACGAATAGGTCCGAACGAAACGGTTTGAGATGATCATTTCAGAGACCTCCAAAAGAACAGGCATGTCCCCGCGATCCCAGTCCAGAAGCTCTCTCACATCCCCAAAAACTTGTCGGTCATCTTGCGGACAGCGTATCAGACTAAACGCCGTGACTTTGTTCGTACCTTCGCTCAATCTTCGCTCCTCACGTATAATCCCTTCATGGACTTCCAGCTCGTAACCACCTACAAACCCAGGGGCGACCAGCCACGAGCCATCGACCAGCTTATGGAGGGGCTAGCCGCGGGCGAGAGGCACCAGGTGCTGCTCGGCGTCACCGGCTCGGGCAAAACCTTCACCATGGCCAAGGTGATCGAGCAGTCCAACCGGCCGGCGCTGATCCTGGCGCACAACAAGACGCTGGCCGCGCAGCTCTATCACGAGTTCAAGCAGTTCTTCCCTTCGAACGCGGTTGAGTACTTCGTCAGCTACTACGACTACTACCAGCCGGAAGCTTACATTCCCGCCGGCGACCTCTACATCGAGAAGGAAGCGACGATCAACGAAGAGCTGGACAAGCTACGGCTCTCGGCCACACGCAGTTTGTTCGAGCGGCGCGATGCCATCATCGTGAGCTCGGTGAGCTGCATCTACGGCCTCGGCTCGCCTGAGGCCTACTACGGAATGTTGCTGTTGCTCGAGAAGGGCCAGCGCATCAGCCGCAAAGACATTACGCGGCGCCTCGTGGAGATTCTCTACGAACGCAACGACACAGACTTCCGCCGCGGAACCTTCCGCGTGCGCGGCGACGTGATCGAGATCTTTCCCACATACGACGAGAACGCCTATCGCATCGAGCTGTTCGGCGATGAGATCGATTCGCTCGCGCAGATCGATCCGCTCTTCGGCACGGTGAAGCAGAAGTATTCGCGCTTGCCCATTTATCCCAAGAGCCATTATGTCGTCCAGCCTGAGCGCAAGGCTGAGGCCGTCGACTCGATCGTGGCAGAGCTGAACGAGTGGGTCGCGCATCTTGAGTCGGAGGGCCGCGCGGTGGAGGCGCAGCGCGTCCACCAGCGCACGCGGTTTGACCTCGAAATGATCAAGTCCATGGGCTATTGCCACGGCATTGAAAACTACTCGCGCCACTTCAGCGGGCGTCTGCCGGGCGAGCCGCCGCCTACGCTGCTCGATTATTTCCCTCGCGACTTTCTGCTCTTTGTCGACGAGAGTCACGCCACCATTCCGCAGGTTCACGGCATGTGGCACGGCGACCGCAGCCGCAAACAAACCCTTGTCGACTACGGATTCCGCTTGCCCTCAGCGATGGACAACAGGCCGCTCAAATTCGAGGAGTTCGAGAACCGGATCCATCAGACGATTTACGTCTCCGCCACGCCGGGACCGTATGAGCTCACGCGATCGGCGGGGGTTGTCGTCGAACAGGTCATCCGGCCCACCGGCCTCGTCGATCCCGAGGTCGAGATTCGTCCCGTGAAAGGGCAGATCGACGATCTGCTCGCGGAGATTCGCGACCGGGCAAAGCGCAACGAGCGCGTGCTGGTGACCACACTGACCAAGCGCATGGCCGAGGACCTGGCCGGCTACTACACCGAGGTGGGCGTGCGCTGCCGCTACATGCACTCCGAGATCGAGACGCTGGAGCGAGTGAAGCTGCTGGCAGGCCTTCGCAAGGGCGAGTTCGACGTTCTGATCGGCATCAATCTGCTGCGCGAGGGGCTCGATCTGCCCGAGGTATCGCTGGTGGCGATTCTCGACGCGGATAAAGAAGGGTTCCTGCGCTCAGCTGGATCGCTGATCCAGACCATGGGGCGGGCTGCGCGCCACCTCGAGGGCAAGGCCATTCTTTACGCTGACAGGGTCACCGACTCGATGCGCCGGGCCATCGACGAGACGGATCGCCGCCGCACCATCCAGCGCGCATACAACGAGGAGAACGGCATCACGCCGCAATCGATCATCAGCCAGGTGGAGATGGGACTGGCTCACATCCTCAAGGCCGAGTATGGCGACATTGAGGAGGAGGAGACGGCCGGGATTCCCGAGTTCAACACCCAGGAGCAACTGGACGCCTATATTGGCAAACTCGAGGCCGACATGCGCGAGGCGGCCCGGAAATTCGAGTTCGAGAAGGCCGCCCGCCTGCGCGACAGCATCAAGGAGCTTCGCGACAAGGAATTCCTCTTTGGGTAATCCCGGCAAGTGGGCGTACAGGCAACCTCAGGGGCATGGTCACCATCTCAGTTAGCGAGATAGTAAATATATCTCCGGCGCTTCCAGGCGGTAAGAGCGCGCCAATTAGGGCCAATGACAACCATTCTCATCGTGGACGACGATCCGCTTCAGGCATCTCTGATGATGTCGCTTCTTGGGCGCCGATTTGGCAGCGTGTACCGGGTAAACGACGCCGCCGAGGCTCTGTGCCTGATCGAGCAGCCCGAGTTCGCGGGCAAACTCGGCCTCGTCATCACTCAGCATCACACGCCCGGGATCGGCGGGCCGGCCTTCGTCGCCGAACTTCGCTCGCGGAAGCCGGATTTGCCGGTGCTGGTCTTAGCCGCGAAGGACGCAGCTCCCTCAGAATATTCCGATGCGCATGTTGTTTTCCTACCCCGGCCATTCGGCGGCGACAAGATGCTGGCCGTGACGGGTCGGCTCCTTGCGGACCAAAGGAACACGGTCGCCTAAGCAAACCAATCAATCCTGCCCTCCAAACTCTCATAGTGTGAGCCAAATCACACACAGAACCCCTATCATGGATGGAGAATGAGCTCGTCCGTAGGGAGGTCACCGGCTTCTCGCGTGCGTGCGACAATCATTCTGGAGTTCTAATGGCCACGTTTGGCAGCTTTTGTCTTCTTATCGCTTTAGTTCTGGCCGCTTACAATCTTTTCGCCGGAGCCGTTGCATTGCGCCTGATTGCCACCGGCCGGGCGGCGCGGATCTCTCCTGAGCGGCTGGCCGACACCGCGCGCCGGGCCGGAATCGCCGGTTTCGTGGCTGTCACCGGGGCTGCTTTTGCTCTCATCTGGTCGGTCTTTACCAACGATTTCTCCATTACTTACATCCTTGAGCACTCCAACCGGGCGCTGCCCATCCCATACAAGTTCGCAGCACTGTGGAGCGGCCAGGAAGGTTCTCTGCTGCTCTGGGCCTGGCTGCTGGGTATCTACGGCTTTGTTCTCCGCCTGCGGCACAAGACGGATGTGAAGCTCTACGCCTATGCGGGCACCATTCTGTCGGGCATACAGGTGTTCTTTCTGGCGGTGCTGGTTTTCGCCGCGCCGCCGTTCTCTCTACTCCCAGGCTATGTCGCCGGCGGGCCAATTCCCGCAGACGGTAACGGGCTCAATCCCTTGCTCCAGTACCCGGAGATGGTGATTCATCCGCCCATGCTTTACCTCGGCTACGTGGGCTTCTCGGTTCCTTTCGCCTTTGCGCTGGGTGCGCTGATGATGCGCTACCCGGGTGAGAAGTGGATCAGAATCACGCGCACATGGACCATGGTGACCTGGCTGTTTTTGACCTGCGGCATCTTCCTCGGCATGCACTGGGCCTACGCCGTGCTGGGCTGGGGCGGCTACTGGGGTTGGGACCCGGTGGAGAACGCGAGCTTCATGCCCTGGCTCACTGGAACCGCCTTCCTGCACTCCGTGATGATGCAGGAGCGGAAAGGCATGATGAAGAGCTGGAATGTGTGGCTGATCTTTTCCACGTTCCTGCTCACCATGCTGGGCACGCTGCTGACCCGCGCGGGTCTAGTGAGTTCGGTGCACGCGTTTGCGCAGTCGTCCATCGGCACCTGGTTTGTTGTCTTTATGGGCATCGTGCTGGCCGTCTGCATCTTCACCTACATTCTGCAGCGCGGGCACTTGAAGACCGAGCACCACATGGAATCGCTGGTGAGCCGCGAATCGAGCTTCCTCTTCAATAATCTGGTTCTGCTGACGGCCTGCTTCGTGATTTTGTGGGGCACGCTGTTCCCCATCATTTCGGAATATGTGCAGGGCACCAAGGTGACGGTGGGCGCGCCGTTCTATAACCGGGTCGCGGTGCCCATCGGGCTCTTTCTCGTGTTTCTCACCGGCGTGGGTCCTCTGCTTCCGTGGCGGGCGACTTCGTTCAAGGCCATCAAGCGCAACTTTGTGCTCCCGGTGATCGCGCTGTGGGTTACGGTGATTGTTTGCCTGGCGGTGGGCGTACGGCCCTGGAAGGACGGCTCTCTCGACTCAGGAAGCTTTTACGCGGTTGTGGCATTTGCGGTGGCAGCGGCGGTGCTGACCGCAATCATCGCGGAGTTTCTGCGCGGCGCCGGGGTCATCTCCCGCCAGACTAACCGCAATCTATTCGCGGCGACCTGGCTGCTCACGCGTCGCAACACGCGTCGATACGGCGGCTACATCGTACATATTGGCGTGGTGGTTGTTGTCATTGGACTGGCGGGTTCGGCATTTAATCGCAGCATCGAAAGCGAAATGGGCCTGCATTCCAAGATGAGTATCGGGCCCTACACGCTCGAGTGCATGGGTTTCACGCAGGACTCGAATCAGAATTACAACTCCGACTACGCGGTGCTGGACGTTGACCAGGGCGGCAAGAAGATCTTCCAGGTCACCCCAGAGCGGCGGTTCTACCTCGCCAGCGGACAACCGCAGACCATGGTTGCGATTCATTCGATTCCCGAGTGGGATCTCTACGTCGTGTATGAGGGCACAAATCCTGATACCGGCCAGCCCATCATCAAGGCGTTCCTCAATCCGCTCGTGGGCTGGATCTGGTTCGGCCTGGTCGTGATTGTGTTTGGAACCTTCGTTGCGCTGGTTCCAAGCCTGACGCCGGCGACCGCCGCTTTGCGCGTGCCCGCGGTGAAAACGGCGTCGATGACTCCTGCGCTCAAGGGAGGCGACTAATGCGTCTTCCCTCAAGTTTGAAGTTTTGGTCGAGAGCAGTGGAAGCGTGTGTTCTGTTCGTGGCCATCTGCTTCTCTCTAGGCGCCGCCACTCCCGCCTCTCGCATGAATACCCTGAGCCACCAGCTGATGTGCCAATGCGGATGCGCGCAGTTGCTGGGCGAGTGCGATCACGTCGGATGTCCCGACCGCGACAAGGAGCTTTCAGAGCTGACGACGGATATGGCGGCGGGGATGACGGACCAACAGATCATGGATGCGTTTGTGGCCAAGTATGGCGCCACGGTGCTGGCCGCGCCGACGACGAAGGGTTTCGACCTGGTAGCCTGGGTCGCTCCCTTTGCCGTGTTTGCAGCAGCGCTACTGGGAACGATCCTGCTGATTCGCCGCTGGGGCGGACTAGGCGGCAAACCGGTGGAGGCCACGACCGCCGGGGCACAGAGTTCTGATCCGGCGGACCGGGAGCGGCTGGAGCGCATTCGCCGGGAGACGGGAAGCGACGGAGGGTTTTGAGTCATGACGGAAACTGATGGCCTGATTGCCGGAGTACTTCTCCTTTTCGCTCTCTTTCTGTACACATTCTGGCCGGAGAACAGCTTCGCCAGCCAAAAGCAGAAGACGCGGCTCGACTATCTGCTGGAGCGCAAGGAGCAACTCTACGAAAATCTGCGCGACTTGAACTTCGAGTACCGCGCGGGCAAGTATCCTGAAGAGGATTTCGTTTCTCAGCGGGGCCTTCTCGAGCACGAAACAGCGGAACTTCTGGCTGAGATCGATCACCTGCAGGGAGTAGGGAGTAGCCAGTAGGGAATAGAACAACAGGGACCAGGGATCGCGGAAAAGAAATGCAGAGTCGAAGGAATACGACAGAAAAATGAGATTGATTCGATTGGGTACGCGAAGTTTTGCCTTTAGCTTTTTGTTTGCCTGCGCAATGGCGCAGGCAGCCACCGTCACCGGAACCGTGACCGACAAGACCACCAACAAGCCTGCGGTGGGCGATGCGGTGACGCTGCTGGAGCCGATGTCGGGCATGAGTGAAGTGGGCCATGCGACGACCAATGCGCAAGGCCGGTACTCGCTGAATCTGCCGGGCAGCAATCCGTATCTGGTTCGCGTGACGCACCAGGGCGCGGAGTATTTTATTGCTGCGCCGCAAGGTGGCGGGACGGGCGACATCTCGGTCTACGACGTCGCTGCGAAGGTGGAAGGCATCACCATCGCCGAGCATGTAACAGGAATCGAGACCGATAACGGTCAGCTTCGCGTGGTGGAGCGATACGACATTCACAACGCCAGTTCACCGGCGCGAACGCAGTGGAGCAAGCAGTCATTTGAAGTGATATTGCCGGAAGACGCTGTGGTTGGCGATGCCTCGGCGCAGAGGCCAGGCGCAAGCAGCCTGCCGACCAGCGTGAAACTGAATCCCGTTGGCGCCAAGGGCCATTACGCGTTCGATTTTCCGATCCAGCCCGATCAGGAAGCCAAGGGAACACTCTTCCAGGTCCAATACAATTTGCCGTACAGCAGCGGTAAATACAGCTTTCATTCTCTGGTCACGCTGCCGGCAGACACCGTTTGGGTGGTGCTGCCCAAGGCGATGACCTTTGCCGGCGGGAACGGAGCGGGATTCGAGTCATCACTGCAGGATCCCACCGTGCAGACGTTTCTGGCGCGCAACGTCGCTCCGGGAAAAGCGATTGAGTTTTCCGTTTCTGGCACAGGTTCGTTCGCCCGCGACGACCAGAATGGACAGGGCGGCCAGCCAAGTGATAATGGTCCGGAAGCCGGGGCTCCCGGGAATCAGCCCGGCGGCGGCATTGGCCAGCCCATCAACACACCCGATCCGCTATCAAAGTACAAATGGTGGATTCTCGGCGCACTGGCGGTGCTACTTGCGGCTGCGGCTGCGTTTCTGTTGCGGAAACCGGAAGGGGCGGGAACGGCTGCGGGCACAATCGCGGAGCCAGGAATTCCACCCGCTTACTCTGTTCCGAGATTAGCGGGCACCTCGCCAGCCGCAAAGAATGCAGCGTTGCTGAACGCGCTCAAAGAAGAGCTGTTTGCGCTGGAGAGCGAGAAGATCGCGGGCACCTTAGCGGCAAATGAGTACGCCGAGCAAAAAGCCGCGCTGGAGACCGTACTGAGGCGTGCGCTGAAGAAAAGCCAGGGTTAAGGTTTCAGGGGACAGGGGTCAGAAGCCAACAGCGCCCGAGTAGCCCCTGCGTCTTTTACTCGCGATGCAGAGTTCCCTGTATCCTTCCACAATGAAGACTCTTCTTCGTACGCTACTATCTTTGTCCCTCATTGTCTGGCTCGGCGCTGAAGTCTTTTTCCCGATCGTTGCCGCCATCACGTTCACCACGCTGCAGCCCGACACTCATACCGCCGGAACGATTGTTAGTCAACAAATTCGCATCCTGCATGGGATGGGATTGGTTTCGGGAATGGTAGCGCTGGCAGTGATGGCTCTGGCGCCGGCCTGGGGCATCTACAAGCCGCGCGCTGTCTTGGCGCCCATGGCACTCGTGGTGCTGATGATTGCCTTTACGGTCTACTCACAGTTCAGCATTATTCCAGCCATGGAGCGCGACCGCATCGCCGCTGGGGGCGCAATTGACACGACCAATGGATCCGACGCGATCACCGCGCACTTCAACAAGCTGCATAACCGGAGCGAGTTTGTGGAGGAGGCGGTTCTGCTGCTCGGATTGGCGGCTGTAGTGCTGATGGCGAGGGCCGAAACCACGCGAGTTTGAGAGCCGACCAAGCCATAGCAGCAACTCGTAGCCAATGTAGGAGGGGATGTGGCTCTGCACTATTAGCCGCTGCGCGACGTGTGTTAGCCTCTTGGCCAAAGGTCTGTAATGAGCAAGCCCGTTGAAGCCCAGCGTGCTCCTTTCATGTCGGTGAATTCACCTTCCCGGATCATGGAGCGCGCAGCCGCGGGGCGGATCCCGTGGGCAGGCCCGCTGCTGCTGGTTACAGCACGGTCGGTGTTGCTGATGGCGTCACAGGCGCTGGTCGCCTTGATTCTGCTGGAGCGGGGACAGGCGACGCCCTGGCGGGCGGCGGGCGACTGGTGGACTGTCTATGGGACGCTGGTAGACGTTGGCTGCCTATTCGGACTGAAGTACTTTACGTGGCGCGAGGGGATCAGGCTGCGTGATCTGCTTGGCCCGGTGCGAATGAGGTGGGGTCGCGACGTGTGGCTGGGGCTAGGTTATTTCCTGCTGATCTTCCCGTTCTTTCTCGGCGGCAGCTACATTGCGCGGATGTTGCTGTACGGATCCACCGATCAATCCGTCAATCGATACCTGCTCCACATACATGCGCTTCCGGCTTGGGCGACCGTGTACAGCGTCACCCTGTGGTGGATGATCTGGTCGCCAACGGAGGAAGCAACATACAACGGGTATGTCCTGCCGCGCATGCAGGCACTCACAGGCCGCAAGTGGATTCCATGGTTGTTTGTGGGTTTCTGGTGGGCCCTGCAGCATTGCGCGCTGCCGTTTGTGCCGGATTGGAAGTACCTGGCGTTTCGATTTCTCGGATTCCTGCCCGGAGTGCTGGTGATGATGCTGTTCTACATGCGCACGCGGCGTCTAGCGCCGATAATCGTGGCGCACTGGCCGATGGATATTGCCGCGGCTGTGATGACCGCGATCTATTAGAAGAGAACTTTCACTTCCAGTGAGCACTGGCCAGTGGCGAGAATTCGCTTGCCTTTATATCATCGCGGCATCTGCAAACTGACGACTGTCGTCTCCTGTATTATCGGAGAGGCCCGAGCGCGCAGCTCCTGCTGTGCAAGGGCGACAACGGAACGAATATGAAAACCGGCATTATCGGCCTGCCGCAGGTGGGCAAGACTTCGCTGTTCAAAATTCTGACGAAAGCCAAGGTTGACGAGCACGGGCGCGCGAATCCACGCGAGGCGCACATTGGCGTGGCACGCGTACCCGATGAGCGGCTGGAGAAGTTATCGGCCCTCTACTCGCCCAAGAAGACGACCTTTGCCGCGGTGGAGTTCGTCGATGTTGCGGCGATCGGGAAAGAGGCGCTGAAAGAGACTGCATTCCTGACGAACCTACGCAATGTGGACGCGCTCATTCATGTTCTGCGGGCCTTCGAGAACGACGCAGTTCCGCATGAGGGGCCGATCGATCCGCTGCGCGATGCCAAGAACGTTGACTTCGATTTGATGTTGAGCGACCTCGGCCAGGTAGAGAAACGCATGGAGCACGTGGAAAAAGACATGAAGAAAGGGCGCACCAGCGAGTTGGAGCGGGAACAGGCGCTGCTGGTGAGGTCGAAAGAATCGCTCGAAAAAGAAATTCCACTGCGTGAGCTGGAGATGACGCCGGAGGAGAAAAAGCTTATCCGCGGCTTCATGTTTTTGTCGCAAAAGCCAATTTTGTATGTCCTGAATATCGGTGAAAGCTCGACGCTGGGCGACGATCTTGAGTCTGCTGTGAGCCGGTACAAACTCGATATGCTTGCACACCGGCCCAACGCCGGCGCAATGGCGATTTGCGGCAAAGTGGAGGCGGAGCTGGCAGAAATGGACGACGCCGAGGCTGCGGACTTCCTGGAGAGCTACGGGCTGCACGAGAGCGGGCTGGTGCGGCTGGTCCGGAAGAGCTATGAACTGCTGGGGCTGATCAGCTTCTTCACTGCAGGCGAGGACGAGTGCCGCGCATGGACGGTGACGGTGGGCTCGAAGGCGCCACAGGCTGCAGGCGTGATCCATACCGACCTGGAGCATCACTTCATCCGCGCCGAAACTATACGCTGGGACAACCTGCTTGCGGCTGGCTCAGAAGCCGCAGCGCGAACCAAGGGCACGCTGCGACTGGAAGGCAAGGAGTACGTGGTGCAGGACGGCGATGTGTTGCACATCCGGCACAGCGGATAAAAGGCAGGGACCAGGGAACAGGGATTAAGGAACAGGGCTGAAGAATCAACGAGCAGCAGAGACGGCCATGTTTTCCGGAAACACTTTTCTCTGTTCATGATCCACGAATCACGACTCACGGTCTACGGTTTGCGATTGCGATGCTGAAGGTTTCTCTCATTCTCGGCACCATTGCCGCGCTGGCCGACGTGGCCGGCGGATTGGTGCTGGTGCGCGCGCGAGGCGTGGAGCGATATCTGCGCTACTTTGTCGCGTTGGGGGCCGGGTTTCTGATGGCGACGGCGCTGCTGGAGATGACGCCGGAGAGCCTGCGGCTGAATGCACGGTTGGGTCCAGTACTCATCATGGCGGGTTATTGTGCGGTGCATCTGCTTGAGCACACGATCAACGCCCACTTTCACTTCGGCGAAGAGGTACACGGCCACGAATTCGTCTCCGCGCACAAAGGCTACTCGGTGCTGGGCGGCCTGAGCGTGCATGCGCTGTTCGATGGCGTGGCCATCGGATCGGGATTCGCACTCTCCAATTGGCTGGGCTGGTTGATCTTTCTCGCCATTCTGCTGCACAAGGCGCCAGAGGGATTCACTATGGCCAGCGTGATGATGGCGAGCGGCAGGAGCCGGGCGACGGCCTTCTGGTCCGCAGTGGCGTTGGCCGGCGCTACGCTGGCGGGCGTTCTGGTGATTCAGTTGGTGCCGCGCTGGGTTCCGTATGGACTGCCAATCTCGGCGGGAGTGGCGCTCTATGTGGCGGCGACGGATTTGGTGCCCGAAGTGAACCGGGAACCGGGGATCCGAATGGCACTCGTATTCTTTGCCGGAGTGGGTGCGTTTCTGTTGCTGCGCTCGCTGCTGCCGCAGTTGTAAGGCGGTTCCACAATTCGCGAGCTGTACTTGGCCGCCCGGGCACGTGGGTTTTCTTGAGGGAAAGCCCACTTGGCTGTGGCTGCTTCGAGGGACAGCAATTGCGGAACCGCTTTCGCACGATATGCTATGCGATGTGGCATATTGCGTTGCACCTGTATTAGAGGAGGTCGGGACTCCGCGGCGAGCGCGCCGGCGCATTGCATTCGAGTTTCTGGGAATCTTCTTTTTTACGCTGCTCGGGTTTCTGGTGATGGGCTACCATCCCGGCCTTGAGGATGATGGAATCTACTTAGCTGCAGTCAAAGCCGACCTGAATCCGGCCCTCTTTCCTTACAACGCGGAATTCTTCCGGCTGCAGATGGAAGCGACGGCTTTCGACGGATGCATGGCGCACTTTGTGCGCTGGACGCGGATTCCTCTGCCATGGGCGGTGCTGGTCTGGCAACTTGCCGCGCTGTTTCTGATTCTGTGGACAGTGAAAAAGATAGCCAATCGGATGTTTGCGGAAGAGACTGCGCGATGGGGTGGAGTTGCGATGGTCGCAGCCATGTTCACGCTCCCCGTAGCGGGAACCGCGCTCTATATGGTGGACCAGCATCTGCATCCGCGCACCCTGGCGACAGCGATGATTCTGCTGGCTATCTGGAGAATCCTGGATCAACAGCGCTGGCAGGCCGCCCTGTTGCTGCTTGTAGCCTTTCTTCTGCATCCGCTGATGTCGGCAATGGGAATTTCTTTTTGCTTCTTTCTCACAATAGCGATGAGGGACCCGGCGTGGACACGCTTCCGTCGGTGGCAGAATTCGATGGTCGCGTTCATCCCCCTGGGGTGGATTTTCGAAGGACCCAATCCTGGATGGCACAAGGCTCTAGACACAAGAACATATTGTTTCCTGTACAAGTGGTCCTGGTATGAATGGTTGGGCGCACTGGCTCCTCTGGTTCTCTTCTGGCTGCTGTGGCGCGTCGCAAGCAAGCGCGGAGAAACGATGCTGGCGCGCTTTGCCGCGGCCGGGCTCGTCTATGGCGTGTTCCACCAGGTTTTGGCGACGGCCACGCTTTGGCCGGACTCGTTGGCGCGGCTGACATCCCTGCAGCCCATGCGCTACCTTCACCTACTCTATTTCCTCTTCGTGCTAATGGCCGGATGCCTGCTGGGAAAGCTCGTTTTGAGGCGCAGTGCTTGGCGCTGGGCGGCGTTTCTGCTGATAGCCAATGGATGCATGTTTGTTTGGCAACGGGCCGAATTTCGAAGCAGCCAGCATCTGGAACTGCCGGGGCGCGAGCCTGCGAATCCGTGGTTGCAAGCATTCGCATGGATCCAAACGAACACGCCGCAGAACGCCTATTTTGCGATCGATCCGCACTACATGGAAGCGCCCGGCGAAGATTATCACGGCTTTCTGGCGCTGGCCGAGCGGAGCCAACTGGCGGATGCGGTGAAGGATGCCGCCGTGGCAACGATGGTGCCAGAACTCGGGCCCGTTTGGGCGCGCCAAGTGGAGGCCACGGAAGGCTGGCGAAATTTCAAGCATGGCGATTTCGAGCGGCTGAAGGCGACTTTTGGCGTGAACTGGGTGGTCGTCAATTACCCGCAGCCCGGCGGCCTGGACTGCCGTTGGCACAATAACCTGCTCGCTGTTTGCCAGATTCCGTGAGTTTCCAGCAGCAATTGCGAACTCAGGGCTTTGCAGGATTCGGCTGCATCCGCGAGAATGGATAAGTCACCGCTCTCCGTCTCGGACAACGATCATGCCTAACCTTACCCAGCGACTGATTCTCGGCTGTGTGCTTCTGGCCTGTCTGCCTGTGGCGCTGGTGGCCTTGGCGCATCGGGCGTTGGCGGCGAGCGGACAAATGCACCTGGCCTACGCGATCGCGGGGGCCGCTTCGCTGGTTGCGGCCGCAACCATCTACTTTGTGCTGAGGCCGATCGAAACGCTGGCGAGCGACGCGCACCGCATCGCACAGGGCAACCTGGAACACCGGGTGGAGTGGAGCAGCCGCGACAGCTTTGGCGTGATTGCGAGCGAGCTGAGCCGGATGGCGGTGCGGCTGCGCGAAGTGCGCGATACCGAGGCCGGCCGGCGGCAGATGGAGTTTCAACTGTCCGACGCGGTGCTGCAGTCGATCTTCGAACCCATTATTGTGACCGACGGCAAAGGCCACGTCTTGAAGCTGAATCAATCGGCGTCGGAGCTGCTGGGCGAAGCGGCAAGCGATCGCATGGCGCTGGCGAATACGCCGGGAGGCGAGAAGATTCTAAGCGCGATCCAGGACGCTGTATCGATGCAGAAGGCGGTGGCCGCCGAGGGCGAGGCATCGATGTTGCCGATGCGGATCGGCAACCAGGAGCGTAGCTATCGGCTGCGGACGACACCGATGCGCGACTCGGAGGGGCGGCTGCTGGGCGCGGTGACGACGCTTGAAGACGTGACCAGCCTGCAGGACACCGACCGCTTCAAGACACAGTTCATTGCCGTGGCCAGCCGCAAGCTGCGCGACCCGCTGTTGCATTTGCGGCGCGGGCTCTATGCGCTGGCGCAGGGATTCAGCGGCGAGATGACCCCGCTGCAGACCGAACTGGTGGCCTCAGCCAGCAAGGAGGCCGAGACCCTGGACGATCTGATGGCCGACCTGATCGAAGTGGCGGAGCTGGACACGGGCAAGCGCGAGATGAAGCTAGAGCAACTGCGGCCGCTGCAGGCCCTGAACGAGGCGCGCGACCGGTACTGCGACGAGGCCGCGAAGAAGCACATCCGGGTGGAAGTGAGCGCCTATGCCGACCTGTCCACGGTACAGGCCGACCGCCGCGCGCTGCGGTCGATTCTCGACAACCTGCTGTCGAACGCCCTGCGTTACACGCCGGAGGACGGCGAGGTGCTGCTGGCTGCCGAGGAGATCCAGAACTATGTGCAGTTTAGCGTGCGCGACACGGGCCGCGGCATCGAGGCGGAGCGGCTGAGCTCAATCTTCGACCGGTTCAATCCGTTCTCAGAAAAGGGCACGGCACTTGGACTGGCGCTGGTTCGCCGGCTGGTGGAGTCGCTCGGCGGCCAGATTGCGGTCGAGAGCCGGCTGGGTCACGGATCGACGTTTCGGTTCACGCTGCCCATCGCTGTGGTGAAGGAAGTTCATCATCCCGTCGAGGTGGGCTGAGCGATGGCTGAGATCGTTCTCGAGAAGAAGCCAGAGCCCGCCAAACTGCGCATCTACATTGGCGCTGCGCCGGGCGTGGGCAAGACCTACCTGATGCTGAACGATGCCTACATGATGCGGCATCAGGGCGGCGTGGATGTGGTGATCGGGCTGGTCGACTCTCACGGGCGCAAGGAGACTGAAGAGCAAATCCGCGACCTCGAGGTTGTGCCGCTGAAGGTGATTCCCTATCGCGGCGTGAACCTGAAAGAGATGGATGTGGACGCGATCATCGCGCGGCATCCGCAGACGGTTGTCGTGGATGAGCTGGCCCACACCAACGTTCCGGGCAGTAAGAACCGCAAGCGATACGAAGATGTGCAGGAGCTGCTGGACGCCGGCATCAACGTGATGACGGCGGTGAACATCCAGCACCTTGAGACGCTGAACGACGCAGTCAACCGATCCGCCAACACGACCATCCGCGAGACCGTTCCCGACAGCTTTGTGAAGCGCGCCGACGAAGTGGTGAACGTCGACCTGACCGTGGAAGAGCTGCGCAACCGGTTGCGGGCGGGCAAAATCTACGCTCCGGAGAAGGTGGAGCAGTCGCTGGCCAACTTCTTCCGCAAGGGCAATCTGAATATGCTGCGCGAGCTTTCGCTGCGGACGACGGCGGAACAGGTGAGCAACCGCGCATCGGAATACCGGCGCACGCAGGGGCTGGAACAGGCGCCGATCCCGGAGAAAGTGATGGTTTGCCTGAGCCCGAGGCCGGGAACGGAGAGGCTGCTGCGCATCGGCGCGAGAATCGCCGGCCGCCTGGCGACAAACTGGTACGCAGTCTACGTGACGCCGCCGGACGACAAAGGCCATAGCGATCCGGAAGCATTTCACAGGGTGGAAGAATACATGCGCATGGCGCGAGACCTGGGCGCCAAGGTGGTTCAACTTACCGACCGAAATGTCGCCGACGCGCTGATCCGGTTTGCGCAGCAGGAGAACATCTCGCACGTGGTCTTTGGGCAGTCAGCGCGGTCGCGCTGGGACATTCTTTGGCATGGCTCTGTGCTCAACCGGTTTCTGTCTGAAGTACGCGACGTGACGGTGCAGGTGGTGCCGATGCAGAAGCCGCTGCGAAGGGCGTGAAAAACAGGGAATAAGGAGTAGCCAGTAGGGAGTAGAAAGACCGTGTCGCGGCGGTGCGAGTTGCGTTCGCTGCGACGCAAAAGAGAAAGGGCAACGAAGCGTTTTCCTTTTTGCGCTGCTCTCGTGGCTACTCCCTGTTCCCTATTCCCTATTCCCTACTCCCTACTTACTACTCCCTGTTTTACTCGCAGAAGACGCGGACCTTGGCCTTTTCTTCTTTGGCGTCGACGTCGACGGTCAGATCTTCGAGGTGGTCGATCAGCTCCTCGAGATTCTCCGGCTTGATCTGCGAGACGGTGAGCGGAATGCCGTGCTTGCTGAGCTTGGCGTCCAACTGATCCTGCGCCTGCGCAGGAATGAGGCTGGCAAGGCGGACGCCAGCGCGAAGAAGCTGCATGGGCACGCGGACGTTGACCGTCGTGGGACCATCCTTTTCAGTGGACTCGACAAGGACGCGGAGGTATTTCGCGCGGGTCTTGACCGTGGTGCCTTTATCGTTTTCGGGCCAGCCATTGGGGCCGGCGATGCGGCCGGTGAACTCGGCGGCGGTCGCGGCGGAATCCGGCTCAAGCGCGACGATCAGGTGCTCGGCCTCGTCCGCGGTGATCTTGCCCGCGGCTAACATTTCCAGGATTTGGCGGCGATTTTCGTTCATGGTTGTTCTCCTGAGGAAGTAAGTAAGTAAACCCGTGAATGAGTGAAGCGAGACCTCGAGCTACAAGATGCGGACCAGAACTTTGTTGCCGTTCGCGGAGACGCGCACGTCGGTGCCACGCAAGCTGGACAGGATGTCCCAGAAGATGCGGACGACGCACAAAGGGCCGACGCCGGTCGCGATGCTCATGGCGCAGACAGCGATGAAGAGGATCGGCGAGATGAGCACGAGGACAAGGATCAGCGGAATCCAGAAAAGGATGAGCGGGATCCACAGCCGCGGCATGTGGAAGTGCGGGTTCTCGATTTCCAGGACGGCGATGTTGGGAATCATTTGAGGGCCTCCAGTGCGCGGACGGCGTCGGCTGCGGAGATTTCGCCGCTGTTCAACTGCTGGAGTACGTCGGTGCGCGACGAAGACGGATTAATCTCGACGAATTCAAGTTGGCTGGAGATTCGATTGAGGCGCGCTTTGATGGTCGGGTAGCTGACGCCGAAGGTCTGTTCCATCTCCTTGATGGTGCCGTGGGAGCGAATGAAGGCGACGACGAAGACCTGGTCTTCAAGAGCGAGGCGGGCGAGCTCGGGCAGGGTGAACTGGCCTTCGATCGCGACCTGCTTTGCCGGAATGCTGACTCGCTCGATGGTGATTTTGGCACCCTGCGCGATGCGGAGCAGGTCTTGCCAGTCAGAAGCGGGTTTGGGATCGGAAACCATGAATCGAACTCGTCTTTCTTAATTACAGTGTCGAGCATAATCAAGATTATTAATAATGTCAATAGTGTAAATGAGAGAAATTAATGACCGAGCTAAAACTCCGTCGGCTTGCGCGGGGGCAGCCACCCTCGTGGCGCGCTCCAATAATAGTCAAGAGACGTCCCAAAAACGCCCCTTTTTATGAACATTTGGCGCCATTTGGCACCAAGGTTTTTCGGAGTTTGTGCTGATTCCAAAGCGGTTAGCCAAGAAAATGCCCGGAAAAGGGGTTGAGGGGGTAGCGGGTATGGGGAATCTTGATCCGTTGACCGTCGATCTCGGAATGTGGGCGGGCCGGACGCGGGTTCCCTGCCCTGATTTTTGCGCGGATGCGGTGATTCGACTCATACAGACATTGTGCGCAGAATCGTGGAAATCATCGGCAAACTTGGCGAAGAATTTTTGCGGAGTGTTTTCAATCGCTTGCGAGCGGCGGTCGAAGGGAGCGCACTTGACAGCGGGTGGTCTGTAGCGGCGGCCCGATGCCGGCACGCGAGGCGGGCAAACAATAGAGACGTTTTTCACGTCAAGAAAAGGAGATTCCGGTTTCGGTGATTCCGGAGGGTGAGACGATGCGCGTCAAAGTCTACGAGCTGAAGCCCAGTGATGGTGGGTTTCAATTGGATAAGAGCCGCATGCACTGCGTCATCGCGATCAAAGAAGGAAGAGGAAGCTTCAATTTTCTCGATCGGAGCAGAGAAAAGTTGATCAGGGAGCTTTTTGACGGGCCATCATCAACCTTTGTGAGCGGAGGAAAGACGCCCGACGGAGTTCACTGGGATGCAATGGAGACTCATCCGGCGTGGAGCGTCGAGGCGATCGAAGCGATCGTGAAGGGGCAGCTCTACGGCCACAACCTGGGCGCGACGATTGAGTATGAGGAATGAAGGGGTTCGAGGGCCGGGGATTGCACCTGCCACATACAATAGCCGCCATGGCGAAGCGAATTGTGATCGCACTCATTCTGGCAGTGCCGATTGAATACGTAAATATTTACGTGTTCCCTTTTCCGATCGACGTCGGCCTTGCGCCAGGCGCTGGCCCAGTTGCACAGATTTGGAGCGCGGTTTGGGGGATCTTGCACGCGCCCGGATTGATCCTTAATTCGCGGCTCGATCCATACGATCATCTTCACCTCTTCTTTCCCGCCCTCTTGTTGAGCGGCTATCTCGACTCGGCGCTTCTCATTTTCGGTGGAATTTATGCGTTTCTCGGCATTCGTCGTGTCGTGAGAAGAGTCTCCGCGAGACGAAGCGCCGACCTCAGGGGCTGAAGCCCTCCTCATTTTTGCGAGCTGGGGTGTCGGGGATAAATCCCCGACCTAGCAGCCAAGCCAAGATACAGACCCCCCGGTTTGGGTTCGTGGTTTCCCACCCTTCTCTAGAAAGAAGCGAAGGATGGGGCACCCCCTCGTCCGTGGTTGGTCGGGCGCGCGAAAAACAACCGCAGATCCTTCGCCTGCGGTCGCCGCAGCGACCTCCGCTCAGGATGACAGTGCGACTATTGGGTCTGTGCTATTCCATCCTAGCCGCGGAAAATGCGGCTAGGATGGAGCACCCCAGCTTTGGGGTTAGGTCGAGGGTCAGGGGACGGTGAAGGGGCGGGGGCCGTCGGCGGGAGCGTCAGCACCAGGCAGGCCGCTGCGATCAAACCCGCTTTCCAAGCTCCCCAGCCCACCCTCATTAGCGCTTCCATTCTTCGTCTAATTCGCCGCCCGGACCAAACCGGAATCTGGCTTGAAGAAAACCTGTTGAAAACAGAGCGAGACACCGATCGCAGCACTCGTTGTCATTACCATACAATCCTGAATTTGCGTTCTTCCTTGCGTTCAAAACGAAGCAATTGCAGCGCAGGGTTTGCGAGTCTCGAAGCGGGCAGGAGGGACACAGTGTGTGGAAGAAAGGACAGAAACGCTGGACTAATTTTTGGGCTAGTCTTCGGGCAAGTTCCCGAAAATGGTGAGACGAGCTCTGGCGCGGGTGCGCAACCATCCACGGGTCCAAATGGCGAGGAGAAACGCCAGAACAACGACTACTACCGCGATCAACCATGGATATTCTGCGGCCCAGAGGCGCAGTTGCGTCCACCACGGTAATACTCCCACATAATAGACCTGCGAGCCGACGCGGAAGGATTGAAACTCGGTTCCGTGAAGGACGGAGACGGAGCCGGAGACGTCGCTCGACTGCTGGACGTCGAGGAATGTGTTGATGAATGGCTCGAAGGTGGTCGCGTCTTTGAGGTGGATGGCGACGATGCTGCGGCTGCCGCCAAGGTCGTAGGGAGACTCGATGCCCTCGATGACGGCGTCGGGAGTGCCTCCGGCGGTGAGTCCGCCGGACTCGGTGTGCTCGTTGGAGCGAAGCTTCCACCACGCGTTGTGGAGGAGCGAGACGAAGAAGCCCTGCGTATCGTGGACCTGAATCTGCCCGCTGCCGAGCGAGACGGGAAGATGAGTGCCGAGGTTCAAGAAGGCGGGTTGGTCGTCGCCGGCGCCGATGATGAGGAAGTCAGTGGCAGCGCCGCTTTGAAGCGCGTCGGGACCGGCGACGGTGACGCGCAAGCCGGGGAAACCTGTCTGGCGGCCGAAGTGGCCCATGAGGGTGATGAAGGTTTCAATCTCCTGCTCGGTGGGCGTAGGCGGCAGAACCACGGTGGTTTCGCTCAGGTCAGCGAGGCGCGTGAAGGGAAAACCGGCATTGGCGAAAATTTCGAGATTGGGCAGCGGCGTCCAGTGCGGATAGCCGCGCAAATCGAGATAGGAGTCGCGAAGAATTGCGCCCTGAAGGTTAATGGGCGTGCTGTCGTCGCAATTTTGATTGCGCGCGAGCTGGAAGGTGAAGTCGAACGAAAGCGTGTTCGAGAACGGGCGCAGGTTTACGACAGGAACGGGAGCGTCGGTCTGCGTTGTCCGCGATGTGTCCTGGCCGGGAAAGAGCGGAGCGGAACCGAGGAACGCATTGTTGATGTGCACCTGCAGGCTGGAGGTGGGACCGATGGGAATCGAGTTGTAGCGATAGGCGAGGTGCAAGCGCGTGTCTGGGCCGCCGGTTTCGTAATAGAGATCGGGCGGAATGCGGAAGTAAACATTGAGCGGCGCGGATCCATCGCCCTGCAACTGGTCGGAGGTGGAGTAATCCCAAAGAGGAATGGTCTGGTCGGTGCGCGCCCAGCGCGGAGCGGCGTCGGGCGCCTGCTTCGCAGGCAGCGAGAGATTGTTGATGGGCGATTGCGCGCCGCTGAGCATGTCACTGTGCAGCGCGATGGCCTGAGCGGCAATGATGGCGTCATCGGCGCTGGCGCCGGTGACGATGAGGAGTTTGCCGTAGGGATCGTTGGGATTGGCGCGCATGGCCACCGTGGGCCCGCTGGCGGCGGAAAGATTCAAGCCGCCAGGAAGGCTGGCGGCGTTCTCGGCGATGACGATGGCGTTGCCTTGCGGAATGGCTCCGATGCGAACCGGGAAACGGACCGGGCGGCTCTCAGAGACGACGCCGAAGTAGCTGGTGACGATGCCCGCAGCCTGAATGGCTTTGAAGGACGGCTGCGCGGGGAACACAACGGGAATGCCGAGAGGCTGAATGACGGCCGGATCGACGAAGGGGACGGGCAGTTGCTTGAGGTCGTCGGCGAGGGGCAGCAGGTCGCCGCGAATGTCGAGATAGGAGTTGCGATGGACGCGCGCCCAGAGCGAAGTGTTGGCGGGGTCTTCGCGACCCATGGTGTAGTGGCCGATAAATTCGATGGTGAGCGTGTTGTTGTGAACGAGCAGCTCCGGAGGAATGCTGACATCGGTCTCGGCATCGCTGCCGTCGGAGCCTCCGAATTTTCCCTCTGAGGGCTGAATGGTGGCGAAGAGCGTTCCGTTGAGAATGAGCTTGAGCTGGCTGAGCTGCGGAATCAGAGCGGGAGAAAAAGCGTAGCAGAGGTGAATGGTAGCGGTGCGGACTACATGGGTTTGCGGCAGCGTGAAGTAGATATTGTGCCGGCGGTCGATTGAGTGCAGCTCGATTTGTGGCGAGCCTGCATCGGCGAGGGTGAAGGAATCGTGATACTGGCCCGCGAGAACAGGAATGTCAGCTGGGCCAACTGAATTAGAGGGGCTGGCGGAGCCGGCCAGGCTAACGGACGGCTGCGGCGGCTGACCAAGGATTTTTGGCACTGCAGCAGTGAGGGCCGTCGCGAGAAGAAAGAGCAGTCCCGGCTGAATGATGGAAAGCGAGTTTGGCTTGCGGGCGGCTTTCTCTCCGCGGCCAAAGACGCTGAGGAATGTGGCCTTGAGCCCGCGCATGGAGATTGTGAAGATGCGGCCGAGGCTGCGCAGTACATTGTCGCTTTCGCGCGATTCGCCCCAGCCGAGCCAGGAGTCGGCGCGGGAGTAAAGGGCAATGGTGAGAGCCTCTTGTTCGGCGATCGACAGATTGTCAAAACGAACGCGCAATACGGAGTCTTCAAGGGAGACCACGGAAGCGTGCAAAGGAATGGCCGCCGGAGAGTGCGCAAAAGTCAGGTGAACCAAAGCGTCTGGCGCGAGATTGAGAGGCTCATTGACGCGAATGCCGGCGCCGCCGCCGGAGATGTCGACGGTCTCACAAGCAATAGACCTTCCGTCGGGCAGCTTGAGCGAGAGCGGCGTGGCAATGCTGATGCGGACGGTGGTGCGGCGCTGTTGCAGCTCGCGCGCCACGGCGGTGCAGACGCCGAGAATGACGATGTTGAAACAGCACCACATCACGTTCATGAACACGGTGCCGCGACGCGAGGTGTCCCAGATGAAGAAGCGCGGAATGGCAACCAGCAGGCCAGCGATGTTGAAGAGGAGCATGACGAGGAAGGGCTGAGCGATGCGCGAGTCAAAGAAGGTGCGCGTGACGACGCCGCCTTTTGAGGTGACGTTGAACTTGCCCAGCCTGGGGCTGATGAGCGCCATCAAGGTAGGGAGCAGAATGTACGGCGCCAGCACGGTCTCGTAGATTTCGTTCCAGAAAGAGTGGCGGTGGTCGCCCTGGATGCGCGAGTTAGTGACATTGGAGAGCGTGAGGTGAGGCAGCGCGTAGGCCAGAATGGCGGCCCAGTAGCCAGGAATGTTGGTGCGATCGAGGAGCAGATAGATGAGCGGCGCGGTGAGAAAGATGAGGCGCGGAACGGCGTAGAGAAAATGCCCGACGGCGTTGAAGTAGCAAAGCCGCTGAGGAAATGTGAGCCCCGGCGCGAAGAGGGGATTCTCGATGCTCAGAACCTGGATCATGCCGCGCGCCCAGCGGATGCGCTGGCCGACGTGAGCGGCGAGGCGTTCAGTGGCGAGCCCGGCGGCTTGAGGAATGTTGATGTAGGCGGAGTTCCATCTGGCCATCTGCATGCGCAGAGAGGTGTGCGCGTCCTCGGTGACGGTCTCCCTGGCGATGCCGCCGATTTCGTCGAGCGCGGTGCGGCGCAGGATGGCGCAGGAACCGCAGAAGAAAGAGGAATTCCAGAAGTCGTTGCCGTCCTGGATCACGCCGTAGAAGAGCTCGCCTTCGTTGGGGATGATGCGGAACTGCTTCAGATTGCGCTCGAAGGGATCGGGCGAATAGAAGTGGTGCGGTGTTTGCATCACGGCGAGCTTGGGATCGCGCAGAAACCAGCCGACCGTCATTTGGAGAAAGCTGCGCGTGGGGACGTGATCGGAATCGAAGACAGCCACGAGCGGCGAGGACATGGTTTGGAGCGCGGTGTTGATGTTGCCGGCTTTGGCGTACTTATTGTCGGGGCGGGTGCGGTAGCCGATGCCGGCTTCAAAGGCGAATTGCTCGAATTCCTTGCGGCGGCCGTCGTCGAGGATGTAGACGTGGAGCTTGTCAGCGGGCCAATCCATGTTCAGCGCGCCCAGAGCGGTGAAGCGGACGACGTCGAGCGGCTCGTTGTAGGTGGGGATAAGCACGTCGATCTCGGGCCAGTTGTCAGGATTCTCAGGCAGCGAGACGGGGGCGCGGCGCAGCGGCCAGATGGTCTGGAAGTAGCCGAGAAAAAGAATGACAAAGGCGTAAGCCTCGGCAAGAAGCAGGCAGAGGATGAAGAAGGCGTCCAATGCGCCCCAGTGATTGGCGGGGTCCTGGAAGAAGCGAACGACCTGCTCGATGCGCCAGTATCCGTAGCGGAAGGTACAGAACATGGACAGCATCATGAGGGTGAGAGTGACGAGATAGGAGTCGGAGAGGCGAGCCAGGAACAAGGCCACTACGAGGCTCACAAATCCGAGAACTGCCTGTTGCGGCCAGGAGAGGGGGACAATTGCCAGGAAGCAGAGAATCACTCCGGCGAGAACGAGAAGGAGGCGGCGGAGAATCCGGGTAAGGAGATTCTCGCCAGCGCCAATGTCCTGCCAGATCCCGGACGGGGTCATCGTTCGCTCCAGCGTACCCCGCGGAAGGTTGTGGTCGCGGCTGCGGAGAGGCTCTTGACCCAACTGGCCAGGCTGGCAAAGTCTTCTGCCACGGCGGAGTTGGGTGCATAGTCAATGATGGTCATGCCTTCTGCAAGCGCTTCACTGACAGCGGGGGCGCGGCGGAGCACAAAGGGAAGCAAGCGGTCGCCCAGTTGTTCGCGGAGCACTTCTCGCACATCCAGATGCAGCGGAAGCGAGGAATCAAACTGGTTGAGCACGTAGTGAGGCAACGAAGGGTTGGCGGATGCGCCGCCGTTGTGATCGAAGAAGGCGTCAATGGAGCTGACGCTGACCACGGAGTTCATGTCCGGGATCAGAGGCACCAGGATCTGCGGCGCCAGGCGCATGATGCGGCGGGTGGTGGCGCCGGAAGCGGTGGCCAGATCGACAATAACGCGGCCCACTCCGCGTGCATGCTTGGAGATTTCGGCGGAGAGAGCCTCTTGCGGCGCGGTCTCGGGTCCGAAGTTTTCAGGATCGAGCGTGATCACCTGAATGGGCGCGTCGCCGCTGGCAGCAGGAGGGCCGAAGGTGCGCAACATTCCAGGGCGCTGATCGCCTGCGCCGAAGAAGAAGGGCAGCAGGCCATAGGCTGCGGTGTCGACGAGCAGAACGCGCTCGCCGCGGGCGGAGAGTGCGCGGCCGAGAGTCGCCACAAGACTGGTTTTGCCCACGCCGCCGGCAAGCGAGAAGACGGCAATCACCGGAGCGCGTGCGGCCACAGGAGCCGGCGCTGCTTGCGCGAGCGGCGCGCTGCCTTCAAGGACGCCGCGCAGGGCGAACCAGCGCGTAGCGAGACGCTCGCGCGATCCCTGCAGCGTATCCTCGGGAGCTGGCGGAAGGCCCGAGGGGCTTGAGACTTCAGTCCGATCGGGCATGAGCCACGCTGGGCGGCCCGCACTTTCGGCGGGGTCGGGGACAGACCATGGGTTGCGCGGCGGCATGTAGTTTTCTTCGCGCAGGGGAGCGTGCTGCGCCTGCCTTGGCTGCCGGTACGAAGGCGGCACGGCTAAACCACGGAGAGCGGAGGCAAGATCTTCACGGATGGGCTGCTCGATGTGCGGCCTGTTGGGTGGGGGCGGGGCGGAAGTTTGAGCGGGGCGAGGCGGCTGCGAGGCGGGCTGTTGCGCGGCTTGCTGCGGCGCAGTTTCCTCTTTGCGCGTGTCGCCGTTGCCACGTTTTGGCTCGAGGCTTTGCTGCGACCGCTGATGTTGCTCTTCCATGGCTTGCTCAACGCGTTGCCGGGCCTTCTCACGGGTTTGCGCACGGGAGGCGGAAAAGTCGCGGTACTTTGCGCCGTGTAAGTTCGCCCAGGAGTAGAGCGACGCCACATCTTCTGGAGGCTCATTTGGGTCGGACTGCCCTTTGTGTTCCGTCATAATCTATCCCAAGGTATAGTGCTGCAACTCCGCCATGCACGAATCCCCATTTTGAAAAAAGCCCAAGACGCGGCTGTTGCGATACGAAACACCGGGAAGGCGAACCCGGATGGCGGATGAATCCTTAGTGGTAATCGTAGTGTCGATGAGGCCGCCGAAACAATAACACTTGCACGGCCACCGAGCTAACACTTTCCAGCCATCAAAAAGGCCGGAACTGCCTCATTTTCTGAGCGATGCGAGCTTTTATCCCTCGTTTGTAATCGCTTCTGCATGGCCCACGGGTACCATCGTACCAGCGGATTTGGTTACCGAGTTGAAAATGTTTTCCGCGCGGCGCCGCGGAGGATGGTGTGTTGCGATTCGCGGCAGACTTAGGAGCACAGCGGGACGCGTCCGGAGGTGTGGATTCCCTGCCCCGGACGCAACTCACCTTGTGGTAGCTTGGAAAGAGCGGCCTGAAACGAGCTCGTAGCTCAGTTGGTAGAGCAACGCCCTTTTAAGGCGTGGGTCCTGGGTTCGATTCCCAGCGAGCTCACCACGCGTGGCCGCGGTTTCCCTGAGACAGCTGAAATTCGGTTGGCGCGGCGATTGAGATTGTCGTGCGCGAGAAACGCTCGACTTTGAGCAGCGATCATCGCCGTTCTACGATGGAGCCTGCAGGTGTGAGCGCCGGACAAGACAGGAAGAGGACAGCGAGTGATGGTTTCGGCGATAGAGATTGTTGCGCTTCATGATCGGCTGACGCGGGAGTGGCACGGACCGCTGAATGCGGAACGCGATGGCCCGTTCCCCGCCCCTGCCCTGCCCGGCAGCAGCGCCGATGGCGAGTGGCTGAGCCTTGTCGCGCGCCAGCACAAGGCGAACTTCGATCTGTGGCACATTGAGGACGAGGCACGTACGCCCGGAGCGAGCGACGCAGAAATTGTGGACGTGAAGCGGCGGATCGACCAGACCAACCAACTGCGCAACGATTTGATCGAAGAGCTGGACCGCGCGATGCTTGACTGGATGGAAGGGCGCGGCCTGCCCAACAAGGCTGCGCCGCTCCATTCCGAGTCGCCGGGACTGATGATCGATCGGCTTTCGATCCTGGCGCTGAAGATCTACCACACGCGTGAAGAGGCGGAGCGGAAGGATGCACCGCCGGGCCACGCGGAACGCAATCGCGAGCGCCTCAAGATTCTCGAAGAGCAGCGCGCAGACCTCGCGGGGTGTCTCGATGCGCTTTGGCAGGAGACACTTGGCGGCACACGGCGCTTCAAACTTTACCGGCAATTGAAGATGTATAACGACCCCACACTGAACCCTGCGATCTACAGCCAATCGGCTGGCTCCAGGCGCGGCTGAGCAGCGATCAGAGGTCACCCATTGACGGATCGAGGGGTTCTGCGTATAAAGATGGCCTAAGTAGCGTTGTTCCTCGACAGCAGTTCCCCGCCCGCCGATCGGGGCGGTTGCGCAGTTGTTATGGCTGGTTCCAGCCTCGGTACAGGGTGGATTCTGATAGGGAAGAATCCACTTGACGACCATGGCCTCGGGACAGAGTAACTGCGGAGCCGCTGTAGCCGGCGCAAAAGGGAAAGGAATGCGCGCTTCTGGAAAACTCATGACGCAAGAGGCACGATCCGCGGCCCCCAGCCGCAAGAAGACTTCAGAAGCGGCCGGCAAGTCCGATGGCCGCAGCCGGACGGGCAATGAGGCCGCAGTTCAGCACTACCAGGCCGCAGTGCAACTGCTGCAGCAGGGCAAGTACGAGAAGGCGCTCGTCGCGCTGGAGAAGTTGCTGCCTGAAGCGCCGGCAGAACTGCAGGACCGATGCCGGGTGTATATCGTCACCTGCCGGCGGCAGATGGAGAAAGGCAGCCTGTCGTTTCTGACGCCCGAAGAGCACTACGACTACGCGATCTCGCAGCTGAACACCGGCTACTACGAGGAAGCGCGTGAACAGTTCAACAACATTCTGACCGGTCATCCCGCGGCCGATTATGCGTTTTACGGGCTGGCAGTACTGGAAGCCATTACCGGGCATGTGCAGGACTGCCTGGACAACCTGGCCCGAGCGATTGAGCTGAATCCGAAGAACCGGTTGCAGGCACGCGTCGACAACGACTTCCAGAACATGGTGGACGATCCGCGCTTCACCGAGTTGCTTTATCCTGAAGTTCCGTAGGTCGTGCTTTGAACTCTCCCAAAGTAAAAAGTGAGCGTGAGCGGTCGCCGAAGCTCCAGCACGCTGCCGCATCTCCGGCGCCGGGGCTGCGCGTTGTGGCCATCGGCGGGGGAACGGGCCTTTCAACGCTGCTGCGAGGCCTGCGCAGACATGTTTCCGCGCCGGGCCAGAGTTTTGACACCGGCTGTGCCATTGCCGACCTGGCCGCTGTGGTTACGGTGACCGACGACGGAGGGTCGTCGGGCCGGCTGCGGCAAGACTTCAACATGCTGCCGCCGGGCGATCTCCGCAACTGCATGGTTGCGCTGAGCGAAGAAGAGGATCTGCTGGCGAAGCTGTTTACGCATCGTTTTCGCAGCGGGAACGGGCTGAAGGGCCATAACTTCGGCAACCTGTTTGTAGCGGCACTGACGGAGATCACGGGCGACTTTGCGCAGGCCGTGCAACTGGCTTCAAAGATTCTGGCAACGCGGGGCAGGATTTATCCGGCCACGACGGCGAATGCCACGCTGGTGGCCCGCATGGACGACGGCACGGTGGTGCGCGGCGAGACGAATATCACAGCCAGCAAGCGGCGCATCGTGGAGCTGATGCTCGATCCGCCGCGTCCGGCTCCATTGCCGGAGACGCTGGAAGCGATCGAGCGGGCCGACGTGATCACGGTCGGGCCGGGATCGCTCTATACTTCGCTGATCACCAATCTGCTGGTGGACGGAATCCCGTCGGCTCTGGGGGCAGCGCACGGCGTGCGCGTCTACATCTGCAACCTGATGACGCAGGCCAATGAAAGCCTGAACCTGACTGCATCCGAGCACATCGAGCGCATCTACGAGCACACGCGGACGCAGATTTTCGATTACGCGATTGTGAATACCGGAAGACTTTCGCCGGAGACACTGGCGCGATACGCGGCAGAGGGCGCTGCGCCGATCGTGCCCGACGTTAAGCGCATCGAATCGCTGGGAGTGCGCTGCATCGTGGGCGACTTTGCCAGTGAAGAGAATGTAGTGCGCCACACCGCGAGCCGCGTGGCCGACGCCGTCCTGGAGTTGGCCGGGAAACGCACCGGTCAGACACGAAATCCTCAATAAGAAATTCTTTTCAGTCCAAGACGGCATGGGATAGAGTCAAAGTGCGCGCTTCCCCCGCCTGCGCGACGAGGAGGATGTATGAACAAGACCCGAGTTTGGACGATGGTGGGCTGTTGTGTGATTGCGCTCGCTGCTTTGGCGTGGAGCCAATCGCAGCGGAAGGCGGGCCTTTGGGAGGTGACATCGCAAATGAACATGGGAGGAGCCGGCGCACCGCAGATGCCCCAGTTGCCTCCGGGCGTGCAGTTACCGCCGGGAATGCAAATGCCGGCGTCGCCCTTCGCGCCGCACACGACAGAGGTTTGCGTAACGCAGGCCATGATCGACAAGTACGGCTCTCCGTACTCCAACCCGCCCAATGGGAGTTGCAAGGTGACGGACATCTCGATGAGGCCGGACGGCATGAGCGCGACAGTGACCTGCACAGGACAGATGAACGCGACGGGCACGGTGCAGACGACTTTCGTCGACGCAAATACGACCAGGACGAACATGCACCTCACGGGAACGATGCAGATGGGGCCGAATAGCCGGCCCATTGACATGACAATGCAGTCGACTTCGACTTATAAGGGCCCCGACTGTGGCGACGTGAAGCCGTTGGCGATGCCGCCGAGCCAGTAGACGGGCTCAAGTGTGGTTTTCAAGCTGCGCCGGGCCTACGCTTCGACGGTGCGTTTGAGCCGGCCGCAAGCGGCAAAGATGTCGCGGGCGCGCGGCAGAGCGATGGCACGCGCGGCAATCCAGGCTCTATCTGAGATGGTCTACGGCACCGTGACGTTGACCGTTGTATTCACGGCCACCGAGGTATTGACGTCCGTCGCCGTGACGGTGTAGGCATATGTTCCCGGCGTCACGACGCTGTTGTTGCCGCCGCAGGCGCTGATTCCCGCGAACGCGAAGAAAGCGCACAGCGCGAACAATGAGAGCGTGAGCCAGCGCGCTGCTCTGCGCCGAAAACCAAAGCCCAATAGGAGCGCCCCAGCCAACGCGAGGCCCTGCGGCAGTCGATGGCCCACGTGACGCGGCAGGCTGACCGGACAAGGATTGCTGCAAGGGACGGGAAAGTTAATGAAGGAAACGGTCCCGGTAACAACCTCATTCGCTGTCAGCGTGATGGGGGGCTGCACCGGTATTGCAGCAGTTCCAACACCTACGGAACCGCAGTAGGGCACCTTAACTCCCACCGGAGGAGTCGGCGCAACGCAAGCGACGCGAACGGAGCCGGTGTAGCCGTCGACCGAGGTTAGCGTGAAGGAGGTGAATCCAGTGCCGCTGGAGCCGCTGGACGACATGGTTACGTTGGTGGCTGTGATGGTGAAGCCGGGCGTAGCAGCGATCGCCGAGAAGCCTGCGAAGACGAAACTGGCTGTTAAGAGCAGTTTGAGAAGAGCGGGCACGCAGTAATAACGCATGGCAGAGGCCTTTCTGCGGGTGGCTTGCACCCTGCCGAGCAGTTAGACGGACTGTAACTCCTTCAATGGGCAGCTTTTTCAGTAAATTTTACCCCTTATTTCGTGGGCGGCACAAGCAATTCCAGAAGGGTTTAACCCTCAGGCTTCGACGGTGCGTTTGAGCTGGCCGCAGGCGGCAAAGATGTCGCGGCCGCGCGGCTGGCGGATGTAAGCCGGAATGCCGTCGGCGATGAGGGCCTTCTGGAACCGCTCCGCTGTTTCGGGTTTTGGAGTGGCGTAGGGGAAGCCGGGGCCGGGATTCCAGGCAATCAGATTGACTTTGGCTGGCAGGCCGGTGCGGCGCACGAGGCGGGCGAGCTCGCGGGCGTGCTCCGGGCGGTCAGTGACGCCACCGAGGAGAACGTATTCGAAAGTGATGCGCTCGTGCGAGCGAAGGCGGACGCGGCGCACGGCGTCAATTACGGATGAGATCGGCCATTTGCGGTTGATGGGCATGATCCCGGCGCGAATCTGGTCGTTGGGCGCGTTGAGGCTGATGGCCAGCTTGGGGCGGAGATCGGGCGGCTCTTCGGCGAAGCGTTCGATACCCGGCACGATTCCGGAGGTTGAGACGGTCATGCGCTGGGGGCTCAGGCCGACTTCTTGGACCAACAGACGAACCGCAGCCATGAAATTGTCATAGTTGAGGAACGGCTCGCCCATGCCCATGAAAACCAGGTTCACTCGGTCGCGGCCGACGCGGACGCCGTGGCGATCAAGGACGGCGACCACCTGGCCGGCAATTTCGCCGGCCGTCAGATTGCGTTGAAGACCAAGTTTGGCCGTGAGGCAGAACTGGCAGTTGACGGCACAACCGACCTGCGAGGAGACGCAGATTGTGGCGCGGCGCCAGTCTTTTGCTTCGTCATTGGATCCGTCGCCAGCCTCGCCATCGTCACCGTCGGGCATCCAGACTGTTTCCACGGTTGTGGAATCGCCGGGGCGGCACTGGATGAGATACCGCTCCGTTCCATCAGCGGATTGGAAGGTTTTGGCGATTTGCGGGCGGTCGATTTGCCAACCCCGGGAAGCCAATTTTTGACGTAAATCCAAAGATAAGGTTGTAATTGAGGAAAGCTCTGTAACATATTGACGATACATCGCTTCAACGATCTGATTAGCGCGCCACGACGGCTCCCCTTCCCCTGCCAGAACCGCGGCAAGAGCTGCCGCATCTAATCCAAATAGAGGAATGTGGCTTTCATCGCCAGGAGCGGCCTGGTCTAAGGGAACGAGTTGGCCGGAATTTTCGGGCACGACTCTGAGCATCATATCCGTTTGCGCAGCCCGATGCTCGAACCCGGCTCGAATCCCCGGGCGGGCGCAGAGCCGCGGCGGATGGCCTACAATCGAGGCTCGACTGGATGTCAATCAATGAACACTAAGCGAAATCTTCGCCGCACCGAGTTGCCGAACGGCCTGATTGTGCTGTCCGAGCGCATGGACCACCTGCATTCGGTGGCCATGGGCGTGTGGATCAAGTCGGGCTCGCGGTGCGAAAGCGCCGAGATGAATGGCATCTCGCACTTTGTGGAGCACATGCTCTTCAAGGGCACCAAGTCGCGTTCGGCGCAGAGAATTGCCCGCGAGATGGACTCGATTGGCGGCAACCTGGACGCGTTCACGAGCAAGGAAACCATCTGCTTCAACGTGAAATCGCTTTCCGAGCATGTGCCCATTGCGCTGGATGTGCTGGCGGACATGGTTCTGAATCCCACGTTTGCCCTGCCTGACATTGAGCGCGAGCGCGGCGTGATTCTGGAAGAGATCAAGATCGACGAGGACAATCCGGACGTGCTGGTGCACGAGCTGTTCACGCAGAGCTTCTGGAAGGGACATCCGCTGGGCAAACCGATCCTGGGAACGACGGAGACGGTGGGACGGCTCGGCCAGGAACAGCTTTTTGGCTACCACGGCGACCGGTTCCACGGCGGGAATATGGTGTTCTCCGCGGCAGGGAACCTGGACCACGATCGGTTTGTGGAGGCTGTGGCGGAGAAGTTCTCCGCACTGGCCGGCGGCCCGGCGCTCAGCGAACTGTCGGCGCCCGAACCAAGCGCGCGCATCGTTCTTCGCAACAAGAAGGCGCTGGAGCAGGTACAGATTTGCCTGGGTGTTCCCGCGCCGCGTGTGACGGACGAGAGCCGCTTTGCAACATCGATCCTGAACACGGTGCTGGGCGGCGGCATGAGCTCAAGGCTGTTTCAGAACATCCGCGAAGAGCGAGGACTGGCCTACTCGGTTTATTCCGACATGAGCCCGTACCGCGACACGGGGAATCTTTGCGTCTACGCGGGAACGTCGGCTGGCAAAGCGCTGGAAGTGGTCGACCTGATTCTGGCCGAGTTCCGCAACCTGAAGGAGAGCCCGATCGGGGCTGAGGAGCTGACCCGCGCCAAGGACCAACTGAAGGGCAACATTCTGCTGGGCCTGGAGAGCTCAAGTGCGCGCATGGCCAACCTGGCCCGGCAGGAGATGTATTTCCACCAGTTCTTCTCGGCCGACGAAGTGATTGCGCGGATTGAAGCGGTGGACGCGGGCGAGGTGCAGACGATGGCGCAGCGGCTGTTTGAGCCGGAGAACATCGCCGTGACGCTGCTGGGCCGTCTGGACGGCGTAAAGCTGAGCCGGGCACGGCTGGTGTGCTGAGCGATCCGTTTCCCAATTGCGTCTGTAGGTGTAGCATCTTAAGAGATGGCCGGTGAAAGCCGGCCTATTTCACGAGGCTTTGGGAATTCCATGAACTGCAAGTCTTCGCACTCTTGCCGCAATCGCGCGCGCCGTCTTACCACGACGAATGGATTCACCCTGATGGAGTTGCTCATCGTGATGGCGATCATCGCGATTCTCTCTCTCCTGGCGATCGCAAGTATCGGCGTCTATACGAAACGAGCGAATTCCTTGTCGGCGGTGAACTCCCTGCAGAAGATCGTTCAAGCGCAGATGATGTATGCAGAATCGTATCCTGCGACGGGGTACGCCTGCACTCTGGAGGCGCTGGGTGGCGATCCGCACTCCGGCCCGCCGACCGCGGCAAGCTCGCAACTGCTGCCGTCGGACCTGGCTTCAGGGTTCAAGCAGGGATACGAGTTTACGATTGCGTGCGGGGACAAGGTAACGGCCAACAACGTGGACCGCTTCAACAGTTTCACCGTGGTTGCCAAGCCGCAGTCAGTGGGAAAGACTGGCGACCGCGGTTACTGCACCGATGAATCGGGGCAAATCAAGTTTGACCCTGCCGGCGGCGTGAATTGCACGCAGACGCTTGGCCAATGAAGAGACGAGTGTTGATGCAGACCGGCGGCCTTGTTGTGGCCGCCGTTTTGTTTTCCGCCACAACCATTCCCGCACAGCAAAATCTTCCTTCGGCGCATGAGCTCGCCGCACGCGTCGACCGCCGCTACGATCGGTTGCAATCGCTGAAGGCCGGGTTCAGCGAAAGCTATGCGGGGCTGGGCATGACGCGGACCGAGAGCGGCACTCTTTCCCTGCGCAAGCCGGGGCGCATGATGTGGCAGTACAGCACTCCGCCGGGGAAGATCTTCCTTCTTGATGGCAAATATGCGTGGTTCTACACAACAGGAGATGCGCAGGTGCAGCGCATCCCGGCAAATGAGCTGGACGATCTGCGCTCACCGCTGCGATTTCTGCTGGGCCACACGCAGCTTGAAAAAGAACTGACGGGCCTGGCCGTGACTCAGGCGCCCAACGGCTGCTTTACACTGACCGGCCAGCCCAAAGGCCAGGAAAAACGCGTGACGCGGCTGGCGCTTACGGTAACGGCTGCAGGCGCGATCAACGCGATTGAAGTGGAAGAGGCCGACGGTGCGATCACGCGGTTCACATTCACAGGCGAGCAGCCAGATGTGGAGATTCCGGCCGAGACTTTTCACTTTACGCCGCCGGCGGGCGTGCCAGTAGTAGACGCAATACCGCCAGTGTGAAAGACGGGGATCAGGTTTCAGGGATCAGGGGACAGAAAAGCTGTTCCCGATTCCGAGGTTCATTTCTTCCCTGCTCATTCGCCGCAAAATCCCCTCACAACTCGTCACGCGCTCAGGTGACTGCGCGCACTGACGCCGCCGCGCAGAAGACTATCCTTCGCTTGGTTCAACCCGGGTCCCCGATTCAATTCCTCACCCCCCGAGGAGTTCATCTGATTGAGGAGACTTGCCATGAAAAGGACCATCTACATCGTCGCGGGCACCCGCCGCGGCAGGAGCGCTTTCCGCATACCTGCAACCCTCCTGCTGGCCTGCTGCACGCTGTTGCTTTTCTGCAGTTGTTGTGTTGCGGCAGCGCAGAATCAGCAACCAGCCGCGCCAGCCGCACAGGATCAGCAGCAAACCGCTGCGCCTGCCCCGACCGCTGCACCTGCCCCGACCGCTGCACCTGCCAAGGAGATGCCGCCCCCGCCGACGGCTCCATCGGCGGGCAAGGCTCTCGTCTACATCTATCGCGTGGGGAGGTTTACCGGCTCCGCTTCCCATGACCACCTCTACGTCAATGGCGTTTATCTGGCCTATCTGAAAAACGGCGAATATGCGGGAATGGAGGTGGATCCAGGCAAAGTCGTGGTGACTGGATTACCGGAGATGTACACCGTCGACATTTTCACGGCAGCGGGCGCTGCGGTCAACGACGCCACAAGGAAGGAGAGCGAGAGGATTCGGTTCCAGGCGTTGGCGGGTAAGACCTACTATCTGAAATGGACAGCGTCGACGATGGCCACGGGCATCAAAGTCACGCAGATGGACCCCGCGGTTGGAGCCAGGGAGATGAGCAAGCTGCATCTCTCCAAACCTGTCGAGCAGCCAAACGACAAGAAGAAGGGTGAGCCGTCAGCGGCGCCTGCCGACTCATCTGCGCCTGCGCAGCCCTGACGGCGCGCGCAGTGGATCAGAAATGAATCGCAAGAGCGGATTCGTGACCATCCTCGCAGCCGGAATGTGCCTGCTGGCCGTTGCCGGCGCACAAGCCCCAAGTCTGAAGGATTCCATCGCGCAGTACGAGCAGGATGCCGCGAAGGCAAGGTCCGGTCACAAAACGCGTGAGTTGCTTCTCTATCTCAATCTTCTCGCCTCGGTCTATCGTGAGTCCGGGCAGTTGCAAAAAGCGCTCGACTGCCTCAATGAGGCGCTTCCCATCGAGCAGAAGGCGAACAGTGCGCTGGGCCAGGCCATGACCTTCAATACCATGGGCCGGGTCTACACCGATCTGGGGCAGGAAGACAAAGCCCTGTCGTATCTCAACCAGGCTCTGCCATTGTGGCAAACAGTCGGCCAGCGCACCGGCGAAGCTAACGCGCTCACCTTTATCGGCCGGGTGTACGAGAACCTTGGCCAGCATGAAGAGGCGCTCAAAAATCTGAACGATGCCATGGAGATCTGGCACGACATCGACAACCCAGACACGTCCGTGGCTGCCGAAGCCGCGCCGAGCGGGCCTTCGGGCCGGTTCGCACGAAGAATGGAAGCCGCGAGAGAGAAATTTACTGCGGCGGCCAACATCAACATCGTCAACGCCAGTGCCATTGGCGAGGCGGGAACGCTCGACGGCCTGGGCAGAACATACTCCGATGAAGGCCAGGGCCGTGAAGCGCTCAAGTATTTCGACCGGTCCCTTCCAATCTTCCAGCAGAGTGGCGAGCGCGCGGGTGAAGCTCTGGTTCTGAACGATATGGGTCCGGTCTACGCCGAGATCGGCCAAAAACAGAAGGCACTCGAATCCCTCAACCGGGCCCTGGCCATCTGGCGCGAAATCGGCAGCCGCGAGGGCGAAGCGCTCACGCTCAATGACATCGGCCGCATCTACCGCGACCTCGGCCAGCAGCAAAGCGCGATGGATTACTACAACCAGGCACTGCCGATCTGGCGCGAGGTGGGAAATCGCAACGGCGAGGGGCTCGCTCTCAGCGACATCGGCCGCGCCTACGCCGACCTTGGCCAGCCGCACAAGGCGCTCGACTACGGCAGCCAGGCCTTGCCCATCTTTCGTGAAACCGGCAGCCGCCGCGGCGAAGCCATGACCCTGAACAACATGGGCAGGGATCACACCGATCTGGGAGAGCCGGCCGAGGCAATGAAGCTTGAGTTGCAGGCGCTGGCCATCTGGCGTGAGGTGAAAGATCAGCGCAACGAAGCCCAGGACCTGATGACCATCGCCTGGTCGTACTCGGCGCTTCAGCAGCCCGACAGTTCCCTGGTCAGCGCTCTCGCCGCCTTAGGCCTGGCAAAAGCCGTCGGCGATCCGGAGGTCGAGGGCGCCATCGAGACCTCCTTGATGATGGGGTTCCGCAAGCAGCATCGTCTTGAAGAGGCCATCTTCTTCGGTTTTGAAGCGGTCAACTCCTATCAGTCGATTCGCAAGAATATCGTTGGAATGGACAAGAGTCTTCAAGCGGGCTTTGCGCAATCCAAATCCGGCGCCTATCGCACGCTGGCTGAACTGCTGATTGAATCCGGGCGCCTGGGCGACGCGGAGCGGATTCTCGACCTTCTCAAGGAGCAGGAGCTGAAAGATCTCGTCCCCGGCTCGGCTCCAGGCTCCGGTGCGTCCATTGAACCGCTCAAGCTGTCGCCCGTCCAGCAGAAGGTTGAATCCTTACTGCCCGATCTCGAAAAAAAGGCCCGCGACATTGAAGAATGGAATCTCCAAGCCGCTCAGCTCGAGGCCAATCCTGCGCGCACGCCCGCCGACGATGAGCAGTTGAAAACGCTGGCCGCGAACCTGGAGCAGGCGCAATCGACAATCCGCGATGGCTTCAACAATACGATCATCCCTGAGCTCGACAAGCAGTCCGCCCCGGGCGAGCCCACAGCCGATTCCACGCAAAGCTATCTCGAAAGCTCGCTCGCAAAGCTCGGGCCAAACGTGATCGGCATCCGCATGCTGCTCGGCGAAGATCACGCGTACGCGATCGTCGTCACAGCGAACTCGCGCCAGAAGTTTGAACTTCCCGCCTCCTCGGCCGATATCCGCAGCAAAGCATTCGAGGCGCTGAAAGCCATTGGCTCGCCCTCCACCGATCCGCGACCGCAACTGAACCAGCTCTACACCATGATCGTGGCGCCGCTTGAAGACGAGTTGAAGACCATCGAAGCGGCAAGTGGAGCGCAAGATAACGTCCCCACTCTGTTATGGTCGCTCGACGACGCATTGCGCTACGTGCCTATGGGTGCGCTCTACGACGGCAACCATTACCTGGTCGAGCGCTTCCACAATGTCCTCTTCACCCCCGAAAGCTACGGCCACATCGCGGATGCGCCCACCCAAGGCGGCGATCCGCCCAAGGCGCTGGCCATGGGCCTTTCGAAGAGTTACGACGGGATGCCGGCGCTACCGGGTGTGATTCCCGAGCTCGACTCGGTCGCACACGATCCTTCCATCCCCGGCTCGCACGGCCCCATGCAGGGCAAAGTCCTGCCCGACGAAAAGTTCACGCTGGCTGCATTGAAGACCGAACTCGGCTCCGGAAGCGGATTCTCCGTGGTTCACATCGCCAGCCACTTCGTCCTGATTGCCGGCACCGGCGATGAACCCTTCCTCCTCATGGGCGGCAACGACGTGGGCGCCGCGAACGGCTTTGAGTGGAACCTTTCTGAGATGGAAAACTCGCCCGTCGCCTTCCACGGAACGCGCCTGCTGACCCTCTCTGCGTGCAGCACGGCGAAGGATTACAAGTCCCGGAACGGCTTCGAGATGGACAGCCTGGGCATGGTTGCGCAACAAAAGGAGGCTGAAGCCGTTCTTGCCACTCTGTGGGACGTGAACGACCTCTCGACTAGCCGCATCATGAGCGACTTCTACGATCGCTGGGTCAAGAACCCCGCCAAGGGCAAGGCTGAGGCGCTGCGCCAGGCCCAGCTTGCTTTCCTGCACGGCGCCTCCCCTGCAACCGGCGCCAATACCGGCCGCGGCTTCGAATCCGTCGACCAATCCTCGACGCAAACTTCCAGCCTCGGCTACGCCCATCCATACTACTGGGCGCCTTTCGTCCTCATCGGTAACTACCAGTAGCGCGCTGGGCCCAAGAAAGGAACCAAATGACGAACTCATTGCGCCGACTGCTCCCGCTCGCCGCTTCGCTACTCGCGACGGTTCTATTTACCCCGTGCGCTCTCGCACAGGAGGAAATTGCTCCGCTTCAGGGCAAGGGTCACGTAGTTGTCTTCGTCTCGGGGATCATGGGCCCCAAGCACGACAAAGCGCTTTCTGAGGCCATCGCGGCCCTCGGCTACGATGTCTACATTTGCGATGGCAGGCAAATCGCAAAAATGCCGGGTGGCAATCTGCGTGCTGCCATTCAGGCCGCTCAGCAATCGCCGCACGCCCTGCCCGGCAAAGTTGCGCTCGTTGGCATTTCTCTCGGAGGCGGGTTCTCGCTGGCTCTCGGCTCAGAATGGCCCGACGTTGTCGCGGTGGACATCGTTTGGTATCCCGCAACTGGTTTTGCCGCCCGGCTTCCCGGTTTTGCCAGGCGCATGTCCGTCCCGGTGCTGATGTTCGCCGGAGAGGCCGACCATTTTGAGAATTGTTGCTTGATCGAGACAGCGCGTGCCATTGAAACCAGCGCCAAAGCCAACAACGCGCCCTTCGAGCTCATTACCTATCCCGGAGCCGACCACGATTTCATCAAGGGAGGAAGAAACTACAATCCCGCCGCGTATGAAGATGCGCTGAATCGTACCGCAGTCAAATTGAAGGCGGCCTTCGCTGGGCAAGACAGCACGCCAACCGGCGCCGTGCAGAGTTCCGACAACTAGACCGTTCCTTATGATGCTGAAGGCATGGCCTGCGCGTTGGAGCAAAGCGAGGGGGTTATCGGAGCTGATCTCGGCTAGCAATCCTGCCATGCGAGCCGCAGTTTTCAGGAGAAATACCGTTGTTGCAGACAGGCCGGAGCAAAGCAGATACAGCAGTCCCTGCTATTGGCCGCCGTTTGTCTTAATTGGAGATTTCAGGTAACCGCGTGGGCGCTTGTTAGGCGATGAGCGGCGCTGGGAGCAGATGAATTCCCTGCCGGTGCTGGTGCGCTGCCCGGTTTACTTGCCGGGCTTGGCAGGAGCGCTGGCCGGGGCAGTGTGAGTACCTTCCAGCACGGAGTGCGCGTTGGTGGAGCGCACAAAGAGAACCACCAGGCTGATGGACGTGCACATGAAGATGATCGCCGACCAGGTGGTGAGGCGGGTGAGCACGTTGGCTGCGGCGCGGGGACCGAATGCGGTTTGCGAACCCTGGCCGCCGAAGGCGCCAGCCAAGTCGGCCGAGCGGCCCTGCTGCAGCAGGACGACACCGATCAGGAAGAAGCACACCAGTATGTGCAGGGTGACAACAAAGTAAAAGAAAATCTGCATTTCTTAAGCTGCTTTCCATGCGTGCCCGAGGCCTGAACAACGGCGATCGGCCCGGACACGAAGATTGTTGGTGCGGAAGGCGGGACTTGAACCCGCATGCCTTGTGGGCGCCACCCCCTCAAGATGGTGTGTCTGCCAATTTCACCACTTCCGCACGATTGCTACAGAAGCAAGTATAACAAATGCCGGATTCGCGGGGATGCATGTGCGCCACTGTCAGGATGGGTCGTTCGAGCCCAACAAGCGCTCCATCCACCGCGCGAGAGCCCGCTCATCAGGTGAGCCCGCGGACTGGGCGGCATACACATTTCCGCGCTCCTGGGGGGAGCGGTTTTGGCTGAGCTTGAACTTGCCTTCGATGCGCGCGATGGGAATGCGAAAACCCATGATGCCCGCGAGCATGGTGCGGCGAAAACCCTCCGGCAATCCGCGCCAATGTTCAAGGTAAGCAGTTTCGTGCGCCGCGATGAGGTCGGACAGAAGGGCCTCTTTACCGGGATCGTCGTCAACCAGCGAGAGCGTGCCGTAGGCGTGAACAGCGATGTAGTTCCACGTCGGCACGGAAAGTTCTTCAACATAAAGAGTTGGAGAAACGTAACTGTGCGGCCCTTGGAAGACGACGAGGGCTTCACGTCCGGCGAGCGTCTGCCAGTGGGGATTCGCTTTGGCGAAATGGCCTTCAAGAAAGCCATGCGCCCCCTCATCCTTGACGACCAGCGGAAGATGGGTTGCCACGGCGCTCGCGCCCGATAGCTCGCCAGCCACAGGGCCGAATAGCGCCGCAAACGAATAAGCCCGCATGGCTTCAAGCAGAATGCCGCGATCGTGAACCTGATTGAATTTGGGTGAATACATACCTTGAGAGCCGTCGTCCGATTACGCCGCGCTCTCCAAGTCAGGATAGCAATTGCCGAGCGCGCAGGCCGGCGAATCTTGCCGGGGCCCTGCTCGTGCGTGGTTGGTATAGACTCATCGCAAGACCATGCGCTCTGTACCGGTTTACGTCCTGTTTTTCGCCGTCCTTCCGGCTCTGGCCGGGGGCCAGAACCCAGCCAGTCAATCGTCAACTATGACCAAGTCCAAAGCGCTCACGCCTGAAGCGGTCCATCGTTCCGCTATCGTCGTCGACACGCATGCCGACACGCCGCAACGCTTCCTCGACGAGCACTTCGATCTCGGCGATCCGCTGAACGGCGGCGACTGGAACCTCGAGACCGCGCGCAAGGGAAACCTGGGCGCGGAGTTCTTTTCAATCTGGGTCGATCCAGTGCGTTTCAAGGGCCAGTATGCACGTCGCACGCTGGAGTTGATCGATGCCGTGAAACAGCAGGTGGCGAAGCACTCCGATCAGATGGAGCTGGTGACTTCGCCCGAGGGAATCGAGCGCGCGCACCGCGAGCACAAGATTGCGGCCCTGATGGGGATCGAGGGCGGCCATTCGATCGAGGATTCGCTGGGGCTGCTGCGCCAATACTATGCGCTGGGTGTGCGCTACATGACGCTCACGTGGGCCAACTCGAACGGCTGGGCCGACAGCTCTGGCGACATTGACGACAAGAGCGTACCACACACCGAGCAAGGGCTGAGCGAGTTCGGCAAGGACGTGGTGTACGAGATGAACCGGCTGGGCATGATTGTGGACGTGTCCCATGTCTCGGACCGCACGTTTTTCCGGACGCTGAACATTTCGCGGGCGCCGGTGATTGCGTCGCACTCGTCGGCTCGCGCGCTGTGCGATGCCCCGCGTAATTTGAGCGACAACATGCTGCGCGCGATCGCCACCTACGGGGGCCCAAATTCGAAGGGCGGCGTGGTCATGGTGAACTTCTACTCCGCGTTTCTCTCGCAGGATTACCGCAACGCGCTGAAAGCCATGGAGCCGGAGGTCGAGAAAGAGATCGACGCCGTGAAGGCGAAGAACAAAGCCGAGGGCAAAGAGACGACGCAGGCGGAGATCGACAAGCTGCAGCGGGCCGCAGCGGACCGCATCCCACGGCCGCCGTTCTCGGTGCTGATCGACCACATTGACCACATCGCGAAGGTGGCTGGTGTGGATCACGTGGGCCTGGGATCGGACTTTGACGGAATCCAGGGACAACTGCCCGAGGGATTGAACTCTCCTGCCGATCTGCCCAAGATTACCGCGGCCCTCATGGCTCGCGGCTACTCGGCCGAGGACTGCAGGAAGATTCTGGGCGGGAATCTGCTGCGCGTTTTCCGCGAGGTGGAAGAAGTATCGAAGCAACTGCAATCGGAGGAGCGGCCGAAAATCACGGAGAAGCAGTGAATAGTGAATAGGGGATCGTCCTCGGTTCCCTGCTCTGCGCGGCGTTTTATACTGATTCCCTGCTTGACCAGCTCATCCTGGAGGACCTCTGATGAAATCCCTTGCTCTCATTTTGGTTGCTGTTCTTGCTGTGCCGGCGCTTATTTCGGCTGCGGCTCTTCGCGCGCAGGACGAAAAGCCCGCCGCGAATTCTGACACCACCACAGCGAAGAGCGCGAAAGTTCCTGAACCAGGGCCACCGCCGGACTCAACCACGCAAGGCTCCGCAGATGTGGGCGGGCAGCATATCGCGTACACGGCGATCGCCGGAACGATCACGGTGGGCGCGACCGACACCGATGATGCGCAGCTCGGTCCGGACGGCAAGCCGCTGCCGGGCTCGCAGCTTGCGCTTGCGGCGCCCAAGGAACCCGCCGATGCGCCGCCTGTGGCGCACATGTTTTACGTGGCCTATTTCAAGACAGGCGCGAATGCCGAGGATCGGCCCATCACGTTTTTCTACAACGGCGGGCCGGGCAGCTCGACCATGTGGCTGCACATGGGATCGCTGGGGCCGAAGTATGTGGAGACGGCGGGCGACACGCATTTGCCGGGCGCTCCGTATAAGCTGATCGACAATACGGATTGCCTGCTCGACGTGAGCGATGAAGTGTTCATCGATATGCCGGGAACGGGCTTCGGGCGGCTGGCCGGCAAGGACGCGGGAAAGGCGTTCTGGGGAGTGGACCAGGACGCGGAGGCGTTTGCGCGGTTCATCGCGCGCTTTCTGGTGAAGTACGGGCGGTGGAACTCGCCGAAGTTTCTTTTTGGAGAAAGCTATGGGACGACGCGGTCAGCGGTGCTGGCGAACATCCTGGAAAACGAGAAGAGCGTTGACCTGAACGGGGTGATGCTGCTGGGAGAGATTTTCAGCTTTCCCATGGCGACCGGCGGACCACGGCCCGGCATGGATCTTCCGTACGAGCTTGCGCTGCCCACCTACGCAGCGACCGCGTGGTACCACAAGAAGCTGTCGCCGCAGCCGCAGGCGCTGGAGCCGTTCCTGAAAGACGTGGAAGACTTCGCGATGGGCGAATACATGCATGCGCTGGCAGAAGGAAACAATTTGAGCGACGCGGAGAAGCAGCAAGTGGCAGAGAAGCTGCACGAGTACACCGGCTTGCCGGTGGATTACCTGATCAAGGCCGACCTGCGCGTGACCGCGGGCGAGTTCGAGAAGACGTTCGAGGACAGCGAGAATTTGACGACAGGACGATACGACACTCGCTTCCTGGGACCCACGCTCGATCCACTGAGCCAGGGAGCGCAATACGATCCTCAGAGTGCGGCAATTTCGTCGGCGTACTTTTCGCTGGTGAATTTGTATCTACGGCAGAATCTGAAATACGGCGAGGGCCAGACCTACCTGCCGCGCGCACTTTTCGACGGTCAACGCTGGAACATGTCGCGGGCAGGAGTCATGTTCGCTAACGCGGGCGGACTCAACGTGAGCGCAGACCTGGCCGAGGCGATGAAGACGAATCCGCGGCTGAAGGTGATGGTGAACGACGGTTATTACGACCTGGCCACGCCGTTCTTTGCCGCGGAGTACGAAGAGCAGCACCTGCCGATCCCGGCGTCGCTGACGAAGAATATCGAATACGACTGGTACGAATCGGGACACATGGCGTATGTGCGCGACGAATGCCGAAAGCAACTCCACGACCGCGTAGCGGCGTTTATCAAGAGCGCGGATGGCGCGCAATAGGGCGGAAATCGTGGCTCGTGATCAGTGCTCAGTGGGCTCTGGGCAGTGATCAAGCGCTGCCGGGACAGGTTCGGAGCGAGAATGGGCATTGCGGAGAATGGGGATTTGGGGCCTCTGCCCGGGTCGTGGGCTTTATACTAACGATTCACTTGTTATCCCTTCCGGAGAAAAGAAAATGGGTTCATTCTGTCGTTGGTTTGGCGCCCTGCTCGGCGCGGCGTCGCTGATTCTTTCTGTTTCGGTGCGCGCACAGGACGATAAGACGGCGGCGAAGCCCGCAACCCCGGCAACCCCTGACAAGAGCGCCGAGCCCGCTCCACCGGCCGATTCGACGACGCAGGGCAGCATCAATGTGGGCGGGCAGCAGATCGCCTACACGGCCATCGCAGGCACGATCACAGTGGGTTCGACGGATGCGCAGGATGCGGAGCTTGGAGTGGACGGCAAGCCGCAACCAGGAAGCGAGACTGCGCTCAACGCGCCGAAGGACCCGAAGGATGGCACTCCAGTAGCGCGAATCTTCTACGTTGCATACTTCAAGAAGGACGCCAAGGCTGAAGACCGCCCGATCACGTTCTTTTATAACGGCGGGCCGGGCAGTTCGACGGTGTGGCTGCACATGGGATCGCTTGGCCCGAAGCACGTGATGACGGCGGGCGACACGCACTTGCCCGCAGCGCCGTACACCATGGTCGACAATCCAAATTCTCTGCTCGACGTGAGCGACCTGGTCTTTATCGACGCGCCGGGCACGGGCTTTGGACAATTGATTGGAAAGGATCCGGAGAAGGCGTTCTGGGGCGTGGACGGCGATGCGAACGCCTATGCGCGGTTCATCCAGCGCTTTATTTCGAAGTATGGGCGCTGGAATTCGCCCAAGTTCCTCTTTGGCGAGAGCTACGGGACCACGCGCTCCGCTGTGCTGGCCGATCTGCTGGAAAACAAGCTGAATATCGACATCAATGGCGTCGTCCTGCTGTCGCAGATTTTCAACTTCACCACAGATATCGACGATCCCCTGCACAATCCGGGGGTGGACCTGCCCTACGAGCTGGCGCTGCCAACCTTTGCCGCAACTGCGTGGTACCACAAGAAGCTGCCCAATCAGCCCGCCGCGCTGGAGCTGCTATTGAAAGACGTCGAAGATTTCGCGATGGGGCCGTACGCCCATGCACTGGCGCTGGGAACCGACGTGAGTGCCGAAGAGAAGCAACAGGTGGCGGAAAAACTGCATGAGTACACCGGCTTGCCCATCGATTATCTGCTCAAAGCCAATCTACGCGTCAGCGGCCCGGAGTTCGAAAAGTCGCTGCAGGATGCGGACGATTTGACAACGGGACGGCTGGATACGCGCTTCTCGGGGCCGAACCTCGATCCGCTGAGCGAGAACGCCCAGTACGATCCGCAAGAGACGGCCATCTCCTCAGCTTACGTCGCGCTCTTCAATCAGTACGTGCGCCAGGACTTGAAGTACGGCGAAGGTCAGACCTACAAGCCGGATCTGGATGCCGTCGAGGGTCAATGGAACTGGGCGCATGGCGGAAACTCCATTGGCGTGAACGTGAGTACGGACCTGGCCGAGGCGATGAAGACCAATCCGCGGCTGAAAATTCTTGTGAATGGCGGCTACTACGACCTGGCAACGCCGTTTTTTGCGGCGATGTATGAGGACAAACATCTACCCATTCCGCAGCCGCTGGCGAAGAACATTCAATACGCCTGGTACGAGTCGGGGCACATGGTTTACGTGCGCGACGAGTGCGTGAAACAGCTCCACGACAATGTGGCGGCGTTCATCAAGAGCGCGGACGCGCAGTAACCGCCGGGACGTAGGGGCTAAGGGGACAAGAAAATAGGAAGATTGCGAACAAGGACTGTCCACTACTGGACCGGGGGGCCCAGCGGCTTAGCGTAAACAAAAGCGGGGCGATGGCGCGCGTAGTAGTGCTCTTCCCTGCCCCTCTGCGCGTAGCCGCGGCTCCTATAGAGCTGAATCGCGGCGGCATTCTCGACATCGACATGGAGCCAGATCGATCGGGCACCGGCGGCACGGGCGGAGTCCTCGGCGCGACGCAGAAGCTCGGCGGCGATGCCGCTGCGGCGCGAAGCAGGGTGCACTTCAATGGTCTGGATATAGGCGACGGTCCCCTTGGGCAGGGCGGTCCACTCGACGATGGCGAAGCCTGCCATCGTTTTGTTTTCTCCGGCGTTCTTTTCTGCGATCCAGGTGGCGGAGTTGGGATTGGCGATCAGCTTACGCATCCAGGATCTGCTGTAGCGGATCGGCGGCTGAAAGCAAAGTTCTTCGAGTGCGTAGAGAGCGGCGAAGTCGGCGGGTTTGTAGAGACGGTAGTCCATAAGGACAGGGATCAGGTTTCAGGGGTCAGAGATCAGGAAGGCGCCGTTACTGGAGATCATTCGTCTCCTATTTTGGTAACGATCAGGTGCGGATTCGCGACGTTCAGCGGCGTTCCGTCCTTAGTAAATTTCACTTTCAATATGTATTTCCTCCCAGATTCCCCAATGAATTTCCCGAGGAATTTAAAGATGTGATGACCTCCAATTTTGCTGTCAGCAACGGTTGTGCTCGATCCCTGGTCAACGATGTGCTCGCCGTCCCAGACGGTCCAATCCGCTCGAAGCAGCGGATCATCGCTGCCGCAATCCTTCGAGTCCAGCCCCCCAGAAGTGACCCCCATCATGCACTGCATTTGCTGGAACTGCGTTTGCTGGATTGGAAGAGGTACCTCTACCTGGACCATGATCCAATACCCGTGCGAGGCCACAGAAAACTCGGGTGTCTGGACAGTTCCCACAGCGAGCGACACTGGCATATCAACAACGGAATACCGATACGGACGGTCGGGGTGATGTTTGGCCGAAGCACCCGGCAAAAGCAACAGCGCACCTAGCGTCCCGGCAATGACTCCAATCAGCTCGCGTCTGGAAATCGATTTCAAGGATCACCTCGCGCAGCACAGTGAAATACTATACCCCACAATGACGAATGCCTGATCCCAATCGCCAACAAGCTGCGACAAGGATCAGGCAAATGCGATCGAGCAGGAGCGGATAAGGGCTACACCTTCGACTCGAGATCCGCGATCACATCAAAGAAGCGCTGGTCGAGCTTGCGGTTGGTTGCGATGGCATCCTTGATGGGAATGTCGGTGATGTCGGTGCCATGAAGGACGGCGATGCGGCCCCACTTCTTCTGGTGCACCATGTCGATGGCGTGCAGGCCGTAGCGCTGGCCGAGGACGCGGTCGAAGGCCGTGGGAACGCCGCCGCGCTGGGTGTGGCCTAGATTGACGGAGCGGGTTTCGTAGCCCGTCTTCTTCTCGATGAGCTCGGCGAGCGCTTCGCCAATGCCCGAAAGGCGCACGTGGCCGAAGGAGTCGACCTGCTGCGAGCCAATGACCTGGCCCACCTCGGGGAGATGGCAGCCTTCGGCGACCACGACGAGGCCGTAATGCTTGCCGTGATCGTAGTTGTACTTGAGCAGCGCGCAGACGTGGTCGATGTCGATTTCCTTTTCGGGAACGAGGACGACGTGGGCGCCGCCGGCGATGCCCGCGGCATAGGCAATCCAGCCCGCGTCGCGGCCCATGACTTCGATGACGATCACGCGGTTGTGCGAGTCGGCCGTGGTGTGAATGCGATCGACGGCCTCAGTGGCGATCATGACCGCTGTGTCATAGCCGAATGTCTGGTCGGTGCCGCTGATGTCGTTGTCGATGGTCTTGGGCACGCCGACGGCGTTCACGCCATTCTCGCTTAAGAAGAGCGTGACCGATTGCGTGTCGTCGCCGCCGAGTGCGATGAGCGCGTCGATCTTGTTGGACTTGAGAACTTCCTGCACCTTGTCGATGCCGCCGGGGATCTTCTTTACGTTGGTGCGCGAAGAGTGCAGGATGGTGCCGCCCTTCAACTGGATGTCGTCGACCCTTTCGAGCGTAAGCGGAATGAAGTTGTTATCGAGAACGCCGCGCCAGCCGTTCAGGAACCCAATGAACTCGTCGCCATAGTGGTTGATGCCCTTTCTGACGGCCGCATAAATGACCGCGTTCAATCCGGGGCAATCACCGCCACCGGTCAATAAAGCAACTCGCATCGTTGGATCTCCTCGTAAGAACAATTCACAGTTCGTCGTTCGAAGTGCACAGTCCGCAGTTCTCTGAACCAACCGCTGGGTCGGAAGTCTGAAACGCGGCGCGCAGTGCTTGCCGGAGGGGGAAATCACCGGCCTTTGCGCAATAAACAGTGTATCGCGGCACTGTCAACGGGAATCGTGATGAGGAATACTGGATTAGGGATTGGGGACCAAGGATTAGAAAGCAGAGTGAGCGGAGCGAGTGGAGTTGGGGAAAAAGCGGTGAGGTGGTTCAATAAGGTATGCCCGAAACTGGCGCTGGATTCCTGCTTGCGTTCGTTGGCCTGGTCGTCGTCGTGCTGCTGGTGCTGCTGCAGTTGACGCGGCTGGGTTACCTGATCCGCGCCACGATCCCAGACCGGCCGCGGCAGCGCATGTTCATTGCGTCCTTTGCCTTCCTCATCACCTTTGCCGGGGTACGCCTTCTCGTCCACCGGATTGCGAATCACGAGGGAGGGCACTTGCAGTGGGTGGTCGTGCGCGGAATGCACATTCATCATCTTGTGTGGGGCATTCTGATCCTGCTTTTTGTGGGTTACGGCTGGCTGCTCGACGTCGGATGGTCGCAGTCGCCGATGTCGATCTTTCTGGGGCGTCTGATGGCGGTGGGCTATGGTGTGGGCGCGGCGCTCACGCTGGACGAGTTCGCTTTGTGGCTGAGCCTGGAGCCCGACGTCTACTGGACACACGAAGGCAGGCTCAGCATCGATGCCGTGATCATTTTTGGGGCAGTGCTCGGAGTGGGCGCATGGGGCGCGCCGTTTTTCCAAGCCCTGCAACGCATGTGGCACAAACAGTGGCCGGCGCGCAGTGGGATTGGTCGGCTCAGTTCGCCGATTCGCCGCGGGCGGTTGCTTCGTCGGCGTAGAGTTCGTCGATCACCGCCGAATATCGCGCCGTAAGGACGCGGCGCTTGATTTTCATGGAGGGGGTGAGCTCTCCGGAGTCTTGCGTCCACTCGTCGGCCACGATGCGGAAGCGCTTGAGGGTTTCAAAGTTGGCCAGGGTGCCATTCACCTCGCGGACAATCTCGGCGTAGAGCGCGATGACGCGCGAGTCGGCCACAAGCCCGGCGCGCGATTGGGCCGCAATTCCATGATGGCGCGCCCACTCCTCCAGGGCGGCGAAGTTGGGCGAGAGCAGGGCACAGACGAACTTGTGGCGATCGCCGACGAGCGCGGCCTGCGCCACGAGCACGTTGTTCTTCAGCTTGCTTTCAATGGGCTGCGGTGCGACGAGCTTGCCGCCGGAGGTCTTGAGCAGTTCCTTCTTGCGATCGGTGATGTAAAGAAAGCCATCGGCGTCGAGATGAGCGATATCGCCCGTGCGGAACCATCCCTGGCTATCGAGGCACTCGGCGGTGGCGGCGGGCTTGTGCCAATAACCGGCGAAGACTGAGGGGCCGCGGACCAGCAGCTCGCCATCTTCGGCGAGCTTGAGCTCAAGATTGGGCAGGGGCATCCCGACCGAGCCCATGCGATGGCTGATTGGCGTATTCAGCGCGATCACGGGCGAGGTTTCAGTAAGTCCGTAGCCTTCCCAGAGAGCGATGCCTGCAGATGCAAACCAGCGCGCCGTGTCGATGCCGAGCGGTGCGCCGCCGGAGACGAAGATTCTGACGCGCCCTCCGAAGGCTTCGCGGACCTTAGAGTAGACGAGCTTGTTGGAGAGCTTCCAGACGAGCGAGCTCGGCTGGCGGCCGTCATAGACCGTATCGGCGAAGCGCTCGCCCTGGCGGATGGCCCAGGCCAACAGGCGTTTCTTGACCGGCGATTGCCCGGCCTTTTGCATGACCGCCTGGCGGATCTTCTCGAAGACGCGCGGAACGCCGACGATGACCGTTGGCCGGACCTCGCGCATGGCCTGCGGCAGCTTGTCGAACTGGGTGCAATAAGCCACCTGCGACCCATGGTTGTACATCACGTAATCGAGGGCGCGCGCAGTGACGTGCGAAAGAGGCAGGAAGGAGATGCAGGCGTCGGTGGAATTGAAGCCGAAGTCCACAGCCGTGATGTTCTGGTTGGCGGCGATGTTGCCGTGAGTAAGCGCGACGCCCTTGGGCTCGCCCGTCGTTCCGGAGGTGTAGATAAGCGTGGCCAGATCGCCGGGTTCAACGGAGCGAACGAGCGCATCGAAGACGGGATCGCGCTGGGCGCCGAGGGCGTCGGCATCGGCAAGGAGCTCACTCATCGCGATGGCGCCGGCGGGAGCGGGCGAGTCCATCATGATGATTTGCTGCAGTTGGGTTTGCGCGCGCACGGAGTGAAGCTTGTCGAATTGCTGGCGGGTGGAAACAACAGCGATGCGGCAATCCGCGTCGCGCACCTGTTCGGCGATCTGCTCGCCGGTGAGGGTGGGATAGAGCGGCACATCGGCAGCGCCAATGGCGAGGGCAGCGAAATCGGTGACAGCCCACTCCCAGCGATTCTCGCTGATGAGGGCGATGCGGTCGCCCTTCTGAGCGCCAAAGCGCAGAAAGGCCGTGGCCAGCGCGCGGACGCGTTGATACATCTGATCCGATGAGATCGGGTGCCACTGGCTGAATTCGTCCTGCCAGAGAACGGCGCGCGGATTCGCGGCCGCAGCGATGCGAACAAAGAGATCATTGATCGTGGAGAGCGAAGAAACAGGGGTCATTGCGTTGTTTATGGAAACGGGGACAATCGTAACACCCGCGCCTTGGAGAGTGTACCAAAAGTGCAGGGATCAGGGATCAGGGAACAGGCTGCTGCTCCCAGCTTTCAGCCGTCAGCTTGAGGAAATTCGAGAGAGAAGGTGAAAGGTCTGGGCGAGTTGCGGAGAGGTAAACGATGCGGAGGGAAGATCGCGAGTCACGCGATGGAGGGGCGAGGAGTCCGGCGGGCGCCGGACCCCTCGTTGAGCGTTACGGCAGGGAGTAGACGGTTTGGAGAACCTTCTGCTTGAGGCTGTCAGGGAGCGGCGCGTAAGAGAGAGTCGAGACCTCACCTTCGCCCGAGTTGATCGACCAGCTCAATAGATCCTTGATGACCTTTTCTTTCGCCATATCGGTGGGATGGGTGGGAATGAGGAGATAGGTGAAGCTGGAGATGGGATAGGAGTTCGCTCCTGGAGCGTTGGTAATGGAAACGCGATAGTCGGGAGGTATCTTGGCAGTGGCCGCGGCGGCCGTTACGCCTTCGATCGAAGCCTTGACCCAGTTGCCGGACGCATTCTTGACGGAGCCAAAGTCGATGTGGTTCTGCAAGGCATAGATGAGCTCGACGTAGCCGATGGCGCCGGGGAATTCGCGCACCTGCGCAGCGACACCCTCGTTGCCTTTGCCACCTACGCCGGTAGGCCAGTTGATCGCGGTGCCCTTGCTGGGGCCGCCGGCCCAATCGGAGCTAACCTTGCTGAGGTAGTCGGTCCAAATAAAGGTGGTACCGCTGCCATCGGAGCGATGAACGACGATGATCTTGTCGCCGGGCAGATTGACGCCCGGATTGTCCTTCGCGATGCGCGGGTCATTCCAGGTGGTGATCTTGGAGAGGTAAATATCGGCCAGGACGTCGGGGCTGAAGCGAAGACTGCTGACGCCGGAAACGTTGAAGATGGGAACGACAGCGCCAAGCACGGTGGGAATGTGAACGAGCTTGACCTTGGAGGCGGACAACGCTGCATCGGTCATGGGCATGTCGGAAGCGCCAAAGTCTACGACGCCATTGGTGACCTGCTGAATGCCGCCGCCGGAACCGATGGACTGATAGTTGATTTGAACGCCGGGGTGGGCAGAGCTGTACTCGCTGAACCACTTGGAGTAAATGGGATACGGGAATGTAGCTCCCGCGGCTGTAATCTTTTGAGCCTGAGCCGCGCTCAGTGCATACGCGAACAACGCAACGACAAGCAGTGATTTCTTCACGATTCGCTCCCTTTCAGAATTGCTGCCGGAATCCATTCTCCACGCGGATTGTTAAGGGGAGTTGAAAAAACAGAGATCAGAGAACAGAGATCAGGGATCAGGGGTCAGGGAAGGCGAAGCCAGCGGGGCGTCGCGCGGTGGCTGATGGAGAAGACTACCCTGCCCTCTTGAAAGCAGCCATGAAGGTGTGCCGGCGGTTGCGCGGTTCGGCGCAGCGGAGTTTCAGAATGTAGCTGCGGAGGCAGGCTGCTGGGCCGGCTGCGGGACCGTTTGCGGCGCGGGCGCCAGGGGCAGCGTGAAGTGGAACGACGCGCCGTTGCCGAGCTCGCTTTCAGCCCAGATGCGCCCGCCGTGGGCGAGCACGATGTGCTTGACGATGGCGAGACCGAGACCCGTGCCGCCGGACTCGCGCGAACGTGCCTTGTCGACGCGATAGAAGCGCTCGAAGATGCGCTCCAGATGCTCGGAGGCGATGCCGGGGCCGAAGTCCTGAATGGTGAACTCCACCTCAGAGGCGAGCAGGCGCGCGCCGGCGCGGATGCGCTTGCCTGATTGAGCGTATTTGAGGGCGTTCTCCATGAGATTGCCGAAGACCTGATGCATGGCGTCGGGATCGGCCATGACGAGCGCGTCGGGAGCGCCCGCGGACTGAAGCTTGACGCCAGAGTCGACGACGATGCCGCCGATGGAGTCGATGGCGTCCTGGAAGAGCACGTTGGCGCGGAGCGGCTGCAGCGAAAGCTTGTAGTCGGGGCTTTCAACGCTGGCGAGGGCGAGCAGATCCTCAGTGAGGCGGTTCATGCGGCTTGCGTTTTTCAGAATGACGCCGAGGAATTCGAGGGTGGTTTCAGGGCTCGGATTCGGATCTTCGATGAGCGTTTCGACGTAGCCCTGGATGGACGTGAGCGGCGTGCGCAGCTCGTGACTGACGTTGGCGACGAATTCTCGCCGGGATTTTTGCGCGGCCTCGATGCTGGTGACGTCGTGGAGAACGATGAGCGCGCCACCGGCGGGCAAGGGCGCGGCGTTGACTTCAAAGACGCGGCCCGGCGCAAGCAAGCTGGCGCGGCCGACGCAGAGTTCGCGGCGCTCGAGTGCGCCGCGCACGCAGGCCAGCAGTTCCGGATCGCGCACGGAGTGGACCAGCGGGCGGCCGGGCGCCAGTTGCGATCCGAGGATGCCCTGCATGACGGCGTTGGACCAGCGGACGAATCCGGCGGCGGTGATGGCGACGACCGCCTCCTGCATCGAGTCAAGCATCACGGCCAGCTCGGCACGCCCGCTTTCGAGCTCGGCAAAGTCCTTTCCCAGCCGCACCGCGGATTCGTTGAGGGCGGCTTCCATGGAGGAGAGTTCGTCGATTCCGGCGATGGGGCGGACGGCTGGGCCGGTCGAATCGATGCGGGCGCTGAGATCGCCGCTGGCGATGCGGTGGGCGAAGCTGACAACGCGGCGCAGGCGGGCGGAGATGCGGCCGGCGACGAAGGCGGCCAGGGGAATGGCAATAGCGAGCGCGATCAGGCCCGACCAGAGGGCCTCGCGGCCAAGCATTTCGAGCGTTCCCTCGTTCGAGCGCAACACGAAACGCTGGAAGACGAACCCGATCGCCAGCGCCTGGATGGCCAGGAGGAGAACGAAAAGCCCGAGCAGCCTGGTGAAGACGTTGGAGGTCATAAAAACAGCTTCTAGCTTCTAGCTGCTAGCTTCCAGCTCATTCGCGGTTTCGCGAAAATGCCTGCTCACACGCAACAGCTGATTCCGGTGTGCACAGGCTAGAAGCTAGAGGCTAGCGGCTGGAAGCTATTCACGCGGTCTTGGGTAGTTCAAAGCGATAGCCGGCGCCGCGCACGGTCTTCAGGTAGCGCGGATTCTCCGGGTCGATCTCGATTTTCTCACGGATGCGCCGCACGTAAACATCGACCGATCGCGGCGTGACGAAGCGGGCGTCTCCCCAGACGGCGTCGAGAAGGTGATCGCGGCTGAAGACGCGGCCGGGATGTCGCGCCAGATAGTCGAGCAGGCGGAACTCGGTTGCGGTTGTGGTTGTGAGCTCGCCGCGGACCTTCAATTGCATGGCGCCGGCGTCGATAACGATTTCCTCAAAGCTGACGATGGAGGGCGATGTGGGCCGCTCGAAGCGGCGCAGCACGGCCTTGACGCGGGCCACCAGCTCGCGCGTGGAGAACGGCTTGGTGATGTAGTCATCAGCTCCCAGCTCGAGGCCGAGGACGCGGTCGTTTTCTCCGGCGCGGGCGGTGAGAAAGATGATGGGGATGGTAGAGAGGCCGGCGTGATTGCGCAGGCGGCGGCAAACATCGAGGCCATCGCCACCGGGAACCATGATGTCGAGGAGAAACATCGCGGGTGGCCTGCGCTCGGCGTCGGGGATCAAATTGGTGGGGGTGTGAAAGAGGCGGGTTTCAAAGCCCGCCGCTTCAAGATGAAGTTGCACCAGCCTGGCTATATCGGCGTCGTCTTCCAGAACAAATACGGATTGGCTCAAAACCATCAGTCCTCGTCCCGCGGCCAGTTGAGTTGCTCGGGATCAGTTGACCGCTGGGAACCAACAACAGAGTAAAACAATCAGGCAAAGGGAATGCAAACGTTTGATGAATTCAGGGACCGAGGGAACAAGGGAACAGGGACCAGGGAATAGAAGACCCCGAAGCCCTGCGCGAGCTAGCGCTTCTTGGCCTTCTTGGGCGCGGGCTTCTTTGCGGCCGGCTTCTTCGCCGCTGGTTTAGACGGCTTCGCCGAGGCCTTTTTGACAGGCTTTGCGGGCGGTTTTGGCTTGGCTTTGGGCTTCGCAGCCTTAGCTGAAGCGGGCTTCTTCGCCGGCGCTTTTGCCGCGGCCTTCACAGGCTTGGCCGCGGGGGCTTTGGCCTTGGCTGGGGCTGGCGTTTTGACGGCAGTTTTGGCTGGCTTGGCGGACTTGGGCAGAGTTGGAGCGGGCGCAGGCTTTTTCGACGCAGCTGCGGGCTGGGCCTTTGCAGCGGTTGGCTTTGCCGGAGCGGGCGGCGCGGGGGGGTTGGCCGCAATCGGCTTAAGGGCGGGCGCAGGTTTTTGTCCCTTCTTGCCTCCAATCTTCTTCCTTACCGGCGCCGCCTCGGGTTCCTCGCCTTCTAAATCTTCCTCTTCCTCGCCATCCGCATCCAAGTCGACTGCGAGAGAGCCTTTGGGCAGAATAGCCAGATCGAGTTCCTCGTCATCGGCGCCGACGGGCTCAACATCCTCATCCACCAAGACGTCCTCGGCCTCTTCCTCTTCGATTGCCTGCTCTTTAATCCGTGCTCCTGCGCGCCGTGCACGAGAGCGTTTGATGGTGACCTGAGGCGGCGGCGCGGGGGGGGAGTACGGCTCGAGAAAGGCCCGCATCTCCTCCGGGGTGGTCAGTTTGCCATCGATAAGTTCGAGGAATATCTTCTGTGTGAGTTCGCCGTAGACGGGCAGCTCGGGGGTGATTCGCATCTCCTGCATGAGCAGATGCGGGATGCGTTGACGGGCTTCGGGCCACACTTTGAGGAAGAGGTTGAAACGTTCCTGGACGGCCTTATCCTTGCTTGCAAAGCCAAGCCAAAGAACCGCTTCCGGATCATAGCTCATGAAGAGCTTGAAACATGCAGACGGCTTCGAATTTTGCTTGGAGAGGAGCGCCTTTGCGAACCCGGAAGCGAGCGAGTCCAGCTTGTTCCACTCCTCGACGAAGCCCGGGCGCAAGAGAGACTTCTTCAGCGCGGAGAGATCGCGCGACGGCAACTTTGCCGTGAGAAGTTGCATTTGAGCCGCCGACATGTCGGGATGAATGCCCTGCACCTGGAGCTGCGCCGCCAGATCATGCAGGGCGTTCAGCTTGGCCTCATCGGCCTTGGCAGGCGTCCATGCCGGAAAGAGAACCTTCATCCAGCCCTCGGCCTCGAGGGCACGCAGAACCTTCAGGCCGTCCTCTTCGTGACCGATCTGCTCCAACTCCTGCTTGCGGTCGTGAGCAGAGAGAAACTCGATGACGCCCTCGCCTTTGGCGTTGTCATAGCGGGCCTGGGTTCTGGGGTCCATCTCCCAACCGAGGCGGGCACGGTAGCGGACGGCTCGGATGAGCAGCGCGGGGGCCTCAATGAAGCCGTAATTCGAGACCAGACGCAAGGCGCGCATCTCGATGTCGGCGGCGCCGTTCAGCGGGTCCATGAGGAGGCCGAAGGATCCGTCATTGAGGGAGATGGCCATCGAATTTACGGTGAAGTCGCGGCGGCGGAGGTCCTCGTGGATGGAGGCGGGATGAAAGACCGGCTTGCCCGGCTTGGGGTATTCGACGCGGTGCGCGCTGACGACGTCGACGCGCACAGCGCCCGGAAAACACAGGTAGAGGCTGCGCGAAGGCTCGTCTTCTCCCCACAGCTTTCCGCCCAGTTTCTCCAATGGCCTCTTAAGCTTAAGGGCGTTCCCGTTCACCGCAACCTCAAGCTCGCGAACGGCGTGGCCGCTGGTGAGGTCGCGTACAGCGTCACCCGTGAGGAAGAGAAGGATCCCGGCATCGCGAGCGGCTGCCCGCAACTGCGCAATCGCATGGCGCTGGTCGGCCGAGAGCCGGTTTTCCAGCAAGTAGATATAGTCGGGCATGCTCTATCCTGATTCCGGTGTCTGGACCGCAGCCCAAGTGCCTGAAGATGTTGCCCTTACGGTGCGATTCATGAAAACTTGCAAAGCAAACATTAACACAAGTCGCGGTGGAAGACCAGTCAACTTGCACCAGTTTCGCAACTTTCATGATGGGTGAATCGCGGAGTTTCCCGCTGGCGCGCGAGAAGGGGGTAGCCAGAAGATGCAATAGAGGCCGGCTTCGCTTCGCCACGGCTCGTGCGACAATCCAGAGCGATGGCCTCTGCACGCAAACCTGTCATTGTGCGCAAGTTCTCCCGTGACTGGTTTGCAGGCTATGCGGGCGCCGAGTTCGGGCAGTCGAAGCCGGAGGTGGAGATTCTCGACCAGGCCGGTAAAGTGGTGCGCGTTGGCTGGGAGCAGGTGAAGTGGATGTGCTACGTGCGCGCCTTCCCTGCCGGACCAGCGGACCAGGCCGATCCTGAACGACTGGTGCGTAAGCGTTTTTCGCTGCGGCCGCGGACGGCTGGGTTGTGGATGCGGCTCACCCTGACGGACGGCGACGAGCTGGAGGGATTGGCGGCCAATGACCGGAGCCTGGTTGAGGGCTCCGGGTTGTTGCTCACTCCGCCCGATACACGGTCGAACACGCAACGCATTTATGTGCCCCGGCAGGCGATTCAGGCGCTGGAAGTCCTGAGCCTGATTGGAGCCGCGAGCCGCAAGCGCGCCGAGGCTCCCAAGCCGCGTGGCGAACAGCGCGACCTGTTTGGCGGCGATGCGGACGTGAGCTGAGGCGAGTGACCGAAGAGGTCAAGCACTTTGAGGCTGTTCGGTCGGCTTCGCCTCCAGCAGGCTCAGGTAATAATTCGCCGTCAAGGCCAGGACCCGCTCTTCGGAGTAATGTTCCACCACCCATGCGCGGCCTGCGCGGCCCATGTGGAATCGGCGCTCAGGATCGCGCAGAAGTTTGACCACCGATTCGTAAATGGCCTCGGGATAGCCGGGCGGAATCAGGAGACCGGTCACCTCTGGGACCACTGCGTCGCGCGCGCCCGTCGACTCGGTCGTGACCACGGGAATGCCTGTGGCCGAAGCCTCGAGCACAGCATTGGGAAACCCCTCGCGCCAGGTGGGAAGAACCATCACGTCCATGGCACGGTAATAAGGCGCCGCGTTGCTCACGAATCCGGTGCAGTGGATGTGCGGATGGTTGAGGATTCGGCTGCGCAGCTCCGCGTCCAGCGCGTCTTCGGCGGCGTCGAACCAGCCCACGAGCAGCAGATGAGTTGAAGGCTCCGCAAGCAAGATCCGATCAAAAGCCTGGATCAGCTCGGGTAAGCCTTTGTCGCGCGTCAGGCGGCCGACAAAGCCGACGACCGGAACGTCGCGGGGAATGGAGAACTTGTCGCGCACTTCACTGGGCCCGGGCGAGAAGCGCTCCACATCCACACCGTTGCTGCTTCCCTCACCTAGCACCAGCAACTTGCCGGCGGGCGCGAGGCGGAGCGCCAACGCCTCGGCGCGGAGGCTCTTGCTGTTGCAGAGCACCACATGCGCGCAGGCACAAGCCACACGCTCGGCAGTGAGCAGAATCCAGCGCTTGAATCCGCGTGACCTTTCGAGCCTGAGCCCACGCAGCATGTACACGCGTCTGGGCAGGCCACGCAGCCTGGCGGCGATCATGCCGAGCAGCCCGGCCTTTGGTGTGCTGAATTCCACGAGATCTGGCTTTTGGTTGCCAAGGATCAACCAGAGGCGAACCAGCGCGAGGAGATCGGCGAGAGGAGCGATGGAGCGGCGCATGGGAAGCGCAATGCACTCCACGCCGAGGCGCGAGGCCATGCGCTCCAGCAGTTCGCCGGGGCCGGAGACAAGAACGACACGGAAACCGGCCCGGCGCAGGACGCGCAAGCGCGCCCCCAGAATCAGGCACAGTTCCTGAGTCGTCACGCCGATGAGCATGGTGGGCTGTTCTTTGAAACCTGGCGAAAGGCCAAAGGAAAGAATCCCGGAATCTGCCATAAGCGCCTGCGCTCTTTGAATTCCCCAAATGTGAGGGTGGTCAGCAGATTCTGGAGACGAGAAACAATCAATGTATCAATTTGAGACAAAAGATTAGAGCGATTTGAAACATAGTCAGTGATTGCCGGCACACATCCAGCGCGCGGCTTTGGGTGAGAATGGTTTTCCTCTCAGGAAATTCATGGCGCGACGCACTAGAATCCTCCTGCTCCTCTCTCATTTGGGCGGCGGCGGAGCCGAACACGTGATGGCCTTGCTGGCGGGCGGTCTGTCTCAGGAAAAATACGAAGTCCATCTGGGGCTCGTGGGGCAGGCGGACGAAAGTGGAGAATCGCCTCCGTCGTGGGTAAGCGTTCACGCGCTGGGCGCCGGGCGAGCGCGTGCCGCTGCATTTCCGCTGCTGCGCCTGATCTGGCGGCTCCGGCCTGTGGTGGTGCTTACGGGAGCATTTGAGGTCAGTCTCCTGGTGTTGATGTTGCGGCCGCTTTTCCCGCCGAAGATCTCCGTGCTGGTGCGCCAGAACGCAACTGCGTCGTCGGTTCTTGCATTCGGCAGCCTGCCACGATTCACGCGCCTGGTCTATCGCCTGCTTTTTCGACACTCGGATCATGTGATCTGCCAGTCGCAGGCGATGGCGAAGGATCTGGCAGTAGCTGCGGGCATCGGCGAGGAGCAAATCGCGGTGTTGCCGAACCCGGTGGATCTCAAAGGAATCCGGGCGGCGATGCGCGCCTCGGTAGCGAGGAGCAGCTCGGCACCACAACTGCTGGCTGTTGGAAGACTATCGCACGAAAAAGGCTTCGACCTGCTGCTGAGGGCAATGGCAGCGGTACGCGAAAAGTTTCCCGAGGTCAGCCTGATTCTCGCCGGCGCCGGTCAGGAGGAAGCGGCTTTGAAGTCGCTTTCGAGCGAGCTGGGATTAGAGACGGCCGTCTGCTTTGCCGGCTACGTCGATCGTCCCTACGAATTGTTTCCCGAAGCGACGCTGTTCGTGCTTCCGTCGCGCCATGAAGGAATGCCCAACGCCCTGCTGGAAGCCGCCGCGGCTGGCTTGCCTCTCGTGGCCACTCCGGCGTCTGGAGGGGTTGTGGATTTGCTGCAGGGGCAGCCTGGCGCATGGCTGGCCAAGGAAATCTCCGCGGAGGCACTGGCTACGGCGATCATTGCGGCACTCAAGACGATTCGGCCCGGCGAAAGGTTTAGCCAGGGGTTCTTCCCTTCTTGTGCACCGATTGCGCAGCAGACGATGGTGGGATGTGAGGATGGGGCCATCGAACGCAGGTCTCCCGCGTCGGCGCAAAAGTAATAAACGCACTAGTTTTCCCTGTGGAAATTAACCTCTTGACATTTTTTCCAATCGGATGTTTCCTTTGGGTACAGTTTCAGTCCAGTTTTCCACACCCAGGAAGGACCCTGTTACCAGGGTCACTCTCGCGTTGTCCAGGGAAGCTTGCTCAGTCGGAGAAAAATCGGGCGTGCCGGGCCGACAGTATCTTAAGGCTTTCATTTCTTAGAGCACCGCCTGACTCCATCGAGGAAAATTCCCGCCAAATAATTCAAGAACTGCTGTTCCAATTCCTGCGCACGTTGATGCCGCACTTTTGTGGATCATGCGGTAAGAGTCGAGCAGGTTCGGGGCGCATTCATCACGATGCCGCTCGAAGTGTCTCCGGCGCCGGTTTCGGCCCGGGACCCGACAACTGTGTTGCTGGGGGAAAGTTGTGTTTCGTCCTTGGTTTGGCCTTGCTCTTACTGGCATCCTGTGTGCTTTATCGTTGCCATTCTTCGCTCTATCACTGATCATCGCGGCGATGTGCACCGCGCCGATGGCAATCTGGGCTCCGTTTCGCAGGCGCAAACAGGCGCGCAATTCCGATATTCGAAAAGCCTGGCGGTCGAATGAATTTGCGTTCGAACGGGCGATCGAAGCGTATGAGGAGCTGATCGACGCGCACGCGTGGAGACGTCCATGAGCCACGCGGCGATCGCGATCCCGGGCCTCGATCGCATTGGCGGCACCGAACGCCAGGCCATGCTCCTAGCCAAGGGGCTGCGCCGGCGCGGTTGGCATGTGAGCGTGGTGGCGCTTTCCGGCTCAGGCGGCGCGGCGGCCGCGGAGCTGCGCGATTGCGGCGTCGCCTATACGAGCCTGGAGATGCGAAAAGGGCTTGCGGACCCAAGGGGATGGATTCGCTTCCATCGCTGGCTTTGGCGCGAGGAGCCAGACGTGCTGCACGCGCATCTGCCGCACGCCGCCTGGCTCTGCCGATGGTCGCGTCTGGCCGCGCCCGTGCCGGTGGTTATCGACACGCTGCACAGCTCCTGCACGGGAAAGAGCGGCCGGCACATTGGTTATGCGTGCAGCCGTTGGCTGCCCAATCATGTGACGGCAGTCAGCCGCGCGACCGCGGTGTCACATCTTGCGGCGGGGATGGTGCGCGCGGAGCAACTGTCGATCCTGGCAAACGGAATTGAAGTCGAGGCATGGGAGCCGAACGTGAATGCGCGGCGCGAGGCCCGGCGGCTGCTCGGACTGACGGACGAGTTCCTGTGGCTGGCTGTGGGCAGGCTGGAAACGGTGAAGGATTATCCGACTCTATTGAGGGCGCTGGCTTACGCGCCGGAGAAGGCAAGGCTGCTGATTCTGGGCACCGGCCCGCTGGAGGCGGAACTCGTTGGGCTGGCGAAGAAGCTCGGCCTGGAGCGACGCGTCTGTCTCCTCGGCTTCGAGCCAAACGTGATGCGCTGGATGCAGGCCGCGGACGGGTTCGTTCTGTCGTCGCGCTACGAGGGCCTGCCGATGGTGCTGCTGGAGGCCGGCGCCTGCGGGGTTCCCGCGGTGGCCACCGACGTTCCGGGAACGCGCGAGGTGGTGGTTGACGGCGTGAATGGCTGGTTGGCGCGCGCGGGCGATTCACAGAGCTTGTGCCAAGCGATGGCGGGCCTGATGCGCATGCCGCTCGAGGAACGGTACGCAATGGGCGAGTGCGCGCGGCGCCGCGTGATCGAGGACTTCGGCATGGAAACCGTGCTCAATCGCTGGGAGCGGCTTTATGAAGCGTTGCTCGATCGCAAGAGCGTCAAGTGGCGGATGCGCCTGGTGGCGCGCGAGATTTTGAGCCGCCACAGCGCAGCCTCGGCGTAGATGCGTTCGGCAAGGGTCAGGGTGGTGGGTTGACTGCGGAAAAGTACGCCATAAACGGAGGTGAATTGATCCGAGTGCATCGTTAGAAAAGCGCGCAGGGCTGCGATCTCCGAGTCCGAGGCGGTGTTCGGATGGAGACAGATGGTCCAGAGGCCCTTGGATTTTTCCACGGGCCCCCAAAGCTGCTGTGGAATCCAGGTCAAGCCGCCGCACCGGAACGGTACGCGCGCAAAACCGTCCGACAGAAGCGTGATTCCCTCGGCGCAAAGCGCGTCGAGGGTGTTGCGATCGAAGCCGTGCCGCGGCGCGACCCAGATTTTGGGGTTGAGTCCTCGTCCGCGTAGAATCCGCAGGCCTTCGTGAATCCACTCGCGCTGTGTTTTGGCGGGCACACCGGCGAATTCCGACATGCTGGCGAGGGCGACGAGGCTGCGGCCGCGGCTCTCACACCGATGACGATAGCCGTGCAAGCCGATGATGGCCCCGGAAGCCTCCAGTGCGTGCATGCGCTGCCAAAAGGCTGGGTCGGGAGACGAAATTTCAAGTTCGGCGTCGCGGTTGTCGGGAATGACGGCCAGGATCGGCTGAAGCTGGAACTCCTCGATCAGCGATTCGATGCGCCCCCAGCGCTCGGCCGACATAGTGGGACAAAGGTCGTCGCAGCGGAGCAGATACTCGGCCGGCGCGACAATCATGCGGCTGCCTCCGTCGCAGATACGCGGGCGAGAAGCTTCCTGCTCCAGTACCAGAGATAGAAGAATGTGCTGACGGTCCAGAGCGAAGTTGCGAGGGCGATTCCGGCGACACCGAACCAGTGCATGAGGACCAGATTGAGGACGATGTCGAGGCCGAGATTGATGATGCCGCAGTAGAGGATCAAATCTGTTCGGCGCATGGCAACGATAAAGCGGTAATAAACGCGGCTGACGACGAAGAAGGGAATCTGAATGGCGTACATGGCCAGCACGGGTGCGACAACGCCTGTGTCGTGCTGGCCGAACTGGCCGTGCTGGAGAGCGATGCGAACCAGGGGGCGCGCGCCGGTGATGAGCAGAGCCGCAATGGGCACAGAGATAAGGGCGGTGAGGCGAACCCAGGTGCGGAGGGTGTGGCGGCAACCCGTCCAGTCACGCAGGGCGATCATGCGCGAAAAGTAGGGCACGATGGCGGTAGAGACCGCGCCGGCCAGCAGCGTGAGCACCACACTGACAAAACGATTGGCGTACACCAGCGCGGAGACGCTGCCCGCAACGAGCATGGCAGCCATCGACTGATCCACAAGCAAGCCACCAGAAGACACCACGCTGCTCAACAGCACCGGCCCATATTGGCCGGCGACTTCGCGCGTGGCTTCGTCCATGCCTTGCCAGCGCAGGCGAAAGCGGTATCCGCGCCGCTGCATCATCCAGGCGACGATAGCGGCGTGCAGCAGCGAACCCGCGAGCGTGGACCAGACCATGGCCCAGATGCCGAAGCGGGCGCCAAACTCGAGCGCTCCGAAGATGATCGCGACAGAAATGACCATCGGCGCAAGGGCGGGAAGGGCGAATCGGTCAACCGTGTTGAGAACCGCGGTGCAATTGGTCGCGATTCCGGTGATGAGAACGATCGGCAGAAGCGCATAGAAGAGGTGCACGGCAAGAGCCAGCTTGGCGGGCGCAAAGTGGGAGGCGATGAGCGGGAAGAAACTGCGCGCCAACAAAGCCATTACGGCACTGGCAGCGGCGAGGAGCAGGCACATCCAGAGCATGGAGCTGGACAAAAGTTGCTGGGCGCGCTCGCGACCCTCCTGTTCCCTCACCCGGACGAGCGTGGGCACGAGGGCCTGATTCATCGACTCCGAGATGAGGTTGACGAGCAGACTGGGAATAAGCGCTGCCGCGAGGAATGCGTCCATGGCATCGGAGCGGCCGTAGACGGAGGCAACCGCAACTTCCTTGAACGTGGCGAGGACCTTCACGAAGATTCCAGCGGCTCCCACTGAAACCGCGGCATGGAGAATCGCGCGATTGATGCTCAATGTTCGAGCGGGTGCGGCGATGGGCGGGGCGATCGACATTGCGCGTGAAGTGTCCTCTAAGATTCCGGCTGCGCAGTGAGCCGAGGTGCGGGAGCCGGAAGCAGCGGCCGCGCGGAGAAGCAGTCTGTGAGTCCACCGGCATCGTCGGTAGCAAGACGGCCGGCAACGGCAATCATGGCCAGCAGCAGCCACGTGGTGCGATTCTCTTCGACCGTGGCGACGAGCGAGGTCAGGGCCCAGACGATCAATGATGTGACCAGCGCGATGTGCAGAGGACCATGGGTGCGAAGCGCGTAACGCACCGCGAGGGCGAGGAGGATGGTAGCCAGGAACAAGGCGCAAAGCCCTCCACAAACGGCGATAGAGAGTGCAGTGTTATGGGCCGTGTCAATGGGAGAAAGCCGGGCAGCGGCGACAAATGAACCCGCGCCTGAGCCCAGGAGCGGCGCGTGCGTGAAGGCGCGCCAGCCCGCGGACCAGATGTTGAGCCGCTGATTCAGGTCGCCGGTTTGGAGTTGCTCGGGAATGGTGGCGAGGCGCGCGAGAGTCGCAGAGGGCACGATGAACCAGAGAGCGGCAAGAAAAGGCGGCAGGACAAAGACGGCAGCAACCAGCCGGCGGGAACGGCCCTGCGTGAGAAGAACGGCGGAGCCGGCAATTCCAACGACCGCGGCCAGGAAGCCTTCCCGGGAAGCGGTGAGCAGAACAGCGACGAGGCCAAGTGGGAAGAAGCCCAACGAAAGAAGGCGCGGCAGCCATCGGCGTTCGCAATTGACGAGAAGCGCCGCGAGCGGAAAGCCGAGATTGAGGAAGCGAGCGACTTCGTTGGGATCCTGACCATACGCGGCGAAGCGAATCTGCCCAGCGGCGATGGCCTCAGGCGAGCTGAAGGCCGCGAGCGTGAGAAGCGCGAGGACCCAACTGCCTGCAACGGTCGCGCGAAGGAGAGAGCGCAGATCGGCAGGAGTATCCGCAAGCTCCCACATCAGCCAGACAATCATCATCTCCTGGAAGTAGCCGCGAATTTTCTCCAGGGTCGCAGTGGAATCGATGGTCCAGAGATAGGAACAGCAAAGCCAGAGAAAGAGCGCCAGAGTCAGCCACCAGAACGCGCCCGGTGTGCGCATGCGGCCCGCTTGCAGAATTGCCGGAATCGCGGCGAGAAGGACCAACAGACCGGCAATGCGGGCCGCATTTCCCAGCAACCCGCCGAGGTCGAGGGAGTACTCCCACGGAATCGCAAAGGCGAAGAGGAGAAGCAGAATCCACGCGGCTTTTCTCATGGTGGGCCTGCTAATACCGCTGCGAATAAACCAGGGCCGAGTAGATCGTGACGCCAATGGTCGACTGGATGGCGGACTCGAGGGTTCGGTTGAGCAGATTCTTGGCCTCGGAGTCGGGGACGTAGAGAATGTCGCGGTCCTGCACCGGCTGGTCGGGATCCTGGCCGCGCAACATGCGCCGGATGTTGAGGGCGATCATGGCGCGGCCACCCTTTTGTTCACGGATGAGGAGGGCTTTGCCGACGGCCGCGTTTTGCGACGGCCCCCAGGCGAGCGAAAGCGCCTGCACCACGGTGAGACCCTGCGCGGGATCGACCGCGAATCCACCGGGGCGGATTACGTCGCCAACGACGTAGACGAGGCCGGCGCGGCTCACCTGGACCGTGTCGCCGGGGCTGAGCTCGGGATTGTGATCGGAGAATGTGTCCGTTCCGCTGGGATCGAGCACGACGGCATGGGGTGTTTTCGGATCGCCCTGATGGAACACATTGACCAGCCGGCCGGCGTTTGCTGAAAGCCCAGACGCGGCCGAGATCAGGTCGAGCAGGCGATGGTGGACTGTGTAGGGATAGACGCCGGGGCGCGTGACTTCGCCGAGAACACTCACGTCCTGGCCCACGTAGGCCGTAACCAGAACCGAGACGAGTGGATGTAGAAGCATGCCCTTCGCCAGCAGCGCGGCTTCAATTGCGCGGGCGGCGGCCTGCTCGTCCTTTCCGGCAAGTTTCACTTCACCAATCAAGGGCAGCGTAACCGCGCCCTCGGCTGAGACGCGGACCGTGGAGTGAAACTCGGGCGTGTGGTACTCGGCAATTTCGAGAAAATCTCCGGGGCTGATGGGCGCGGGCATGGGCGCGGAAGCCTGCGTGCCCGCAGATGGTGGGACGCCAGCCGTGGGCGCAGCGCCGCCTGCATCGTTCCAGATCGGGGGCGCTTCCTTTGGATTGGGCACGCTCCGGGTCTCCTGCGTCTGCGGGAAGCTGGCAACGCCGGAAGGCAAGCCCGATGTGTTTGGCGTGGGTGCTTGCGCGCGAAGCGATGCACCGGCGCCAAGCAACGCAATCAGTGCCACGACCAGGCGCACTCCCGACGAGCCGAGAGCCTCGCGCAGCAGTGCGGCTCCAACAGCGATCCAGAGCCCTACAAAAAACGTGATGGCGAGATAGAGCGGCAGATCGGGAGTTACGGGCTTCACCGGCTGGCGCGCGTAGTCGACAACGGAGATGTTCGAGGAACGCACTCCGGCGGCGAGGCCAGCCTCCTCGGCTTTGTCCATCACGCGCAAGTACAAGTCGTGGCTGGCATTGGCCTCCTGGCGCATGACGGCGTATTCGGTTGCAGCCTCATTCAGCTTCATGCCCTCATTAGTGGCCTGCTGCAGGCTGTTGCGCACCAATTGCTCGCGATCCTGGGCGGTTTGCCAATTCGAGCGGAAACGTTCGACCAGTTTTGCGTCCTCAGACTGTTTCTGCCGGTCGAGATCTGCCAACTGGCGGCTGATTTCAACAACACGGGGAAAGCCCGGGCCATGTTCGGCGCTGAGCTGCGCTTGTTCCTGCTCCAGATCGCTGCGGCGAGCGTGAATCTGCTCGAGGAGCGCAGTGGCAAAGCTGGCGTTGTCGGCCTGCAGGCGCGGATCGGAGGCGATGACCGTCTCCGGATCGCCCTGCGAGGCGGCGCGGTACTCAGCCTCAGCAAGAATGCGGTCGGTTGTTGCGGCAACAAGCTGGCGACTGAGCTCGTCGATCTGAAGCAGAGCTGAGCTGTGTTCCGTTTCTCCGGGCTGGCCATTGGCCGTCACCTCCGGCGTGCTCACAATGCCGTGCTGGTCTTCGAATTCAGCCAGGCGCTGCTGATCCCGGTCAACGCGAGTCTTCAATTCGGCGAGCTGCGCGCTGAGCCAGCCGGAGGCCTGCGCTGTGGCTTGAATCTGAGACTCGGTTTCCTGATCGCCGTAGGCAGCAATGAGCGTGTTGACCACAGCAGCCGACAGCGCCGCGTCGCGCGAGCGGAAGCGGATTTCGACCAGCATGGTGCGCGGCATCGACTGCACGTGGAGGCGGCGCGAGAAGCGATCGAGAAGCCAAGCCTGAGCCTCGGGCGTGGGTTTCTCGGGATTGAAGCCAGGGAAGCCGCTTGCAAAGTCGCTGCGGAAACCGGGAGCTTCGTAAAGCTTGAGCGCGACGATCACCCGCCAGGCAAGCCGGTCGCTGCGCAGAACGCTGGCCAGGGTTTCCAGGGCGATGGGAGCGGAAAGAATGGACGTGGGAATCTGCGCTTCAGCGCCATCAAGGCTAAGAGAAGAGACGGGCGCGGCGCGGAGCTCAACGCGGCCGGTCGCCTCGTACTGATTGGGCGCGAAGAGGCAATAGAGAAAGCACGCAACGAGCAATGCTCCCAGGATGGTGGCAACGAAACGGCGGCGCCGCCACACCACCTGCCAAAGTTCGCCAAGTGAGGTGAACGCGGGCCGAACTGTGTTCGCCGGATCAGGGGCGGCAGGGTTGTTCGGAAGGGCTTCGTGGATCGACAGAGTTTTCGGCAACGGAAGGACCTCAATCGCAAAAACCGGCGCACAGAACTGCACCACACCGCGCTTCCAGCCGAATCTGCTCGAAGGAACACGATGCTCTGCGCCGCGGACCGCAGCGAAAACTCGTCATGAGCCTCTCTTTCGCCCCACGCCATTGGGAGCAAAAGCGATGGCCCTGGCGTTCAGAACGAACAGCTATTCTGGGGAAAATCCCTGACAGTTTCGTTCATCGCTCACAATTCGTCAATGGTGCGGATCACAAGGGTGATTGCCATCACACGGAGAGGATTGGGTGGCGGCCCGGCGCAGGCAATGAATGGAGCAGAGAATGAACGATGGGGCGAACGAAGCGGCAGGGTTGCGGGCAGCGGCGATGAATTAATTGTTCGGCTGCGTGGTCTTGTAACACTCGACCGTCCGGCGAATCCCCTCGCGAAAATCAACTAGTGGGACGTAGCCCAGCAGTTCCCTCGCCCGGCTGATGTCAGCCAGAGAATGCTTGATGTCGCCCGAGCGCGCCTCCGCGTAGGCCGGCTTTCCGCTGTAGCCGGTAAGGCCGCAAAGAATCTCGAACGCCTGATTCAGCGTAACGGCCGCACCCGTGGCCAGGTTCATCATTTTGCCGGAGACCTTTTCAGCCGGAGCGTCTGCGGCGAGCAGGTTGGCTGCAACCACATTCTCAATGTAGGTGAAGTCGCGGCTCTGTTCGCCATCGCCATAGATGGTCGGCTGCTCCCCGGCAAGCAACTTGCGGCAAAAGATGGCCAGAACGCCAGAGTAGTGGGAGGTTGGGTCCTGAAAGGGACCGAAGACGTTGAAGTAGCGCAGAGTGACGGTTTCTAGCCCGTAGACGCGGGCAAATGCGCTCATATAGTGCTCACCCGCCAGCTTGGCCACTGCATAGGGGCTGATGGGGTTGGGAAGCATGTCCTCGCGCTTGGGAAGCGTGGGAGTGTCTCCGTAGACCGACGAAGAGCCGGCATACATGACGCGGCGCACGCCGGCCGCGCGGGCGGCTACCAGCACATTGACGGTGGCCTCGACACAGTTGCGATTGGTGGCGGCGGGATCGGCAACAGAACGGGGCACGCTGGCCAGCGCCGCCTCATGAAAGACGATCTCAACGCCTGCGCAGGCTTTGGCGCAGACCGCGGGATCGGCCAGGTCGCCCTCGATGAACTCCATGGCTTCGAGGCCGGTGAGGTTCGCGCGCTTCCCGGTGATGAAACTATCGATGCCGCGCACCGACTCGCCCCGCGCCATGAGGGCTGCAGAAATGGAGCGGCCGATGAATCCAGCGGCTCCGGTGACGAGATACTTGGCCAAGTTCGTGCTCCAGGCAATCAATGTTGCGCGCCATGACCGCCGGCCCGCACAGACGCCAGCAGTTCCGGAAATGGTGCATCCTCATTCACAGCAGTTCGGTCGGCGCGACCAGCCCGGGGCCCCCAACGACGGGCCTATGTCGTTGGGGTGGGACCAGCACGGAGCGACGACTTTGGCAAACACTATGCCCTGGCGCGGTATTTCCGGGACTGCTCTAGGATACTATCGGGAATCGTAGCCTAATTCGATGATCAATGTTCTTTTGCCAACTTTGGCTGAACCCCAGCACTTTTCCACTTGGGAGAGATTGCTGTTCGCAGCGCTTGCTGCCGCGTCGCTTTTTGGCTTCTGGCGGCGATTCGGACCGATTCTCGGCAAGATTCTGCAATCGAAGAAGGACCCCGACTTTCACCTCTTCCCCATTGGCAAACGCGTCCGCGATTTCGTGTGGGAGGTGATGTGCCAGGCCAAAGTGATTCGCGAAAGGCCGCTCGCCGGAGTGGCCCACGCGCTGGTCTTCTGGGCGTTCTGCGCCTTTGCGCTGGTGACACTGAATCACTGCGCAACAACCTTTGGGCTTGGCTTTCTCGATCCAGCGGGGCGCGTGGGCGGACTCTATTTCGACTTTGCGGCGTTGTTCGCAGCGGCCTGCGCCGTGGGCATCTTTGGGCTGTTTGTACGGCGATTCGTGGTCCGGCCCAAATGGCTGGGCGAACTCTCCTGGGGATCCGGCCTGGTCGCGCTGCTCATTTTCCTGCTCATGACAACGTATCTGGCGGCGTTCTTTGTGCCCGGAACGAGCAATGCCACGCGAGGTCTGTGGTGGGCACACACGGTCACGCTGTTGATCTTTCTGCCGCTTATTCCGCACACCAAGCACCTGCATCTTGTTTTGAGCCCGTTTACGGTCTTTCTCTCGCGGGGCGGATTCGCCGAGATTCCTCCGCTCGCAGGCGACGAAGACTTCGGGTTGGTGGCGGGAAAGGATTTGACGCGGCTGGTCAGCCTGCAGGCCTACTCCTGCGTGGAGTGCGGGCGCTGCATGGAGCATTGCCCGGCCAACAACACGGGCAAGCTGCTCAACCCGAAAGAAATCGTGCTTGGGTTGCGCGCCTACCTGAACGAGTTTGGGCCGCATTCGGAGGAGCCGCTGCTGGGCAAATACAACGCGCAGGAGGCTGCGTTTGAGTGCACCACGTGCGGCGCGTGCGAATTTCAGTGCCCGGTGGGCATTGAGCATGTGCCCATCATCGTGGGCCTGCGGCGCGGCGCGGTAAACACGGGCGCATGGGAAGACGATCACGGGGCAAAGTTTTTTCTGGCTTTGGAACGAGGCAACAATGCATTAGGCTTCAGCGCCGTAGAGCGCGACAAGTTTGTGGAGAAGAATTCCCTGCCCCTCTTCGACGGGACGCAGGAGTATTGCCTGTGGCTCGGATGCATGGGCGCGTACGATCCTCGCGGGCGTGAGATTGTTGTGGCTCTTGTGCGCGTGATGCGCTACCTCGGCGCGAGCTTCGGCGTGATGCGCAAGGAGCGCTGCACGGGCGACCCGGTGCGGCGGCTGGGCAACGACCTGCTCTTTCAGCAATTGGCGGAGGCGAACCTTGAGGCGCTCGCGCAGAATCGCGTGAAGAAGATCGTATCCATTTGCCCGCACTGCGTGAGGACGATTCAGGAAGACTGGAAGGCGTACGGAACGCCGCCCGAGGTCGAGCATCACAGCGAGTTTTTAGCTCGGCACGCGAGCCAGCTACCGCCAGTCCAAAACCAGGAGAAAATTGTTTTCCATGATCCGTGTTATCTGGGGCGGTATCGCGGGGTTTACGAGGAGCCTCGGAGCGTTGCTGCGCTTGCTGGCGACTTGGTAGAAGCGCCGCGCTCGCGGGAACGGAGTTTCTGCTGTGGCGCCGGCGGAGGGTTGACGTTCCTCGGGGAAGAAAAGGGCGAGCGCGTGAGCCACGTGCGTGCAGAGGAGTTGGCGGCGACGGGCGCGAGTGTTGTCGGCACTGCCTGCCCCTTCTGCAATACGATGTTCCGGGATGCGTTCGCGGCAAAGAGTGAAGGCGCGCCGGAACTGATGGACATTGCGCAGTTGGCGGCGCGTGGATTGCCGGAGTAAATGCAGGTGTAAGCGGGAGAGTTCGAAGATGAAGATCGTGGTTGCCATCAAGCAGGTACCGGAACGAGATGCGCCGGTGCGCATTGCGGCGAGCAGAAAGTGGATTGACGAGTCGGATTTGCAGTGGGCGATGAATGAGCCGGACGCCTACGCGTTGGAAGAGGCGTTATTGCTCAAAGAACAGGCCGGAGGCGAGGTAGTTGTAGTGAGCGCGGGGCCGGAGCGCGTCGGTTCGACGATCCGCGAGGCTCTCGCGAAAGGCGCGGATCGGGCAATTCACATTCTCTGTGACGATCTGAACGCGCGCGATGCGCTGGGGGTGGCGCGCCTGCTGGCTGCGGCCGTCAAACCGGAGAATCCCGACCTTGTGCTCACCGGACTGCAATCGGAAGACGTGGGATTGGGCCAGACCGGCGTGATCGTCGCCGAATTGCTTGGGCTACCGCACGCCACGATGATCCTTCATGTGGAAAAGACCGGCGCCGGGCTCAGAGTCAAACGCGAACTCGAAGAAGGTTGGTTCCAGTCGATCGAGCTGCCCACGCCCGCCGTGTTGACCGTGCAGTCGGGAGGCAACAAGCTGCGCTACGCCACGCTGATGGGCATCAAGCGCGCCAAGACCAAAGAGCTGCGGACAGTGAGCGCGGCCGAGTTCGGCCCGGATGGTGCGTCGACAGTCGTGCTCGAGCAAATCGCCGCGCCAAAGAAACAGAAATCCACGCAAATTTTGCCCGGCTCCGCCAAGGAAGCGGCTGCAGCGCTGGTGGAGAAGTTGAAGACGGAGGCGCGCGTCCTATGAGTATTCTGCTGGTTTTGGAGGAAAGTAGTGGGAAGATCAGGCGGGCCAGTTGGGAAGCCCTCGCGGCCGCGCTGCGGCTCGGACCCGCGGAGAGCACCACCGCAGTTGTCATCGGCGCGAAGACCGAGGCGCTGGCTGCTGAGGCGGCAACCAGACCGGTCGGCAAGGTCGTCCGAGTGGAACATCCGTTGCTCGCGAACTACACAGCCGACGGTTTTTTACTGGCTTTGGAGCAACTGATCGGAACAGAGGAGCCAGAGTACGTGGTCTTTCCACACACCTACCAGGTCCGCGATTACGCACCGGCGTTGGCCTGTCGCTTTGGCCAGGAGCTGATCGGCGATGTGGTGGGAATCGACGACGGCCCTGTGTTTACGAGGCAACTCATGCAGGGGCGCCTGATCGGAAGCTACCGGCACAGCGGCAACGGGCCGTGCTTCGTCTCGGTGCAGGCGGGAGCGTTCCGTCCAGATTCGAATGTTGCCGGGCCGGATTCCTCTGCGAGCGCGGCATCGGCGCCGATCACGACATTCACGCCAACGATCGACTCGGCGCAGATTCGCACCAAGCCCGGCGAGCCCTTCCGCGCCTCCCACCAGACGGTCGATCTCAGCACGGCGCAGCGAATCGTGAGCGTGGGGCGCGGCATCAAGGAAGCGCAGAACCTGCCGATCGTTCAGGAGCTGGCCACCGCGCTGGGCGCGGAACTGGCTGCATCGCGGCCTATCTGCGACAACGGCTGGCTGCCCATGGAGCGGCAGGTGGGCAGCTCGGGGCAGACGGTTGCGCCGCGGCTCTATCTTGCCGTCGGAATCTCCGGGGCCATTCAGCACCTGGTCGGCATGAAAGGCTCGCAGTGCATCGTCGCCATCAACAAAGATCCCGACGCGCCCATCTTCGAAGTGGCCGACTACGGAATCGTCGGCGATTTGTTTGAAGTGGTTCCGGCGCTGACGGAAGCGTTGAGGGCAGCGAAACAGTAGGCGTCCGCATAAGCAAATGCAAGATCGCCGATGCGAGGAAGCATCGGAATTGCTGCCTAAAGAGATCAGAATGGCAGGGGGGCAATCTACCAAGCGTTGCTGGTTCTCCAGTCGTGCATTGCTTCCATCGTACTTCTCGGCGTTGCGATTTGGAAGGCTCGAAAACACAGTGACGATCACGAAGGGCTGAGAGGATTATTGCTTTGGCTCAGTTTAGCGTTCGCGGTCCTCGCGACAACGTTTGACTGGATGGCGCTGGCGGCAGGACGAGCAAATGACTTCGCACTAATAGACCTTTGGCGCAATCTTATGCTCGCTCTCAGCTTTGCTGCGTTTCTAGCAGGATTCTTTGGCAGAGGCACTGGCAAAATGACACTGACCCTCGGCGCGCTCGCGCTAATGGCCATATCGCGGGTCCTTATGCTGGCCTTCATGTTGCACTACCTGTAGTTGTATTCGACGACCGTCCCATTCCTCGGCCAAGAGGGGGCCCGCGGCAATCCTCTGACACCTCTGTACACTGCAGGGGCTTGTGCGTTATGGTTCCATTCTTCTCACGCGTTCACTTAAGCACGGAGTGAATTTCGATGCTTTTTCCAGAGACGTACGTCGCTGCGCTGTGTCTCACGATCCTGACCATGATCTGCTGGGGATCGTGGGCCAACACGCTCAAGCTTTGCCCTGGCTACCGCTTTCAGCTTTTTTATTGGGATTACGTCCTGGGAATGGCGGCAGGCGCCATCTTCTGGGGCCTCACAGCGGGCAGCATGGGACACGCGGGACTTCCCTTCCTCGCTGACCTGCGCCAGACCTCGACTACGCCGATGCTCTACGCGATCGCTGGTGGCGCAATCTTCAACGTTGCGAACCTGCTGCTGGTGGCCGCTATCGACGTGGCCGGATTGGCTGTAGCCTTCCCTGTCGGGATTGGACTCGCACTGGTGATCGGCGCAGTCTCGAATTACGTTCTCAAGCCGGTAGGCAATCCGCGGCTGCTGTTCGGTGGAGTCGCGCTGGTCGTGGTGGCCATCATTCTGGACGCGGCGGCGTACCGCAAGCGCGAAGGCACGGCCAAGAAAACGACGGGCCGCGGCATCGCGATCAGCCTAGCGTGCGGCGTGCTGATGGGCTGTTTTTATCCATTGGTTGCGCGCGCGTTGAACGGCGAGCCGGGCGCACCGGCGCCGGGGCCCTACGCGGTGACGGCGTTCTTCACGATGGGCGTGATTCTCTCCGCCTTCCCCGCGAATTGGCTGCTTATGAAGAGACCCCTGGATGGGAAGGCGCCGGTCGACGGCGCCGGCTACTGGCGCGCGCCGCTCCGCTGGCATCTGGCTGGAGCTCTGGGCGGAGCCATCTGGTGCACGGGCGGCGTGGCTAATTTTCTGGCTTCCGGAGCGCACCTGGTGGGGCCGGCGGTCTCCTATAGCATTGGTCAGGGCGCAACCATGGTGTCGGCATGCTGGGGCGTGTTTGTGTGGCGCGAGTTTGCCGGCGCTCCGCGTAAGGCCGCTGTGCTTCTGGTTCTGATGTTCATTTTCTTTTTAGCCGGGCTGGGCGCTGTGGCGCTGGCTCCGCTGTATTGAGATTCCGTCATGAGCGACTCGCGTAAGCCGATCGTAATCGTCGGCAGCATCACAATGGATCTGGTCACCCGCACGCCGCGGATTCCGGCGATCGGGCAGACGCTAATCGGGACCGGATTTGAAACAACGCCGGGCGGCAAGGGCGCGAACCAGGCCGTTGCGGCCGCGCGGCTTGGCTATCCCGTGGCCATGGTCGCCAAGGTGGGCGACGACGCCTATGGTCCAGCGCTCGTCGAAAATCTGAAGCGCGCGGGCGTGGTGACGGCGGCAATGTCGCAGACCGCCGGCTCTTCGGGCCTGGCGCCGATGTTCGTCGCCGACGACGGCCTGAACGCCATCGTGGTGGTTCCGGGCGCGAACAGCAAAATGGATCGCGCGGCTGTGGACAGCAATGCGGGCTTGATTCGCTCGGCGGGGATGGTCTTGTGCCAGCTCGAAATTCCCATGGACACGCTGAGCTACACGCTCGACTTTTGCGCGCGTGCAAACGTGCCGGTGATGCTCGATCCCGCGCCGGCGGCGGCGCTACCGGAGGCAGTTTGGGGCCAAGTGGCCTGGTTCACGCCCAACGAGACAGAGGCTGCGTTCTATGTTGGCGATGGCGCGGACGCCGAGGCGAGCGCGAAGCGCCTGCTGGCCAAGGGCCTGCGCGGCGTAGTGCTCAAGCGCGGCAGCGAGGGTGCGTACGTGGCCGTTGCGGGCGGAAAAGCCGAGTGGGTGAAGCCGTTCAAGGTTGACGCAATCGATACCGTTGCCGCCGGCGACTGCTTCAACGGAGCGTTTGCCGCAGCGCTCCTCGAAGGCAAGGATCCGTGGTCCGCGGCACGATTCGCCAATGCTGCGGCAGCGATTTGCGTCACACGCAAGGGCGCGGCAGCTTCAATGCCGTCGCGCGCTGAAGTGGACGCGTTTCTTCGCGCGAATGCGTGAGCCGAATCAGCAGTAAGGGCAGATCGCAGTCGTCCCGTTGACCTGCCTCGGGGCGTATTTCAGAGCGCGGCTCACCAGACGTGGCACGAATTCTCGGGCATCATCGGCTGGCCCACCTTGCAGCCGAATGCCTTTCCGAATTCAGGCATATTCTCGATGACTCCGTCGGCCCGGAATTGGCGCGGCGAGTGCGGATCGGTTTGCACCTGCAGCCGCAGTTGCTCCGGACGGGTGCTGCCGCACCAATCCTGCGCGAACGCCAGGAAGAAATGCTGCATAGGCGTGTACCCATCCTGCTTTGCGTCGAGGTTGATGTCTTTGCGTTTCGCATCTTCCATGAACGCAACGTAGGCCAGGCGCAGGCCTCCATTGTCGGCCGTGTTTTCTCCCAGTGTGAGCTTGCCGTTTATTTTCACATCGTCGACTGCCGTGAAGTTTCCGTATTCGGTCACTTCGCAATCTGTCATCTTGTCGAAGTTCTTCCGGTCATCGGGCGTCCACCAATCCGACAGGTTCCCGTTGCCGTCGAACTGGCTGCCCTCGTCGTCAAAGCCATGAGTTAATTCGTGGCCAACGATGGCGCCTATATGCCCGTAATTTTCCGCATCGTCCGCATGCGGATCGTAAAGGGGCGATTGCAGGATTCCCGCGGGGAAATTGATGTCGTTCATGAGAGGGTTGTAATATGCGTCCACTGTTGCCGGACTTATGAGCCACTCGCCGCGGTCGACTGGCTTGTCGATCTTTGCCAGTTGCCGCCGGTTTTCAAACTCCGCCGCTTGCCAGGCATTCCCGATCGCGTCTCCGCGCACCACCTTCAATGTTGAGTAGTCGCGCCAATGATCGGGGTAGCCGATTTTGTCGGCCACCAAGTGCAGCTTAGCCTTCGCCTTTTCCTGGGTCGCAGCGCTCATCCACGCCTGCGCATCGATCTCCCTGTCCATTGCGCCTTCAATGTCACGGACCATTTGCAGCGTGAATGCTTTGTTCGCAGCGGTAAACTGCGAAGCGACATAGACCTGGCCGAGTGCTTCGCCGAGCGCGCCGTCTGTGGCTTCGACGCACCGTTTCCAGCGCACCTCCTGCTCAGGCTGACCGCGCAATTTGTGCCCGTAGAAATCAAAATTCTCCTCATCCATCGCCTTCGGCAAAGCGTACGCCGGGGTTGAATTGATCAATTGCCAGCGCAGATAGGTCTTGATGGTATCGAGGTCTGTGGATTCAAGGACGGGCTGTAGGCCTTTGAAAAAATCCGGATTGGCCACATTCAGATCGGAGATGCCCGGCTCCCCGGTGTCCGCGAAGAGCTGGGGCCAGTCGATCTCCGGAGTCAGCTCGGCGAGTTTTGCCACCGTCATGGGGTGATAGACATTGTTCGGATTGCGCGCGGAAGTGATGTCCAACGACACCTTGGCCAGCGCGGTCTCCAGAGTCATAATCTTCTGCGCGTCGGCGGCGGCCTGGTCTGCCGGTTCGCCCATGAGACCGAACATATTCGCAATGTGCGCGACATATTCCTTGCGGGTTTTTTCCGCGGCATCGCCGGTGCGGAAGTAGTAGTCGCGCTCGGGCAGACCGAGGCCCCCCTGAGCTACCACGGCGATCTGCTTTCGTGCATCTTTGAAATCCTGCTCTTCCCCGTATCCGAAAAACGCGTTCACATTGATCATCTGGTAGTGGGCCAGCAGACCGGTGAGCTGCTTCTTGTCGGTCAGAGCTGAGATCCGGTCCAATTCAGGCTGCAACGGCTTCAGGCCGTCGGCGTGAATCGCATCCTCGTTCATGCAGCTTCCGTAGTAATCGCCGATCTTCTGCTCATTTGCGGTGTGCTGCGCGCTGGGGAGAGCAACTTTGTCGAGCATTTGATGCAGCACGTCCTGCGTGTAGTCATAGACGATGGCCCCTGTGCCGTAACCGCTCTTGTCGGGCGGAATCGGATAGAGCTTATTGAAGTTCCCGCAAGCGTATTGCCAGAAATTCACGCAGGGATCGACAGAGGAATCGATGAGATCCTTGTCGAATCCGGGGATCAGCTTGACCGGTTGATCCGTTGTGCTCGGTGCTGAACCCGCAGCCTGAGCGTGCGCGGTGGGAACCTGCGCGGCAAGTGCCATGGCTCCGACCAACAAAAGGCCTGCCGCGCGAAAAAGTCGATTCATTTTGTTTGCCTCCGGACAAAATTGTGGGACCGTTCTAGTTTTCTTAAACCAACATCAGACATTGTAGGGCTCAGCAACGCTTGGTTCGGCTGGCGGTGCGCGTTTTCGTCACGCCGATGGGCCTCTCGTCGCGGCGGGCGTATGCCCCCGTCACGCTACGTGGTATCTCATCCCAAAGACACTTCTGAGTTCTTCGATCTTAAACGTTTGTTCGCCCGCGCGGTTTGGTCGCCCAATGGGAATACGCACGGGGAGCGAACGGAGTTCCGGACAGAAAGCGAACTCGAAGAGCGACAAATAGGTTCTCACAGGGAAGCGCAGCACGACCGGCAAAGCGGCCGTGCCTCCACGGATGAATTCACGGTCAGAACACGCGGCCTAGGCGACGAGCGCCATCTCGCGAATCGTCTCTTTGCGCGCGGTAAGGCGGTCGACCAGGTCGGTTCGCACCTCGTAACCGCGGCCCGGCGTATCGGGAATCGCAATCTCGCCTTCCGCGGAGACTGTGACACCGGGCTCGATGATGTCGTCGGCAAAGTACCGCGCAGAAGCGGAGACATCGCCGGGCAGCGTGAATCCTTCAAGCGTGGAGAGAGCGATATTATGCGCGCGGCCGACGCCGGACTCGAGCATTCCACCGCACCAGACGGGAATGCCCCGCTCCATGGCCGCGTTGTGCACCGCGATGGCCTCGGAGAAGCCGCCCACGCGGCCCAGCTTGACGTTGATGATCTTGCAGGATTCCATCTCGATGGCGGCAAGCGCGTCGCGCCGGTTGCGGATGGACTCGTCGAGGCAGATAGGCGTATTGATCCGCTTTTGCAGCACGGAGTGGAAGTAAAAGTCGTCGTGCCAGAGGGGCTGCTCGATCATGAGCAGATCGAATGCATCGAAGGAGGCGATGTGGTCTTCATCGCGCAGGCGATAAGCCGAATTGGCGTCGCAACTGAGCAGGATGCCGGGCCAGCGGCTGCGCACTTGCTCAAAGACGTCCACATCCCAGCCCGGTTTGCACTTGAGCTTGATGCGCTGATAGCCATCGGCCAGCTCGTGCTCGATGATCGAGAGCAATTCGTGAATGGAAGACTGGATGCCGATGGAGACCCCGCAGGCGATGCTGTCGCGCACGCCGCCCAGCAAACGGGAGAGCGAAACGCCCTCGCGCTGCGTTTCCAGATCCCAAATCGCATTCTCGAGTGTGGCCTTTGCCATCTGGTTGCCGCGCACGGCCTTGAAGATGCGCGGGCAGTCGCCGCCGTGCTCCGGATTCTCGGCGGCCAGCATGGGCGCAAGTTCGTTCACCAGCACCTGCCAGGCCGAGTCAGTCGATTCCCCGGAAAAGAACGGGCGCTCGCCGGCTGTGCACTCACCCCAGCCGCTCAGGCCTTCCGACTGGACCTCGGCGAGAACGATCCGCCGATTGCGGGTGACGCCAAAGCTGGTCTCAAACGGACGCACCAGCGGCATATGCAGCTCACGCAGAATGATCGCATCAATTCTCATAAAGTTGTGCATTCCTTAGAAAAGCCAGAACCATGATTCGATTCCGCCTGGGTGAGGGGACCCAGTTCGAAGACTCCGTTTCCTTCCGCATCGCGAGAGAAACCAAGTACAGCAAGTCCTCGCGAAAATGCTGCTTGAAACTTCTGCCGATTCGCTAGCTGGACAGCGAGAGCCTGCTGGCGGCTTTTTTCGCTGGCCTTCCATCGGTCGATTGGAGCTGGCACCAGTACACGATCTTGAATGTTCTGGACGGCTGCCGGGCGCCGATCAAGGATTGCCTCCACTCTTGGGGAATTCAGCTCCCATTCGGCCAAAAGGCGGTCGGTTGGGAGCCCACCCTGCAGTCGAGAAGAGGATACACCATAAAAATCCACACGATAGTCGCGGGAGATGGCGCCCAGCCTGTGGATATTGAGGAAAGCGTTTGTGATCTGCAGTGGATCGAAGGTCCACTCCATGTGGCAAATGCCGCGAGAAAGCGCCTCACGCCGTTGCTCCCATTTGAGTTGCGCGCCAAGGCCACGATTGCGGTAGGAAATGCGGACTGCCAGCATATGCGAGTGAAGATAAGGCTGAGGTCCGTTTTGGGTTTGCTTGATCCCCGGCAAAGACATGGCGAAACCGACGAGAGTTTGAGCGGAATTGGCGCCAATTTCGCTGTCGAAAGCGCCGATCACCTGGCCCCCGATCTTTGTCGCGAGCAGAAAGGTTTTGCGCGGAATGATGTCGCTTTCGTCGTAGCCCCACGTCTCGATCTGGAGCTGGACGCACGCTTCCAACTCGTCAAATCCATCGCAAGAACGAATCTCGATCATGGCCGAGCCTGTTCTGCATTTTGCGCCGCTTCGTCCAGGTCGAGCGCGGCTCCGTTTGCCAGCTTCTTCTTCGCCTGAACCCAAAGCGCTTCGAGCTCCGGCGGCGATAGTTCCTCGAGGGGGCGCGGCGCGGCTCGTTCCATCTCACTGAAGCGCTGGCGGAAACGCAGATTGCAGTTGCGCAGAGCCATCTCCGCATCCACACCCAGATGGCGGCCGAGATTCACGACGGTGAAGAGCAGGTCGCCTAATTCAGCCTCCACGGCAGCCTTGCGTCCCGGATCTTCCGATTCGGCTTCGGCCGTCAATTCTGCCGCCTCTTCGGCGACTTTGGGCAGCAGCTCGCGCCAGCTCGGCCAATCGAATCCGCATTTTTGCGCCTTGGCGCCGAGCTTTGAAGCTTCAGCCAGCGCGGGCATCGCGCGAAGAACGCTCTCGAGCCGCGACACCGACTGATTCCCTGCCCCGCCGGCCGCCGTCTTGCCGGCTGCCGAGCCTTGACCGCGCGGCGCGCCTGCCGGCTTTTCCGCCGCTTTGATCTCTTCCCAGTTGCGCAAGACAGCCACCGACGACCCTTCCACTGCGGCGTCTACATTGGCTCTGTTGCCCGCGGCGCGCGAAGCTTCCTCGCCGAAGACGTGGGGATGACGGCGAATCAGCTTGCGATTCAGGTGGTCAAGGACGTCGGCAATGGTAAAGCGGCCCTCGTTGGCCGCCATCTCTGCATAAAACAGGACTTGCAGAAGCAGATCGCCGAGCTCCTCAGACAAGTGGTCGAAGTCGCGGCGCTCGATGGCGTCGAAGACCTCGTAGGCCTCTTCAAGGGTGTACTTGCGAATGGAGTCGAAGGACTGTTCGCGATCCCAGGGACAGCCGCCGGGAGCACGGAGCCGAGCCATGATGGCCACGGCCTGCTCGAAGAATGCCGCCGCCCGCGCCGGATCGGTGGTAGTTTGCGGCGTGGAATCCTTCGCGCTGGGGCTCTCTGGCGGCAGATCCATGCACTTCCAGTTTAGCTTACGGGGAGCGGCAGCGGCGATCCGCGCGTCTTACGCACCAGACACCGGAGCCGTATACTCAATCTCTCGCATGACGCGCATCCTCGGCACAATCGTTGCCGGCCTTGTCGGGCTGGCCTTCGGCAGCTTCTTGAACGTGTGCCTGAGCCGCTGGCCCACGGGCGAGGGCATTGTCCATCCGCGCTCGCATTGCCGTAGCTGCGGACGAACGCTGGCGTGGTGGGAGAATGTTCCGCTGGCGAGTTGGCTGTTCCTTCGCGGGCGCTGCCGGAGCTGCCGGGCGTGGATTGGCTGGCGCTACCCGCTGGTGGAGCTGGCCGTGGGAGCCTTATGGGCAAGTGTGGCCTGGCAAAATACCGAACTACTATTCGCCTATTTCCGAGAGCCGTCCATTTTCATCTACTACCCATTGAACCGGCTAGTCAGCGGGATGGCGTTCTCTTGGCTGCTGGTAGCGCTCGCAACCCTGGATGCTGAAAACCTTTGGCTACCCAATTCGATTACCATTCCCGGCATCATTCTCGGTTTACTTCTAGATACGGCTGAGGCTGTTGTCAGTGCGATTTCCCCATGGGATAACCCCGTCCACGCAACCCTATCTTTCATGGTGTTACGCGTGGTAGGGCATGAGATAATTCTCCGCACGCTCGCTATCCTCGCCGCCGCCGGCCTCATCCTGCTCTTGCGCTGGATCTACTGGCTGATCCGGCATCGCGAGGGCATTGGCTTGGGCGACGCCAAGCTGATGGCGATGCTGGCCGCGTGGCTCGGCCTGCCGGGCGCGCTCGTCGCCTTCGGCCTGGGCGTGGTGCTGGGCGCAATCGCTGCGCTGGTTCTGCTTGTCCTACCCTCCACGCGTAAGAGCAGTGAAGGCTGGGCCCACATCAAGCTGCCGCTGGGCACATTTCTTTGCGTGGGCGGAATCGTCAGCAGTTTGTGGGGAGAACGAATAATCGACGCTTATCTGCGCTGGGCGGGCTTTTAAGCCGTCGCGGGCCCAGCGGCCTTTACTGTTGGGGCTGCTGCGCCGGCTGCCCTGATGAAGCCGGCTTCGCGTTTGCGATCTCAGGATCCTGCAAGGCCTTGCCGGCCTCTTTCGCATGGCGGCTTCCCGGGTCGTACTCCATCACCTTCTTATAGTTCGCGCGCGCGTCGGCAAAGTCGCCCAAATGGCGCTCGCATTCGGCCAGGCCCCAATACACATCCGGATTGTAGGGATCGAGCACTAGCGCCGATTGAAACCGCGATAATGCGCCTTTCCAATCCTTGTTCGAGAGGTAGTAGCTGCCGACATTCTCGTCTTCGGCCGCGGTTTCATGGTGCTCCGGCACCACCTGCTCTTCCTTCCCTTTGTGCTTTCCGGGATGCGCGGTGTCGTCGTCTGGCGAAGGCAGATTGCCCAGCCCCGTCAGGCTCGAGCTCGAGCCGCTGTCGTTCGATTCAGCGGCTGCGGCCGCATCTTCCGGGCTGCGCACCGGATCGCCGTCTTCGGCAGGCATGGGAATGAGGCCGCTTCCAGATTCGTCGCCGGCTCTCGGCGGCAGATCGGGCGAATTGCGCGTGGGCATCACCGGAACGGAATCGGTGTCCTCGGGAAAAGGATTGGCATTGGTCTGCGGCTTCGTCCGATCCGGCTGCTGCTGCGCCGGGCTTTGGGAGCCTGCTGCCGGCTGGCTTTGGCCGGCGGCGGAGGCACCGCTCTTGTCCGGCGCCTGCGCCAGGAGCCGGGGCGCCGCCGCTACCAGGCAGGCCAGAGCGAGCGCTATTCCTATTGCGTACTTCACCGCGGTTCCCCTTGACTGTTGTGCGCGATTCGATCCTTCGGTGCGATGCGGCCCGAGCCAGCGTGTGAGCCATCGAGATTTGCGGATAATTCGCATTCAAAGAAAGAATCGCACATTTGCGGGGAAGATTTCATCCTTGCTCACGTTTCCGCGACCCGGGCGGTTCCCGTTTCTTTGGACTCGGCAAACGACTGATGGTCACGAAAAGGGGCGGTTTGGCAGAGTCGCGCGGGTCAACAATCACAAGAGGATTTCCACTCCACAGAGTCCCACCCTGAACCGATAGAATCCCACTAGGCTGCTCGTTCGCGAAGCGGCCGTTCAGGAGTCTCACCACCGATGGGCTACCAGGTTCTGGCCAGAAAATACCGTCCGCAACGCTTCGCCGACGTGGCCGGCCAGGACCATGTGACGCGCACGCTGCTGAACGCGCTCAAGCAGAACCGCATTGCGCACGGGTACATCTTTTCTGGCCATCGCGGCATTGGGAAAACGACCATCGCTCGCATTCTGGCCATGGCCCTGAACTGCCGCACTCAGGTAGGTTCGCCCGAGCGCCCCACTCAGGAGCCTTGCGGAACCTGCGACGCATGCATCGAGATTCGCCAGGGCAACGCCGTAGACGTGATCGAGATCGATGCGGCCACCAACCGCGGCATCGACGAGATTCGCGAGCTGCGCGATGCGGCGCGCTACTCGCCTGCGCGCGATCGCTACAAAATCTACATCCTCGACGAGGCGCACCAGATCACCGAGGCTGCCTTTAATGCGCTGCTCAAAACGCTGGAGGAACCGCCGGCGCACGTCATCTTCATGATGGCGACTACCGAGCCCGAAAACATTCCTCAGACCATTCGCTCGCGTTGCCAGCACTTCAGCTTTCACGCGGTCAAGTTTGACGACATTCTGGCGCAGTTGAAGATGATCGCGGCCGAGGAGCAGGTGGCCTCCGAAGACGATGCGCTGGCGTTGCTGGCCGAGGCCGGCGACGGATCGATGCGCGACGCGCTCTCCATCATGGACCAGGCGATTGCGTCGGCTCCGCTCAAAGACGGCCGTCCCGCGCTTTCGTCGGATCAGATTCGCGAGTTGATGGGCGCAGTGCCAAACACGGTCTTCGAGCGGCTGATGGAAGCCGTGGCCGCCGGCCAAAGCGCAGAGCTGATGGAAGAGATCAATGGGCTGGTAAATGCCGGACACAGCCCGCTCTCGCTCGCACGCCAGATGGTCCGCTATCTGCGGAACGCGTTGATGGCCAAGCTGGGTGGAGAACAAACGGAGCTTCTGCAAATCTCGGCGGACGAGCGGGCCCGCGCAACGCGTACGGCGCTGCTGTTCACCGAGGAAGAGCTCACGCGCAACCTGCAGATTGTGCTGCGCACCTTCGACGACCTGAACTATCGCCAGGAACAGCGCCTGCACCTGGAGCTAGGGCTGCTGAAACTGATTCACGCGCAGCGGCTGCTGCCCATCGAGGAGCTGCTGAGCGGCGTGGCGACCGGAACGAGCGCGCGGGCGGGCACAGGGCACAGTCCGCGGCATTCAGGCGGCAGCATCGCGAAGCTAGCTGGGGCGACAGCGCCTGCTGCAAGCGCTCCAGCACGGGAGAGAAGCTTGTGGACCGGCGGACCGACTGCGTCGCGAAGCGCCGGAACGAAAGTGGAAGCAACAGTTGAGAATTCTGCTGTAATTCATTCTGCGACAAGGACAAATGAGGGCGTACAGCTTGAGGTTGCGCCCTTCCCTGCCGTTGCCAGCCAGCCGTCGGGGTACGCCTCGGCCGCTACTCTCACCGAGGGCGCTCTGGCAAAGGCGCCCCTGTCGACAACCAACACGTCGAATGGCCTCGCCGTGGAGCACGTGCGCGAAGTGATCGTGGCCGCGCTGGCCGCAGCCGGGCACAGCTCTGCCGCGCAACTGCTTGGCTCAGGGGCGTGGGCGCTCGACAGTGCTGCCGTGCGCGTTGCGGTGCCGGGCATGGGCAAAAAGATGCTCAGCCTGACGGTGAACGCCGCGGCCGAGAAGCTTATACGGCTTGAACTTCAGCGGCTGGGCGCGCCGGCTCGTTTTCTCGTGTCGGCTGGCGCGGAAGCAGCTCCGGCCGCGGTCGCGCCTCCAGTGGCCGCCGCCGGCAGCGTGCAGGAGGCGGCGCTCACGCATCCATTAGTGAAGCGGGCGCAGGAGATCTTCAACGCCGAGGTTCGCAGCGTGGTCGACCTCAGGCAGAAGTGAAAAAGCAGCCTTTAGCTCCTAGCTGTTAGCTTTGTCGTGCTTGGGTCTGCATCGGTGGCAAATTGGAGTGAAAACGGCGAGAAGGGCCAGACGAAGAGCCGATCGCAAGAAACGGACAGGGGTAAACACGATGATCAACCCGCTCAAAATCTCGGAGATGCTTTCGCAAGCCAACCAGATGCAGGAGGAGGTTCAGCGCAAGCTCGGCGAGACCGTCGTGGAAGCTTCGAGCGGCGGCGGTGCAGTGACCGCGACCATGAATGGCAAGAAGGAACTGCTCAAGATTCGCGTCGATCCCTCGGCGGTGGTCAGCCTGAGCGGCGGCCAGGCCGACGTGGAGATGCTTGAAGACTTGATCGTGGCCGCGGTGAACGAAGCCGGACGCAAGGCAGATGAAGCCATCAAGTCGAGCGTGCAGGGAATGTTGGGAGGGCTGAAGATTCCGGGAATGAGCTGACGACCGGCGCGGACGCATTCGTTGAGTCGAGATTCCTGCTATCCCAGGTCCCAAAGTCGGGACCTGGGGCACCCCAAGTCACAGGGAGGCAAGTAAATTGTCACGCTATGCCGAGCCAATGGCCCGGCTGATTGAGGAATTGAAGAAGCTGCCCGGCGTGGGCACCAAGAGCGCGCAGCGCTACGCCTTCCACATTCTGCGCTCGAGCGACGACGACGCCAACGCGCTTGCCGAGGCCGTACGCGGGCTCAAAGCCAGCCTGCGCCTCTGCTCCATCTGCAACAACGTCACCGACATCGATCCCTGCGCCTACTGCGCCAGCCCGTCGCGAAACCAGCGCCTGGTCTGCGTGGTCGAGGAGCCGACCAACATCGCCGCTGTCGAGCGGTCGCAGACTTACCAGGGCGTCTACCACGTGCTGCATGGGACGCTATCTCCGCTGCACGGCGTTGGACCGGACCAGTTGCGCTCGGAGACTCTGCTGCGGCGCGCGGAACGCGGCGAGGTCGACGAAGTGATTCTGGCCACCAGCCCCACACTCGAAGGTGAAGCCACCGCCGACTGGCTGGCGGGCGCGCTGCGCGGCTATCCGGTGCGCATCACCCGCATCGCCACCGGCGTTCCGGCAGGCAGTGACATCGAATACGCCGACGAGGTAACGATGGCGCGAGCGCTCGAGGGTCGCAGGACGATCTAGCCGGCCCCGTCTCTCAATCAACCAGAGCTGCCTGGTCGCATCCGCACGCTCCCATTACAGCAAAAGAAAAGCGGGAGGGCTGGTTAGCCCATCCCGCTCAAATTGGCTTGGGGAGCCGCTGCCAAAACACTATTTCGCTGCATCGTCCAACGCGAGATTCAAGTCCAGCACATTCACGCGCGGCTCGCCCAGGAGACCGAGCGTGCGGCCTTGAATGTGCGCATCAATCAGGCTGCGGACAACGCTTTCCGTCATGCCCCGCGCCTTCGCGATGTGCGGCGCCTGGAAGTAGGCGTTGTCCGGAGTAATGTCGGGATCAAGACCCGAGGCGGAATAGGTGACCATGTCGATCGGAACGGGCTTGCCGGGGTTCTCGGCGGCCAGCCTGTCGATGTCGGCCTGCATGCGCTGCGGCAGCTTGGCGTTGGACTGCGCAAGATTCGTGCCACCTGAAGATGTTGCGTCGTAGCCGTTGCCCGCCGCGGAGGGGCGCGGATGGAAGTACTTGTCGGAGGTGAAGCTCTGCGCGATGAGCTCGGAGCCAATCACCTGACCGTTGCGCACGATGAGGCTCCCGTCGGCCTGGCGCGGAAAAAGAATGTGCGCCAGCCCGGTCATCAGCAGCGGGTAGCCCAAGCCGAAGATCACCGCGGTCACCAACGTAAATCGAATCGAAGTACCCCACAGCGAGTGCTTCACCGGGGACTCCTGCACATGCGATACGTGATGCCCTTCGCGAGTCCCAAGCTCTTCGTCAATTGCCGAATTCGAATGCACGTTCAATCTCCTTTGCTTGAGCCCGCACTTACGCCAGATGCAGCGCCACCAGGCACAGGTCGATGGCCTTGATGCCGATGAACGGAATGATGATGCCGCCCACGCCGTAGAGGAGCAGGTTGTTGCGCAGCAGCACATCGGCAGCCTTGGGTTCGTACTTCACGCCCTTCAGCGCCAGCGGAATCAGCGCCACGATAATCACCGCGTTGAAGATGACCGCGGAGAGGATGGCCGAATGCGCTGAATGCAGATACATGATGTTGAGCGCGCCAAGCACAGGGAAGACTCCGGCGAACATGGCGGGGATGATGGCGAAGTACTTGGCCACGTCGTTGGCGATGGAGAATGTGGTCAGCGCGCCGCGCGTCATGAGCAACTGTTTGCCGATCTCCACGATCTCGATCAGCTTGGTGGGATTGGAGTCGAGATCCACCATGTTGCCCGCTTCCTTGGCAGCCTGCGTGCCTGAGTTCATGGCCACGCCCACATCGGCCTGCGCCAGCGCGGGCGCGTCGTTGGTGCCGTCGCCGGTCATCGCCACCAGCTTGCCCTTGCCCTGTTCGCTCTTGATCAGGTCCATCTTGTCCTTGGGCTTGGCTTCGGCCAGAAAGTCGTCCACGCCGGCCTCGCGCGCAATCACCGCGGCGGTCAGCGGATTGTCGCCCGTAATCATGATGGTGCGAATGCCCATGGCGCGGAGCCGCGCCAGCCGATCCTTGAGTCCGCCCTTGACGATGTCCTTGAGATAAATGACGCCCAGCGCCGTAGAGTTCTCGGCCACCACCAGCGGCGTGCCGCCGGCGCGTGCAATCTCTTCCACATATTCGCGAACCTTCTGCGGCAGCGACGAGCCCTGCTCCTCGAGAAAGCGCGCGATCGCATCGACAGAGCCTTTGCGGATGCGTGTACCAGGCAGATTCACGCCGCTCATGCGGGTTTGCGCGGCAAATGGAACGAATTCGGCGTGAATGCCGGCCAGGTCCCGGCCGCGCAGGTTGTACTTCTCCTTGGCCAGCACAACGATCGAGCGGCCCTCGGGAGTCTCGTCGGAAAGCGACGCGAGCTGCGCGGCGTTGGCCAGCCGCTCCTGGCTTACATCCGGCGCGGTCAGGAACTCCGTTGCCTGGCGGTTTCCAAGCGTGATGGTGCCGGTCTTGTCGAGCAGCAGCGTATTTACGTCGCCGGCGGCTTCCACGGCGCGCCCGCTCATTGCCAGCACGTTGTACTGCACCAGCCGGTCCATGCCAGCGATGCCGATAGCCGAGAGCAAGCCGCCGATGGTGGTGGGAATGAGACAAACCAGCAGCGACACGAGCACGAAGACAGTCTGCGGAGCGCTCGAGTAAATGGCGAATGGCTGCAGCGTGACCACGGCCAGCAGAAAAATAATCGTCAGGCCCGAGAGCAGAATGCTGAGCGCAATCTCGTTCGGAGTCTTCTGGCGCGTGGCGCCTTCGACCAGCGCAATCATGCGATCGAGAAAGGTTTCACCTGGATTCGAAGTAATCCTGACCTTGATCCAGTCCGAAAGAACCTTCGTGCCGCCGGTCACGGCCGAGCGGTCGCCGCCGGCCTCGCGAATGACCGGTGCCGACTCACCCGTGATGGCCGACTCGTCCACCGAAGCCACGCCCTCGATCACCTCGCCATCTCCGGCGATGTAGTGGTTGGCTTCGACGTAGATCACGTCGCCGGCGCGAAGCAATCCGCTCACGACTTCCTCAAAGCTGCCGTCCGCTTTGTAGCGCTTGGCGACGGTCTCGCCCTTGGCCTTGCGCAGAGTGTCCGCCTGGGCTTTGCCGCGGCCCTCCGCCATGGCCTCGGCAAAGTTGGCAAACAGCACCGTGAACCACAGCCAGAGCGTGATTTGCAGGTTGAAGAAGAATGCCTCGGGGTGATGGCGGAAGTTCTCAATGAGCAGGACCGACGTGAGCACACTGCCCACTTCCACCACGAACATCACCGGGTTCTTGACCATCCAGCGCGGATCGAGCTTGCGAAAGCTGTCCAGCGTTGCCTGGGCCATGATCTGCGTGTTCCAGAGACTCGTTTTTTCAGCCATGTCGGTCCGTTTTGCCTCGTCCTGATGCGGTATGAGTTCGGTTAGAAGACCTTGCCTGTCTGCAACAGCAGGTGTTCCAGAATCGGTCCCAGGCTTAATGCCGGGAAGAACGTGAGCGCGCCGACGATCAAGACCACGCCGACCAGCAGCACGGCAAACAAAGTTGTATTCACCGGGAATGTTCCGGGCGACGGTGGAACACTCTTCTTCATTGCCAAGTGGCCTGCTAACGCTAGAACAGGGATCTTCATCAGGAAGCGCCCCATCAGCATGGTCCAGCCGAGACAGACGTTGTACCACCATGTGTTAGCGTTCAGGCCCGCGAAAGCCGAGCCGTTGTTGGCCGCGGCGGAGGTGTACGCATACAGAATTTCGCTCAGTCCATGCGGGCCGGTGTTATTCAAGCTGGACAATCCAACGTTGGGGAGCAGCACAAAGACGGCGCTAAATGTGAGAATGACCAGCGGAAAGATGAGAGCGTAAAGCATGGCCATTTTCACGTCGTAGGACTCGATCTTCTTGCCCAGGTATTCGGGCGTGCGGCCCACCATCAGGCCCGCAATAAAGACCGAGAGCACGACGAAGATCAACATGCCGTAGAGGCCCGCGCCCACACCTCCGAAGACCACTTCGCCGAGCATCAAGTTGGACATTGGAATCATGCCGCCGAGCGGGGTGAAGCTGTCGTGCATGCTATTCACCGCGCCGCAACTGGCGTCGGTGGTGATGGTGGCGAAAAGCGCCGACTCGGCAATGCCGTTCCGAATCTCCTTCCCTTCGAAGTTGCCGCCGGGCGCGGTCGCTGTGCGCGTTTGTTGAGCGCCATGAATCAAGTTGTAGGGGTGAGCCTCAGCCCAGTAGCACACCGCGAAGCCGGCCGCGAACATCACATACATCGCTCCGAACACTGCCCAGCCGTGGCCTGGCGAGCCGGTCATGCGGCCCAGCGTGTACGTGAGACCCGCGGGAATAATGAAGATCGACAGGATTTCGAGGAGATTCGAAAGCGGGGTTGGGTTCTCGTAGGGGTGGGCGCTGTTAGCGTTGAAGAAGCCGCCGCCATTGGTGCCCAGCATCTTGATCGCTTCCTGCGAAGCGACTGGCCCTTGCCCGATGGTCTGAACGAGGCCGGGCTGGGCAGAATTCGGCTGTTCCAGTGGATGCGCCTGCGTGTACGCGCTCAGGTTCTGCGGAACTCCCTGCCAGATGAGCAGCAGCGCGTAAATGATGCATGCCGGCAGGAGGACGTAGAGCAGGGTCCGGGTCGTATCGACCCAGAAGTTGCCAATGGTGGCGGAATTGGTCCGCTTGATGCCGCGAATGAGCGCTACGGCGACCACGATGCCCATCGCCGCCGACCAGAAATTGTGCGTCGCCAGGCCGAGCATCTCCGTCAGATAGCTCATCGTGGATTCGGGCGTGTACGACTGCCAATTGGTATTGGTTGTGAAGCTGGCAGCGGTGTTCCAGGCCAGGTCAGGCCCCACGGCGGCCAAACCCTGCGGATTCCAGAGATGCAATACGTGTTGCAGACGCTCGATGGCATAGGTGAGAACCAGCGTGACAGCGGAGAATCCCAGAGCCGCGATGGCGTACTCGCGCCAGTTCATCTCTTTGTCGGCTTTTACGCCACAGAGCTTGTAGATGAGCCGCTCGAACGGGCGCAGCACCGGGTCGAACCAGGTGCGCTTTCCTTCCAGCACCCGCGCCAGATAGATTCCTACCGGACGAACCGTTGCCAGAAGAATGACAGAGTAGATGGCAAACTGTAACCAGCCATTGACTGACATCTCAGAATTTCTCCGGAAAGAGCAGCGAAATGGTGAGATACACCAACAGGAGAATGGAGAGGATGAGTCCGGTCACCGAAATCCAATCGCTGTGCATTCGTTACCTCAACTTCTGGCACGCCTTGACATAGAGAAACGCCACGGCGAAGAAAACCACGGTGAACAGCAGCATGACTGCATCTTGCATGCGGGGTCTCCCTTTTCGATCCAGACCAGCGCCGGCTAATCGCCCGACAAAGAAACCAAAGTCGGCTTCAAGCGATTTTGTTAAGCGCGTCACAGCGCACAATTTCAGTCAGACCCAAATCAACCGGCCTGGCTTGAATTGATTCTGCCCTTTGTCAGCTTTGAGAATTAAAAAGAAGTCCTAAAGATTTCGTAAGGATCGCTTGGCGACCGCAGGAAATCCCTGAAAAATCAGCATCCGCCACCCGCGGGGCTCGCAATGCGAGACAAGCGCTGTTTGTCAGTCTTCGTTGCCGGTCCAGCCCTCAGGGACGAAGCGGTAGCCCACCCAGGGCTCGGTTTCGATGTACTGGCGGCCGGTTTCGCCCTCGAGTTTCTTGCGCAACTGGCCGACGAAGACGCGGAGATATTCCGGCTGATGCGCCGATTGCGCGCCCCATACGGCCGTCAATAGCGCGCGGTGCGTCATCACCTTGCCCGCGTTGCGGGCCAGGTGCAGCAGCAGATCGGATTCCTTGGGCGTAAGGTGGACAGGCTTGCCCTGGACGGTAACCGTGTGTGCCTGCGTGTCGATCACAAAGTCGCCGGCCTCGATTGGCGCCGTGGTGCGCTCCGGCGCGCGGCGCAGATGCGCTCTTACGCGGGCCAGCAGCTCCTGAATGCTGAACGGCTTGGTCACATAGTCGTCGGCGCCCGCGTCAAGCGCTTCCACCTTCGACCGCTCGTGCTCGCGGACCGACAAAACCAGTACTGGCGTGGAGCCTTGTGAGCGAATGAGCCTGCAGACCTCAACGCCGCTCATGGTGGGCATCATCAGGTCCGTGATCACCAGGTCGGGCGGCCAATCGCGGAAAAGCCGCAACCCCTCCTCGGGATCGTTAGCCGTGCGAACATCGTATCCCTGCGCGGAAAGTGCGGCGCGCAGCACCCGCGTAATCTGGGCCTCGTCGTCAATAACCAGAATTCTTCCCGGCATGTCTTGCTTCTTTCATCCCTCGAAAGCTTACATCATTTCGGAACGCCATTTCAGAAACTGCCGTGTCAGGTATGATTCCGGTGGAGAAGACCATGGGCGTACCCGCCTATGCAAGACAGGCTCTTCGCTGGCTCGCGGCCTCGGCGATGGCGGCGCTTGCAACATTCTTGCTTGCCTGGCTCGGCGCCAACTCCACCACCGCGGGCATGGTGTTTCTGGTGCTCGTGGTGTGGTGGGCAGCGCAAGCCGGAATTGTCCTCTCGATCTACACCGCGGTCCTCAGCGCCGTTTGCTTCGACTATTTCTTTCTGCCTCCCATACGAACTCTCAGGATTGAGGGCGCACAGCAATGGGTGGCAATGGTCTCCTTCGCGCTCAGTTGCGCGGTGGTCAGCCGGCTGTCAGAACGCGCGCGGCAGAAGGCCATCCAGGCGGAGCAACGACAGGCCGATGTAGGGAAACTTTACGCGCTCAGCCAGGAGATGATGCTCTTTGAAGATGCCGATCGCCTTCTCCGCGACTTGCCCGGCTCGATCGAACGTATCTTCGCTCTCGAAGGGGTAGTCCTTTACGTCGGCGATTATGACCGGTTTTACTCGTCAACTGGCGACGTCCCGGCCAGCGTGCATGCCCACATGCGGGCCGTGACTCAGGGGCTCAATCCCACCATCACGCCGTTTGCCGGCTACCAGACCACGGCGCTGGCGCTGGGGTTGAAGCCTGTGGGTGCGTTGTCGTGGCGGCCGGACACACTCTCGCTCGAGGTCGCGACTGCGGTCAGCGCACAAGTATCCATCGCCGTGGCGCGCGCCATCGCCATGGCGGCAACGACGCGCATCGAGGCGGCGCGCGAGGCGGACCGGCTCCGCACTGCCCTGATCGACTCCCTGACGCACGAGTTGCGCACGCCGCTTACCTCCATCCGGGCAGCATCCACCACCCTTCTGGAGACCGGCGGGCTCGACGAAGCCGGACGTCTGGAAATGGTGCGAGTGATTAACGAGGAGGCGGAGCGGCTGGATCAGTTGATCGGCGAAGCCGTGGAGATGGCCGAGATCGATGCCAACGTGGTTCAGGTCAAGATGTCGTCGCAACATCCGCGCGCACTGCTCGATCTGGCCGTCGAAGAATCACGCAAGGTTCTGGCCTCCCACAAGGTGACCATTTTGCCCGGCGCCGCGGACGACCCCGGCCAGATCGACAAGCCTGTATGGTTCGATCCTCACCTGCTCGGCAGGGTTCTGCGCCACCTGCTGGAAAACGTAGCCGCCCACACGCCGCCGGGGGCGCGTGTCACGCTGAGCAGCAAACGAACGGACGAACGCCTTGAATTCTGCGTAGAGGATAATGGCCCCGGAATCGACGCCCAGGATCTGCCCTTGATTTTTGAAAAGTTTTATCGCGGAAAGCGAAGCGCCAAACTGCGCAAGGGGTCGGGAATGGGACTCGCCATCACGCGCGCCATTTTGAAGGCCCACGGCGGAGGCATCGAGGCTTCCAGCGTTCCCGGCAGCGGGGCACGATTTCGTTTTTGGGTGCCGTTGATCGACAAGGAGCCGAGCCGGAAATAAACATCGGTGATCCCGGCAAAGGGGCCTTTATTTCGGCTCATCGCTCCAATCGCACACAATCTCGCAGCGCTTTTTGGAGCTTTCCGCGGCCCACTCTAGCACGCGCGCCACGCGCCAGCCGTCGATCCCGGTGACCGGTGCAGGAGCCTTCCCCAGCAGCGCATCGCGAATGCCCGCGTAGTAGAGCCGGTAGTCTCCGGGCAGCGCAGGTACCGGTCTGGTGACCGAGCCGCCTTCGATGCCCACGTGCAGCACACCCCAATTTGCCGCTGGCTCCTGGCCCCATGCCGGGTCATCAATGTGCGTGACCTTGTTGAGCGCGGCCTCTTGCGGGTCGACGCCGTTCTTCACGTAACCGCCCTTGGTTCCACGCAGGTGAAAGCGCGGTGCGGCAGGCAGCGAGAGGCTGTTGGCGCCTAGCGTCACGATGAGCCCGGGATAGCGCAGGCGAATTGCGAAGGCGTCATCGACGCCCGGGCCGTCCTTCTCGCGCACCACTTCGGCACCCACCGCCTCCGGTTTGCCGAAGAGAACCAGAGCCTGGTCCACGAGGTGCGGCCCCAGATCGAGAAGCTTTCCGCCGCCCGCCTCTGCACTCTCCTTCCACAAGCGCTCCGTCAATGGAGCCGGACGCCAGCGGTCCAACCGGGATTCGAAGGCCACCAGCCGTCCCAGCGAACCTTCATGCAGCAGTTTCTGTAGTGTCAGGAAGTCACTGTCCCAGCGGCGGTTTTGGAATGGAGCGAGGAGCACTTTATGTTTCTTCGCAAGGCCAATCAGCTCGGCCGCCTCCGCCGAAGTCATCGCCATGGGCTTGTCGACGACAACATTCTTTCCAGCCTTCAGGAGCTCCTTGGCGAGAGCAACGTGGGTTCCATTTGGCGTCGCCAACACGAAGAGCCCGAGCGAAGCGTCGGCCAGCATGGCCTGGAGCGAGCGGTAAACCTGAATGCCGGGATAGCGCGCCGCTGCCGTGTCCGAGTTGCGCTCCACGACCGCTGCCAACTCCAGCCCTTCGACGGACGAGAGCAATGGCGCATGGAAGACGCGCCCGGCCATGCCGAAACCCACCAGACCCACCCGAATCATGGAACACTTCCTTTGCGCCTGGCACCGCTAACTTCGCTAGCCCCGCTAGCTACGCCTTGTTCTAGCCTTCGAGTTTAAATCGCGTCTCAGCGAGGCGGTAAAGCCGCCGCCACACCAGCCGGTTCATGGTGACCACCATCAAAGAGATGAACATGGTGGCCAGCAGGAGCATGGCGAAACGGCCGCTGTCGGTTGCGGCGTCAATCTGAGCTCCAAGGCCGATGGTCGAGAGCGTGTGGCCCTGCACGTGCGAGTACTCGGCCATCACGGAGGCGTTCCACGCGCCGCCTGAGGCCGTGACCATCCCCGTAATCAGGTAGGGAAAGATGCCGGGAAGAATCAGCCGGGTCCACTTCTGCCAGCGCGTAAAGCGGTAGAGCGAGGCAACCTCCCGAAGATCCGAGGGGATGGACATGGCTCCCGCAATCACATTGAAAAGGATGTACCACTGCGTGCCGAGAAGCATGAGTGCGATGGACCCGATGCCCAACCCGCCGCCGATCTTCACGAGCCCCATCAGCAGAATGGGAAAGAAGGCCGTTGCGGGCACCGATGCCATGATCTGCGCCAGCGGCTGCACGATCCGCGCCAGCCGCGGGTTCAGGCCGATAGCCACGCCGACTGGAATGGTCCACAGAGCGGAAAGCAGCAGCGCTGCATTCACGCGCAGAAATGTGGCCGCGGCTCCCTCGAGCAAAAGGCGCAGGTCGGGCCAGGTAATGGTCCTGAGCATGAAGACTGCCTGCGCCGCCGCCCAGCAAACGGCCAGACCGCCCGCAACGGCCAGCGTCCAGAGCGCGGGCGACACCTTAGCTGACTTCGTCTCTTCAAGCGGCCTCACCACGCGGCATTCCTTCGATTTCGCCAACCGCCGGTAGATTGGCTCCTCGACGCGATTCCAGATGCGCCCGGGAAGAGTCTCCAGAATTTTCGATCGGCGAAGCAGCTCGAGGATGGGTGAAGTGACGTGCTCGGCTGACTCCACCTGTTCGAACTTGAATTTGTCGCTCCAGGCGATGAGCGGCCGCCACACCAGTTGATCGGTGGCGACCACGATCAGGATCACTGTAGCAATGCCGGCCAGCAGAGCATGCACATCACCGTTGTTGGTTGCAGTTTGGATGTAGCTGCCCAGCCCGGGCAACTGAAAGTTACGCGCGCCCATAGTGAATGTCTCGCAGAAAATCAGCGCGAACCATCCTCCGGCCACGGATACGATCGAATTCCACACCAGGCCGATGGCCGAGAAAGGCATTTCCAGTTGCCAAAAGCGCTGCCAGCCGGAAAACCGAAAAATGCGTGACGCCTCGAGCATCTCTCTGGGGATGCATTTGAGCGACGAATAAAAGCTGAATGCGAGATTCCACACCTGGCCGGTGAAGATAAGCAGAATCACGCTCATCTCAATTCCCAGTTGATGGCCCGGAATAAGCGAAACCATGGCCAGAACCACCGGCGGCAAAAAGCTGAGTACGGGAATCGACTGCAGGATGTCGAGAACCGCGACCATCCACGGCTCGATGCGCGGATTGTAGGCCGCGATGTAGCCGTAGGAGATGGCGAAGGCCAGGCTGAGAAAGTAAGCGATGGCCATGCGCACGATGGAGTAGAACGCGTACAAGGGAAGAGCGCCGATGGAGCTCGAAATCGGCACGACTGGGATCGGCTTTTGAAACCAGTAAACGCCAGTGCTAACGACGGCAAAGAACAACGCCAGCGCACAGGCCGCCACTCCCAGATCGACGAAGAACGGCGTGCGTCGAACCGTTACGAGGGATCGCGCGAGCGGGCGCGGGAGGCTCACTTCGCCTCCTCGCTGGTGCCAATCTCCTCCTCCAGTGCATCGGGCAGCACGAAGCGGCGGCGCGCAGAGTCGAAATCGAATATCTCCGCGTACCGGCCCCACGTCACCGCGGTCTCCAACTGCCGCTGCGATTCCTCCTCGCTGAATTGTTCCCCGAGCATATCCATGAAGAAATCCTCGGGAACGCTGTGGTCGCTTTTCGCGTCGAGCGCGCGGCGAATCTGCCGCAGCAGCAGCACGTTCTCCACCGCGGCCCTGCGGAAAAGCTCCTTCTGGCGGAGAATCTCGGAGTTGGCGAACTCCTCGCCGCTGGCCGTGATGGCCACATCGCCCTCTTCGACTTTGAGAAAGCCCAGCATCTGCGCCGCGTCCACAATGGGCAGCAAATCGTCAATCTCAAAGGCGAGGTCTTCGGCCAGGCGGTACATGTCGTCGCGCCCGCCGCGATCGAGCAGCAGTTCGAGCAGGCCGGCGATTCCGCCGGGCCGGGCGTGGGGCAGCATCTGGTAGCGCATCTGCCTCTGATCGCGCACGCGAGGTTCTACCACCTGTCCCGGCGCCTCGGCAGGCGAAACATCCGGCTGGGTGAGCACTTTGTAGATGTAATCCACCAGTTGCGTAAAAGCCTCGGACTTGCGATCGCGCGGTTGCGTCAGCGTCACCGGGAAGTCCGTGCGAATGTGGCCCGGATTCCGCCCCAGCACCACGATGCGATCAGCCAGCAGCACCGCTTCCTCGATGTTGTGCGTTACCAGAAAGACTGCCTTCGTGGGCATGGTCTTATTCGCCCAAAGCTCCAGCAGTTCGCTCCGCAGATTCTCGGCCGTCAGCACGTCGAGCGCGGAAAACGGTTCATCCATGAAGAGAACCTCGGGCTCGACCACGAGCGCGCGTGCGAATCCAACGCGCTGCCGCATTCCGCCGGAAAGCTCCTTCGGGTACGCAGCCTCAAATCCGTCAAGACCCACCACGTCGAGCATCTTCATGCTGCGGTCGCGGCGCTCGGCCGGAGCCACGCCGCGTGCCTGCAGCGGAGCTTCTACGTTCTCCAGAACTGTGAGCCACGGAAAAAGCGCGAAGCTTTGAAAAACAATTGAGACATTGATCTCGGCCTGGGAAATTGGCGTGCCGTGCCAGTAGACCTGGCCAGCAGTCGGTACGGAGAGCCCGGTCAACATGCGCAGCATGGTCGATTTGCCCGAACCCGAAGGGCCCAGCAACGCGAGAATCTCTCCGGGGACGATGCTCAGGTCCGTCGCCGAAATCACCTGAATGCGATTCTGGCTTGGCTGCGCATAGTATTTCTCGATTTTTTCCGCGCGGATAATTGCATCCGTGGCCGGCGGCGCTTCGAGAGTCGCGTTGGGGATAGACGTTTCCTGCATTTCCGGTGCTCCGGTAGGGGACGTTCAAGCGGAATTCGCGTTCGCTCGCGCCAGTATAAGTCTCAACATTGGATGGCAGATGAATTCGCGCCGCGCCGAATGAGCCAGGCTATTCGGCTCGCCGACCCGGCTACCCGGCCCAAGCGGCGGGTCCGACTCAAAAAGACGCTCCTGCTTTACACTGGTAAAGCGTACCATTCTTGCGCTATTGAAGGCGTAAGTCCGAACCGGCGCGGTTGAACTCGACCGATCGAAGCCAACGAAACGTTTCACGATGTTTACTTCCCTGCCCCCACGAGAGAATATGCCGAATGCAACAAAACGAAAGGTGCTGGTAGCCGACGACGAGCGAGTCATCGCCGACACGCTGGCCATGATTTTGAATCAGAGCGGCTTTGAGGTCCGTGCGGTCTACTCGGGCGAAAAGGCCCTCGAGCTCGCTGAGACTTTTCGGCCCGACATGCTCATCTCCGATGTGATCATGGCCGACCTGAACGGGATCGACGCTGCCATTCGCATGCGCGCACTTCTGCCGGGAATCAAAATTCTCCTTTTTTCCGGCCAGGCGGCAACGGCCGATCTGCTGGAGAAAGCCCGCGCCGAGGGTTATGAGTTCGATATTCTCGCCAAGCCTGTCCACCCGCAGGACCTACTGGCCAAGCTGCGCGGTTAACGCTGCCTGGCGCAGCGAGACCCCAGGAATCCGGCGGCTGATTCCATCCACCGGCGCAGGAGTGAATCAAAGCATTCAATAGAATCGTCTGCACGCCCCTTGCCCTTGGCCTCCCCAGGAAGCGAAAGTACATACGAGATGACAAAGGCGCTTCGTTCCACTCGCGTTCTGACGCCGACGGGTCTCGCGCCCGCGACGGTGCTTGTGGACGGTGAGCGCATCTCCGCATTGCGAGGCTGGGACGATCTTCCGGCAGGTGCCGAGCTGACTGACTTTGGCAATAACGTGATTTTGCCGGGACTGGTCGACACACATGTGCACATTAATGAGCCCGGCCGCACGGAGTGGGAGGGTTTTCAGACGGCAACTCAAGCGGCAGCCGCGGGCGGCGTGACTACGCTGGTCGACATGCCTCTGAATTGCGTTCCCGAGACAACTGATCTGCAGGCCCTCGAAGCCAAGCGGAGCGCGGCGAACGGAAAAGCGTGGGTCGACTGGGCCGCATGGGGCGGCGTGGTGCGCGGCAACGCCGACGCCATCGAGCCGCTGGCGCGTGCGGGCGTGGCGGGCTTCAAATGCTTCCTTATTCATTCCGGCATCGATGGCTTCGCATGTGTGAATGAAGCCGATCTACGGTTAGCATTGGCAAAGCTGCGTGGAACCGGCTTGCCCTTGCTGGCCCACGCGGAGGTCGCCGGCCCCGTCGACGCGGCGACGAAAGAGCTGAACGAAGCGGGCCCGGACTGGCGCAAATACTCCACCTATCTACTTTCGCGCCCACACGCTGCCGAGGTCGATGCCATTGAGCTGCTCATCCATCTAGCTGAAGAATTCCGCACTCCAATCCACATTGTGCATTTTTCCAGTGCGCGGGTGCTGCCGCTGCTGGCCGCTGCGCGCGATCATGGTGTACCTGTGACCGTTGAGACTTGTGTGCACTACCTGTGGTTCGCGAGTGAGGAGATCCCCGAAGGTGCAACAGAATTCAAATGCGCGCCGCCGATCCGCGACGCTGCCAACCGCGAAGCCTTGTGGAGTTCGCTCGAACGGGGTTTCATCGACATGGTGATCACCGACCACTCCCCTTGCCCGCCGGCGATGAAACGCGGCACTTCCGATTCACGAGAAGGCCGTTGGGACCAGGCGTGGGGCGGAATCTCAAGCCTGGGCCTGGCGTTGCCCGCGATGTGGACAGCCATGCAGCAGCGTGGCATAAAGCTTGAGCGAATTGGCGACTGGATGTCCGCGGCGCCCGCGCGTCTCGCGGGTCTGGCTGGGCGCAAAGGCTCGCTCGCTCCCGGCGCGGATGCAGACTTCGTTGTCTTCGATCCCGAGACCACGTGGACCGTGACGCCCGCCGACCTTCATTTCCGCCACAAGCTCTCGCCCTATCTTGGCGCGAACCTTCGCGGGCGCGTCGTCGAAACATGGTTGCACGGTGAGCCCGTCTTTCGCGACGAGGGGCGCAACGATGGGTGCGCAGGCAATTTCTACGATCAGGCACGCGGCAGAGAGCAGGTGCGCCCGTGAACGACCAAACATTGTCGGAACGTGCGCAGCGCGCCATCGCCGAATGCAGGCACATCGCCCAAATGAGCGAGGAGCCGGGCCGAATCACGCGCCGCTTCCTCACGCCGCCCATGCACGAAGTTCACAAGTTTCTGCGCAGCCGCATGGAGTCCCTCGGCATGACCGTGCACACCGATGCGGCGGGAAATCTGCGTGGGCTGTGGCAGCCGCCGGACGCGCGCGGCAAACGTTTGGTTCTCGGCTCGCACATCGATACCGTTCCCGACGCAGGCGCGTTTGACGGCGTGCTCGGCGTGGCACTCGCTCTCGAATGGACTCGCCTTGCGCAGGAACTCAAACTCCCGCTTCCAATCGAAATGATTGCGTTCTCTGAAGAAGAAGGCGTTCGCTTCGGCGTGCCATTCCTCGGCAGCCGGGCAGTGGCCGGACGCTTCGGCCCAGCTTTGCTGGCTCTCAAAGATGCGGATGGCGTCGCCGTGGAACAAGCGATTCGTAGCTTCGGGCTGGACCCTGGCAAAATCGACGACGCGGCGCTCGATGCGGATGCGCTCGGCTTCGTCGAGATCCATATCGAACAAGGGCCGGTCCTCGAATCCGAAGGCCTTTCCGTCGCGGCAGTCACGGCGATCGTCGGCCAATCGCGTCTCACTGCCGAGTTCCGCGGCCACGCCAACCATTCGGGCACAACTCCCATGCGCCTGCGCCGCGATGCATTGGCCGGTGCGGCAGAATGGATCTCCGCGGTGGAGTCCATCGCGCTGCAATCGGAAGGCCTGATCGCCACCGTGGGCAAAATCGACGTCTCACCGAACGCGGCCAATGTTATTGCCGGAGTTGCGCGTGTGCGCCTGGACGTCCGTCACGCTGACGACGCGTCACGCAAAGCCGCCGTGGAATCTATCCTCGCGCAAGCGTATGCCATCGCCGAAAAACGCGGGCTCACCCTCGAAATTGCGCGCCAGATGGATCAGCCCGCCGTGCCCATGGACGAGCGCCTGACGGCCCATCTCGCCGACGCGATCGGAGCAGCGGGATTGCCGGAAAGACTGATGACCAGCGGCGCGGGCCACGATGCGATGGTGATGGCCGCTCGCGTCCCTACGACCATGCTCTTCCTGCGCAGCCCCGGCGGCCTCAGCCACCATCCCAATGAAACGGTTCGAGAGGAGGACGTTGAGGCCACGCTCAACGTGGGCCGCAGATTTCTTCAGCGGCTGGCCGCGGAGGTCGGATAAAATCGAGCATCGGAATTCTCCGGAACATTCTCCGCATTTCCCGGATCGAGGTCGCACGTGCACCATCTTGGATCAACCCGCAGCAGCCGGAAGCCGGATCACCTGCTGCAAACGCCAGATACATTTGTCCGCTCTCCCTTGCCCGGCGCCGATGGCGTAGAGTTCATCGTTCACGCCGGACCTCAGCTGGGCGCGCGCTTCACGCAAATGACCGTCGAGTTTGTTGCCGGCGGCGCGCTGCCACCTGCCTCGACTCAGCGATTTCTCTATGTCCTCGACGGGAAGGTCGAACTTAAGGCAAGCGGCGAAAAGCACATTCTCAAGCCGGGCGGCTTCGCCTACCTGCCGCAAGGCATGCCGCACACAGTCCGCGCCACGGGAATTGCTCGCGCAGCGTTGATCGAAAAACCTTACGAGCCGCAAGCCGGCGCGGCCGCCCCGCGACTCATCTTCGGTGACGAAGCCGCCGTAAGAGCCACGGCACTGATGGACGACGAGGCACTGCGCGTTCGCGCGCTCATGCCCGACGGCCCTTCCTACGACTTCGCGGTGAACACCATGACCTACGACCCCGGAGCCTCGCTCAGCATGGTGGAAATTCATGTGATGGAACACGGCCTGCTGATGCTCGAGGGCGGCGGCATCTATCGCCTCGGTGACTCGTGGTACCCCGTATACGCCGGCGACTTCATCTGGATGCGCGCCTTTTGCCCGCAGTGGTTTGGCGCGATCGGCAAGCGGCCAGCAAAATATCTCATCTACAAAGACTGGCGCCGCCATCCGCTCGGAGAAAACCGATGACGACTTCACGCCCCCAGCTTACGATCGACGTCCTGATGGCAGAGCTGATGGCGCTCGCGCAAATTTCGGAAGCCGAGCCGCCGGTTGTGACGCGCGTCGTCTTCGGCGAGGCCGACATGCGCGCTCGGGCTTACGTGAAGGGACTTTGTGAAGCTGCCGGACTCAAGGTGCACGAAGACGCGATCGGCAACACCTTTGCGCGCTGGGAAGGCAGCGATCCGGCGCTCGCGCCCATCGGCACAGGCTCGCACATCGACGCCATTCCTAACGCCGGCCTCTACGACGGCTGCGTCGGCGTGCTGGGCGGCCTCGAAGCCATTCGCGTCCTGCAAAAGTTCGGATTCAAGCCGCGGCGCGCCATCGAGCTCGTCATTTTTACCGCCGAGGAGCCCACACGATTTGGCATTGGCTGCCTGGGCAGCCGCATGATGGCCAGCGTGCTCACGCCGCAGCAGGCCCTCGCGCTGCGCGACAAGGAGGGCCGTGGGCTGGAGGAGTGGCGCGCGCAAGCTGGATTCACCGGGCCGCTTGAGTCGGTCGCCGTGCCTCGCGGCCGCTTTCATCAATTCGTCGAACTGCACATCGAGCAGGGACCGTATCTTGAGCAGGAAGGAATCGACGTCGGCCTGGTGACGCACATTGCCGCGCCCGCGAGTCAGCGAATCACGATTGAAGGCGAAGGCGGGCACGCCGGCGGCAAGCTGATGCCGGGCCGCAAGGATGCGTTGGCCGCCGCCGCCGAGCTGATTCTCGCGCTCGAATCGGCGGCCAGATCGACGGGCGCCATTGACACCGTCGGCACGGTGGGCATTTGCGATGTCTTTCCCGGCGCAGTGAACAGCGTTCCCTCTCGCGTGCTCATCACCACCGACGTCCGCGACATCGACCGCGTGCGACGCGATGGCGTTCTGGCCGTGCTCGCCTCCGCCGCTGAAGAAGTGAGCGCTCGCCGCGGAGTCACGATCGCGACTGAGTTGATCAATGCCGACCCGCCGACGACCTGCGATCCCGAAATCCTCGCCGCGCTCGAACGCTCGGCCATCGCAGCCGGCAAGACCCATAAGAAGATGGTGGCGCGCGCCTACCACGACTCATCGTTCGTGTCGTGCATCGCGCCCGTGGCAATGCTGTTCATTCCCTGTCGCGGCGGCGTCAGCCATCGGCCCGACGAGTACGCGTCGCCCGAATGGATCGGCAGCGGCGTGCACGTCCTGTCGCGCACGCTGGCAGAGCTCGCCTCGTAGCGCTAACGCTTTCAATTCGTCCGCACGCCGTTGTATGCTATCCGTCAACCTGTTTGGCAATAGCGGCTTCGGCAACCATGAGCACGCCTACCACAACCCGCATCGTCGGCGCCCCCGTTCCCCGCAAGGAAGGCGTGGACAAGCTGCTCGGCCGCGCGTGCTATGTGGACGATATCGAGCGCGAGGGCATGTGGCATGGCGCCACAGTGCGCAGCTCGATCCCGCGCGGGCTGATTCGCTCCATCGCTTTTGACCGCCGCATCGACTGGAGCGAATTCACAATTGTCACTGCCGCCGATATTCCGGGCGAGAATTGCATCCAACTCATTGTCGCGGATCAGCCGTGTCTCGCCGACGGAAAAGTGAATCATTGCGAAGAGGCGATCCTGCTCCTTGCGCATCCTGACAAGCACAAACTGCGCGAAGCCGTGGGCGCGGTTCGGATCGAGTATGAGCCACTGCCCCCGGTCTTCACCATCGAAGAAAGCGAGCGCCAGGAGATTGTCGTCTGGGGCGCGGACAATCTGCTGAAAAATTTTCTTCTCGAAAAGGGTGATGTGGATTCCGCATGGGCCCGCGCAGCACACATCGTTGAGGGCGAGTACCGCACCGGCGCGCAGGAACATCTTTACATTGAAAATCAGGGCGTCATTGCTGAATACAGCACGGACGGCGGCGTCACGGTGTGGGGCTCGCTACAGTGTCCTTATTACGTCTTCAAGGCTCTGCGCGCGGTTTTCGATTTGCCCGAAGACAAAGTCCGAGTGATTCAGACTGAAACCGGCGGCGCATTCGGCGGCAAAGAAGACTATCCCTCCACGCTTGCTTGCCACGCGGCGCTCCTTGCCATGAAGAGCGGCTATCCCGTGAAGATGGTCTACGATCGCATGGAAGATCTGGCCGCGACCACCAAGCGCCATCCTTCGCGCGTGCGCCACCGCACCGCGGTCGACCGCGATGGCAAATTGCTGGCGATGGAGATCGACCTCGCAACCGATGGTGGCGCATACGCCACGCTCTCATCTACCGTTCTCTCGCGCGCTACGCTGCACTCCACAGGTCCGTACGTGTGCCCCAACATCCGCCTGCATGCGCGCTCCTGGGCAACCAATTACGTTCCCTACGGCGCATTTCGGGGCTTCGGCGCGCCGCAAGCGATTTTTGCGATGGAGCGCCACATGGACGAGATCGCCGCCGCCATCGGGATCGATCCAGTGGAGCTTCGGCATAGAAATTTTCTGCATGTCGGCGATACCAATGCAACCGAACAACTGATGCGCGAACCTGTGATTCTCGATCAACTGCTCGATCGAGCGCTCAAGGAGAGCGATTACCACGCCAGGCGCGCGCAGTTTGCCCGTGAGAATCCGGCGAGCGCTGTCAAGCGCGGCATGGGAATCGCCGCTTTTTACCACGGCTCGGGCTTCACCGGCTCGGGCGAGGTCTACCTCAACTCGCTGGCCGGCATCGACGTCACGCGCGCTGGCAAAGTACGCGTCCTGGTCTCCAACACAGAATTTGGCCAGGGCACAAACACCATCCTCACGCAAATTGCCGCGGAAGCCCTGGGCATTGGCTACGCTGACGTTGCAATGGCTGCGCCCGATACAGACGTGGTTCCGAACAGCGGACCCACGGTCGCCTCGCGCACATCGATGGTGATCGGCCGCATCATCGAGCGCGCCTGCTCGCAACTCCTCGCGCTGCTCCGCGAACATGCCGGTCTTGGCGCGACGTTCACTCCCGACGAATTCTTCGCCGCCTGCGAGCGCTATCGTGCTGTGCGCGGCGAGGTTGTGTCTCTATGCCGCTATGAAGCGCCGCCAGGAATCTTCTGGGACGATCAGCGGTATCACGGCGAAGCTTACGGCGCGTATGCGTGGGCAGTTTATGTCGCGCAGATCGCCGTCGATACCGTCACTTATTCCGCTGAAGTGGAAAATTTCTGGGCCGTGCAGGAGGTGGGCCGTGTGATTCACCCGGTGCTGGCGGCTGGGCAAATCGAGGGCGGCATCGCTCAGGGCGTGGGCTTCGCGCTCTACGAAAAAGTTGTCTGGCAGGATGGCCGCATGGCCAACAATCAGATGACCAACTACATCATGCCCACCGCCGAGGACGTTCCGCCGATTCATGTAGTTTTCGAAGAGATTCCTTTTCAATTCGGAGGATTTGGCGCCAAGGGCCTTGGCGAATTGCCTCACGACGGTCCCGCGCCCGCGATTCTGAATGCCATCCGCGACGCGACTGGGGTTGCGTTCAACTCCATTCCACTCCTGCCCGAGGATCTCTATGCAGGCTTCGCCGCGGCTCAACCGGCGGAGGAGACGGTTGTGCGATGAGCACGAACGCAGGCGCAACGTCGAACAAACGCTGGCCCACGATTCGCTTCAATGTGAACGGTGAGGCACGAAGAGTGAAAGTTCCCCCAATGAAGCGCCTCCTCGATGTCCTGCGCGAGGACCTGCATTTGACCGGAACCAAGGAAGGATGCGGCGAAGGTGAGTGCGGCTCGTGTTCCGTCCGCTTGAACGGCGAACTTGTAAATAGTTGCCTGATTCCCGTGATGCAGGCCGAAGGCGCCGACATTCAGACTGTGGAAGGCCTCGCCCTCGATGGCAAACTGCATCCTCTGCAGGAAGCATTTCTTTGTCATGGCGGAGCGCAGTGTGGAATTTGCACGCCCGGTATGTTGATGGCTGCCGCGCAGCTCCTCGAGCTCAACCAACATCCCGCAATGCCCGAGATTCGTGAAGCGCTCGCCGGGAATCTATGCCGTTGCACGGGATTCATACGCATCTTTGAGTCGGTTGCCGCGGCGGTTGACGCTCAGAGCGCCGGCCCGGCAACCAAGCTAACCACGGAGCAAACGCACGATGCGCGGTAATGCGGCCATGCACGATCTTGTCGCGCCCGGCACTCTGGGCGGTGTCCTCGAGCTGCTTGCCGCGGAGCCTGGCGCGTGGACGCCGATCGCCGGCGGCACGGAGTTGATGGTTGCTTTTTCCGCGGGCCGGCTAGCCGCGCCCAAGCTCGTCAGCCTGTGGGGCATTCCCGATTTGCGTGCGATTGAAGTTTCGGCGCAAAGCATCGTCATTGGCGCCGCTGCCACTTTTCTCGATCTGCGCAGACACGCCGTCATCGCTGCCGAATTCCCGCTGCTCGCCAAAGCTGCAAGTTGGATCGGCTCCATCGCCAACCAGGGCCGCGCGACGCTCGGAGGCAATTTGGTCAATGGCTCGCCTGCCGCGGATTCCTCGCCCGCGCTGCTGGCCTACGATGCGAAAATCGAGCTCATCTCCGCGCGTGAACGCCGCCGTGTTCCTTATTCTGAGTTCCACACCGGCTACAAGCGCAACGTCCTCGCCGCCGACGAGCTTCTCTATGCGATTCATCTGCCGCGCCGATTCGCACGCCACATGCAATACCTGCGCAAGGTGGGAACGCGTCGCGCCATGGCCATCGCCAAGGTCGCGCTCGGAGCAACCGCTCTGCTAGAGAAAGGTGCGATCCGCGAGATTCGCCTCGGTGCAGCGAGCCTGGCGCCCTTCCCCACTCGCCTTGTGCAAACAGAGGCGGCGCTGCTCGGTCAAGCAGTCACTCGCGAAGCGGCTCAATCTGCGCGCCGCGCGCTTCTCGGCGAAGTGAAACCGATCGACGACATTCGCTCCACTGCCGAGTACCGGAGCCGCGTGGCAGTCAATCTTCTCGACGAATTTCTGCTTCAACTTCGCCCGGAGGGATCGCGACCATGAATCCCACGCTTGCGGCCTGGAACGCTGCCGCCGAATCGTCCGCGCTGGAGCCGATGCTCGCGTGCTGCGGATCGAAGCGTTGGGCTGCAGCCATGGTGGCGTTGCGTCCCATCTCAAGCGTTGAAGCCTTGAGCCAAGCTGCCGACCGCGTGTGGAGCACGATGCAGGAGCCGGATTGGCTCGAAGCATTCGCCTGTCATCCGCGCATTGGAGAACGCAAACCCGCACCTGTAGCTGCACGCGCGTCGAAACAATCAGCAGCGTGGTCGCGCCAGGAACAATCGTCGGCCAGCGCCGCAAATGAACTGGTGCTGGCCGAACTCGCAGGAGACAATCATCTTTACGAGCAGCGCTTCGGTTTCACATGCATCGTTTGTGCGACCGGCAAAAGCGCCGCCGAGATACTTACAATTCTCAAGCGGCGCCTGACTAGCAATCGCGAAGCCGAGTTGCGCGAAGCAGCCGAACAACAGCGACAAATCATGCAAATCCGTTTAGGAAAGTGGTTGGTGGAATGAGCGTCATCTCAACTCACGTATTGGATACTGCGCTGGGCAAGCCCGCAGGTGGAATCTTTGTCCAGCTCGAGCGGTTTGAAGGCGGAGGATGGATCGAAGTTCCCGCGAACGGCGAAGCGGCAGAGCGCGCACGCGAAGCGCCCGGCGATTGGATTGAAGTCGCTGCCGGCGTCACCGACGGAGACGGCCGTTGCAGCGACCTGGCGCGCAACGCTGAATCGGGCGCTTATCGGCTTACCTTTGACACTGGCGCTTACTTTGCGCGCCTCGGGCGGGCCAGCATCTACCCTGAAATTGCCATTCACTTCAATTGCGACGGCAATGCGCACTACCATTTGCCGGTGCTCTTGAGCGACAACGGCTACACAACTTACAGAGGAAGCTAACGTATGGCCAGACTGGGTGAAAACCGCTACGGAAAATCGCGCGTCCGTCTCTCGCGGATCACACGCGTCAAGGATCCGATCCATGGGGACCGACACCTGTTCGACGAATGGACCGTCCAAGTGATGCTGCACGGAGACTTCGAGACCAGCTTCACCATGGGCGATAACAGCAAAGTCCTGCCTACCGACACAATGAAAAACACTGTGTATTTCGTGGCGCGCAACTCAAAAGCAGCAACGATCGAGGAGTTCGCTCGCGAGTACGGCGATTATCTGCTCGAGAACCACGCTCAAATCGTCAAGGTGAGCGTTAAGGTCCAGGCCAAAGGGTGGGAGCGCATGATCGTCGATGGAGCGCCTGACGCAACAACCTTTAAAATGGGAGGTCCTGAGCTTCAGACCGTGCATGCAACGCGCGAAAGGGGCGCCCCATGGGCCGTGACCTCGGGCGTGGATGGCCTGACTATCCTCAAAACCACAAAGTCGGCCTTCACCGGCTACGTCGTTGACAAGCTGACCACGCTCAAGCCGGCCACAGACCGAATTCTTGGCACGCGCGCAACCATCACCTGGGATTACGCTGCCGCCGCGCCCGATTACGCACACGCCCGCGCGCGTATCGTGGCCGCGCTGCTCAAAGAGTTTGCCGCGCACAACAGCATGAGCGTGCAGCACACGCTCTTCGACATGGGCAAAGCCGCGCTCGACGCCGCGCCGGAGATCGCGCGCATCTATCTTTCCATGCCCAACCTGCATCATCTGCTCACCGATCTCAAACCGTTTGGCCAGGACAATCCCAATCACATCTTCGTGCCCATCGACGAACCGCATGGTACGATCGAGGCCACTGTCGAGCGCTAACTCAACATTTCAACAGCAAAAGGCAAAGCCGTGACCGGGACCACGACCACACAGCGAAACGTGTCTGCTCACGACAGCGGCACCGAAAGCTACGGCCTGCGCAAAGGCGTCCTCGGTCCCATCGAAACGCTCGCCCAGTCCGTTTCCGCCATGGCGCCCAGCACATCTGCGTCGCTTACCATTCCTTTGGTTTTCGCTCGCGCCGGCAGCGCCACATGGTTCGTCTATCTTCTCGCCACAGGTTCCATGTTTCTGGTCGGATTTTGCGTCAGCCGATTTGCTCGCCTCAGCGCGTCGCCAGGCTCGCTCTACACGTACACCGCCAACACGCTTCCGCCGGCATTCGGCGTCGCCGCAGCCTGGGGATTGCTGCTCGCCTACCTCGCCACGGGCGCATCGGTAGCCGGCGGAGCGCTCTATTACGCAACAGTCCTTTCCGAGCAGTTCTTCCAATGGGCGCCGCCCGCCGTTCCCACTCTCGCTCTTGTCTGCGCCGTTGCCGGACTAATCGCCTACCGCGACGTCAAGCTGTCCGCCGAAGTCATGCTGTGGATTGAAGCTGTCTCCGTCGGCCTGATCGTGATCGTGCTCGTCCTGTTGCCGTTGCACATCGGCCTTCAGCTCGATACGAGCCAATTTCAGCTTAAGGGAATTTCGTTCAACTCGCTCGGGCCCGCCGTGGTGCTCTCCATCTTCAGTTTTGTCGGCTTCGAGGGCGCGACCACGCTGGGCGGTGAGGTGCGCGATCCCTTGCGAACCATTCCCCGCGCAGTTCTGCAGTGCGCGCTTCTCGCCGGCGGCTTCTTCATGCTCTGCGCGTACTCTGAGGTGCTCGGTTTCCGCGGCCAGTCCGCAGCGCTCTCGAACTCGACCAGTCCGCTGCACATGCTGGCCGCCAAGGCTCATGTCTCGCCCCTCGGCGTGGCCATCGACTGCGGCGCATTCATCAGCATGTTCGCCTGCGTGCTGGCATGCGCCACAGCCGCAGCGCGTGTATTGCTTCGCATGGCGCACGATAGGCTGTTGCCTGCCGCGCTGCAGCGCACCAACGCGCGTCACGGCACTCCGGGAGCAGCCGTGGCGCTTTCCATCGCGCTCATGTTCGCCGCAACCGTCGCCATGGCTCTCCACGGCGACACGGGATCCACAATGTACGACCTTCTGGGTTCGCTCTCCGTCTTCGGCTTTCTCACCGCGTACGCGCTGGTCGCCCTCGCGCTTCCCTTCGCGCGCCGCGCACTGGGCCAGCATTCTCATGTTCTCGCTGCCGTCAGCGTCCTCACGGTCGCCGTCATCCTCATGATCGCGATCTTCGACCTCAACTCCGCCGAGGACCTTGTCCACGCACGAATTCCCTATCTCTATCTCGGCTACATTACTGCGGGGCTGGCTTGGTACGCATTGCGGCGAAGAAAGGCCCAAGCTATGTGATTGGTTGTGGAAAACACGTCCCTTGGGCGGCTGGCGCGCCCCAAATTCCTTACATGAAATTTATGCCGCAGCAATTACTATGTGCTTAACCTGCAGCGCGAGCAGAAAGAACCCATTCAAGAATCGAAGGTCGCGTGAGCTATTTCTTTCCTGCGTGATAGTTCAACGCTCAAAAACTCGAGATCTCAAAATCAATTCAGCGGCCATTTGAATCCCCCAGGTTTCAGGGGGAAATTCCTATTTCGAGGTCAGTTCCTTGATGCGTGTCATGCGTGTGTTTCCGCCTCTCATTCCCGGGCTGCTGGCGATTGTGGCAGCCGCAGCGCTATGTACCAGCTCTCTTCAAGCCCAGCAAACGCTCGGTGGCATCACCGGTGAAGTCACAGACGCCTCGGGCGGAGTGATTCCCAATGCGAAAGTGACCCTTACCCACGAAGAGACTTCAGTCACCCGTGCCACCAGGACCAACGACCAGGGTGCCTACGCGTTTGTGAACCTGCCCATCGGAACTTATACGCTAACTTACACCGCGGATGGATACGAGGCGCAGAAAACCCCTCACATCACCGTGCAGGCCGACCGCACGGCGACGCTCAACGTGTCGCTCAAAGTGGGCCAGGCCAGCACCACTGTCGAAGTTGAAGCCGCGCCTCTCATGAACGCCGTGGACACCACCAACGGCTATGTGATGGAAACCCAGCAGATCGACGCGGTCCCCTTGCCCACCGGCAGCTTCACCGGGCTGGCCATTCTTTCGCCCGGCGTTGACGCCGAGTTGCCCGGCGGCACAGGCGCGGATTCCGGCCTCGGCAACGCTCCCATCTGGGCAAACGGCCAGCGCGACACCTCCAATGCCCTGCTGCTCAACGGCGTCGACGGCAGTAATTTGTTCAACGGCAAGACCACCAGCCAAGTCGACTCATTCCGCGTCTCCAACAACACCGGCCAGGCCAACAACGCTGCCGGAGGCGTTGTTCCCAGTTCCTCTTCGGTTTATCTGTCCATCGGCAATGCCATCCCCACGCCGGCGCCGGAGACCATTGCGGAGGTCCGCGTTAACGCTTCGATGTACGATGCACAGCAAGGTTCCTCCAGCGGCGCGCACATCGACATGAGCACCAAGTCCGGAACCAATCAGTTGCACGGCGGTGTCTATCTGCATCGCGGCACCAACTGGATCAATGCCGCGCCCTTTTTCTTCAAGAAGGACCAAAACATTCCGGCGGCGGACAAGAATCCGCAGTTGCATCGCTACTCGGCAGGCGGCGGCCTGGGCGGTCCCCTCATCAAGGACAAGCTCTTCGGATTTGTCAGCTATCAGCACCTGCACATCTCCGACCAGGAGACAGGTGACGAGCTTCTCGTTGTCCCGCCCGGATTGAACTCCGGGCCGGCCGGCGGGCCCAATGGTCGCGGCGAGTCGAATCTGGTTGACGTCGCCAACAGTAACTGGACGACCAGCGAAGGGACCACCGGGATCAACGTCACGAGCTTTAATGCCGCGACAAATCCGGTAGGTTACGCTTTGTTCACAGCGCCGGCGCTGCCCGGCGAACCCGGCAATTACCTCATTCCGAGCGCGCTGCCCAATGCCATGCCGAATATCTTTTCGCCCTACAATGCGTTCCTGCCCGGAACAGCAAGGTTCACCTCCGACCAGGTCGTCGCCGATCTCGACTGGAACGTCGCCAGCAAGGACGTTCTGGCTGCAAAGTATTACTATCAGCACGATCCATCGAGCTCGCCATACGGTTACTCCAATGTGCCGGGATTCACTGCGCATATGGACACCGGCTCACAAGTCGGGTCCCTGAACAATGTTCAGACCATCGGCACAAACCTCAGTATCTCTGAGAATGTTGGCGTGCTGCGCGAGAAGGTGTATGCCACCAACGATCAGCCCTTCTCTCCAACTTCCGTCGGCATGAGCAGTGCTTTCGGTAATTACTTTCCCGGCATCACCATCAATGACGCGATCGGCGACGCGTACGATTCTCCCACCGGGCCGCTCTACGGCGGCACCGCACCTTCCCTCGCCATCGGCCCCGACGCCGAATATCAGGGGTCCAATACCGGCGTCTTCCAGAACCGCATCATGCCCTCCGGCACAGCCATCTGGGCCAAGGGACGCCACTCGATTAGCTTCGGTGGCAGTTGGTCGTATACCCAGTTGAATACCCGCGATCATCGGACCGGCACGGGCAATGTCGCCACGCCGGATTTTGTCACCTTTGCCAACAATTGGGTCACGCCGTACTCCACGCAGAACTTTACCGCCACTTCTTTCCTGCAGGGCAAGGCCGATCGCTACTATCGTGCCAATGAAACCGGCCTTTTTGTTCAGGATAAGTTCCAGGTGACGCCGACTCTAAGCATCACCGCCGGCGTCCGCTACGACTGGGACGGCGGACTGACCGAGAAGAACGGAAACATTATTAACTTCGATCCAAAGCAATATAGTTACGACGTCGCATCGGACACGATCACCAGCTCCGGTTTCATCATTGCCGGCAATAATGCGAATGGAACCTCGGGCGTGAGCAAGACCACACTCACTGGCCGCCAGTGGGGCATCGCGCCGCGGCTCGGATTCGCTTGGCAACCCTCGCTGTTCCATTCGAAATTCGTTGTCCGCGGAGGCGGCGGTTTCTACTACGACCGCGGCGAGCTCTTCAGCTATCTATCGCCCGGTTACGCCGCGGGCGAGATCGATGGCGGTCCCTTCGGAAACTCTCAAACCGAACCGTTCGTCAAACAGCAGCATTGCCCATATAGCTCGTCTTACAATTCCGCCAACCCAACCTATCTTTACCTGTATTACATTCCCATCTGCGGCGGCGGTTTCGGAGAGTTTGGCACCGGTTTCGACGGGGATGGGGGATACGTCGACAACACGAGTTACAACCTGGCGACGCCTTGGGGCCCCACGCGCTCGGCGCCACCATCCAACCCCAAAGCCTCTGACATTAACAATTACCTGCCCAACGCCGCGGAGATCATCGACGGCACGGTCTACAGCGACAACAGCGATCAGCCGTTCACTCTTGGCGTCTATAACCGTGCCAATAAGCTCCCATACAGTATGAACTTTACGCTCAACATCCAATACCAGCCGCGCAACGACCTCATGTTCGAGATCGGCTATGTGGGAAATCTCGGCCGCCACCAGGTGATCCCCGTGCCCTTTAATCAGGCCAAGATCGCGACCCTAGGTAATCCCACTCATCCCGGCGGCGTGGCCACGCAGTACTTCAGCTACGGTTACACGGTACTGGATCCAAATACGTTTTCCCCTCAGTGCGTCAACGATCCCACGGAGGCGAATTGCAGTTATGGCACCATGCTGAATAACTATGAGGGCGGCAACGTCGACCTGCGCGTGCCCTACATCGGCTACTCGTCCGAGTCGGAATCCTACACCGCGGCCGGCATTGCTATGTACAACGCCCTCGAGTCGCATCTGGAAAAGCGCTTCAGCCATGGTTTCCAGGCTGGAGTGTCTTACACCTACTCCCACGCAACCGATGAGCAGAGCGGCCTGGGACTTTTCTACAACGGCAATAACCCTGCGAACCTGCGCAGCGGCTATGGCTCGGCCGACTTTGATCGCACCCACGTGCTCAACTTCACTTATGGAGTAACTTCGCCAAAAGTCTTTGCCACGGACACACTGGCCGGTAAGGCGCTCGATAGCTGGTCTCTTCACGGCGTCGCTGTCATCCAGAGCGGCCAGCCCTACAGCGTCATCGACTACTCCGGAGCCGTCGGTAGTATTTTCTACAGCACGTTCGACGGCATCATTAACCCAGTCGTCCCGCTGGCGCCGGGCTGCACCCGGAAGAATGCGCTCACCGGCCAGAATGGCGCGTTCTACAACATCAATACAGGTGCGGGCGCGGCGCTCAAAGCTTCGTGCTTCGACGTCCCCATCATCCAGCCAGGAGTGATGGGCGTTCCTAACGGAGACGACTACGAAACCAACTTCGCCTCCGGCGAGCGAAACATCTTCCGTCAGTCGTGGCAGCGGCGTGCCGACGCTTCGCTCGAAAAGGAGCTGCCTATCCATGACCAATGGACCCTGCTCTATACCTTTGACGTCTATAACATCACCAACACTGCCAGCTTCGATATTCCGCAAAACAACGTGAACCAGAATCAGGCCTTCAACAACGAACCCTTTGCGGTTGCTTCCACGGCCACGGCCCTGCCCACCGGTTGCAACACGACGACTCCTATGACCGGCGGACTATACAACTGCCCTGCTGGTCTGGGCATCACCAAGCACACCATCGGCAGTCCCCGCCAGATTCAGATGTCTCTGCACTTGGATTTCTGATCTGCGTTTGTTTCTATCCCCAGGGCGGCCGGCAAGAGGCCGCCCTTCGGCTTTTGCGCGCCTTTCTTCTTTCCCGGCGCGCGCGCTCTATTTCCGGTTCGGCTTCTAGAATGGCTTTATGACCGCTCCGCCATGGACCGTTCGCGCTCTGCGCGCTGCGCTCGCCGCCGGAACCACAAGCCCTTCCCAACTCGTCGAATCCGCGCTCGCGAATGCAAACCGGAATGCCAGCCGCAACACCTACCTTTGGCAGGACCCGGCTTGGACGCGCGCTGAAGCAGCCCGTGCTGAATCCATGACGCCGGCAATCCCCGAAAGCGGCGGTGGTCCCTTCGGTGACGGCCGCTCCGCACTTTGGGGTCTGCCGATTTCGGTCAAAGACTGCTTCGATCTCGCCGGTTCGCCGACCAGTTGCGGTGTCCATTTCTATCGAGATACGAACGGCGAAGCCTCGCGCGATTCCTGGCTTGTGGAGCAACTGCGCGCAGCCGGAGCCGTCATCACCGGCAAGACTCACCTCCATCCGCTGGCCTACGGGATTACAGGCGAGAATCCAGAATTCGGCGACTGTGTGCAGCCTCGCGACCCCGGCGCGCTCACCGGCGGCTCCTCAAGCGGCGCCGCGGCCAGCGTGCAGGAGGGATCGGCAGTAGCTGCCATCGGCACTGATACCGGCGGGTCCATCCGTGCTCCTGCTGCTCTTTGCGGGCTTGCCGGTTACCGCGCCACTATCGGCCGCGGCAACTGGCGCGGCGCCGCGCACCTCGCCGAATCCTTCGACACCATGGGCTGGCTTTTCCGCGACCTTCAGGACGCGCCGCTGCTTGCCGCGCCTTTCGCGCCAGCCGAAAACTCAACGGCCCGCGGCTTTACCCACTTCGCCTTCGTCGACGACAGCTTTCTTCACGATTGCGAGCCTGAAGTCGTCGCCAGCTTTCGCGGCGTCATTCGCGAACTGGAGGATCTTGGACTGGAAGCTCAAACCATCGAGACCGGCTGGTGGGCTGATGCCATCGATATTTATGCGCCCCTCCAGGCTGTTGAGGCCGCCCGAATTCACGCCGGCAACTTCGATCACTTCGCACCGGACATTCGTGATCGGCTTAAGTGGGGCACGGGCCTCACTCCCAGCGAGGTCTCCACTTTGCGCCAACGTCTCGCGGCCTTTCGCGCGCGCATGGACGAACTGTTCGCCGCCCATCAGCTCATCTTGCTTCCCTCGATCCCTGTTGGGCGCCTCGCGGCTGGAGCCGATCACAGCCAGACCCGGATGCGCCTGCTGCGCTACACCGCGCCCTTCAGCCTCGCCGGCGTGCCCACGGTCGTTATTCCATGCGCGCACGGAGGCATGCAACTCGCCGCAGCCCGTGGTAACGACGAGGCCCTCCTCGCGCTTGCCGCGCAGATCGGCGCGCCAAGAAAAACATCTGTGTCTGTCTGAAAGTTGGTCTGAGAAAAGAGATTTGCGCCGTCTGCCTCAGGGGTGCGCACAAGTCCTGAAACTACTTGTCCGTCAAAAACGGCTCCGGCTTCACCGAGCCATCGCGCTGCTTCACCAGCATCTGCACCTTGCCTTCGGCGGCATCCAGTTCCTGCTTGCAGGCGGCCGACAGCACCACGCCTTCCTCGAAGAGTTTCAGCGAGTCTTCCAACGCCAGATCGCCTTTTTCCAATTGCTCGACGATCGTTTCCAGCTTTTTGAGTGATTCTTCAAATGACGGCATGGAGTCTATCCCTTCCCGCTTTTTCCCGGCGGCAGCGCGCTGGCAATCACCTCGGCCGCGGTCTCGTAATCTCCGAACGGCGCGCTCACCTGCACGCCCTGTACCAACGGCCGCACGGCCGCGAGCATCTCCTGCGCAATCTTGATCCCCTCGGCCCGCGCGGCTTCCGGCGTTTCAGCCTGCGCCATGCGCAGCATGATCTCCTCGGGCATCGCGACCCGCAGATCGTTCTTCATATACTCCGCGTTGCGCAGGCTGGTCAGCGGCCAGATGCCCGCAATCGTTGGAATGCGGTGCTCCTTAATCCGCTCCAGAAACTCCTCCAGCAGGCGCAGGTCGAAAACCGCCTGAGTGATCACGTACTCGGCGCCCGCCTCAACTTTGTAGGCAAACCGCCGCAGTTCGTTCTCAAGATCCGGCACGCCGGGATTGGCCGCCACACCGATGGTGAAGTTGGTGCTCGCGCCGATGGAGTTCGATCCGATGTCGAGGCCATGATTCAGTCGCCGCGCAATGTTTACCAATCCGATGGAATCCACGTCAAAGACAGCAGAAGCGTCAGGATAGTCTCCCTGCTTGGGCGGATCGCCGGTCACGCAAAGAATATTGCGCAGCCCGATCGACGAAGAGCCCAGCAGGTCCGACTGGATCGAAAGCAGGTTGCGATCGCGGCAGGTGTAATGCAGAACCGTCTCCATCCCTGTGTGCTGCTGAATCTGGATGCAAAGACTCTGACCGCTCATCCGCGCCGATGCCTGCGCCGCATCGTACACATCGATGGCGTCCACCCCCAGTCGCGCCATCAACGCTGCGCCTTCGATCTCTTTCGCGCAATCGATGCCTCGCGGCGGCACAAACTCAACCATGGTGATGAACTTGCCTTCGGCAATCAGCGAGCCAAGGCGCGAACGTTGCGCCAACGGCGCAGGCGGCGTCTCCTTGCTGACTTCCGGCGCTGCATCTTTTCCCGCGACGTGCGCCTGTTCATCAATCGCCCTTATGGCCTGCCGCATGGCCCGAATGTGATTCGGTGTGGTGCCGCAGCAGCCGCCTACGATCTGCACTCCTGCCGCGATCGCTTTGCGCGCAAAGCTGGCCATGTACTCGGGCGAGCACAGGTAGATGTTCCGTCCCTCCACCGCGCGTGGCATGCCGGCGTTGGGCATGGCGGCCAGCGGCAGCGCCGTCGCCCCGCGCATCTGTTCAATCGCAGTAAGCACCGTGGCCGGTCCGGTCGAGCAGTTCACTCCCACGGCCCCTGCGCCCCACTCGGTCAGCCATGCTGCCGCTTGCGCTGCTGAGGATCCATCCAGGCACTCGCTCTCATCGTCCACCGTCACCATCACCAGCACCGGAAGCTCCGGAGCCACCGCCTTCGCCGCTTCCAGTGCCTCGCGCGCCTCATTCAGTGCCGGCATCGTCTCTATAATCAAAAGGTCTACACCGTTCTTCTTGAGGATGCCGATCTGTTCCGCAAAGGCCGCCCGCGCCTCATCCAGGCCGGTCTTGCCCAGCGGCTCCAGCCGCACTCCCAGCGGCCCAACCGCACCAGCCACCCAGGCCTCGCCCGCTTGCCGTTCCTTCAGGCGCTCCACTGCCTGCCGCGCCAGCCGCACGCCCGCCGCGTTGATCTCCTCCACCTTTGCGCCCAACCCGTGACGCGTCAAGCGGAAACGGTTCGCGCCGAAAGTATTGGTTTCAAGAATCTCCGCTCCCGCCTGCAGATACTCCTCGTGTACCGCAAGAATCAGGTTGGGGTCCGAGAGATTCAGCTCGTCGTAGCCGCGGTTCGCAAATACGCCGCGCGCGTTCAGCACCGTGCCCATAGCGCCGTCAGCGAGCACCGGGCGGTCAGCGAAAACATCGGCAAACTGGCTCATTCTGTTGTCATGCTACCGCATCCCTGCGTGATTGTATCCACCGGCCGCGCAGCCCCAAAAAGCAGTCGCACGTCCGCCCTGCGCCGCCACCAGGCGTTTCTCAAAGGTGCCTTCTCGTCTTCACGCTCTGCCGCCAAAGGGCCGGGGCGCTTTGTTATACTTCGGGAGTCATAGCCTGCGTGGAAACCGGTTCGGGCCAACGCATTTTTGAGCCTCTCCGTGTGCCAATAACGCCATTCATTTGTCGACGTTGCGGATCATTACGCGCGATCAACCGAGGGTTGGAATTTTGAAGAACAGAAGTCTTTTCCTGAGCGCCGGCGTAGCTCTGGCGGCAGCCGCCGTGCTGGCCGGTTGCGGCAAAACTTACTACTTTGACGGGCGCATACTTCCACCCAGCAAGCTCGTCAATCGCGTCGCTATCGCCATCCAGAATCCCGGCATCGCGACCAAGGGCCTCATCGAAATCGTCGACGCCTTTTATGACACGCGCTCCGGCTTTAATGGCACGCCGGCCTCTTTCTCTATCGCCGGTTTTAGCGGCGCATTGCCTATCACCATCCAGAACATGCCTGAGGAACAACTTGGCGCCGTCTATGGGGCCGGCGACGGCAGTTTCACGTTGATCGACTACGCAGCCGAAAAGGCTAGCGGTACCGTCGGCGGACTGAATGGCAGTTCGTCCAGCATCTTCATTACCCGCAACAAGTACTATGCCTTTGCTGCCAGCCAGACCTCGAACGTTCTCACCGTTGTGAACCAGAGCCTCGGCTCGTCGACACCCCTGAGCCTTCCCGGCGTATACCGTGTCAGCGTGAATCCCGGAGGGTCCGCCGCGCTCGCCTTTGTCCAGAACTCCAACTATGCATACTACCCGCGGCAACTTTCCGCCGCACAGACAATTTCTTTCTCCGGAGGGCCCTCCACCTGGCCCAAAGCCGCCGTCGACTGCCAGCCGCTGAACGCGCCTACTTGGTGCCTATTCCAGATGCAAAGCCCAGACCACACCGACGCGACAGGCAACTACTATGGCGCTCCCCTCACCTTTGACCACCCCATCAAAGCTGTCTTCTCCTCGGATGGAAGCACCGCCTATGTTTTGAGCTGCGGGCCTGAGTGCGGAGGCTCCAAGGCATCCATCTCTCTCGTGCCGGTTGCGCCGCTGATCTTTCTTCAGGGCCAATCCTCGGGCTTCCTGCCCTGCAATCTTCCCTCGGTCTCATCGTGTCCCGACACCAACGCTGCGCCCATGGTGAATATCCCCATCCTCGGTGGCGCAAGCAACGCATTGGTCGATCAGTCGACGATGTATGTCGTGGGCCAGCAATTCATCCCGGCCCAGAATCTCTTCGCCGGCAATCTCACCGTGGTCAACCTGGCCAACAACACCGCCGGCAGCCCCGTTGCCATCAGCGATGGCCAGCCCGGCGCAACCAGCCGCATGATCGAAGCCGACGACAATACCCTGTGGATCGCGATGACCGGATGCACCGCCGGCGTTCGCTACGCTACGAATCCCGCCAGCGGCTATGGTTGCCTGACCATGTACAACACGTCTACCCAGAAGGTTGTGCTCCTCGAGCCGTACATTGGTAACGCCACGGGCATCGCCGCCGTCACCGGCTTGCACAAGCTTTACGCGGCTGAGGGCGGTCAGGCGTACATCTACTCCACTACCGACGGTTCGTCGATCGACAACCAATACGTGACAGTGACCGGCACGGCCTACGACGTCGCGTATATGGATGCAATCTCCGATACCGACAATACCGTCTACTAGGGTCTGTTCATACGATGAGCAGTTTCTGACTCCGATGCACGCTGAGGCATTCGAATTCCGAGCTGACATCCTCGCCATCGCCGCCCATCGCGACGACGTGGAACAGACCTGCGGAGGAACCCTCCTGCGCATGGCTGCGCGCGGTCTGCGCACGGCAATTCTCGATTTGACCCAGGGCGAAGCCGGCACGCGCGGCACCGCAGCCGATCGCGCCCGCGAGGCGGACGAAGCCGCCCGTATTCTCGGAGTCGGCTGGCGTCAGGCGCTCGATTTCCCTGACGGCGCACTCGCCAACTCCCTTGAGAATCGCATCGCTATCGTGCGTGTTCTCCGTCGCCTTCGTCCGCGCGTCGTCATCCTTCCTTACTGGCAGGCACGCCACCCCGACCACGCCATCACCGCCACGCTCGGCTATGAAGCCTGCTTCCTTTCCGGTCTGAAGAGAATCGACTCTGGGGTCCCCACGGAGACTCGGGGCCCCCAAGAAGCGATTAATGTTTCTTGGGGCGGGGATCCGTACCGTCCCTTCAAGATCGTCTACGCCAGCCTCTACGCCGACGTGCGTCCCAGTTTCATCGTCGACATCACGCCTTTCATCGAGCAGCGCCACCAGGCCCTTATGGCCTACCGCTCGCAATACGCGAACCAATCTGCCGGCACCGGCCTCTTCGTTCCCGAAGAGGAGATTCGCGAACGCACTTTTGCCGAGGCGCGCCATTATGGCCTCCTCGCCGGCGTCCGATATGGCGAGCCCTTCGTCGAGAAAGAAGTCGGCCTCGTCGACGACCTGACCCTCTTGCCCGTTCAGTCCATCTAGAATGAATAGCGGCATTGCTTGAGAAAGCTTGCACACCGAATCCTTATGACTCAACTCAGCCGCCGCCAGTTTCTAGCCACTTCCGCCTTGTCTCTCGCCGCCACGCGCCTGCGTGCACAGGACAGAAAAAAGATTCAGGTCAATCTCGTCATTCCGGCCGAGGCCACGGGACCTCATATCCCCGCTGACTTTGTCGGCCTCTCCTACGAGACTCGGGAGTTCACCAACCCGGACTTCTTCTCAGCGAAGAACACTGGCTTGATTCGCGCATTCAAGCAGATTTCCTCGCGAGGCGTACTGCGGCTCGGCGGCAATACCAGCGAATTCGGCTGGTGGAAACCTGCTCCCGACTCTCCCGAGCCTGAACACCCGCACACCCGCGAGGTAGTGGGCGAGCCCAAGGCAAGCTACTATGCCGTGACTCCTCAAGCGATCCGTAACCTGGCCGCTTTCCTCGAAGCAACCGGCTGGACCTGCCTCTACGGAATCAATATGGGAACCAACACTCCCGCCCGCGCCGCCGAGGAAGCCGAATTTGTCGCCAAAACGCTCGGGCCCCGCCTGCTGCAATTCCAGATCGGCAATGAAGTCAACTTATTTGGCCGCCATTTGCGCGATCCGCAAACCTGGTCCGCGCAGGCCTACATCGCCGAGTGGCTCGCACTTGCGCGCGCCGTCGCCGCTCGCGTTCCCGGAGCCCGATTCGGAATGCCGGAAGTGACGGACGACATTTCCTGGCTACCGCAGATCGCCGATGCGTGGGGTTCGATCCAGAACCCTCCGCATGTGACGACGCTTTCGCACCATTATTACTTCGACGGGCCGCCATCCAATCCCGATGTCAACATCCCCAACCTGCTCAAGCCCGCGACCATGGCCAAGGTCCAGGGCATTGCAGACAGGGCTACTGCGGCGGCGGCCAAAATGGGCATCCGCGTTCGCATGACCGAAGGCAACACCTGCTATCGCGGCGGCAAGCCCGGCGTCTCCGACGTCTTTGCTGCAGCTCTCTGGGCTGCCGACTATTCGCTCCTCCTCGCCGCCAACAACTATTCCGGCATCAATCTCCATGGTGGCACAGGCCCCATCATTGCCAGCGGGCTTGGCGGAATCATGTTCGGCGACGAGGTTCTCAAAGATCGGGGCGCAACGCCCGACCAGATCGCTGCACACCCGCATCCGTACTATTCACCAATCGCATCCTTTGGCTCGGACTACGTCCTGGAACCGGTTGCTTACGGCCTCAAGTTCGCTGGCTCGTTCAGCGGCGGCTCATTCATCCAGGCCGATCTCTCCTCGCAGCTTCAGGCCGCGGGCATCAATGCCACCGCCTACGCGGCAAAGCTCGCGCGCGGGCAATCATCTGTTATTGTCTTGAATAAAGACATGGAAAACGATCTCGTTCTTCGCCTCGATTTTGCCGCCGCCCAATCAGCAACGGCGGAGATCGAGACGTTGCACGCGACGTCCGTCGAAAGCCGTGAAGCTCACATCACGCGACCAGCGAATTCCGGACAACTGGCCTACGGAAAGTTTACCGTTGTTGTTCCTCATGCCTCCGCTCTTCGCATCACCGTGATCGAATCGTTCGAAGATCAAAATCGGCCGACTTGAGTGACTTGAGGTTTTGCCTGGAACTGCCATTGCCCTCTTTCGAACATTCCCCATCAAACGTTGTTGCCGCTCATCGCGTCGCATTCTGTACGTGCGCGAGGTTTGAACGGCAAAAGAGCATCTTCGGAATCGCGTATACGTTCGCGCTCTCAGAAGATGCCGCTGATTGGCAGAAAGTCGATGCAGCAAACCTGGAATCCTGAATCCTACGGCCGCCATGGTGCATTCGTTCATGAACTGGCAGGGGGCGTGCTCGAGTGGCTCGCCGCCAAACCCGGCGAGCGCATCTTCGACCTTGGTTGCGGCGACGGGCAATTGACAAAACGGATTGCCGACACCGGCGCCAGCGTCGTCGGCATCGACGCTTCGCCGGAAATGGTAGCTGCGGCGCGAGCGCGGGGAATTAAAGCCGACAACGGACTTGCCGAAAAGCTACCCTATCCCGACCACACCTTCGAAGCTGTCTTTTCCAATGCTGCGCTGCACTGGGTTCGCGGCCAGGATGAAATGCTCTCTCAGGTCCGCCGCGTGCTTCGCCCCGGCGGACGCTTTGTCGCCGAGCTGGGCGGCCACGGCAATATTGCCGCCATACGCGTCGCCTTCGCGGCCGTGGTCGCGCGCCATGGATTTACCTCGATCGGCGATCGAGGCAATTACTATCCCCCTGCGGATGCCTACAGACGCCGCCTGGAGCGCCACGGCTTCGTCGTTCAGAAGATCATTCTCTTCCCTCGCCCCACTCTGCTGAATGACGGTGGCATGACCGGCTGGTTGAACACCTTCTACCGCGGCGCGCTCGATTCTCTGCCGGGGCAACTCCGCGAAAGTGCCGTCGAGGAAACCGTGGCTCTGCTCGCTTCGGCTCTGCACGACCACGATGGCCGCTGGACCGCGGACTATGTGCGGCTTCGCTTCATCGCAACCGTCTGACGGCCTCGATCAAGGATGAATGAAGGAACCCGTGGTTCTTGATCGCGTACTGCGTCAAAGACAGCGGTCTCTGTCCTTCACTCCGCTGCCAGCAACTTCGTCCGGAAGAACAAGCCGGCAGCAATCCCGCCCAGGCTGGGAAAGACCAGGAATAACCACAGCTGTTTGATTGCTTGGCCGCCCACAAACACCGCCGGCCCAAGGCTCCGCGCCGGATTCACGCTGACGCCGGTGATGTGAATCCCAAAGATGTGAATCACCAGCAGCGTGATGCCGATAGCCAGCCCCGCGAATCCAGCCGGCGCGCTCTTCTGCGTCGACCCCAGGATCACGATCACGAAGATCATGGTCGCGAAGAACTCGAACAGGATGGCCGATGGCATGTTGTACCCGCCCTGATAGCCGGGCCCCCAGCCGTCCTGGCCAAGACCGTTCACCGCAAGGCTGTATCCCGTTGTTCCCACGGCAATCATCAGCAGCAACCATGCCGCGAGAATCGCGCCCACAAACTGCCCTACCCAGTAGCCGATCATCTCGCCGAAGGTCATCCGGCCGGCAACCCAGACGCCCAGGCTTACCGCCGGATTCACATGCCCGCCTGATACGGGCCCGATCCCATAGATCGCTGCGACCTGCGCCAGCCCGAAGGCGAAGGCGATGCCCAGAATGCCCACCTTATCGCCGGCAATCACCGCCGTTCCAACGCCAAAAAGCACCAGAATGAACGTGCCCACCATTTCCGCAAAGTATTTCTTCATGTCTCCTCCTTGTTGATGTCGAAAAAGTTCGCGGTTTGCAGCACCTGCACTACCGTTCCAACGCCCAGGGAAATACGCAATGCGCCCCAAATCCATCAGGACATTCCATGATGCCTGCGAAATGTGCCAACGCAGTCTTGCAGACGCACTACAGCGCAGTCAAGAAGAAATCCGCTCTCGATGAGTCGCTCCCATTCAATGGCAACCTTCCGCGCAGGGCACATTCACTTGCTCGAAATTCTCCCCGTATTCATTTTCAATTCGTTCCGTCCCGCGCTGCTCGCTGTGCTAACGTTCAATCGTGAGCGTTGGCGCACTCGGCAAAGTTGAAGCCAGAAAGACCGGCGCGGGCAGGCGCCGCTTGCCCGGGCTGGCCGCAAAAGACGGCCTGATCCGCCACCCCTTCGACCTCGAATTCGGCGTGCGCACCAGTGGTCTGGTTGCGGGGCGGCATCTCGGCTCCGGCCACCGCAACGACCGCCACGTAACGGCCTACTACGCCGTCGCGCCCTCCGTCTTTCAAGGGATGATCGTTCGCTGGCGCCAATGCCGCCCGCTCGCGCCGATCGATGCGTACACGTTTGTCGATCTCGGCGCCGGCATGGGTCGCGCGATGTTGCTGGCCGCCGCTTATCCGTTTCGTAACGTCGTAGGCGTAGAGTTGCATCCCACGCTGGCGCGCATCGCCCGCAGGAATCTTGCTGTCTGGCGCGCCGCCGGGCGCACGCGCGTGCCCATGCGCATGGTTTGCCGCGATGCTGCGGAGTTCCCTCTCCCCGCCGGACCATGTGTCGCATTTCTCTTCAATCCCTTCGGCGCGCCCGTGCTTCGCCGCCTTTTGCGCGCCTGGACCCGAACCCTCGCTGAGCGCGATGGGCAGCTCGACATTCTCTACGTCAACAACGAACAGGAAAACGTCCTTAGGCGCGCGCCGGGGTTCGAGCGGCTCTTCCACGGCCAGATCCGCCGCTCGCACGCCGATGCTGTCTCCGACCGCACCATCCTCAAACGCCAGCCCGGCGCTGAATACGCGGCGCCCGGATGGGAGGACTGCTCAATTTATCGCTGGGTGGGATAAGGGCCGGCGACCGGACGCCACGGATTCGAGCTCGCCCGGTAAGCGTTTTCCAGATTGTCAAGCCGAGCGGGCCGCAGTAAGATGGCGGGGTCATGAACAAACCAATCGCCGTCGTTGCTTTCCTCGCTTCCTCCCTTCTTTCCTTCAGCCTGCTCGCGCAGTCGCCTTCGCTCACCATTCAAGTTGACCATCCCGCCGCCAAGGTCAGCCCAACGCTATACGGCCTCATGACCGAGGAGATCAACTACTCCTACGATGGCGGCATTTACGCGGAGCTGATTCGCGACCGAACGCCCAGCCAGGCATGGGACGCGCTTAGAGTGTGGCCGATGGTGGCTCGCGGCGACTCCATCGTAAACGTCTCCGCCGATGACTCCAGCGGGCCGAGCCATGCACTCACGCGCAGCCTCAGGGTCACCGTTTCCAAGGCCAGCGAAACCTCGCCCGCCGGAGTTGAGAACGGCGGCTATTGGGGCATTCCCGTGCGCCCGCATACCGTTTACAGCGGATCTTTCTACGCCATGACCGACAGCCCGGGCATCCCCGTCACCGTCACGCTCGAGAACGATCAGACTGGCATCGTCGCCGCCACGGCGACTGTCACCGGCCTCACCGGCGAGTGGAAGCGCTTCACCTGGACACTCAAGACCGGCGACGTGCCTGTCTCGGCAGACAACCATCTCATCCTCACCATCGCAAAGCCGGCGACGATCTGGCTCAATCTGGTCTCGCTCTTTCCGCCCACCTATCACGACCGCCCCAGCGGCAATCGCGCCGACATCATGAATCTGCTGGCTGCCATGCAGCCAAAGTTCCTGCGCCTGCCCGGCGGCAACTATCTCGAAGGCGACCACATCGCCGAGCGCTTCGACTGGAAGAAGACCATCGGCCCGTGGGTCGACCGCCCCACGCACATGAGCCCCTGGCGCTATCGCTCGTCCGACGGCATGGGCTTGCTCGAGTTCCTCGAGTGGTGCGAAGACCTCAAGATGCAACCGGTACTCGCCGTTTATGCCGGCTACTCGCTCTCCGGCGAACACGTCGATCCCGGCCCGGCGCTTGAGCCTTACGTGCAGGACGCGCTCGACGAAATTGAGTACGTCACCGGCGACGCTGCTACCAAGTGGGGCGCGGAACGTGTCAAAGACGGCCATCCCGCGCCTTTCCCGCTCCGCTACGTCGAAGTCGGCAATGAAGACCAGTTCGACCACTCTCACTCTTACGATGGCCGCTTCGCGCAGTTCTACCACGCCATCAAGCAGCGCTACACCGATCTCCAAATTATCGCCACCACCCCCGTGAAGAGCGTGACGCCCGACGTTCTCGACGAGCACTTCTACATGTCCGCCGCGCAATCTTTTTCTGAAGCGCATCACTACGACGGCGCCGACCGCAACGGACCTAAGATCTTCGTCGGCGAGTGGGCCACACGCGAGGGCGATCCTACGCCGAACCTTGAAGCCGCTCTGGCCGACGCTGCCTGGCTCACGGGCCTCGAGCGCAACAGCGATCTGGTCGTCATGTCCAGCTACGCGCCGCTCTTCGCCAACGTCAATCCCGGCGGCATGCAGTGGGCGCCGGACCTCATCGGCTACGACGCGCTCTCAAGTTACGGCTCGCCCAGCTATTTTGCGCAGGTCATGTTCTCCACTCACCTGGGAACCGAAATCGTCCCCGCGGCGCTGGCCAACGCCCCGCCCCGCGTTTTTGCCTCTGCGACGTGCGACGAGCAAAAGCGCAAACTCTTCGTCAAGGTGGTAAACGCGACCTCGACTGCGCAGCCTCTCGCGCTCGCGCTCACCGGCGTCAAAAAGCTCGCCCCACAGGCAAAGCTCACCACCATGAGCGGCAAAACGCCCAACGCGACCAACAGCATCACGCACCCCGGCGCCGTCGTTCCGATCACGCATGCAGTCTCCGTCGCGGGTCCGAAGTTCACGCACACCTTCGCGGCCTACTCCGTCAACGTGCTGGAGCTGAGCTACTAAAAACACGCCTGCTCCGGCACTGCCGCATGTCGCAGTTTGGGCCGCTCACCGCGGCCCGAATCATTTTGAGCCGAATGACTTCTTACGCCATGATTGGTATAGGACAGCGATTAGTTCATGCGACCTTCGCTTCAGATACGATCACCGTCTACCGAAAATTCATAGAAATCTCATCCAAAGCAGGACTAAGCCCAGGAGAAAAGCGACGATGCCGCCGAAGATGAGCACGCCGTCCTTGTTGCACCACCGGTAGAGCGCCATGGCGGGACCGGGAAGGAGAAGAAGGAACGCTCCTTTTATGATGGTGAGCCATCCGAGGATCGTAATAAGCAGCGGCAGGCCGGAGGTCCAGACGTTGTTCATCGCGACAACCACGGCTCCCATGGTCAAAAAGAGGAAGCTCCACAACCACAGGAATCCCCGGTCTTGAGTTGCTTTTTCGAGGGCGGCTGACACTGCCTTTCTGTCGATAATCGCCGAAAGGCCCATCACCGCGAGAACGGTCCCCAGCACTTGCGCGATGGCAATTGAAGTATTCATGTGAAATCTCCGTTTTGAATTGAAATTGCCGGCGATTATACGCCCATTTCCATTAATTGCACGACCAGCGAGGAAGTTCGGTAGTGGGTCAGTTTGAAGGGTACGGGCTTCAGCCCGCAAATCTCGCCCGCTTCTGGCTGGCTCGCCATTACGATTTCCCTGTCTGGGCCAGGAAGAAGAGAATCGAGGAGCTGCGGCATATTCATCGCAATCCGGTTAAGCGCGGGTTGGCGAACCGGCGCATCGACCCGCGGCTCCCGAAACTCATGGATAACTCAGTCGTGTCATCCTGAGCGGAGGTCGCCATGGTGACCGGAGTCGAAGGATCTGCGGTTGTTCTTCAAACGGTCACTTGAGACTGCTGCCGCCTTTCCCTTCCCGTCCTCGCGCAACTCGGTTAAAGTAAGTTCATCGTGATTATCGATTTTGCCAGGCGCGCGCACGACCATAACTGGGAGATGGATCCCATCACGCGCTCCCTGCTCGACACAGATTTCTACAAGCTCCTCATGCTCCAGTTCATCTGGAAGAACTTCCCGCGGACGCGCGCCACTTTCACCCTTATTAATCGCACAACCTCGGTGCGTCTCGGCGAAGTGGTCGGCATCCAACAGTTGCAGGAGCAACTCGAAGCCACGCGCCGCCTCCGCTTCCGCAAATCCGAGCTCGTCTGGCTTGCCGGCAACACATTCCATGGCCGCCGCGGCATTTTCGAGCCCGCATTTCTCGACTGGCTCGAGCACGACTTTCAACTCTCTGAATACGAGCTTTCCGTCCACGATGGTCAACTCCAGCTTCAGTTCGAAGGCCTCTGGTCCGGAACCTCGATGTGGGAGATCTACGCCCTCTCGGAAATTGGCGAATTGAAGACGCGCGCCGCGCTCAAGCCGTTGAGTGAACTGGAGCTCGACATTCTCTACGCCCGCGCCAAAACCAGGCTCTGGGAAAAAATGGAGCGCCTGCGCGGAGTCCCCGACCTCAGCATCAGCGACTTCGGCACCCGCCGCAGGCACAGCTTTCTCTGGCACGAGTACGTGGTCAACTCCATGCGCGACACAATCGGCGAGGGCTTCTCCGGAACCTCGAATGCATATCTCGCCTACAAGCACGATCTTGAGGCCATCGGCACCAACGGCCACGAGTTGCCCATGGCCATGGCCGCTCTCGCCAACGACGACGAGGAGTTGCGCAACTCCCAATACGCGCTGCTTGAACTTTGGCAGAAGAGTTATCAGGGCGAGTTGCTCATTTTGCTCCCTGACACGTTTGGCACCACCCAGTTTCTGCGTGGCGCTCCCGACTGGGTGGCTAACTGGACCGGCCAGCGCATCGACAGCAAGGATGCCTACGTGGCCGGCGACGAATACATCGCATGGCTTGAGCGCCACGGCCGCGATCCGCGCCAGAAGCGCCTCATCGCCAGCGACGCCCTCGATGTCGAGCAGATTCTTAGCCTTCACGCCTACTTCGCCGGAACTCTGCTCAACGGAGCTGCGCCCGACGACTTCCACTCCGCCAGCGACTTCCACGATCCGCGCCGCTGGATTCCCGAACGCCGCATCCGTTTCAGCGCCGGCTGGGGCACCCTGCTCACCAATGACTTCCGCGGTTGCAATCCTCAGGGTAACGACGGCTTTAACCCCGTCGGCCTCGTGTGCAAGCTCAGTGAGGCCGACGGCAGGCCCGCGGTCAAGCTCTCTGACAATTACTCGAAGGCCTTGGGCGATGCGAAGGAAGCCGAGCGCTATCGGCGCGTCTTCGGCGTTGCCGGCTTGGCCGACATTCCCGTGCTGACGTGATTCTTCCAGGTTCGTACGCAGCACAAATTCGGCAGGAGCTCGCCCTAAGAAGTCGCATCTACGCGCGCGGGCGTGCGCACGTGGAGAGCTATGGAAGTGCGCCGGTGATCGTATTCGAGCCGGACAATGGCCTCCACGCAAACTTCTTCGACGCTGCCTACGCGGCCATCGCCGCGCACCCCGAGTGGATGCGCCGGTTTGACAAGGTTCACGCCCAGGCGGCGCGGTCGCTACCCAAACCGCAACTCGACCCCACCCGGCGCTGGCGCGAGCTCGACTCATCCATGAGCTCCGACGCCCTGCTGATGAACATCTTCTGCACCCCCGGCGTGGCCGAATCCCTGGCCGTACGCAATGCGCTGGGCGTCGACGCCGACGCTGTCCCCATCTTTGGCTGGAAGGCGCGCGTGCCCCTCGCGAACGGCCGCTTCGACCGCACCGAGGTCGATATGCGCTTCGGCGATCTCCTGGTCGAAGCGAAACTGACCGAGGTGGGCTTCCAAACTCGCGCCGCTGCCATCGTCGAAGCCTACCGCGACTTCGACGCTGTCTTCGACCGCGATCGCCTCCCGCGTGTCGAGATCGCCTCGTCGCGCTGGATGCGGGCCAGCGAATTTCCTGAGAACAATTCGCAGGAATTTGAAAGCATCGTCGCCGATCCCGCCCTCGTCTCTAGCATCGATACGAGTTTTCGCCCTCCCGGCGAGCCCGGCTACGCCGGCTATCAACTCATCCGCAGTGTGTTAGCCGCCTACGCGACCGAGTGCAGCTTCTGCGTCATTCACGACGAGCGCCGTCCCGATCTGCGCGAGGAATGGTTCGAAATAATGGCCGCGGTCAAATGCGCAGCATTGCGCGTGCGCATGAAGGTTCTTACCTGGCAGGAGCTGGCCGCGCTGCTTCCGATCGCGTTACAAGAATTCCTCGATGTGAAATACGGCATCGTCGCGCCGGGCAACACGCCCTCGCCGATCGGCGAGCCGGCGGAGCTTACAGACTGACCCGCCTCACAGCCCTCACAATCCCAGAATCTTTCGGTTGCTCTCCGCGTCCGTCGCACCGCCCGCAAAATCGTCGAACGCCCGGTCCGTCACGCGAATGATTTGTTCGCGTACAAACTTCGCGCCCTCCGCCGCGCCCTGCTCGGGATGCTTGATGCAGCATTCCCACTCCACCACGGCCCAGCCCGCATAGTCGTACTGCGCCATTTTGCTGAAGACCTGGCAGAAATCGATCTGCCCATCGCCGAGCGAGCGGAAGCGCCCCGGCCGGTCGATCCAGTCCTGATAGCCCCCATAAACTCCCGACCGTCCGCTCCTCCGGAACTCTGCGTCCTTCACGTGAAACGCGCGTATCCGCTCGTGATAGAGATCGAGAAAGGCCAAATAATCCATCTGCTGCAATACCATGTGGCTCGGGTCGTACAAAATGTTGGCGCGCGGATGGTCGCCCACCTCGCCGAGAAAGCGCTCAAATGTCGCGCCGTCGTGCAAGTCCTCTCCGGGATGCAGCTCAAAGCACACATCCACTCCTGCATCGTCGAACGCATTCAGAATCGGCAGCCATCGCCGCCCCAACTCCTTGAACGCCTCGTCGATCAGTCCTGCCGGCCGCTGCGGCCACGGATAAAAAAACGGCCACGCCAGCGCGCCGGAAAACGTTGCGTGCGCCTTCAGTCCCAGGTTCCTGCTTGCCTTCGCCGCCCACCACAACTGTTCAACCGCCCATGCGGTCCGCGCTTTTGCATTTCCGTGTAGCTCCGGCGGCGCAAAGCCGTCGAGCAGCCTGTCGAACGCCGGATGGCTCGCCACCAGTTGCCCCTGCAGGTGCGTCGAAAGCTCCGTGACCGCAAGCCCCGCACCCGCGGCAACGCCATTCACTTCGTCGCAATAGGTCTGGCTCTCGGCAGCGCGCTCAAAGTCGAACAGCCTCCGATCCCAGCTTGGAATCTGGATTCCCACGTAGCCGTGACCCGCTGCCCACTTCGCCATGCCCTCCAGCGTGTTGTGGGGCGCCTCATCACCGGCAAACTGCGCCAAAAAAATCCCCGGTCCCTTGATCGTCTTCATTGCATTTCTCCGTTTTGAATCACTTCTCGCTGTCGCACCATCCGCAGGCTGTCGGGTTTCGACCTTTTTCGTCCCATCGCACCGCGCGGCGTCAGCACTTCCAAGCTCGGAGCTAGAAGCTAGCAGCTAGAAGCTTGCACTCAAAACTCCACCCAGCCTTCTCGCTTGTTGCTCTCTATCGCCCGCTCCATGAAGCGCATTCCCCTCACGCCCGCTCGAATGCCGGGCAGCGTGGTCGGAAATGAATTCGCCTTCCCTTCCTTCCACGCGATGAGCGCATCGGCAAACTCGCGATAGAGCACGGCGAAGGCCTCCAGGTACCCCTCGGGATGACCCGCCGGAGTGCGCGCCACCGCTTTTGCATCGCCGCCCAGATAACTCGCCGCTGCGTGATAAATCTCCTCCGGCCTGTCGAGACCCTTCACCCTGAGCCGGTTCGGATCCTGTTGCCGCCACTCAATCGACCCCTCCTCGCCATAGATGCGCAGGAGCAATTCGTTCAGCTCGCCTGCCGCCACCTGCGAGCAGGCCAGCGTACCGGCCGCGCCGTTGCTCATCTTCACAAACGCATTGCAATCGTCGTCCAGCTTGCGACAGGGCACCACGGAACGCAGCGTCGCGTTGATCGCCGCTACCTCCAGACCGCTCACATATTCGAGCAGGTGAAACGCATGCGTGCCGATGTCGCCGATCGCGCCGCCAGGTCCGTTGCGCGTGGGATCGGTCCGCCACTCCGCCTGCTTCTGGCCGCTCGTTTCAATCGGCCGGCTCAGCCATCCCTGAAAATACTCGACAGCCACCTTGCGAATCTTCCCCAGCTTGCCTGCGGCACACATTGTCCGCGCCTCGCGCACCATCTGGTAGCCCGCATAGGTGTGCGTCAGTCCGTAGGGCAGCCCCGCCTTTGCCACAGCGGCCTCCAGCTTCAGCGCTTCTTCGTATGTCGCTGTCGCCGGCTTGTCGCTCATCACCGGAATGCCCGCCTCAAGCGCCATCAGCGCAACGGGCAAATGCAGATGATTCGGCGTTACGATCGCGACAAAATCGATCCCGTCCGCCCGCCTGCGTTCGGCTTCGATCATTTGTTTGTAATCCGGATACGCGCGCGCGGGATCGATGTAGAACCTAACTCCCGCCTCGCGCGAGCGCTCCGCCGATTGCGAGAAGGCCCCGGCAACCAACTCGATCTTTCCGTCCAGCTCCGCCGCGATGCGATGCACAGGGCCAATGAACGCGCCCGGTCCCCCGCCCACCATCCCCATCCGCAGCTTGCGCCCTTCCGCCATCGCTTCCCGTCTTTTCTCCGGCCTGTCAGCGACTGATTTTCATCGCTGGAGTCGCTCGGACCCTTGCTTTCTCGGTCCCTTGTTCCCTGCTTTTCTACTCCTTATTCCCTACTCCCTATTCCCTGTTTCTTAGCTGTTCACGCCGCTCGCCAGGTAGCCGCCGTCCACGGCTATCACTTCTCCGGTCACAAATCCCGCAGCCTCCGACGCCAGAAAGATCGCCGGCCCCACCACTTCGCGCGGTTGCCCAAAGCGGTGCATTGGCGTGCGCATCAGTTGCTCCTCGCCTCGCTGCGTTCCCTTTAGGAACGGCGCGCTCATATCGGTGGTGAACACGCCTGGCGCAATCGCGTTCACATTCACGCCCGCCTCCGCCAGTTCAATCGCCAGTGTCTTGGTCAGCGAGGCCACCGCGCTCTTGCTCGCCGCATAAGCCGCCAGGTGATACGACCCGCGAAATGCAGTCAACGATGCAACATTGATGATTCGCCCATAGTGAGCGTCCGCCATGGTGCGCCCGAAGATTTGGCAGGCGCGCATGGTTCCGGTCAGATTGGTCTCGATAATCTTTGACCACTCGGCTTCGTCCTCATCGAGCGTTGCCGCCATTTTCGCCGTGCCCGCAGCGTTGACCAGGATGTCCACCTTACCGAACGCAGCAATCACCGCGTCGTGCAGCCGCTGGATCGACTCCCGGTCCAGCACATCGCTAACCACATGCAGAGTGCGGCGGCCCAGCGCCTCAATCTCTTTGGAAGCCGCTTCCACATGCTCCTTCGTCCGCGAGCTCACCACAACATCCGCGCCGGCCTCGGCGAATCCCAGCGCGATCTCGCGCCCCAGGCCGGTCGTCCCGCCGGTGATCACCGCAACCCGCCCGGTTAAATCGAAAAGCTCTTGCCCCTTCAATTCGTCCTCCGCCAGCCGCGCCTGCTTGGCCTTTCTCGCCGCGCAATCCTCGGCGTCCGTTCACAATTTCAATCACCCCTAGCCTAAATGATGCCTCCCGCCGCGGTCTTGCACGCCGCTCTCCACTCACCGCTCCCGCCACGGTGAGCTACAGTATTGTTTGACCATGAAACCGCTCTCCATTCCCGATTCCGCGCGCCGCTGGGACTGCCTCAGCCTCGGCGAGGTCATGCTTCGTCTCGATCCCGGCGAGGGCCGCATCCACACCGCACGCCAATTTCAACTGTGGGAGGGCGGCGGCGAGTACAACGTCGCTCGCGGCCTGCGCCGCTGCTTCGGCATGCGCACCGCCATCGCCACCGCGCTTGCCGACAATCCTGTCGGCCGCCTCGTCGAAGACCTTATCCTCCAGGGCGGCGTCGATCCTTCGCTCATCCGCTGGGTTCCTTACGACGGCGTCGGCCGCACCGTGCGCAACGGCCTCAACTTCACTGAGCGCGGCTTCGGCTTGCGCGCCGCCGCCGGATGCTCCGACCGCGGCCACACCGCCATCAGCCAGGTCAAGACAGGCGACTTCGATTGGGAGTCGATTCTAGGATCGCAAAGCGGCTCCCGCTGGCTGCACACCGGCGGCATCTTCGCCGCGCTCTCCGCCTCAACCGCCGAAGTGGCCGTCGAAGCCATGGACGCCGCCCGCAAATTTGGCACCCCCATCTCCTACGATCTAAACTTCCGCGACTCGCTCTGGAAATCCATCGGCGGCAAAGCCAAAGCACAGGAAGTTAATCGCGCGATCGTTGGCAAAGTCGACGTTCTGCTCGGCAACGAAGAAGATTTCTCCGCCATGCTCGGCATCGCCATCAAAGGCGTCAGCGAGGACTTCGCCGAGCTCCCCATCGCCGGCTATGAAGAGATGCTCCGCGAGGTTGCCGCCGCCTATCCCAACCTGAAGCTCGTCGCCAGCACGCTGCGCACGGTGCAAACCGCCAGCCGCAACGCGTGGGGCGCGATTGCGCTCTATGAGGACAAAATCGTCCACGTTCCGCAGCGCGACATCGACATTCTCGATCGCGTGGGCGGCGGCGACAGCTTCGCCTCGGGCCTCATCTACGGCCTGCTCGTCAAGAAAGGAATCGACTGGGCCGTTCGCTGCGGCGTAGCCCACGGCGCGCTCGCAATGACTACCCCCGGCGACACCAGCATGGCAACACTGGCCGAGGTCGAACGCATCATGAAAGGTGGTTCGGCGCGCATTGCACGCTAAAGGCATCAAGAAGAATGTGGTTTTTTCGCTAACTTGCTGACCTGCTAACTCGCTAACTCGCTGACTTACTAACTCCGCTAACCCCGCCAACCCCGCTAACTCCGCTTTTTTTGAGGTTTTCCAATGTCCGAATCTACCCAGCAAATCATCGAGCGCGTCGGCCTCATTCCTGTTCTCCGCGCCAAAAGTGTAGCCCAAGGCCGCGCCGTCGTCGACGCCATGATTGCCGGCGGCGTCACCATCGTTGAAGTCACTATGACCGTCCCCGGCGCCATCGATCTCCTCAAGGAACTCCAAAAAGCCTATGGCTCCGAACTCCTGCTCGGCTCCGGCACCGTCACTACGGCCGATCAAGCCCAGGCCACCATCGACGCCGGCGCGGAGTTCGTCGTCAGCCCGAGTTTGCATCCTGAGGTAATATCCCGGACCAAAACCAATAAGAAAATCTCATGCCCCGGCGCGCTCACGCCTACTGAGGTCATTACCGCCTGGAACGCAGGCGCAGACTACGTCAAGATCTTTCCCTGCTCAGCCGTTGGCGGCGCCAGCTATTTGAAGTCGCTGCTCGCGCCCTTTCCCCACCTCAAGCTCATTCCCACCGGCGGTGTCACGCTCCAAACCGCTGAGAGTTTCATCAAGGCCGGCGCGCGCGCACTCGGCGTGGGTAGCGACCTCGTCAATCTCGCTGCAGTCGACGCAGGCCACGCCGAATCCATCACTGCCACCGCCCGCACCTATTTGAAACTGATTGCCGACGCGCGGAATTAGTTTCCGAAACGGAGCCGGGAGCCTTCCAGCCAAGGCACCAAGCTTGGCCTGACTCCCATCACGCCGCTAGCTCCGCTAACAGAAGAGGCCCTACCAGGGGCCTCTTCGCTAGCTTGCTGACTTGCTAACTCGCTGACTTGCTTTCCTTCCAGCCCCCGCTCACCCGCCCCGTGCGCCACGCGCCTATAATGCCAGCGTAAGGTGGCGACTTTCCCGTGAAAGTTCTCCGGGACCGGCGCCGGTCAACCTGATGCAGCCCTCAACGGCCGATCCGATCGAATCCGCGCGGCATTTTTATGCCGAGGAATTGTGCCGCATCAACCACATCTCGTCTCCCGCCATTCTCCGCGCCTTCTCCACCGTGCCCCGCGAGCGCTTCGTTGGCCCCGGTCCCTGGATGATCCAGACCAGCGGCACGCAGTACTTTACTGAAAGCGCCGATCCCCGAAACGTCTATCAAGATGCACTCATTGTGCTCGACGCGGCCAAGCGCCTCAACAATGGTCAGCCCAGCCTCTGGGCATTTCATCTCAGCCTGCTCGACGTTCACCCCGGCGATCACATTCTTCATCTCGGTTGCGGCACCGGCTATTACTCCGCCATCCTCGCCGAGCTCACCGGCCCGCTTGGAAATGTCGTCGCCGTCGAAATCGACGAAGGCCTCGCGGCCCGTGCGCGCATTGCGCTCGAGCCCTGGCCTCAGGTCAGAGTGGTCCAGGGCGACGGCGCGCATGGCCCATTCGATTCCGCCGACGTCATCGTCGTCAGCGCCGGAGCAACGCATCCCCTCGCCGCATGGCTCGCCGCCCTCAAGCCCGAAGGCAAGCTCCTCTTCCCGCTCACATCCACGCAGGGCCCGGGAACCATGGCCTATCTCACCCGCAAGAGCGCCGACCTCTTCGCGGCCATGCTCTGCGGCTCCGTCTTCTTCGTCGATTTTGAAGGCGCGCGCGACTCCGTGATCAGCAATGAACTCGCCCGCGCGCTCAAGCGCGATCACGGCGCCAGCGTGCGCTCTCTTCGATGTGACCCGCACGAAAAGAATGAATCCTGCTGGCTGCACGGCAACGGATGGTGCTTCTCGCGCCGCGCGGTGATCACTGAATCCGCGCCGCCCGCCTGACGCGATGCACGGTTGTCCCACTTGGGCGACGGGGCGCCCTCTGGGCCGGGCACGGCGTCTTTTCCCGGAAGGGCGGGAACTCATGACTCATCTGTCCCGCCTCACAGCACCCGTGCCAGCCATTTCCCCGTGTGCGAGAGCAGATTTGCCGCAATCTTCTCTGGCGGACCCTCCTCCACAATGCGTCCGCCGCCTTCTCCGCCCTCCGGTCCCAGATCGATCACCCAATCCGCGCTCTTGATCACGTCCAGGTTGTGCTCGATCACGATCATCGATCCGCCGCCATCGATCAGCTTGCGGAACGCCGTCAGCAGCTTTGACACATCGTCAAAGTGCAGCCCCGTCGTCGGCTCATCCAGAATGTACAGCACGCGGCTCGCCTGCGAGGGCTTCGCCGTCGCATTCACCGCGCGGACCGCTGACAGATGCGCGGCCAGCTTCACGCGCTGCGCCTCGCCGCCAGAGAGCGTCGTCGCAGACTGCCCCAGTCGCAAATAACCCAGCCCGATCTCATCCAGCACCGCAAGCTTTTCCAGGAGTCTCGTTTGCCCGGCAAAGAACCGCAGCGCCTCTTTCACTGTCATCTGCAGCACTTCGTGAATGTTCTTGCCCTTGTACCGCACGCCGAGAATTTTCGCCTGGTAGCGAGTGCCGTTGCAGTCCTCGCAGGGCAGCTCCACGTCGGCCAGAAACTGCATCTCCACCGTCACCGTGCCATCGCCCTCGCAGGTGTTGCAGCGCCCTCCCGGCACGTTGAACGAAAAATGTCCTGGCGTGAGCGAAAGCCGCTTGGCCTCCGGCTGCGCGGCGAAGAGCTCACGCACCAGATCGAATCCCTTGATGTATGTGATGGGATTCGAGCGCGGCGTGCGCCCAATCGGCGTCTGGTCCACCAGCACCACGTCGTTCAACCGCTCCACGCCACTCAACGAGGTGAACACACCCGAAGGATCGCTGCCATCCGTCTGTCCCAGCGCTCGTGCCACCGCGCGATACAACACCTGGTGCACCAGCGTCGACTTCCCCGACCCGGAAACCCCCGTCACAGCCACCAGCATTCCCAAAGGAATCTCCACATCCAATCCGTGCAGGTTGTTCGCTCGCGCACCGCGCAGCACCAGCTTTTCGCGTCCCGGCGCGCGCCTCCGCGTGGGCACGGGAATCGAAATCTTCCCGCTCAAATATCGGCCCGTCAGCGACGCCGGATTCGCCTCAATCTCCGCCAGCACGCCCTCCGCAAGCAATCTCCCGCCGAACTCCCCCGCGCCCGGCCCCAGGTCGAGCAGATGATCCGCCGCGCGCAAAATGTCGGCATCGTGCTCCACCACCAGAATCGTGTTGCCCAGATCGCGCAGCTCTTCAAGAATATGGATCAACCGTGCCGTATCGCGCGTATGCAATCCGATCGACGGCTCATCCAGCACATACAGCGCTCCCACCAGCCGCGACCCCAACGAAGTCGCCAGTTGAATCCGTTGCGCCTCGCCGCCGCTCAACGTCGACGCCAGCCGGTCAAGCGTCAGGTACTCCAGCCCCACTGCCACCAGAAAGCTCAGCCGCTGCCGTACCTCGATCAGAATCGGCCCCGCAATCTCCTCTTGCATCGGCGAAAGTTTCAGTCCGTCGAAGAACTCCTTCGCCTGCGCAATCGTCAGCGCCGTCGCCTGGCAAATGTTCTTCCCCGCAATGCGTACCGCCCGCGCTTCCGCCCTCAACCGCTGTCCGCGGCAATCAGGGCACTCCGCGTAGCCGCGATACTTGCTCAGCATCACGCGCACGTGCAGCTTGTATTTCTTGCGCTCCAACTGCGCAAAGAATCCCATCACGCCGGCGAACCCGTCTTTTCCGCGCAGCACCGTCTCGCGCGCGGCCTCCGTCATCTCGCGCCACGGCACATCCAGCGGCACACCCAGTTCCGCCGCGCGCTTGCGCAACTCGCCAAACCACGGCCGATACTTCGGCCGGTTCCACGGATCAATCGCGCCGCCGAGCAAACTTAGACTTTGATCCGGAATCACCAGGCCCAAATCGTAATCCACCGTGTTGCCGAATCCCTGGCACCGCGGACACGCCCCAAAGGGATTGTTGAAACTGAAAAGCCGCGGCTCCGGCTCGCGCCCCGGCCGATGGCAATTGGTGCACTCATAAGCCCCCGAAAACCGCAGCCGCCTTCGCTCCGCCGTATCTTCGGTCGCTGCCTCCTCAAAGATCACCTCGCCCGCCTCGCGATACGCAGTCTCCACGGCATCCACAATTCGCGGGCGATTCTCAGCACTGACGACAACCCTGTCCAAAAGCACGAATACCGGAGCTCCAAGGTCCAGATCGATCAGCGACTCCGGCGTCGAGAACTCGAAGAGCCTTCCCTCCTGCCACAGCCGGTTGAACCCGCTTGCACGCAGCTCCGCCAACCGCGCTTTCACCGTCTCGGCATGCAGTCCCTCGCCCGCCTTCCCCGCCGGCTTGCTCTTCGCCGCCGTTTTCGCCGCATGCCCCGCAGCCTTCGCTGTCTTCGCTTCCGTCATCGCCGCCGGCGTCGCCGCGCTCATCGCTGGGAACAGCACATTCAGCCGCGTTCCCTCGCCAAGCGCGAGAATCTTCTCCGCAGCCTCATCCACAGAATCGCGCTTCACCAGCCCGTCGCAATAAACGCAGTGCACCTCTCCGCAGCGCGCATACAGCAGCCGCAGGTAGTCGTAGATTTCCGTCGCCGTCGCAACCGTCGACCGGGGATTCCGTGTCGTATTTTTCTGCTTGATGGCGATGGCCGGCGCCATTCCGTCGATCTCGTCCGCGTCCGGCTTCTCAATCCGCTCCAGAAACTGCCGCGCGTACGCCGAAAGCGACTCCACATACCGCCGCTGCCCCTCGGCATAGATGGTGTCGAAGGCCAGCGAGCTCTTGCCCGAGCCCGATACGCCGCTGATCACCGTCAGCTTGCCGTGGGGTATCTCGCACGAGAGATTTTTCAGGTTGTGTGTCCGCGCGCCGCGGATAATGATGGCATCGTTCAAAGGGAAGGCACCGATACGGCAGATTCAGCGTTGCTTTCTCTGCCCAAAAGAATCTTCCGGCCGCGCCACAGTGCTCTCTGCGAGCCTTGGGACGCAACCGTCCATCTTTATTATACGGGCCGTCAAAAACCCGCGCGATCCACACCGGCAGACCCTTTGCTGCGTCCAACCTACGCGCCTGCCGCACGCAAATTACACTATTGAATGAGGAATTCTGTGCTTCGTCTCGCTTTTTTCGCCCTGCTCGCGGCTCTTGTTCTCCGCCCAACGCCAGCCTTCGCGCAGAGTTCCTCATCATCCGCCGGCTCTGCGCCTCCGCCAGCGAGCTCACCCCCCGCGTCCGCCGACGGAGCCTTAACCCCGACTCCGCATCCTGCCCCCGCCGAAGTTGCCGCCGCTGAAGCCGCTATCGCCGCATCTGACTGGAAGACCGCCGAGGCGAAGCTAGATCCATACCTCGCCGCCCACCCCTCCGATGCGCGCGCCCTGTTCGACGCCGGCTACGTTGCCGACGCGCAGGATCGTCTCGACGATGCTGCCGCCTTCTACCGCCGTGCCATCGCCGCCGATCCAAACTCCTTCGAGGCTCACATCTCGCTTGGCCTGCTGTTGGCCCGCCAAAACAAGCTCTCCGAAGCCCGTCCGGAGCTCGTCACTGCCACTACTCTCGATCCCGGCCTGGCCGATCCTTTGCTCAAGGCTCGCGCCTGGCGCGCACTTGCGCGTATCGATCGCGACTCCGATCCCGCCGAGGCCTCCAACGACCTGCTCGAAGCTCTCAAGCTCACGCCGGAAACGTCCTCCGACACCCTGCTCGCTGCTGAGCTCGCCGAAAAGTCCGGCCAGTTCGACGACGCCGCCGCCGCCTATCGCGGTGTTCTCGACAAGGATCCCGATTCCGTTCCTGCCAACGCCGGCCTTTCCCATCTGCTCATCCTGCGCAAAGACTATCCGGGGGCCGAGACCATCCTCCGTGCTGCCCTCGCCAGGAATCCCGACGACCCCACGCTTACCGCGCAGCTCGCCACGGTGCTCGCCGATCAGGACAAGGCCGAGGCCCTCCCGCTCCTCCAAAAACTCCACGCCGCCCACCCCGATGACACCGCCATCACCCAAATGTTGGCCGCGATCCTCGCCGATGCGGCCGACTACGCTGGCTCCGACCAGCTCTACCTCCATCTCCTCGCCGCGACCCCCAACGATTCCAATCTGCTTGTCGCCCACGCCCAGAACCTCGTTCACCTGGGCCAGCCCGGGCAAGCCTACCCGGTCTTCGACAAGGCCACTCAAATCGACCCGGCCAACGTCGATGGCTGGAGCGGCCTGGCCTTTACCGCCTCCAAAACCGGCCATCCCGACGTCACCCTCCATGCGCTGGCCATGCGCTCACGCTACCTGCCGGAGATCCCCTCAACCCTCTTCCTTTGGGCTACCGCCTACGACTCGCTGCATGAGAAATCCCAGGCCGCCGCCTATTATCACCGTTTTCTCTCCGCCTCCGCGGGCAAGTATCCCAACCAGGAGTGGCAGGCCCGTCAGCGGCTCCAGGTCCTTGAAAAATAGGTCCTGCCACCCACCCTCGGCCTTGGAAGTCCTCAAGAATTCACCCCGGTTTCGGTTCCTTTGGTTTTCACTCCATCAAAATCTTCAATCTTATTTCTTGCGGTTCGCTGCAAAACGCAGCTACTATAGTCACAATTCGGGGGCAGAACCGCGTCAGAGGAGTTCCCCTATGCGGACCGTGGTTCCCATTGCCGTGTTCCTCACCCTCAGCCTGAACGTTGGCTATACTCACGCTGCCGCTTCCGACAGCTCCCTTCCCGATCAGCAGACAATTGATGCGCTCGAGGCCCGGGCCAACCAGGCCCAGCCCCGCGAGCAGTGCTTCCTTTATGCCCAGCTCGTGCAACAGATGACGGAGCTGAGCATCCGCCAGTACCAGGCTGGCAACGTGTCCAGGGCCGCCGGCTTGCTCCAGCAGATTCAGCGGATCGCAAAGAAGATCCACCTCAAAGTCTCCGATAACGACAAGCGCCTCAAGAACGCTGAGCTCATGCTCAGCCAAACCGCCTTCCGCCTCAGCGAGATGCTTCAAGCCAGCAGCATCGACGATCGCCCTCTCGTGGAGCAGACCCTCGCCCAGGTCACCGATGCGAAGAATGCAGCTTTATTAGAGGTCTTCCGCAGCAAATAGTTCGCCGCCCCCGTCACCCCTCAGCCCATCGTTCTAACCCTGCCCCTCTTTGTGCGTCTCACGCGCATTGGCCATGGCTGGGGTCCCGCGTCTCGATGCTGTGATTCACGGTTCACGTTCCGCGCCCCGTGGCCCTATGCTTGAATAATCTCGTCGGAGTTTATCTGCCATGCGCACGCTCGTTGCCATACTTCTCTCTTTGCTCATCGCCGCGCCGCTCGTCGCGCAAAAAGAAAAGCGCGAGCCGCTGACTGAGGCGCAGCAGGACCAGATCGCCGAGGCCGGCATCGATCCCGTCGCCCGCGTTGACCTGTACGTCAAATTCCTCGACGACCACTCCGACACCATCAAGGGACTCACAACCCGTGCGCATACCGCCGCGCGCATCCAGCGCCTCAACGGCGAGCTCGAGGACTTCGCCGCCCTCATCGACGAGCTCGGTGACAACCTTGACGTTTATTCCGGGCGCAAGGCCGACATTCGGAAATCGCTCAAGGGGCTCAATGAAGGAATTGCGCGCTGGCAAGCAGTCCTGCACGGCCTGCCCAGCGAGCCTGGCTTCGAGCTCTCACTCAAAGAGGCCTTTGACAGTATCGGCGATCTCTCCGACTCTGCAAAGCAAATCACCGCAGACCAGGAAGCCTACTTCGAAGCCCATCCCGATGAGAAGGGCCAGGACCGCTACGAGCCGAAGTGAAAAACAGAGATCAGAGATCAGGGATCAGCAAAAACATTGATCAAACGTCGGAACCTTCCGAGCGTCCGCACCGATGCTCATCAAGCCTTCTCCAAAGAACCGCATCGAGTCCATCTGATCTCTGATCTCTGATCTCTGGTCTCTGATCTCTGGTCTCTGGTCTCTGGTCTCTGATCTCTGGCCCCTGGTCCCCGGCCCCTGTTATTCTCGCTTTCGGTGACCACCCCCGACGTCGTCCCCATCTTCCAGCTCGAGTACCGCGCCCTCCGCCCGCGTGCGCCCATGCCGCCGATTCATGTCCGCTTCCGCCGCTTCACCTCGCTCAACACCACCATTCGCCTTCGCGAGGGTGAGATACACGTCAGTCTCTCCGATCTTCTCGAAGGCGCTCCAGAGTCTGTCCTCCATGCCATCGCACACATTCTCCTGGCTAAGCTCTACCGCAAGCACATCAACGCGGCGCACAACCTGCGCTACAAGCGCTTCGCCTCCTCGGCCGCCGTAACGCGCCAAGCCGAGCTCGTCCGCACCGCGCGCGGCACCAAGCGCTACTTCGGCCCCGAGGGCCGCTACTTTAATCTTGATGAAGTTTTCGACGCGCTCAACACGCGCTTCTTCGGCGGGCTGCTCGGCCGCCCCGACCTTACCTGGAGCGAGCACCACGCCAAGCGCTCTCTCGGCCACTACGACGCCGCCCACAACACCATCGTCGTCAGCCGCGTCTTTGACCGCCCCTCCAGCCCTCGCTACGCCATCGAATATCTGCTCTATCACGAGATGCTCCATCTCAAGCACCCCGTCCGGGCGCGCGGCCTGCGCCGCTGCGTCCACTCTGCCGAATTCAAGGCCGACGAATCCCGCTTCCCGCAACTCGCCGAAGCCCTCGCCTTCATCAAGCGCCTTTAGGACACCGCTCCAACCACTGATTTCGTGCCCTTGGTCTGTTGGGCCCGCCTGCAATCCTGCGCCAACATGTAACCAGCACGACAGGCTGACGGCTAGAAGCTAGGAGCTAGAAGCTCTGCTCCGATTCCCTACTGTCTGCCTTTCTACTCCCTACTGGCTACTCCCTATTCCCTGCTCTTCAAGCCCCCCGTCAAGCTCGCCACCTTCTCCACATCGTGGCTCTTGCACCAGGATTCCAACCCCGCCGCCAGCCGCTCGGTCGCGCGCGGATCGGCATAGCTCGCCGTTCCCACCTGCACCGCCGTCGCCCCGGCGAGGATGAATTCCACCGCGTCTTCCGCCGTGACGATCCCCCCCATCCCCAGAATCGGAATCTGCACGGACCGCGCCACCTCGTACACCATACGCAGCGCGATCGGCTTGATCGCTGGCCCAGACAGGCCTCCCGTCACATTACTGAGCCGCGGCCGCCGCGTCTCTGCATCGATTGACATTGCCAGAAACGTATTCACCAGGCTCACTGCGTCGGCGCCCGCTTCCGCGCAGACGCGGGCCATGTACCCGATCGAAGTCACGTTCGGCGAGAGCTTCACGATCAGCGGTTGAATGGCCACTCTCTTCGTCCGCTCCACCAGCTCTTCCAGCGAATACGGATCGGTTCCGAACGCCATTCCGCCTGCTTGCACATTGGGGCACGATGCGTTCAATTCGTATGCCGAAATCCCCTCCGCATCGTTTAGCCGGTCGATCACTCCCACATACTCGTTCACCGTATGCCCGAACACGTTCACGATCACTTTGCAACTTGGGTGCCGGCTCATCGGCGGCAGCTTCCGCTCAACGAAATCTTCCACGCCCACATTCTGCAGGCCGATCGCATTCAGCATCCCCGCCGCTGTTTGCACAATGCGTGGCGGCGCGTGGCCCGCCATCGGCTCCAGCGAGATCCCCTTGGTCACGATCGCGCCCAGCTTCTCCAGCGAAACAATCTCTTCAAACTCGATGCCGTAGCCAAAAGTGCCGCTGGCGGCGATGACCGGATTCGTCAGCTCCAGTCCGGCAAACGACACTCTCATGTCTGGTTTCACGGGTCTGCTGTCTTCCCTTCCCGCGGCAATGCGACGCTCCGCTCCCCGCGCGGGCCCAATGCTGCTTCTGAACGGCTCTCCGATTCATCATAATTGGCGAGCTCCATCCGGCCACACGCTGTGTAGTGGGTCAGCTTGGGTGTGCCTTGAAAGGGCACGACGATTTGCCCGAGGTGAACCGGACGCCGGGCTGACCCGTGTTTACCAGAACATAACTTCCGGATTATTGACCAACGGGGCGGAACGAAGTTTGTGTCTCAGCGCGGACTGATTTTTCGGCGCTGCAGTCTGATTTCGCAGGCGCCGCCACATGGCGGATTTGACGCTGGGGCTGATCAAAAGCCCACCAGTATCGAGACGAGGGTAGTGCCATGATTCATGGTTCGTGCTTTTCCAATCCTTGAAGCTGTGAGACTGCTTCAAGGATTGGGCACTCTCAGAGGTGTGGCAGGACAGGGCGTGCCACTCGCTCAGCGAGCATATTGCGGCTAGTGAGGTTCCGGCGTAGACTAATTTGCCAGCCAATCCTGGACCTCTGTTCACACTCTCCTGCGCACGTCCAGCGCGTGCGTGAGAGGATTCTTTTCTTCGTTGGGGGCCGCGAATCACCAGGAAGTTGCGCCATGATCCGTCGCAATCGAGCCCGTGAAAGTCGAGGAACCGATGATCATTCCAAGTCTTACTAGGCTATCTGCGGTAGCGCTTGCCTGCCTGATTCCCGCGTTGTTGCCCGTTCAGCAAACCCAATCCGGCCAGGCTTCCGTCCCTTCAGTTGCCACGCAGCAAGCCACTCCTGCCGAATCCGCCACGCAGCCGCCCGCGCAACAGGCCAATCCGGCAACGCAATCATCCGGCGCGCCAACACAAATCCAGAACCCGCCGGTGCTGACTCCGAATACCCCATCTGCCCCCAACAGCGGCTACACCCTGCGCACCATCACGCGTCTCGTGGTGCTGGATGTGGTAGTCGTGGACAAGAAGGGAAAAGTAGTAAAGGATCTGAGCCGCGACGACTTCAAAGTTGAAGAAGAAGGAGAGCCCCAAACGGTTCTCAACTTCGAACTGGCCGGCGCGCATACGCCCGACCAGCAGCTCTCCATCGAGTCCACTGCGGACCTGGATCGTTTGGCCCCGCGCGCTCCTGTCGACATCATCCTGCTTGACGAGTTCAACACGCGCTTTGAAGATATGGCTTTCGCGCGCTACTCGCTCAAGAAGTTTCTCGACAAGCAGCCGGACAAGCTGCCTGCACCAACGATGCTGATCGCCGTTGATCTCGAGCATTTCACCGTACTGCGGGACTACACCCAGAACAAGGACGAACTGATCAATGCGCTCGACCATCACTTTGCGGCTTATCCCTGGCAGATGCACCAGGGCGCCTGGGTCGGCGAGCGCTATGCGACCGCTTTCATTACGCTGCGCCGCGTGGCGCAAGCCGTAATCGGCCATCCCGGTCACAAGAACATGATCTGGATAGGCCGAGGCTTCCCTCCACTCCATTTCGAACGCCTCGAAATCGACTCAGCCAACCGCATCGAAAGCGCCGTTCAGGATTGTGTGAACGTGCTGCGCGACGCCCGCGTTACTCTCTACACGATTGACCCTGCTGGCGTGCAAGTGAACCCCGGCGTCTATGGCGGCGATTCGGCGATGGATCCATTTGGCGGAAACTACGAGTTCAACCAGCTGGCCAAAGCCACCGGCGGGCGCACCCTCTTCGGACGCAACGATGTCGACATGGAGATCGGCACCGCTATCCAGGATGGCTCCAGCTTTTATACCCTCACCTACCGCCCCACCAACACCTCGAACGATCCGCGGAAGTTCCGGCACATCAAAGTCACGCTCAACCGCCCCGATCTCTCAGTGATAACCCGCGCCGGCTACTATCTGGAGCGCGGCCCAGGGCATGTGGACGTGGCGAATCCCTCGCGACGGCTGATTGGCGACCTGATTTCGGCCGACACCAGCACCATGGTCTACGACGGAGTACGCATCAACGTCGAAACCTTGCCGACGGATCCGGAACAGTTCATCATTCATGTCGATGGCCACAACCTGGCCTGGACAGCGGCCACTGACACCGAACCGCGCCACGCCGAAGTCATTCTGATGGTCTCCACCTATAACAAGAAGGGCAAGGAACTGAGCCGTGTCGCCGAGGTTGTTCGGTCCAGTGCCCCGCGCACCGTGCCCCCCACCGGCAGGCTGCTGTTGGACATGAACCTGCATCCAAAACTCGACTTCAATCCGAAAGCTGTCCGTGCCCGATTTACCGTTCGGGTGGATGCCTCGGGTCGCATCGGAACCGCGGATGTACAGCTTGGCCAACACGCCGCCACTCCGGCCCCACAACCGGCGCAATAGTTGCGAACGCCAACTGCGGACCAGGCTTAGGGGCAGTCCGAACCCGCCCCATCATGGAATGCGATCGAGGAAACGCCGATCGCACCGGCAGCTCCATAGGCCAACCATCGATAACGATTCCGGTTTACGCGAGTTCCGGATGAGTTCAAAACCTCATGCTATGAACTGAGCCTGCGCCATGTGGCCGCCGCATCGAACCAGCCATACATCTCGACTCCGCCATCAAGTGAACAAACATCGCCATACGCGCTACCGTTGGGCACCGCGCCGCAAACACGAAGGCCCTCCGGCGCACGCCGAAGGGCCCTCGTCTTTCACTTACCACTAACCACTGATCACTGTTTCTACGCCGTCACTTCTTCGCTCGCGTCCACCTTCACCGGTGTCAGCCAGCCAAACTTGTCCGGCTTCAACCCGTTCGCAATTCCGAAGAACTCGTCCGCAATCCTCTTCGTAATCTCGCCCGGCTTCCCGTCGCCAATCACGATGCGATCAATCGACCGGATCCCCTGCACCTCCGCGGCCGTTCCCGTAAAGAAGACCTCGTCCGCGATGTACAAAAGCTCCCGCGGAATCGCCTGCTCGGTCACTGTGAAGCCCAGGTGCCGCGCGATTGTCAGCACGCTGTCGCGCGTAATTCCCGACAGCGCCGAATTCCCCAGTGGCGGCGTAAACAGCACGCCATTGCGCACAACAAAAACATTCTCGCCCGACCCCTCGCTCACCAGCCCATTCACATCCAGAGCGATCCCTTCCTGGTAGCCGTTCGCTTCAGCCTCCATCTTGATCAGTTGCGAGTTCATGTAATTCGCGCCCGCCTTGGCCAGTGCCGGCATCGTGTTGGGCGCCAGCCGGTTCCAGCTCGAGATGCACACATCCGCTCCGCCGTGCCCGGCAAGATACTTGCCCCACGGAAAATTCGCGATGTACACATCGATTGGCGACCCCTTCGGGTTCACGCCAATCTCTCCGTACCCGCGCAGCGCGATCGGCCGGATGTAGCACGGCGCCACACCGTTCGCCTCAATCGTCTCTACCACTCCCGCGCAAAGTTCCTCCAGCGTGAACGGAATCTCCATGCGGTAGATCTTGGCCGAATCCAGCAATCGCTGCATGTGCTCCGGCAGCCGGAAAACCGCCGACCCTTGCGGCTGCCCATAGCAGCGAATCCCCTCGAATACGCTCGAGCCGTAGTGAATCACGTGGCTCATCACGTGAATCTTGGCTTGATCCCAGGCAATCAGGTTCCCGTTGCGCCAGATCTTCTCAGTCGTTTGTATTGGCATGGGGATTTACGTGCTCCTTCGTCTCAGAAACTCGCACACTTCTTATAAGGTTGTCATGATTTGCCCTTTGAAAGCAAGCACCCGGTAGTTAAAATGGTGGGTCAGTTTGAACGGCACGGCTTCACGGGTTGCGGAAGATCTCGCAGCTTTGAAAGGGCACGAGTTGACCCGTGCCGCATCCGCCGCAAAATCAGTGTGGCTTTAGCTACTCCCTATTGGCTACTCCCTGCTCCCCGTTCTCCGTTCCCTGTCTGCTATCATCCCTCTCGTGCAACCGGAGCAATTTACTTATCCCGCTTACAGCCTCCCGCTGCTTGAGGCCTTTGGCGGCGTCTTCGAATCTGTCCTCGTCGTTCTGCATCCCTTCGTCCGCGTCCCTGCCTCGCTCGCCTGGAACGCCACTCACCAATACCCAAGCGACGCGCAGATTCTCGCGCTCGGAACAAAGCACCCGTGGTCTGAAATCGCATCTCACACCGGCCTCGGCTCCTGTGCGCGCGTTAATCAGGCCCTCCTCACCTCCATCGGATCGCTTCAAGACCACCTCGCCGACCCAGCCGCCCGCAACAGCCTTCAGTCCTTCCTTGAGTCTCAGCCCATCTGGATGCCGGTTGAAGGTCGCTTCGAGCCGCTCCTCCACGCAGACCTCCTCCACGCCTTCACAGCGGCCGGAGCCGGCGACCTCCTCTACGTCCCCGAATTCCCCCACTCCAGCCCCGTCGTCACCCTCCCCATCGCCGCCCTCCGCAGCGGCTCCATCCCCTTTCCCGCTCGCGGAACTCTCCTCGCCCCCGACCACTCCTTCCTCTTCACCGTCGATTGGGACAGCTTCTTCACTCTCTTCTACGGGCCCCGCGCCTTCGTTGCTCGCGTCTCCGCCGAGCTCAACTTCGAAGGCTTCTTCGCCACGCCCACCACCGAGCACGCCTGGTTCAACTACACCTTCGGCTGCGCCACCGTCACCCTCTCTCCCGAGCACTGGCAAACCGCCTGACGCCCTCACTCAGCCCCTTCATCGCCCCACTGCCGTCATCGCTTCTCGCGCACCCCCGCCCATCGCCACCCAATCTTTTCGTTGACATCGCCCCGATTCGTCCGGCAATCTTCCTTCATAGCATCATCAGGAGGTCCCCGTGGCGACAGCGCCCGCAGTGCGCGCCCCAAAAATGATATTGCATACCCGCGGCACATGGAGCCCGCGCGAAGACCGGGTGCCTTCGGCCGTGTGGCTAGCCATCCTCTGGGCGGGGATGATCGCCGGATTCGGCCTGGATGCTTCGCGGTTCGCGCATGAGAATCCCCCGGCGCCAAAGATTCTGTATGTGCACGCGGCCGTCTTCACCGGCTGGATGCTGTTGCTCACGGCGCAGGTGCTGCTGGTGCTCGGCGATCGACTGGCGTGGCACCGCAGGCTGGGCTCCTTCATGGCGGGATGGGCGTGCCTGATGGCGGTGCTCGGACCGTGGGCGGTGTTGGCAGCGGACGCGGCGCATATCGGCAGCATGGCCAAAGCCCGCCGGCCGGAGTTCATGGCGATAAACCTGATGGACATCGTCGGCTTTCTGGTTCTGCTAGCGTGGGGCATCGCGCTCAGAAAAAATCCGGCTGCGCACAAGAGAATGATGATCCTGGCGACCGTCTCGCTCGCAGACCCGGGTTTTGCGCGTGTGTCAGGGTATTTGCACCACGCGCCGCAGTCACTGGTGCCCTGGTTCTTCGATTCTTTTTATGGCAACGTGCTGATCATCGTCCTCATGCTCGCCTGGGACCTGTGGCGCGGCCGCCTCGTGCGCTCCTTCGTCGTGGGCGCGTCGGCCCTTCTCGCTGCCGAGTTCGTTGCCACTCTCCTGTATTTCTGGGGGCCGTGGCACACGCTCACTCTGGGATGGGTCGAGGCGTGGGCGAAGCATTTCTCCTAGACAGCTTCTGACCTCGCCGCACCCGCCGCTCCATGCTCCGCATGGGCCTCCGCAAGCGCGCGGAGTTCGCGCTCGTCCCCGTCGCCGAATTCGTCCTCGGCAAGCAGCGCATTCTCGAGCTCTATCTCAACGGGTTCGAATGGGGCCCCGGCATCTATGGCGTGGAGTCGGCGCGCTTACGCTCCCCGAGCCCCGCGTCTTGCGCCACGCGACTTGGCGCCGGAGCTTATCGCATCCTCAGACGCAAGGATTCTACGGCAGCAGCATCGTCTTAATCGCGCGGCGCTCGTCCATCGCGCGGTAGCCCTCCGCCACTTGATCGAGAGGCAAGGTCAGATCGAAGACTTTGCCGGGATTGATCTTTCGATTCCACACCAGGCCAATCAACTCGGGCAGGAATCGACGCACTGGCGCGGGGCCGCCGTGAAGATGGACATGGGAATAAAACAGTTCTTCGCCATTGAGTTCAACCCCATGAGGGACGCCGACGTAACCCACAAAACCGCCCGCACGGGTAGACCTTATCGCCTGCATCATCGACTCCTGGGTGCCAACGCACTCCAGCACTGCATCGGCACCGATCCCCCTGGTCAAATCTTTGATGCGAGCCGCACCCTCGTCACCACGTTCGGTCACTATGTCCGTTGCGCCAAATTCTCGGGCCAGCCTCTGCCGCGTTTCGTGTCGGCTCATTGCGATGATCCGCCCCGCCCCCATCTGCCCGGCGGAGAGCACACCCAGGAGCCCAACCGCGCCGTCCCCGACGACGGCGACCGTCGATCCCGGCTTCACACCGGCTGCGTCGGCGGCGAACCAGCCGGTGCCCATAACGTCAGAGAGCGCCAATAAACTCGGGATCAGGTCATTCGAGGGAATATCCGGAGTGGCCACCAGAGTGCCATCGGCGAGCGGAACGCGCAGCAAAGGCGCCTGCGCGCCCACGATAGATTCGCGGTGCTGGCACGACGTCTGGTAACCCGCACGGCAGTTCGGACACGTGTTGTCGGAGGCGAAGAACGATCCGATAACGAATTGACCCAGCCTCACCGAAGTAACCGCGCTGCCAACCTCCTCGACGATCCCGCAGTACTCGTGGCCCATCGGGGTTGGCCCTGACACGGGGCTGATGCCGCGGTAGCTCCAAAGGTCAGACCCGCAAACGCACGTGGCCGAGATTCTGATGATGGCGTCCGTCGGCTTGAGAATTGCTGGCTTTGCACGCTCCTCGAAACGTACATCGTCCTTTCCGTACAGAATGGCTCCTCGCATGGTTGCTTCCCTTCACCGCCCCGTCAACTGTTCCAGCTTCTCCGGATACCGCGCGCCCTGCACCGCAATCTTTGCAGCCGCGCTGTCAATCTGGCGCAAATCGTCCGCAGTTAGCTCCACCTCGACCGCTCCAATGTTCTCTTCCAGCCGCGCCAGCTTCGTCGTGCCTGGAATCGGAACAATCCACGGCTTCTGCGCGAGCAGCCACGCCAGCGCGATCTGGGCCGGTGTCGCGTTCTTCCGTTTTGCCATCGCGTTCAGCAAATCCACGATGGCCCGATTCGCCTTCATCGCCTCCGGCGTAAACCTGGGCAGCGTGCTGCGGAAATCGTTGCTCGCGAGCTTGGTGTTCTCATCCATCTTTCCCGTCAGGAAGCCCTTGCCCAGCGGGCTGTATGGGACCAGGCCGATTCCCAGTTCTTCGAGTGTCGGGATCACTTCCGCTTCAGGCTTCCGCCACCACAGCGAGTATTCGCTTTGCAGCGCGGTCACGGGCTGCACGGCATTGGCGCGCCGAATCGTCTGCACCCCTGCTTCTGAAAGGCCAAAGTGCCTCACCTTGCCCTGCGCGATCAGATCCTTCACCGCGCCCGCAACCTCTTCGATCGGCACTTCCGGGTCCACGCGATGCTGATAAAACAAATCGATCACATCGGTCCTCAGCCGCTTCAGCGAGGCTTCCGCCACTTCCTTGATGTGCTCAGGCCGGCTATCCAGGTTCTGCGCACCAGGCCTGCTGTCGCCTTTCGTGTTGAATCCGAATTTCGTGGCAATCACCACCTTGTCGCGAACCGGCGCGAGCGCCTCGCCTACCAGCTCCTCATTGGTGAACGGGCCGTACACTTCGGCCGTGTCAAAAAACGTCACGCCGCGCTCCACGGCCGCGCGGATCAGCGAAATCATCTCCGGCACGTCTTTGGGTGCTCCGTAGCTGAAGCTCATGCCCATGCATCCGAGCCCCATCGCCGAAACTTCAAGTTTGCTTTTTCCCAGTTTGCGTTTTTGCATTGAGCTTTCTCCTTAAGAAGGCGGGAAGGGGCCGGCTGATCGCTATCGGCCAGTCATTTGGAGTGCTGCCTCGGGCAGCCTGGCGCCTTGCAACGCGATCTTCGAGGCGGCTGTGTCGATCTCGCGGAGGTCGTCAGGCGTCAGCATGACGTCGACTGCTCCGAGATTTTCTTCGAGGCGGTGGATTTTGGTTGTGCCGGGGATGGGAACAATCCACGGCTTTTGCGCAAGCAGCCAAGCCAGAGCAATTTGAGCAGGAGTGGCCCCGATGCGCTCTGCCACGGAACGGATCAGTGCGACCAGTGCCACATTCGCCTTGAGTGCGTCGGGAGCAAAGCGAGGTTCGGTGGAGCGGAAGTCGGAACGATCGAACCTGGTGTTTGCATCCATCTTGCCGGTCAGAAAGCCCGCGCCGAGGGGGCTGAAGGGGACAAAGCCAATGCCCAGTTCCTCCAGCGTCGGCAGGATTTCGTTTTCTGGTCCCCGATACCAAAGGGAGTATTCGCTCTGAACCGCGGTGATCGGCTGGACGGCGTTCGCGCGACGGATGGTTTGTGCGCCGGCCTCGGAAAGCCCGAAGTACCGGACCTTGCCCTGCTGGATCAGGTCCTTTACGGCGCCAGCCACGTCCTCGGTAGGCACATCGGGATCGACGCGGTGCTGGTAGAAAAGATCGATGACATTGGTGCGCAGCCGCTTGAGCGAGGCATCGGCGACCGTCTTGATGTGCTCTGGCCTGCTATTGAGACCGCCGCGACGCGTTCCTGTTTTGGGGTCCAGATCGAATCCGAACTTGGTGGCGATGATAACCTTTTCGCGAACCGGCGCGAGCGCCTCGCCAACCAGCTCCTCATTCGTGAACGGACCGTAAACCTCAGCTGTATCGAAAAACGTGACACCGCGGTCCACCGCTGCACGGATTAGGGAAACCGCCTGCTGCCGCTCCGTGGCTGGGCCATACCCGGAGCTCAGTCCCATGCATCCCAGCCCAATCGCGGAGACTTCCAAATTGCTTTTTCCAAGTTTGCGTTTCTGCATTGTTTCCCATCCTGTGCGCTGATTTCTGCTCGCAATGGTCACTCGCACAATCCCAAAGTAGCGAATCTCCGCACACGTGCGCTTTCCCGATCCTGCCTATTCTTTGCCCGGTCCTGTCCCACCCTCCGATTTTGTGCACACGGCGCGCGTTCTGGCTGTACGCTGAAAATGGAGGAACGTGAATCGAAATGGGGACACGGACAGAGAAACCGGACGGCCTCGGCGCAGCAGTCGTCGAAATACGCCAGGAGCTGGCCCGCAAAATCGCGGCCCATGCGCCGGCGCTCGGAGAAAACCGCACCGCCGTTCCCGGCCTTGCGCTGTATCGTCGCACCAGGCCAACACCGTGTTTCCGTGCCCTTTATGAGCCCAGCCTCACGGTTTTTATGCAGGGCCGAAAGCGCATCAACCTCGGAGGAACGATTTACCTCTGCGACGCGTCATCCTTTCTTCTGTCGTCGATCGATATTCCCGTTGAAAGCCAGATCACCGAGGCATCGGAACAGGTCCCGATGCTGACCATGAACCTCCAGCTCGACATGCCCATCGTGCGCGAGGTCCTGAGCCGCGAAGATCTTCCCGAGCCCTCAACCTCAGGGCAGCGCCATGGGCTTGCGGTCGGGGTCACGACTGCCGGATTGCTGGCCGCGTGCTCTCGGCTCGTCGACCTTCTTGACGCTCCCGAGGACATACCGTTTCTCAGCCACTTGATCCATCGCGAAATCCTCTACCGCGTCCTCCGCACCCCGCAAGGCGAACGCCTTCGCGCCATCGCCACGGCCGGAGACCTCAGCTACAGAACAGCCAGGGCCATCGCCTGGCTGCGCGCCAACTACGCCAAGCCGCTCCGCATCGACGAGCTCGCTACCCTCGCGCGAATGGGAGTCTCAACGCTCCATCATCAGTTCCGCTCGTTGACGGCAATGAGTCCGCTCCAATACCAGAAGCAGCTTCGGCTCCAGTCGGCAAGAGACCGCATGTTGATGGACGGGTTGGACGCCACGAGCGCGGCCTATGAAGTCGGCTATGAAAGCGTCAGCCAGTTCAATCGCGAGTACAGCCGTCTCTTCGGCCAGCCGCCGATGCGCGACATCAGGAACCTGCGCGACAGCAAAGTCGTGGCCATCAACGCCGCCTGACGGCGAATTGCCCTCTTGACCTGGGCCTGGTCTACCAGGGCCTGGCCTTTTCAAAGGCAATAATATACTTGACAGACTACGCCATTTGTTCTATAGTTAAAACATGGAAGACCAAATCAAGACCTTACAGCAAGCGATTCAACACTTTGGCGATCCTGAGAACTGCCGGAAGTTCATGGTTTTCGTGCGCTGGCCGGACGGTGTTCCCCGTTGCCCCTATTGCGGTGCAACCAAGCTGACTTGGATGGCGAACGCGAACGCATATCGTTGCTATGGCGATCACCCAAAGCAGAAGTTCTCGCTCAAGGTTGGCACAGTGTTCGAGGATTCGCCCATCGGCCTAGACAAGTGGCTCCCTGCGCTCTGGCTGCTCTGCAATAGCAAGAATGGCATCTCCAGCTATGAACTGCATCGCGCCGTTGGGGTGACTCAGAAAACCGCATGGTTCATGCTGCACAGGATCAGGCTTGCCATGCAGGCACAGACATTCGCCAAGCTAGGCGGAGATGGTGGCCCGGTTGAGATTGGTGAAGCCTACTTGGGCGGAGAGGCCAAGAACAAGCATCTCAGCCAGCGTCCAGTAAAGCCTGAGTACGTGACTGAGGAGTGGAAGGCATGGAAGGACAGCACGAAGATGAAGACCGGGCGCGGAACTGACAAGGTTGCCGTGTTTGGCATGTTGGACCGCGACACCCGCCAGGTTCGCGCTGAAGTCATCCCGAATGTGCGCCGCGACGTGCTGCTGGACGCGATCCTGAGCAACATTGAAGGCGGGAGCAAAATTTACTCGGACAACTTGCCGTCCTACAAAAACCTTCCGACGCTACAATTCGTGCATGAGACTGTGAACCACGTTACCGAGTACGTGCGCGGCGAAGTGCATACAAACGGAATTGAGAATTTCTGGAGCCTACTCAAGAGGGGGTTGAAGGGCACATACGTTTCAGTCGAGCCGTTCCACTTGACCCGTTACGTCGATGAGCAGGTTTTCAGGTTCAGCAATCGGGCCACGAAAGATAATCCGCTCACAGACGCAGACAGATTCACGCTGGCAGCATCGCAGATTTCAGGGAAGAGGCTGACTTACGCAGAGTTGACCGGCAAGGTGGGAGAAACGGAAACGTTCTAACGCGCCTTGGAAGATGCGGCAGAAACGCGGGAAGCGGATTTAGACGTTTGCTTAGCTTCGCGTTCCGCGTCTAGTTTCTCTTTGATTTCAGCGTGGGGTACGGAAACGATCCTGCGCACAAAACTCTCGAATTTGCCGAAATCACCGGATACATTCTTCGCGCGATTGATCGGTTGACTCGGCATACCGTCTGGAAAGGATGGTATGTCGAAGTGTGTCCAGAGTCAATCTGTGTCGTTTTCCCTTGTCAAGCTCGGCTTGATGAATGGTGCTAAAGGGGAAAAGGTAACTCTAGCTATGTTTCGCGCACATATCGACGACAGCGGCACCTCGAAAAATGAAAAGGTGGCTGTCGCTAGCTGTGTTCTGATTCCTGCTCACAGATTGGAGCGCTTTCACAGCGAGTGGGAAATCTTTTTGAATCAGGAAGGAATTACTTATCTGCATGCCACCTCCTGTGTAGGGCATTCGCAAGACTCTGAATTCAAAGATTGGGATGATGAGCGGAGCAAACGAGTGATGCGACGTGCCCGCAAGTTAACTTTCGACCACTCCATCAAAGGAATCAGCTGCTTTATATCTAAAGCTGATTATGACGAATGTTTGACTCCCGAACTGCGCGAGGCTGTTGGCCAGCATCACTATTCGTGGGCAGTCAGTAGTCTGCTCGGTCTGTGCTACGACTGGTCGGTTGAACATGCCCAGGTGCCCATCGAATACGTATTCGATACTGCTGACAAGCCCGTTCGAATGGAGATCGAAGACGCTCTCGAATACTCAGAATTCCTCTATCCCGGAGCATTTGCAGGGCGTCACGCGTTTCGCGAAAAAACTGAATATCTCGGTCTTCAGGCCGCTGATTCCCTCGCTTGGACTTCCTACCAAGGGATGCGAAATAAGCTCTATGGGGACGTAATCAAAGAGGTCGCCGTTGAAGCCTGGCAGGACTATCAAAGCGCCCAAGAGCGTTTGTGGTTTCGCGGAAACATCCAGCCACGCGAAGAGCTTGAAAAGTGGGTCGCAAATGCGAAGGACCACCCAAGCACTCAGCGGGCTATTGAGTGGAAAAGAGCAAACCGCAGAAGCCAAAGATAAAGTTAATCAATCCCAAATGGACGTAGTTGACTCGACACTCGATTCAAATCGTTGCGTGTTTCGGAAAGTTCTTTGAACAGTCTAATGACGGCATCTTTGTCGAGGGCCTTCAGTGATAAGACCATGGCTTCTTCATATTGACGTTCCTGTTGGGTACCGGTGTATCGAGATGGGCGCATTACTTTAAGTTCGTCGTCATTGACGACATAGCGCTCATTTGAGAAATCTCGTGTGTCCGAAAGGCCGCTAAGCAGGTGCCACTCTCGCGAGAGTTCCGTAAATTCATTTTCCAAAGTAGCTAGTCTTTCTTTCAGAGATTTGCGCTGTTTCACCATATCGCCGATTTTCGCTGACTCGTCTTTTTCAGTCACAAAATACCTCACACTTGTCACGGGCAACACTCCATGCAATGATGTCGCTAGAGAGATCGCCACACCAGAGACCCGCCCCTCAGAAGGCGGGTTTTCTATTGCACTCATTGTGGCACAGCCTGTCAAACACACGAAAGCCCCTCGGCGTCGAGAGGCTTGGTGTCAAATCAGAGGGATGTGGCGCCTTGTAGGTCGCTGGTGTACGGTTCCGCGCTTGCTGGCCGCGCCCTGCCGGATTTACGCCAGCGAGGAGCTGATATTGCTGAATACCGCGTTCACGCCACCAGCCACCTTGCTGATTCCGGAAATGCATGTCAGCGCAATTAAGGCGACCAGCAGCGAATACTCAACCAGATCCTGACCTTCCTCTCCGTTCTTCAGGCTCTGGAATTTCGCGTATAGATTCAGAAGCAGGCTGTTCATTTCAGTTCTCCTTGATAGTCGAAGCCTACTGTTCAGCGAAGGCCGCGTTGGTAACATTGAATCCCGTTACCGTTGCAGACTCAATGACACTTTGGCACCATACATAAAAACGGCCTACCTTATAGTCAGTCAGCGATATTATTGCCTTTTCAAATGTCGCGGCCCGAACGAAACAGCAGGCCACGCCTGCTCCCCTGACCCCTGACCCTGTTCACTAACTACTGTCTTTCCTTGTCAAGCCCTCCGCCGCCAAAATAAATCCGCCCCGCTTCCCTTAAGTCATTCCTTTTCTGAGCCCTGACCCCTGATCTCTGATCTCTGTCAAGTTTGCCGATCATTACCCCGCCTTGGCGCATACTCATTCCATGATCGAAGAGCAAACCAGAATCGCTCCTTCGCCACCTACTGGCTACTGGCTATTGGCTCCCGGCCGTCCGCTGTCTCCTGCTTTTCTGTTCCCTGGTCCCCAATCCCTGGTCCCTGCCTTTGACCCACCCCCCCATGCCGTTTTGTGAAACTGTGAAACTGTGAAACTGTGAAGTCTTTGGAATGAGAGCCTTACAGCCAGTCGCTCCACAGTTTCACAGAAACTGTGAAACTGTGTAAATCACAAGAAACAGCGGAGAAAGGAGGTCCAAATCGCTCAAAATAAGACGGATAGCGTGGAATTGATCGCAAACAAACCAACTCCGAAAATCGCTGAAAATTGATCGATGTGATCTGAAAACCAGCTTCGCTGACTCGCTAACTCGCTAATTTGCTAACTCGCTGCCTCGCCGCTATCGCGCCGCGAGTTCCTGAACCGCGACCGTGTACGGCGGCAAAACGCCATATTCGGCCGCCATGCGGAAAAACCCGCGCATCCCTTCAACGCACTCTTCGTCGAGCACGTAATGGATGTTGGTCGTCAGATACGTTCGAATCGTCGACTCGGAAATGGGAAACCGCTCTGACCACTCGGCAACCAGCGCATCGATGTTGGCGAGGCCGTGATCGCGCGACCGAATGAAATCTTCAGCAACTCTCTCGTCCAAAACTCTGCCTCTCGCGGGAAAAGCGGACCACACCGCGGAGACGAACGCGAGGCCGGTCAGCTTGCGCCACTCCTCGGCCAGGTCGCGATAAACCAATTCTTCTCCGGTGCGTTCGAATTGGTTATTCCGCTCCTCGAGAGCCAGCAGCGCGGGATCGCCAATGAGAATGGCCGCGTCGGCCCGCTCCAGCATTGCGTCGAGATCGGCGACCATGGGCAAAAACGGAACCTCCGCATTGCCCCATTTGTGGAACATCATGCGCGCATAGGTGAGCGTCGTCCGGCTCGCCGTATCCGCCGCCACCGAGCGCAGCTTGTCAAGCGGCCGGCTGGCGCGATGCACCAGGATCAGCGACCGCACCTTGCCCTTTGAAGCGATCGTGCATCCCGGCAGAATTTGCAGTCCCGGCGTCGTGGCGAGCGAGGCGATGGGAATCAGTCCGATGTCCGCGCGTCCATCCGCCAGCCGCGCCGCGCATTCCGACGGCGTCATGCGGTCGATCCGATAGCGGCGAGCCAGCTCCTCGTTCAGCGGCGCATGCTCAAAGTCCCACATGAGCGGCGCGGGATTGAGAAATCCAATCGCCGCGACCCGCAAACGCGTGTCTTGCTCGGCATTCACATCTCTTAGACTACCAATCTCCGACTCGGGATTCGCGGCAAGATCGCACGAAGGTAAGCAGGGTCGTCACCTCTGCCGCAGCCCGTCCGGGTTCGCGACCAGCGCTGCGCGTCGCGGCTTACACCGTAATTCCTCTTGAGATGCAGTTGGAAAGAGAACAAGAAGTCGAAACCTGCCTCTCGAAGAACCGTAGAGGTTCAGCGACCGGCAGGTGACGACTTCCAGGCCACATTTGCGCAGGCGCAAGCTGGCACGAGCTGAGCCTTAGTGTTTGCCTCCGCCGCCGCCGCTACCGCCACCGCCGTGGGAGCCGCCACCACCGCCGCCGCCACCGCCTCCACGAGACGAGCCGCCGCCGCTATGCGATCCACCGCCGCCACTTCCGCCTGAAGAGCCTCCGCTTGGGTGCGTCGAGCCTCCACCGTTCGAGCCACCGCCGCCGCTGGATGGATAGTTGTTTGACCCGCCGCCCGAGTAACTCGATCGTGGCGGACCCGAATTATGGCTTGGTTCCGGCTGACTCTCGAATGCCGGAGGCTGAGCAGGCGGCGCAGGACGGCTCTCCGGAGCTGGCGCCGGCTGGCTCCTGTACATCGGAACCTGCAGAGGCGGCTCGGAGGGAGTCGTTTGGCCCGGCTCTGCCTGCGGCTGCGCTAGGCGGTTTGGCTCACCCGGCTGCTGCACCGCAGGACGGTTGAGGTTGTAACCGGGCCGATTCGGCGCCCCTTGCCCGCCGCCTGGCGCTGTCGGCCGATTTCCCGGCTGCGTCTGATTTCCCCCTGCATTCGACGGCGTGTGCTCGAAGACAGGCCGGGATGGCAACGGACGAAGCGCCACGACGGTACTCCCTCCAATCGTCACCGGCGTGTTTCTGTTTCGAGCAGGTAAAGTAGAGTTGATGATCACCGGATTCCTTTTGACGGGTATCATCGCCACCGGCCTGGGGTTGATGGGATGGCGCGGCAAAATCGGTCGCGGAATCGGTCGATATCCAGCCGGTCCATGACCAATGTTCGGGCCTCCGTAGAAACCCATACCCCACCAGGGAGTGCATCCGCCCATGCCCGGCGCCCAGCCCCATCCAAATCCGTTGTAGAAGTTCCACGCTCCACACTGGAACGGCATGTAGCCCCACGGGTAGCCCGAGATCCAGAGGTAGCCGTACCCCGGCGTCCACATCCAGTTGCCGTAGCCGTAGGGATCGAAATCTGCACTCGCAGCCTCGTTGGGCGACCAGATATAGCCCTGCCCTGGAACGTTGTACCAGTTGCCATCGGCGTCCAAATCGCTCCACGCGGGGTTTTGGCTCTGGCCCAAATTCGTCGAGGCGCCGGTCTGCGACGCAGCCTCGGTAGTCAGCGCCTGATCGCGGTCGGAGTTCCATGCGTCCCACGAATCCGGCTCGATCGACTCCGCGAGCTGATAGTTGGCTGGACTGGCGCCGTTGAGAGCGATGCTTTCGCCGCCATGCAGGTCAACGGAAACCGAGCCGTTGGCGGAATTGAGATGCGCGTTTCCTGAAAACACGGCCACTTCGCCGGGAGGATTGTCCATGCTGACGCGAAGCACGGTGAAGCCACTGGTGGCGAGTTGAGCATCGCCGAACATCACGCCCACCTGGCCAGCCTGCCCCCCGCCCTGGAATTCGAAGTAAGCCAGACCCCCATTCAGCAGGAGTTGAGCGGCGGCCGTCGTTCCCGAACCCTGAAGAACCTGCAGCGTGATGGAGCTGTCCGGAGAGAGCCGGGCCACGCTGCCATCTTCAAACTGAATCTCGGCCTTCCCGCTGTCGGCCGTGGTCAGTTGCATGCCCTCCAACAGCGGAGTATTGGCCACAGCCTGCTGGGCCAGAACCTGCCCGCCCTGCGCGAGAGTCACCTGGCCATCCACATAGCTCAGGCGCACTGCGCGCGCCGGCTGACCTGTTCCTTGCCCCTGGTCCTGCGCTCGCAACGCCGGCCCCAAACACACCACCCCAAGGACCATCGTTGCCAGCCCTGCCCCCCAATTGCGATTTCTCATGAAACTCATGGCGCCCAGCCTTTCCATCGCCCCTTGGCGACACCCCAAGAATCGGGAGCCCTGCATTTATTGGACACAAACTAAAGCGAAAAAGTCGCCTGAAGGCAAAGATTTAAGTTGCGCCGCGGTCCAACAGAGCTCGCGCCCGTTTTCTCACCCGTTCGAGAACATCGTCGTCCTGGGCCAGCCGTTCCAGAATGTCGCGGATGGCGCAAATCTGCTGTGCCCGGCCGTCCTGAACGGCCTGGGCTAGGAATTCCATCTCCTGATCCAGGCCCAGCCGGTCGTGCTGCAGCAACAACTCGAGGCGCGCACCCTCCAGAATCGTCTGGGCTACCGCCTGCATGGATTCGCCGAGCGTCTGGATTTCCCTGTCGCGGGAGTAGTTGAAGGTGCACGATCCCTGACCCAACGGTCCGTCATAAGTAAATGTCTTCCAACCCTCGAAAGCAACCTTCAGGTGGCTTTCGCAAGGCGCATTGAACCACTTGTGGCTCTGCGCTGCCGCAAACACGCGCCCGGCGAATTCCCTGCTGACCTGAATGTCGCGATCGACGTTGGGCGCTTCGATCTCCTTCAGCCCTGCCTTGGGAGTGGCGCCCATCTGAGAGCGAAAATGGCCGCTGCCATCGGCGTGGAGAATGAGCGTCCATTGCGGGGGCGACAGTTCAGGATTGGAGAAGTCGACCTGGACGACGGGATCGGCCGCGGGCGCAGCATAAAGCTGAGCGCCGAGCGTGAAAGCGGCAGCTACGAGCCAGCACGCTCTCATCGCCTGGCCCCTTGCAGCGTCAATGTCTGCGCGGTGTGAATGTGACAGATGGCGATGGCCAGGGCATCGGCGGCGTCAGCAGGCTGAGGCAGTTGGGCCAGTCCAAGCAGCCGCGCCACCATGAATTGCACTTGCTCCTTCTTCGCCAGTCCGTAACCCACGACGCTCGATTTGATCTTCAAAGGGGCGTATTCGGCCAAGGGAATGCGCTGCCGGGCCGCAGCCAGAAGCGCCACGCCGCGCACCTGGCCCAGTTTCAAGGCGGACTTGGCATTGACGGAGTAAAAGACTTCCTCGATGGCCACCGCATCCGGCCGCCAGCGCTCCAATTCGGCAGTCAGTTCCCTGAAGACCTGCTCAAGGCGCTCCGGCAAGGCATGCGTCTTCGTCAAACGGATGGCTCCCATCGCCCGGAACTGGAGTGGCTCGTCGCGCGGACCTTCACCGGAATCAACGACGCCGAAGCCGGTCACCTCGGTTCCGCAATCGATGCCAAAGACCCTCATCGGGTCCAAGTGTACCGCAGACCGGATGGGCCGATGACTCCCGCGGGGCGGCTGCGCTGGTTCCGGCTATGCGCATCACGTTTGTGGACAAGAAAATGGCGCGCCGATTCCGGGCCGGCCGCATCAAATCCCGTAACGACTTTGGTTCGTCTGCAAAAGTTTCATCCCAGGGAAACCAAACGCCGTTTCAAGTGTCTCTAAGTTGTAGAGAAAGATATTCAGCGTGGAGGACACGGTGGGCAGGATTCCGGCAGCGGCAAAGCGCAAAGCGGTTCTTTGGCTCAGCCAGGGAATCTCGCCGCGCCAGCTGGCGCTGACACTGGCGCTCGGGTTCGCAGTTGGCTGCATTCCGGTGGTCGGAATCCCCACGGTTCTCTGCGCCGGGCTTGCACTGGCCCTGCGTTTGAACCTGCCTGTGATTCAAGCCGCGAACTACGCCGTCATGCCCCTGCAACTGGCGCTCATCGTCCCCTTTGTGCGGCTGGGCAGATGGATTTTCTCCGCACATCCAGCGCAGTTTCTGGCGCCGCGCGCGCTCGAGCATTTCTCCGCTCTTAACCTGGCAACACGAATGAGCGGACTGGCAGGCGAGGCGCTGCTGGCCTGGCTTGTTGCAGCCATTCCGGCGGTCTTGCTGATGACGGCTGCGCTCAACCTGATGCTGCGCCGCATTCCCGTCCTGAAAGCCGCCGAAGCCGGCGACTGAGCTGGCGGTTCCCTTTCGCAGATTTCCTCGAAGTCTGCCCTTCGTTTTTTGCGCCAAGACTCTCTATCTGCAGGTCGATGGAATTGAGTGAAACCGTCGCATCCGGAGTGCGCACGTAGAGAAACTACTTCCCCGCGTACGGATCCGGCACTGGCTGGGCGCTATCGATCCATGCGGTGTAAATCATGTCGCGGAACATGCTGGCTCCGGCGGCCAGGCGCGCGGCGGTAAAGTCGCGCGACTCCTGCGTGCCCGCGCCTGCGAAGCCGCCAGCCTTATCCAATTGATAGACCTTCTCGACGTAAGTGGCCGTGTGGCGCAGGTAAGCGAGGTAGGCGTCAAACATATCGCCCTCAATCAACCTGGGTGGCGTCATTCTGGCTTGAATCTCGGGCATGTGGATGTTGGCGGCGACAAACGGTCCCTCGAACTGGTGGTGAATTTGATGGCCGGTGGTGTAGCCGTTCGGATTGAGTCCCGTCCAGCCGTTGTACTGCACGGAGACGTGGAGGGGCTGCGAGCCGTCGCCGACGTAGTGGCCAAGCCAGCCGGCGTAGAAGATGATCGCCGCCTCGACGGGCTTGGTGTCCTGGCCGGCGGCCGCAAGAGTCCGATACTGGCGCATTGCAGCCTTGAGCCGCTCCCAAACTTCATCGGTCTCCCACGGCTGGAGCCCGATTTTTTCCGGCCGCTGGCCGGCGGCGAAGACCATGGCCTCGAAGTCGAGACGTTTGTGGGGCAGTGGGCCAAGAGCGTCGGCCAGCTCAAGGTCGATGAAGTGCTCGGGCGCCTGGGCGGCGACCAATTCTGGCTCGGCGGGCGAGCGCCAGCGGTCGGGTTCGGGGCCCAGGTACTCGATCTCATCGATGGCCGACGGTGTTTCGAGAAACGCGGGCACGTCAGCCGGAAGCGTGGAGGCCGCGAGCCGATTGATCATGGTATGGCCCTCGTGCTCCCATGCGTGAGCGGTCGGCATCGTGACCGCTAGACAGAACAAACCGGCGGCGAACATAGCGAAACGTAGCGAGCGGGCTGTAAAGGATGGATGAAACATGCAGCCAGTATACGGCGCGGCTTGCCGGGTAGATGAAGCCCGGACGGCTGAAACGCATGCCACAACACGACCAGGAGGACGGAGCACAGCCGGAGGTGGTTACTGGAGCGTTTCGCCTCAGGCAACCAAGGGCTGATTTGTCTAGAGAGTCTGAAATCAAACGCATATACTACCTGCACATCGCGTTGCCGCCGGCCAAAGGCCCTTCCACGCGGGCAGGGCGCGACGAGCAAACAAGATACCCGCGGCGCATTGCGATGATTTGTCGATGTCCCCGGGCGAGATGGATGGCGGCTGCAGCACTGGCGTCAAGGCCAGGGTGGTGCAGTTTCGAGCCAGGCGTTGGTTGAGGAGAGAGCGCCGATGAGCGAGCGGCCGGAGGCATTGAGCGAGCAAACGCAGCCCGCGCCAGCGGCGCAGGGCGGGGTCTCGCAGCTCTGGCTGATTCTGCCTTTTTCCATTGTCGCCATTTCGGTCGGAGCCGCGCTGGCCCGCCTGTTTCCCCATTTCCGATGGGAATCGCTGCCCGTGGTGGCGGCTGTGCTGGCCACGGCTCTGTTTGCGCTGCTGTTGAATCGGCGCCTGCTTCGCGCCGGAGCCGCGCAGGATATGGAGCCCATCGCCGAAGGACTGCGGGAACTGCTGGACTCGGCCGGCCCGGCGGTGGTAGCGCTCGATCTTAGCGGCAAGCTGATCTACTGCAATCCCGCCACCGAGCGCGTGCTGGGCTACCGTGCCGCCGAGCTGCTGGAACGGTGGGGCACCGTGGAGCTTCTTGCGCCCGGCGAGGCGGAGCGGCTTGTGGCGGAGATGCAGAAGCTGTGCCGCGTGGAGCGGCCGCCGGAAGCCACGCGGGCCGGACTGATGGCGGCGACCATGCAATGCGTGCGCATGCTGCCACCGAGCACGGTTCCGAGCTTCGAAGCCAAAGTGCGCCGCAAAGACGGCGTGCAAATCGCGGTGATTCTGCACATCTCGGCGCTGCGCGATGCGGCAGGCGAGCTGACGGGGATGGTTGCCGTGGCCGTGGATCAAAGCGACAACATCAATCGCGAGCAGGCGCAGCGCGAGTCGCAGGAGCGCTACCGCGACCTGTTTGAGCACTCCACCGAAATGATCGCAACGCTGAGTCCCTCGGGACAGTTTCTCTACGCCAATCCGGCGTGGAAGCGGTGCTTTGGAGTGGAGCAGGCAGCGCTCCTGGATTTGCGTTCCTTTGAAGAGCTGTTCTCAGAAGGCGTCAGGAACGAGGTAGCAGCGCTTTTCCGCCGCGCGCTCGATGGCGAGATGGTGGAGCGTATTCCGCTGCGCCACCACACGCTGGACGGGCGCGTCCTGGAACTGGAATTGAGCCTGAGCCGGCGGCAGAAGACCGGCGTTCCTTTGGCGGTGCGCTGCCTGATGCGCGATGTGACGCAACAGAAGCAGCGCGAGAACCGGCTTGCGCTGCAACTGGCAGTGAGCCAGATTGTGGGAGAAAACACATCGGGCGAGTCAGCGGGGATGCGCATCCTTGAAGCGCTGTGCATCTCGCAGGGATGGGATGTGGCCATCGAATGGGTGGTCGGAGCCGAGCAGAAACATCTGGAATTTGGAACGGCATGGGGAGTGCCCGGCCGCAACGCGGAGGCGCTGATTCAAGGGAGCATGGGGTTGACGCTGACGGGGACAAGCGAGTTGCCGGAGCGTGCCTGGACAGAGGGACGAACAGTGTGGGCGGCCGACCTGGAGGATGCGCCCGCATCCGGGCGCGTGATAGCGGCGCTGAAGCAGGAGATGGTCTCGGGCTGGGCAGTGCCGGTGCGCGCCGGCAGCAAGGTGCTGGCGGTGCTGGAATTCTATTGTTCCTTCCGGCTGCGCGAGGATCGCGCGGCCATGGCTGCGATCGAAACGGCGGCGGCGTCACTGGGGCAATTGCTGGCGCGGACGCAGGAGCGCGGGCGTGCGGAGGAACTGAGCCGCCAACAGGAAGTGCTGCTGGATGCGGTGGCAGAAGGAATCTGCGGGCTCGACCGCCAGGGAAAGGTGACCTTTGCTAATCCCGCATCCGGGCGGCTGCTGGGCGCGCCTGTGGATGCGCTGATCGGAAAGCCGGTGCATGAGCTGCTGCACGGCGCCACGGGGACAGACCGCGCATGCAGCGAAGAATGTCCGCTGCGCAGCGCTGCTACACAATCTGCCGGAGCCAACGGCGAGGAAAACATCTTTCGCGCCGACGGCACCTGCTTCCCTGCCGAGTATGCTCTCACTCCCATCCGCGCGCAGGGCCGCGTTTCGGGCTCAGTGCTGAGCTTTCGCGACATCAGCCAGCGCTATGCTCTCGACCGGATGAAGGATGAGTTCATCTCCACGGTGAGCCACGAGCTGCGCACGCCGCTCACCTCCATCCGCGGAGCGCTGGGGTTGCTCAGCTCGGGCATTCTCGGCGAGGCCAACGAAAAGGCCACGAATCTGCTGCGCATCGCCCTCACCAATTCCGACCGGCTGGTCAGGCTGATCAACGACATCCTCGATCTGGAGCGGATCCAGAGCGGGCGCGAGCCGCTCGCCTTCCGCAGCGTGCAACTAGCCGACGTCGTAACGCAGGCCATCGAAGATATGCAGCCCATGGCTGACGCTGCGGGCGTGCAACTGATTCACGACTCCACCAAGGTGGAGATTTCGGCCGATTCCGACCGCCTGCTGCAGGTCGTAACCAATCTGCTTTCGAATGCCGTCAAGTTCTCGCCGCCAAACTCACCGGTGAGCGTGATGCTGCGGCCCGGCGTGACCGGCGTGATTCTTTCGGTCATCGATCATGGACGTGGAATTCCCGCCGACAAGCTGGAGGCGATCTTCGGCCGCTTCCAGCAGGTGGATGCATCCGACTCGCGGCAAAAGGGCGGAACGGGCCTCGGACTGGCAATCTGCCGAACCATCGTGTTGCAACACTCTGGCCGAATCTGGGCCGAGCGCAACCCAGTGCGCGGATCCACATTCCGCATTTTTTTGCCCTATCATCCTGCTCCGGCGGCCGCTCCCGGAGGGACGGAGCTGGAACCCGGCCATGGCACCGTCGTTTTGGCCGACGCCAACGCCGATTCGCGCCCGAGGATTGCGGCGCAACTGGCGCGGCATGGCTACTCCGTAGTGCAGGCAGCCACGGTGGAGCAAACCTTGTCCGCGGCGCGCAATGATCCGCAAGCCATTCTTCTCGATACTGCGCTGGACGGCATGAACGGCTGGGAGATTCTGCCGCTCCTGCGCCGGATGGATGCATCGGCGCGCACGCCTGTCGTTTTGTTGAGCGTGGAAGATCCCGAGAATCCGCGGGAGCTGCCTGCCGGCGCCGATGGATGGGTCTCGAAGCCGCTTCGCGAAGATGCTCTGCTCACCGAGCTGGCGCGAGTGCTCTGCGGCTCCGGCGAAAAGGCGCGCATCCTCATCGTGGAGGACGACCACGATCTGGCCAATGTCATCAGCGAAGTCTTCGCCCGCGACAGCATCCAGGTGCAAACTGCGCATTCACTTGAGGAGACGGTCAAAGCCTGCTCGACTTTCAAGCCGCACCTGATGTTGCTCGATATTGGGCTTCCCGACGGAGACGGCTTTAATGTCGCGGATTGGCTGCGCCAGCACGAAAGCCTCGCTCAACTGCCGCTGGTGGTTTACTCCGGCCGCGAGCTCTCAGCAGAGCAGCGAAGCCAGCTGACCCTCGGCCCGACCTATTTCCTCGCCAAAACGCGCGTGCAGCCGCAGCAACTGGAGGCTCTGGTGCTGACCATGCTGCGCTCTTCGCGTACGACAGAAGAGGCCCCGCTGCCCGAATCGGTGGTGCCAAATTCATAAATTGATTGGACAGATCAGCGCCGTCGAGACGCTGCGGCTGCGCTTGAAAATGAGATTAGAGGGAGTTCGACCGTGGGCCGCAAGATTCTGATCATTGACGATGAAGACGACATTCGCGAGGTAGCCTCATTGAGCTTGGAAACCGTGGCCGGCTGGGAAGTGATCAGAGCCAGCTCCGGAGCGCAGGGCGTGGCGCGCGCCGCCGAGCAACACCCCGATGCGATTCTGCTGGACGTGATGATGCCGGGGATGGATGGTCTTGCCACTTTTCGAGAACTGCGAAGGAATCCGGCGACGGCCGGTATTCCGGTGCTGCTGCTAACCGCTAAAGTGCAAGGCACCGACCAGCGGCGATTTGCCGACCTCGGCGTCGAGGCCGTGCTCTTCAAGCCCTTCGATCCGCTCACGCTCTCGGCGCAGATTTCGCGCGCGCTGGGCTGGAACTGACACGATTCGCGATGAGAGATTCCGACCAATCCCGGCGCCTGCCCGACGCGAAGATTTCCGAGGCCCTGGACAAAATGTGGGACCGCTACCGGTCTCAGATTCTCGAGCGCGTGGCGGTCGTTGAATCCGCGGCCGCGGCCGTCACCGCGAAAAAACTCACTGCATCCGAGTGCGAAGCCGCCCATGCGGCCGCGCACAAGCTGGCCGGGACTTTGGGAATGTTCAACCTGGAGCGCGGTACCGACCTTGCGCGCGAGCTGGAGGCCTCGTACGCGCTTGACTCCCCCCCCGCTCCCGATGAGGCCGCCCGTCTCGCCTCTCTCGCCGCCGACCTGCGCGCCATGGTTCAAAATCGCAAATCGAGTAGTTGACCCGGAACCGTTAAACTCATCAACAGTGATTTCCCGCAATCCATTCGCGTCAGAAAACGACGAGACGCCGCAATTGGGCCTCCGCTTTGAGGAGCCGCGCTCATCGCGCCGCATCTGGCCCGTGCGCGACCTGGTTGCGCAGGTGCGCGAACTGGTCGAGCAGGAGTACGGCGACATTTGGGTGGAAGGCGAGATCTCAAATTACCGCCCTGCTCCTTCGGGCCACGTCTACTTCACGCTCAAGGACGCCGAGGCGCAGTTGCCGATCGTTCTTTTCCGGCGCCAGGCAGTGCTTCTCCGCTTTCGCCCGGAAGACGGCCTGCATGTGCTGGTTCGCGGCCGTGTGAGCGTCTATGAGCAGCGTGGCCAGATGCAGCTTGTTGCGGAGACGATGGAGCCAGTGGGCGCCGGCTCGCTGCAGCTCGCCTTTGAGCAATTGAAGGAGCGGCTCCGGCTCGAAGGCCTCTTCGACGCCGAGCGCAAGAAACCGCTGCCCATGTTTCCGCGCACCGTCGGGATTGTCACCTCGCCCACTGGCGCAGTCATCCGCGATTTTCTGAACATCGTGAGCCGCCGCCACTCCGGCCTCAATGTCCTGCTCTATCCGGTCTCCGTGCAGGGCGAATCCGCGCCGACTGAGATCGTCGCCGCGCTGGCCGAGTTGAACGCAACCAATTTCGTCGACCTGATTGTCCTTGCGCGCGGCGGCGGATCGCTCGAAGACCTGGCCGCCTTCAACAGCGAGCAGGTGGCGCGTGCCATCGCCGCATCGCGGCTGCCCATCGTCTCCGCCATCGGCCATGAAACAGACTTCACTATCGCGGACTTCGCCGCCGACCTGCGCGCCCCCACCCCTTCAGCCGCGGCCGAGCTCATCACCGAGGCCCAGCACAAGATCGCCGAGCACCTGGCGACCCAATCGCACCGCCTCGAACGCGCTGCGCGCTTTCAGCTTCTGCAAGCCAGCCAGCGGTTAGCGCATTTTCCCGTCAGCCGCGCCGAATCGCGCGTGACGACGCTATTGCACCGGCTCGAGCAGCGCCTCGACGACGCGGCGCAGCGCATGGATGCCGCAGTTCTAAATCGACTCCGCCGAAGCCAGAATCGCATCGCCGAGCTTGCCGCCGGCGTTCTGCATCACGACCCGCGACAACAACTGGCTCATGCGCGCGAGCATCTCGCCGACTTCCGCGCCCGCCTGGACCGCTCGCTGGAGCGCCTGATCGAGTCTTCATCTGCGCGGCTTGTCGCGTTCGACGCCCGGCTCCATTCGCTCTCGCCGTTGGCTGTGCTCGACCGCGGCTACGCGCTCGTTCTCTCGGCAGAAGGCGCGCTCATTCGCTCCACGGCGCAAATCGGCTCAGGCGACCAGCTCACCACGCGCCTTGCCGACGGATCGTTCACGAGCCGCGTCGAGACCATTTTATCCGGCGCGCCCCATGCGCCCACAACCGGCAAACGAGGCAAGAGATCGGCAAGATGACTCCCAATGGAGCACGCAAACTCTTCGGCACCGACGGCATTCGCGCAATTGCGGGCGAGGCTCCGCTGGATCCAACGACGATTTACAGCGTCGGGCTCGCACTCGCCCACTCTCTGCGCAAAACCGCGACCCGGCCGAGAGTTCTGCTCGGGCGCGATACGCGCGAATCCGGCCCGTGGATCGCCGCGACGCTAGCCGAGGGCCTGCGTCAGGCCGGCGCCATTGTCGAAAGTGCTGGCGTGGTAACCACCCCCGCGATCGCGTTCCTGGCAAAGACTCACGGCTTCCAAGCCGGCGTAGTCATCTCTGCGTCACACAATCCCTGGCAGGACAACGGGATTAAGCTATTCGGCGCCGACGGATTCAAGCTGCCGGATGCGGTGGAGCTGGCCATGGAAGAGGAGATCCTGTTCCACGCCGCGCAGGTGAAAGTTTCCGACCCGAGCTGCTTCGCGCCCGTCGCGGACAACGCCGCTTTTCAGGGCGATTACATTCAGTTCCTCATCGACTGCGTTCCGGGGCTATCTCTCACCGGGTTGAAGATCGTCGCTGATTGCGCCAATGGCGCCGCCGCGGCCATCGCGCCCGAGCTTCTGCGCCGGCTGAATCGAGATGGGCGCGCCATCGTCACGCTGCTCAACGTCGCACCCGACGGCCGCAACATCAACGCACAATGCGGCGCGCTCCATCCCGAATATGTGGCGCACGAGGTGAAGGTGCGGAGAGCGGATTTGGGCCTGACCTTCGATGGCGACGCTGACCGCTGCATGCTAGCCGGCGCCGAGGGCAACGTGATCAACGGCGACGCCATTTTGCTGATCGCCGCGCGCGATCTCAAGGCTCGCGGCATGTTGACCGGCGACGTGGTCGTGGCTACAACCATGTCGAATATGGGGCTGGAAGCCGCTCTGAAGCACAGCGGTATTCGCATGCTGCGCGCGCCGGTGGGCGACCGCTACGTGCTGGAAGAAATGCAGAAAAAAGACGCCGCGCTGGGCGGCGAACAGTCAGGCCACATTCTTTTTCCGCACCTCGCCACCACGGGCGACGGTCTGCTCACTGCGCTCGTTGTGCTGGACCTGATCGCCCGAACCGGCAAATCCATCCGCGCGTTGACCAAGGATCTGAAGGTCTTTCCGCAAGTCATCGTCAACGTGAAGGTGAGGGAGAAGAAACCGCTCGAATCGATCCCCGCCGTTGTCGACGCGATCCGCGCAGCCGAAGCAGAGCTGAAGGACTCGGGGCGCATGGTGATTCGTTATTCGGGGACCGAGCCGCTGGCGCGAGTGATGATCGAAGCGGAGAGCGAGGAAGCGATGCGGCGCCACGCTGAAACAATTGCCGCCGCCATTCGCAACGAACTGGGCGCATAAGCCTCTCGGAGTGCGATCCCGGGCCTTTCTTAACGTGATTTAGATCACAGTCTCCCTGCCCACTCGTCTCCTATTCTTGCCTAAGAGGCATTCGCCGAAGATGGCCCCGCAGACGGCAACACTCGACCTCCACCACAAAGAAAAGAAGAGACTTATCCGCCGCGCGACGCTGGACAACTCGCAGCGCCTCCGCCATATCGTCCAACTCGTATTCGTGCTGCTCAACGCATGGCTCGGCATTCAGTTCTACCTCTGGGTCCGCTTCTTTGAGCGCGGCGGTGTCGGTCTTCAGGTCCCGCGCCCAGCCGGCGCCGAGGGCTGGCTGCCCATCGCCGGATTGATGAACTTCAAATACTTTGTCCTCACCGGCCATGTGCCCGCCATCCATCCAGCCGCCATGTTTCTCTTCATGGCTTTCCTGGCGATGAGCCTGTTCGCAAAGAAATCGTTCTGCTCCTGGCTGTGTCCCGTTGGAACGTTCTCTGAAGTGCTGGCCGGAATCGGCAAGAAGATCTTCGGGCGCAATCTCCACCTGCCGCGCTGGGCCGATCTCCCGTTGCGCGGCCTGAAATACCTGCTGCTCGGATTCTTTGTTTTGATCATCGGCACAATGTCAGCCGCCGCGATTGCAGACTTCATGTACACGCCGTATGGGCTGATCGCCGACGTAAAGATGCTCAACTTCTTCCGCGAGATGAGCCAGACGGCGGCGATCATCCTCGCCGCATTGTTCCTGCTGTCGATTTTGGTGGAGAACCTCTGGTGCCGCTATCTTTGTCCGTACGGCGCGCTCATGGGGTTGGCCTCACTGCTGAGCCCGCTCAAAATCCGGCGCAACCCCGTAGCCTGCATCGACTGCGCCAAGTGTGCACGCGCCTGCCCTGCCGCTCTGCCCGTCGACAGGCTGGTAAAGATCCGATCTGTGGAGTGCACGGCCTGCATGGCCTGCATCGCGTCTTGTCCGGCGGAGGGAGCGCTACGCTTCTCGCTCGCCCCCGGCCGCGGCCCTGCCGCTACGCAACCGCGCTGCCGCCGCGCCGTCTCACCGCTGGCGATGATCGGCATTCTCGCCTTCCTCTTCCTCGGAACTGTCCTCCTGGCACGCGCAACCAATCACTGGCAAACAAGCGTACCGCGCGCGATCTACCAGGAACTCGTACCCAACGCCGACCAAGCCACGCACCCCGGCTACTGACGAAGACCGTTCTCTTGTTCACTTCTCACTTATTCATTTCTTCACTTATTCACTGATTTAATCACCCACATTTTCACTGTTCCTGCTTTTCTACTCCCTACCGGGGCCCCCAGCGACAGGTCTTCGTCGCTGGGGTGGCTAATGGCTACTCCCTACTCCCTGTATTCTCATTCCATGCCCCGCTTCCCTGCCGGTCAGACGTTACTCATCGACGCCGACGATACGCTCTGGGAAAACAACATCTACTTTGAGCGCGCGATTGCCGCGTTCATCAGCTTCCTCGATCATCACGAATATTCACCCACGGAGGTGCGGCAGACGCTGAACGCCGTGGAGCGCGAAACGATCCTGGCGCATGGCTACGGGCTATCGAGCTTCACACGGTCGCTCGTGGATTGCTTCGAGCGCCTGAGTCCTGCGCCGGTGACGAACGAAAAACGCGAGCGCATTCGCGGATTCGCGCGGTCGATCGCCGAACAGGAAATCGAGCTGCTGCCCGGCGTAGCCGAGACCCTCGCCGAGCTTTCCCGTCGGCACCACCTCATCCTGATGACCAAGGGCAACCACGCGGAGCAGGCCGACAAACTGGCGCGCTCCGGCCTTGCGCCCTACTTTGCCGCCGTCGAGATTGCGGCCGAGAAGGACCCGGCTGCGTATCGCGCCGTGATCGCACGGCACGAGCTCAAGCCGCACACCAGTTGGATGATCGGCAACAGCCCCAAAAGCGATATCAATCCGGCGCTCGCGGCGGGCCTGCACGCGGTGTTTCTTTTTCACAAGGACACCTGGGTGCTGGAGCACGCGGCCGTCGACAAGCCACCCGAAGGCCAGCACCTGATCGAGCTCGACTCGTTCGCGAAACTCTGCGAAGTCTTCTGAATCAGCGCGCGCAGGACAATCCAAATTCATAAGCCGTCTTGACGAACGTCACACCAGCAAATATCATCGGCTATCCCTCGGGCAGTTCCCCTTCGCTCGGTCATGATCGCCGTTTCCGGATTCATTCATCACTCTCTGAGGAAGTTTCCCATGTCAACTCCACGAGTCTTCGTTTGCCTTTGCGTACTTGCTTGCGCCCCGTTCCTGAATGCGCAAACACCGCCAACCGCGTACACCATCACGGAGCCGGGCGGCGCGCCTGGTTCGTCCACCACTATTTACCGCAACGGCTCAAAGGCCCTCATGGCGATGGACCAGCCGGCACAGGGCTCAACGCCGGCATCCAGAACCTACAACCTCGTCGATATCGCCGCCGGAACCAACTACACCTGGAACCCCGATGACAGCCGGGTTGGATGCAGCGTGGGAACCTTCTCCGGTGACTGGGGCGATCCGTTTGCCATGACCGCCGACTTATCGGACGACATCGCGAAAGGCAACCTGAAGCCGACGGGTACCGAAACCGTCGACGGCATCTCCGCTCAGATTTATTCGGGCGTCACGCAAGGGACCAATATCAAGGTCTGGCTCGATCAGAAGGACGGTCTCGTCCTCCGCGCCGTGACGAACGCGCCGAACGCTGCTCCCATGACGCTGGTCGACATCACCAAAGTCTCGTTCACTACGCCGCCCACGTCGCGCTTCATCTTGCCGGCCGCCTGCGCCGGCGTCAAACCCCCTCCCACTCCGGCTGAGCTGATTGCGGACGAGACCGGAGATGATGCCGCAAACTGGGTCAACGCCAACTACAGCCCCGGCTCCACGAATTCATGCTCCATCGTGGTCCGCGTCGTTGCCGCCAAAACCATGGCTCCTATCAACCGCAAGTTCCAGGCCGCGATCGACACCACCTACGACCAAAACAACCCGACTCCGCCGCACTACGTATTTGGTGTGGGCAATGACGGCACCTCAACGTATTCCGGCGGCGGACTTCACGAGATCACCGATCAGATCCGCAATGGCATGCTCCGCATCGACAATCCGCCTGCCTATTTCATGTTCGGCGTGAACATTCCCACGCCCAACCATGGCGCCGATGTCGGCCTCATCTACCGCCAATGCTTTGCTCCCGTCACCATGCTCTATTACGTGGTCAAAGACCCCAGCAACCCAGCCGATGGGGGCGATTGGCTTTACGCCAACTCCGGCAAGTATGCTGTTCCGCCCACGCGGTAAGGAGCGGCACTTCGGACGCAGAAACTCCGAACTCACTTCTCCGGCGCGCGCCGGTCCCGCTGCTCTGCGCCCTCGGTAGGCTCGTGAGAAAATAAAAGAGCCGAAGTCTTCTTGAGTAGCTGCTTGCCCGCATGCTTCTCGTGAATCACAAATCAAAACGGCTTAATCCGGCCCACCGGCGCGGCAGCCCGAGTGTGGCCTGCACATAGGAAGCAAGAACAAAGAATGATCAGTGTCAGCAATGTCACCATGCGCTACGGCTCGAAGGTCCTCTTCGAGGACGTCAGCACAACCTTTACCCCGGGCCGTCGCTACGGATTGACCGGACCAAACGGCTCCGGGAAATCGACTTTCATGAAGGTTCTCGCCGGCGAGCTCGAGCCGCAGAAGGGCACGGTCGTGCGCCCGCGCAAGCTAGGCGTGTTGCGCCAGGATCAATTCGCCTTCGACGCCTATCGCGTCATCGACACGGTCATCATGGGCAACAAGCCGCTGTGGGCGGCCCTCGAAGAGCGCGACCGCATCTACGCCAAGCCCGAAATGTCCGACGAAGACGGCATGCGCCTGGGCGAGCTCGAAGGCACGATCGGCGATGAGGACGGCTACACGGCCGAAAGCGACGCCGCCGTGCTGCTCGATGGCCTGGACATTTCCGAGCCGCTGCACGAGCGCAAAATGGGCGAGTTGCAGGGCGGGCAAAAGGTGCGCGTGCTGCTGGCGCAGGCGCTCTTCGGCAAGCCGCCCGCGTTGCTGCTCGACGAGCCCACCAACTACCTCGATCTCGACTCCATCCACTGGCTGCAGGACTTCCTGACCAGCTACGACGGCACGATGATCGCCATCTCGCACGATCGTCACTTTCTCAATTCCGTTACCACGCACACCGCGGACATCGACTACCAGACGATCATCACCTACACCGGCGGCTACGACGACATGGTGATGGCCAAGACGCAGATTCGCTCCACACTCGAGTCGCAAATCGCGCAGCGCGAAAAGAAGATCGCCCAGCTCAACGAGTTCATCGCCCGGTTCGCGGCAGGAACGCGCTCGAGCCAGGTGACAAGCAGGCGCAAGGAAGTGGAGCGGCTGCAAACCAATGAGCTCGCGCGCTCCAACATCCAGCGGCCGTACATCAAATTCGATCAGATTCGGCCCAGCGGCAAGCATGTGCTTGAGTTCAAGCATCTGTCGAAGTATTACGGCGATCTCATGGTCATCGATGGATTTACCGCCAACATCCTGCGCGGCGAAAAGATCTGCCTGATGGGCCGCAACGGCGCCGGAAAGACTACCTTGCTGAAGAGTCTGCTGGCGAGCTATCCAGGCCTGGCCGAGAAGGGCTTCACGCTCGACTCCGGCTCGGTTTTCTGGGGACACGAGGCGCAGGTGGGCTACTTTCCGCAGGACGTTGGCGCGACCATCGGGCACGGCATGACCGTGACCGATTGGCTGCACCAATGGAACCCTAGCGCGCACATCGAGGACATCCGCGGGATCCTGGGCCAGATGCTCTTCTCTGGCGAGGAGGGCGCCAAGCCTACGAAAGCTTTGTCTGGCGGCGAGCAGGCGCGCCTCGCCTTCTGCAAGCTCATCCTGACCAAGCCGAATATCCTCATCTTCGACGAGCCGACCAACCACCTCGACCTTGAGGCCATCAACGCGCTGAACATCGCGCTGCAGCGGTACGAGGGAACGGTCCTGCTGGTCACGCACGATCACGACCTGATCGACGAAGTCGCCACGCGCTTGTGGATCTTCCACGACGGCGGCATTGAAGACTTCCAGGGACCTTACGAGGAGTGGAAGGGCAAGCACAACTAGGCGTGGCGCCCGGTAATCCCGCGCCGCGCCGGATACAGAATTCCGCGATTCTCGCCGCTTGATTCGATTAGCATGGTGATGCATGGCAAGGCTGGGCGCATTCTGTTTTCCTGGAACCGGGCATCTGAACCCATTGACCGCGCTGGCACGCCGCCTGCAGCAGCGTGGGCATTCAGTTGTCATCTTTGGAATCGCCGATGTGGAGTCTCGCGTGAAGGCGGCAGGAATCGATTTCTGCCTGATTGGACAGAGCGACTACCCTCCGGGAACGCTCGAAGAACTCGACCGGCAATTGGGCGAAATGAAGGGTCTGCATGTCCTCCGGTTCACGATGGAGCGGGTGAGCAACACCGCGCGCATGGTGCTTCGCGACGGGCCGGAAGCAGTTCGCAACGCCAACGTGGAAGCTTTATTGATCGATGAAGCAGACATGGCCAACAACATTGCGGAATATCTTGGCCTGCCCTTCGTTTCGCTTGCGCTCATTCCGCCGATGGTGAGGGACAATCGTTACCCGCCCTTTTACTTTGGCTGGTCGGGAAGCCAGCGCTGGTGGGCCCGGCTGCGCAATGAGATTGCCATTCGCGTGCTGACTCGCGTGGCGGCGCCCATCTTTGCCGCAGTCAACGAATACCGCGTGGCGTGGGGACTGCAGGTGGGCAGGGTTCCAGGCGAGGGACTATCGAAGCTTGCGCAGATCACGCAGTTGCCGCGGGCGCTTGAGTTTGACATCGAACCGCTGCCTCCGCACCTCTATTACACAGGGCCGTTTGTTGACGCTGCGCAGCGGCCCGCTGTGGACTTTCCATGGGACCGGCTGGATGGCCGCCCACTCGTCTTCGCATCTCTCGGCACTCTGCAGAATCGATCGCGGGACATCTTCCGCAAAATCGCCGAGGCATGCGCGGGACTGAATGTCCAACTGGTGATCTCGCTGGGCGGCGGCTTGGAGCCGGATCGGCTTGGCGCTCTCAGCGGCGATCCGCTGGTGGTGCAATTCGCTCCGCAGTTGGAGATCGTCAAGCGAGCCTCGGTGGTGATTACGCACGCCGGGGTGAACACGGTTCTGGAGTCGCTTGCGGAGGGCGTGCCTCTGGTGTGCACCCCATTGGGCAACGACCAGCCGGGAGTTGCGTCGCGCGTCGCAGCGCACGGAGCAGGCGTCGTGGTGCCGCCGCGCAAAGCAAATGCGAAACGCCTGCGCTCCGCCGTACGCGCCGTCCTTGAGGATGAGTCGTATCGACGTGCGGCGCGGAAATTGCAGGCCGCCATGTCGCAGATCGACGGGCTTGAGCGAGCCGCGGACATTGTCGAAGACGCGCTGAAGATAGGGTCCGGAGCCCGCGCTCAGGCGAGGACAAGCCAGAGTCTCGCCTCTGCCCCCTCAACTTCCGCGCCCCTCAAATACGAGCCCTGAGCGCCAGAATCCAAACAGGCATTCACTTCCGGCTCAGGGCCTCTTCGTACACACGCACGTACTTCTTCGCCGGGCCAGCCCAGCTGTAATCGCGCGCCATTCCGTTGCGCATCAACTGCATCCAGCTCTTCTTGTCGCGGAAGGCTTCGATCGCGCGGTCGATTTCGGCGAGCAAATCTTTGGGGTCGAATCCCTCGAACTTAAAGCCCGTGCCCGTTCCCTTCTTCGCGTCCCACTCTTCGATCGTGTCGTCGAGGCCGCCCGTGGCTCGCACAATGGGCACTGTTCCATATTTCAGCGAGTAGATCTGGTTCAGCCCGCACGGCTCGTAGCGCGACGGCATCAGAAACATGTCGGAGCCGGCCTCGATTTTGTGCGCCAGCGCTTCGTCGTAGCGAATCTGCACCGCGATGTTGGCCGGATGGCGAAAGGCCCAGCCGCGGAAGAGGTTCTCGTAGTAAGGGTCGTGGGTCCCCAGCGCCACCACCGCAACATCGCGCTCGGCAATCTCCTCCGCGATCTCGGCCAGAATGTCAAAGCCCTTCTGTTTGGCGAAGCGCGAGACGATTCCGATCACCGGGCTCGCTTCCGGCACGTTCTCCAGGCCGAATGCGTGCAGCAGATCAGCGCGGCAGGTGCGCTTGCCAGCCAGATTCTCAGGCGTGAAGTGCTCGGCGAGGTGACCGTCCGTGGCCGGGTTCCAGAGCGCGTAGTCCACGCCGTTTAGGATGCCGTGCAGATCCGCCGCGCGCTTCAAAAGAATGCCGTCGAGCTGCTCGCCGAACTCCGGCGTCTGAATCTCCTCGGCATACTTCTTGCTGACAGTTGTTAGCTGGTCAGAGAACACTACTCCGCCTTTGAGGAAGTTGAAGTGGTCGTACTGCTCCAATTTATCCATCGTGAAAACTTCCCAGGGAAGGAGCAGTTCCTCGGTAGTCTTGGGCGGAAACGCGCCCTGGTAGGCGGCGTTATGGATGGTGAGCACAGTGCCCGCACCGCGCAAATCAGGGTCGGCCAGGTAAACCGTTCGCAGGTAGACGGGAATGAGCGCAGCCTGCCAGTCGTGGACATGAAAGACGTGCGGCACGCCGAGCCGCTTTGAAGCCTCGATGACAGCGCGGCAGAAAAGGCCAAAGCGCTCTGCGTTGTCGGTGTAGTCGGCGCCGCTCGGCCCATAAAGTTCTTTGCGGTCAAAGAGTTCTGGGCAATCGATAAAGTAGTGCTGCACGCCGTCCCGCTTGCCGGCGTCTACCACGCCGACGAAGCGGTTGTAGGAGCGGAATGGAATGGTGAGCGATTGAATCGCGTATTTCGGCTCGCCCCCGCCCTCAACTTTGATGTGCCGCCGCACGCGCGCGTAAAACGGGAGGAAGACCGTCACATCGTGCCCGAGCTTGACCAGCTCGCGAGGCAGCGCGCCCACCACGTCGGCCAGTCCGCCGGTCTTGGCGAATGGCGTGCACTCCGAGGCGGCAAACGTAATCTGCATCGAGCAGGCTCCCGGCAAAAAACCAAGGCTCACAACCGGTCTCATAAATTCCTCGGCTGCATACGGCGCAAGTATGGGACCCGACAACAAGGCGGGGCCCATGATTCAAGTGAGTTGACAAAAATGGTTTATGAGACCGGTTCAAGGATACTACGCGCTACTACGCGGCCGTCGCACGGGAACGTATGCGCAATCAGGAGCCCTCAGCCCGCGCCGGATTCCGCACTCCGGGAGATCCGTCTCTCTATCATTGCCACCGGCGAACGCAATCGATCGTCGATTTATGAAACAATTGAGAGAACAGTTTTCATTGAGCCTTGATTTCAAGCGTGAAGAACAAACCAATTCCCCGTCCTGAAGAAAATTCCGGCCCGCCAGCGAAACCGGCTGGCTGGCTGCGCCAGATTCTTCCCGCGCTCGTGGTCGCGTTGGCCATCCGAATCGTGGTGGTCTTCTTCACCTACCGGTCGCTGCCCGACGCCGACAAATTCTACGAGAGCTTCGGCTGGGAGATGGGCTGGATCGCGCGCGCGCTGGCCAGCGGGCACGGCTTCTCATCGCCCTACTATCCCTGGAGCGGGCCCACCGCCATCATGTCCCCGCTTTATCCCGGGCTGCTCTCCCTCGTTTTTCGGCTTTTTGGCGTCTATTCCCTCACCTCGGCGTTCGTCATTCTTTCCATCAACAGTCTGCTCTCGACGCTGACCTGCATTCCCGTTTATTTCAGTGCCAAGTACTCGCTCGGCCCTCGCGCCGCCAAAGTCGCCGCCTGGGTTTGGGCGCTTTATCCCTTCGCCATTTACTACTCCGCTGGCCGCGTTTGGGAATACGCATTGACCAGCCTGCTGTTCACGACTTGTTTCTGCATCGCCCAGCGCATTCATCAGTCCGCCAAGCCGCTGGCCTGGATCGGATTTGGCGCGCTCTACGGAATTACCGCGCACTCCAACGCCTCCGTCATGTCCACGCTGCCATTCCTGCTCGGCCTTGCTCTTTGGCAGGCGCACAAGGAGGGCAAGCGCTGGGTGCTTAACGGCGCGCTCACCATGCTCACGTTCTTCCTCGTGCTCACCCCGTGGACCATTCGCAACTACCGCGCGCTCGGTGTCATCGTGCCCATCCGCGACAATATCTGGCTCGAGCTATATGCCGACGACTTTGGCAACGCACCCTACGATCGCACCTCGCCGCCCACCTGCGACAACCGGCCGTATCCGGCCAGCAGCCCCGTGGAAATGAAGAAGTACCTGGCCATGGGCGAGATCCCTTATCTCGCTCAAAAGCGCGCCATGTCCCTTGACGATCTCAAAAATCATCCTCATTACGCCTTCCTGGTGGTCAAGACATTGCGGCGCATTGTCTACTACTGGACCGGCTATTGGAGTTTTTCGGCCGACGAGTTGCGCGATCAGCCCCTCACCCCGGAGAACGTCTTCTATGTCTCGACCGTGACGCTCTTCATGCTGCTGGGTATTCGCAGCCTGTGGCGCACGAATCGAACGGCAGCCATGCCGTATCTGCTGCTGATCGGCTCATTCCCCATCACGTACTACCTCACGCATCCCATGATGGACTACCGGCAGCCGATTGAACCTGCTGTTGTCGTTCTCGGGGTTGCTGGCGCCCTCGCCCTGAGGCGTGCAGAGGCGCGCAAGCCAGCAGCGGTCGGAAGGGATCTCGCCCCTCAGGCCAAGTAGCCGTGCGCCGTGGCCACGAAGCGGTCGCAGGCGATACCATCAAGGTCGATGGCTCCATCTCCGAAATCACGGCTCCAACCTTGACAAACTGCTGACTATGACTTCCGCCTCTCTGCGAACACGGCCCGACCCGGCTCTACTGTCGCTCGTCGTTCCCTGCTACAACGAGGAGCAGAGCCTCCCGCTGTTTGCCGCCGAGGTGACCCGCTTCATCGACGCGTCGCCGTATCCGTGCGAAGTTGTCCTGGTGAACGACGGCAGCACTGATCGCACTCTCGAAATTCTCGTCGAATGGAGCGCGCGCGACCGGCGCATCAAAGTCCTGAGCCTTTCCCGGAACTTCGGCCACCAACTAGCGGCAACGGCCGGAGTGGATTACGCTATCGGCGATGCGGTGGTCCTCATGGATGCTGATCTCCAGGACCCGCTCGACGTGATTCACGAGATGGTTGCGCAGTATCGCAATGGCTATGACGTGGTTTGCGGCCAGCGAACCATTCGCATGGGCGAAAATCTCTTCAAGCGGGCTACCGCTTGGTTCTTTTACCGCCTGATGCAGTTCTTTTTCCTCAAATCGCTACTGCACGACGTGGGCGATTTTCGCCTGATGTCGCGCCGCTGCGTCGACAGCCTGCGCTCGATGCGCGAGCTGCATCGCTTTCTGCGCGGCATGGTGGCCTGGGTTGGCTATCCCCAGATCTGCGTGCGCTACGAGCGCCAAGCGCGCGTGGCTGGCACCACAAAATACCCGCTGACTCGGATGATCCGGCTGGCATGGAACGCCGCGGTTTCGTTTTCTCCACTGCCGCTGCGCATCAGTTTTTTCGCGGGCGGACTAATGGCCTTGCTGGCCATTGAGGAAGCGGTCAGAGCCCTGGTCGCGTATCATTCCGGCCGAACCGTCCCTGGATGGACGTCGCTCATGATCGTCGTCTGCATGAGCAACGCTGTCTTGCTCGTGACCGTCGGTATTCTTGGCGAGTACGTTGCCAAAATCTTTGAGGAAAGCAAAGGGCGGCCGCTTTACATCGTCGCGGACGCGTGGAACCTTGCGCAGCGGTCCGAAACACAAGCGCCAGAACGGTCGGCTGAATCCGAGCACCAAAACGCCGCGCCCGAGCGGCGCTAGCTCCAATCCGCCCATCGGCTATTCTGTCGTTGTACACCGGAGGTCCCCGGATGCTTTCCCCCACCGTCACCGCCCCCGCCACTCCCACGCCGCTCGAAGAAATCGCGGCGGCCATCGATCACATCGGCGCCTTGCACGGTTTGCCGCTCGAGGACCGTCTATGGCTGGCGCGTCACGGCCAGGAATACATCGCCAATCCTGGCGACATCCTTTTTGAAGAGGGCGCCGTGGCCGAGCACATGGTGCTGATCCTCAAGGGCGAAATTCATGTGCGCCGCCAGCACGGAGGGCCGATGGCGCTGTTCATCGGGCGCACCGGGCAAATGACGGGCGTGCTGCCCTTCTCGCGCATGAAGGGCTACGGCGGGCAGGGATTCGCCGTCTCGTCCGTGTGGACGCTGCTGATTCACCGCTCGCTTTTTCCTGAGATGCTGGCGGCCATCCCCTCCATGGCGCAGCGCGTGGTCTCCACATTGCTCGACCGCGTCCGCGAAGTCACCCGCATCGAACAACAGGCGGAGAAGCTGGCGGCTCTGGGGCAACTTGCCGGAAATCTGGCGCACGAGCTCAACAATCCCGCGTCGGCCGCGCAGCGCGCCGCGGCCAGCCTGCTCACTGCATTCCGTGCCAACCGCAGCAATCGCATCAAGCTGATCGCACTGCGCCTCACCGAAGAGCAGATGGAGAGGACCGCGGCTTGGGAGGAGAAGATCTTCTCGCGCACCGGCGAGTCGCTTGAGCCGCCCGCCGAGGCCGACGCTCTCGGATTCATTCGCCGCGAGGAATCGCTTCGCGCCTGGCTAACCGGCGTCGAATGCGGCGACGCGTGGGAAGTGGCGGCGCAAATGGCCGAACAATCCGTGACCCCGGCCGATCTCGACGAGCTGCGCGGATTCCTCAGCCCCTCCGAGTGTTGCGTCGCATTGCAATACTTCGCCCGCTATCTGCGCTCCGCGCGCGCAGCCGAAACCATTGTCAACTCCACCGCGCGCATCTTCGATCTCATCGGAGCGGTCAAGGACTACTCCAACATGGACCGTGCTCCGATCCTCGAAGTCGACGTCCCGGCCGGCCTGGACGCGACGCTGCAGATGCTCCGCTCGCGAATGACAGCCATTGAGATCGAGCGCGACTACCAGCCGGACTTGCCGCGCATCAGCGCGTATGGCGGCGAGCTAAACCAGGTCTGGACCGCGCTCATCGAAAATGCATTAGACGCGCTCGGCGACAAAGGCCGCCTCCGCGTAGCCTGCAGGCTTGAGGCGGAGATGCTGCTGGTGGAGATCTGGGATACTGGCCCCGGCGTCCCTCCCGAGTTGCAGGAGCGCATCTTCGAGCCGTTCTTCACCACCAAGGCGCCCGGCAAGGGGCTCGGCCTTGGCCTCGACAACGCCATGCGCATCGTACGCAAGCACAGCGGCCATTTGAGCGTGAAGTCGGAGCCGGGTTCAACCTGCTTCCGCGTGCGGCTGCCGCTCGAACAGTTGCAGGCGTACTAGGTCTTTGACCGCGTGAATTCGAACCTTACGATTGTCAATCCCAGGTCCCAAAATCGGGACCTGGGGCACCCAGGTTGGTACAAAAATCACGCGGTCAAAGACCTAGCGACCACTTTCAGCCGTCAGCCTTCAGCTTCTTCGCTGCCAGATTCTGCCGGTCCGGCTTGCATCGGCAGCACGGAACTGAAGGCTGTTCGCTGAAAGCCAAAAGCTCAGGACTGAAAGCTCCTTCTTAGAACGAATCGCCTGCGCCGCATCGTTTTTCATTGAATGATGCGCATTGATGTGATATACAGGCTGCGATTTTCCTCACCGAAAGTAAGGGACCCCCAATCTCGAGACACGTGTGACCGAATGGAGTTCCGCCGTGCGTACTTCCCTGGGTGTTGCGGTACTATCATGCGCTCTACTTCTGCTTTCCGGCTGCGCTGGCGTGCCGGGAATCACTTCAACCGGCACCCCTTCGAATTCCGTTCCGGGCACGGCTCTTAGGGGAATGGTGCACGGTGGCCGGCAGCCCATCGTCGGCGCACACGTGTATCTCCTTGCACTCAACGCAACCGGCTACGGAGGTCCCGGTATCCCCGCGTCCAGCAGCAATGCGTCTCTGTCGCTGCTCACCAGCGCCAGCGGCACGGCCCAGGACGGCAGCGGCAACTACTACGTAACCACCGACGCGAATGGCAATTTCACAATCACCGGCGATTACAGTTGCCCCGCTGACGGGAGTCTGAATACCTACTACTACTCGACCGGCGGCAATCCGGGCTCGGGCGCGAACACGGCCGCGATCCTGGTGGGCCCTGCACCCGCTTGCAACACTTCCAATTTCACCGTTGTCAACGAGGTATCAACCATCGCGTCGGTGTATGCTTTCGGCGGCTTCATCAGCGATCCACTGCACGCAGGGAGTTCCGGCAGCACGTTGGCTCTAACAGCCCTGAACAATGCGGGCCAAACACTAGACAATCTGTACTCGCAGACCACTGGCGCGGCTCTCGCCACTACTCAGGCGGGCAACGGGACGGTGCCGCAGTCCGAGATCAACACCCTCGCCAACATTTTGGCGGCGTGTGTCAATTCCACCGGGCCGGGCTCTACCCCGTGCACAACATTGTTCAGCAATGCAGAAAACGGCAGCTTTGCACCCACCGACACGGCGACGGCAGCCGTGAACATCGCGCACAATCCCGGCGCGAACATCGCCAACTTGTATGGCTTGCAAACGGGAACTTCACCCTTCCAACCCATGCTCAGCGCCGCGCCCAACGACTTTACCATCGCCATCAGTTACACCGGAGGCGGATTGAATGGCGCCCATGACATCGCCATCGACGGTTCGGGAAACGTCTGGGTAGCAAACGCTTTCGCGAGCGACATCAGTGAGTTCAGCCCGGCAGGCGCGGCGTTATCCGGTTCTTCAGGCTACATCGGCGGGGGATTGGACAATCCTCAATCCTTGGCGATCGACGGCTCGGGAAATGTGTGGGCACTGGATACTGCCCCCGGTTCGGTCGGGCTCAGCAAACTCAACTCCTCGGGCTCGCCGTTCTCCGCTTCGGCGTACAGCGGTGGCGGGCTGTCGGGGTATGGACAAATCGCCATTGATGCTCTTGGCAACGTCTGGGTCACAGATCTCGCCGCCAGCAGCATTAGCGAGTTCAGTTCCAGCGGCTCGCCGGCCAACTCCTCCGGTTTCACCGGGGGCGGACTCAACTCACCCACCGGCATCGCCATTGATGTTTCCGGCCATGTCTGGGCTAGCAACGGGAGCAGCATCAGCGAGTTCAATTCCAGCGGTTCGCCGTTGAGTTCCTCCGGCTACTCCGGTGGCGGATTGAATCACCCTTGGGGCGTCGCCATTGACGGTTCTGGCAATGTGTGGATATCAAATACCAATGGCGGGGTCGGCGGCAGCATCAGCGAGTTCAATTCCAGCGGTTCGCCTATCTCCGGTTCCGGCGGCTTCACTGGTGGTGGACTGAGCGTGCCTGAGGGCCTTGCCATCGACGGTTCCGGTAATGTGTGGGTGGCAAATGAGTTCTATGCTGGCAGCGTCAGTGAGTTCAATTCGAGCGGCACGGCCATCTCCGGCGCGTCTGGATACCAAAGCGCCGGATTGAATCAACCAGTTGGCATCGCCATTGATGGCTCTGGGAATGTTTGGCTGACAGACGACGAGACTATGAGCATCACCGAGTTCGTGGGGGCGGCTACTCCTGTGGTGACGCCAGTGGTTGCCAACCTCCTGACCCCTTACGGCTCCCACGCTGTCAACAAACCCTGATTTGGCCTGGCCGGGCGCACCTTCACCCGGCCATTCACCACGCACTTGGCATCGCATGATTTTCGAGGAAACCGCAAACAGGAATTCGAGGACGCCATGAACCTGAAAAAGACGCTTCTTGCCGTTGGCTTCGCGCTGATGATCGCGGTGGCTCTTCCATTGCGCGCGCAGACAGGCTGCGACGACTCGCCCGAAGATCCCACGATTGTGCTGGCCTTGGTGGGCGGTGCAGGCGCGTTTGCCGCAGACGTGTGGAGATCCCGCAGCCGCAAGCGGTAGTGTGGGCCGGATCGCCTTCGAGCGTTGGGGGTGTAGCAGCGGGCGCCGGCGCAGGCGGATGCAGGCACCCGACCGGCAAAAGTGAGGCCAGAACGACAAATAGAGCGATGCGCAGGCACCTGGGTTGTCCGCGCTCCAGGCTGGAGGGCAGGCGTCTCGGGTGGAAACTGGCGGCCGCGCCCGCGAAATTCCAAACTCATTCCGGCGCCTCGTTCTCGCTTCCGCCCGCTCCCTATTCCTTGCCCTCTGGCTTCTCCACTTCCACGCCACGCCAAAAACCTACGTAGCCTTTCACCTTGCGCGCATGCGGCTTGGGATCGGGATAGTACCAGGCTGCGTCCTGGTTGTCTTGCCCGTCGATCACGACGGTCAGGAATCGCGCCTGGCCTTTTAAGGGATGGGTTGAAGTGGTAGAGCTGGACCGAAAGAACTCGCGTTTGAGGCTGGACTCCGGAAAATAGAAATCGCCATCCAGTTCCTCGATTCGGTCGCTCTCAGCAATGACTCTGCCGTTCCAGATTGCTCGCGCCATGGTTATCCGGTCGCTTTCAGTCGAAACCCTCCCCCGCTCCGGAGACTGCCAGCAGGCTAGCCGGACGAGAGGAATCGATACGACACTACCAGAGTTTGTGCGGCATGGCGATTACCAACCAGGTTCGCCGGGCCCAATGCGTTACTTGGCCGCCACGATGGACTCTACGTGCATGCTTTTGTTCGCCGCGTCCTCGGTCGCAGTGACGGTCACGTGAGCGCCATAGAAGTCCTTCACCGCATCCGGGTTGTCGATGCTCCAAACCTGCTTGCTGGGGTCGACGAACACCGGCTTCAATCCACCCTCGATGCACTTCTTGACGCAGTCGGCGCCCGTGCCCATGTGCTTGGCGCCGCACATCGAGTCTGAAATCCATCCCGTGCTCGTGGTTGAATCGGCAGCCATGGCCATCGCAACGGTCATGGCGAAAACGGCTGCTAACGTGAAAAAGGTGCGCTTCATTGAAACCTCCGGGGGATCGATCAATCTAAACCTGTTCCTATGATGCTCTCCTGACCGGCCTTCGGCAAGGGCAATCAGCGAATTGCGCCAACCGGCTGCGTTCACTTCCCTGCGCGGGCGCTGCGCGTCGCCTCCACGCGCTTCAGCGTCGCTTCATAACGCTGCGCCGCCGCCGAGAAGCGATTGATCAGCTCGGTCGTCTTGTTGAAGAAAGTGGGATTCTTCTCCCGGATCGCCTCCAGGATATGCGCGAACTTTGCCAACAGGAAAAACCCCTCGCCGTTACAGTCTACAAACAGCTCCGCAGAGACCGCGCCGTGCAGAACCATCGCCGCCGCCATCTCCCAATAGGTCAGCACCTGGCGCAGCCACGGATTGTGCGGATCGCGCGGGTTTTCGTAGACAGCATAGAATTCGTCCGCCGTTTGAGGCCAGAACTCGCCGCCAACCCAGGCGCGCGCCTGGCGCATCACCGCCTCGGTGCGCAGTTCATAAAGTCTCAGAATGATTTCGGCATCGGCCGGTGTGGCCAACATACGTTCCATTGAGCGTCTCCGCTGCCAATGGTACAGGATTCGACCGATGTCATGTCGTGGATTTCGCACGAACGAAATGGGCGCGCCATCTCAACGCGCCCCTATTCCCTATTGGCTACTCCCTACTCCCTGTCCTTACGCCGGCTGCAGCTCCTGGTTCTCTTCTTTCTTTTCGATGACCGGGCCGTGGGTTTCCGCGGTCGGCGGCGGTGGCGCGTCGCCGATGCGCTTCGAGTATGTGCACACCACCTTGGCTCCCTCTTCAGGCGCGGGAGCCTTCTTGCCCCGCTTCTTCGTCGCAGACTCTTCCTCGGCCGACTTCTTCAAATTGGGGCAAACCAGAAACACACCAGACTTGAGAGTCTTCTCCAGCAGGTACGGACTTCCGCACTTGGGACACTTCTTCGCCACTGGCTTCAGGTTCGACGTGAAGTCGCACTTGGGATAGTTGGTGCAGCCCCAAAAGACGTTGCCTCTGCGCGCTCGCCGCTCGGCCAGATCTCCCTCGCCGCACTTGGGGCACTTCATCCCTTCAATCAAATTTTGCTTCACGTATTTGCACTTGGGATAACCGGAGCAGGAGACAAACTCGCCGTAAGCTCCCTGCCGCAGCACCAACGGCTTGCCGCAAAGGGGACAAGCTTCGCCGGTTGGTTCGGGCGGCTTTTGCTGCTGCTTCTGGCTCAGCTTGCGGAATGTCTTGCACGGAGGATCGGCGTTGTAATCCGGGCACGCCATGAACGGCCCGAAGAGCCCGCGCCGCATCACCATTACCTTGCCGCAGTTCTCGCAGTACTCCTCGGTGTCGCCGGCTTCCTGCGCCTCCGGCGTGTTCAGATCGGGCTTCGACGCGATGTTCTCCTTGGTAAAGGTACAGCTCGTCGGATCCTTCTTGTTGTAAGCCGAGCAGGCGTAGAAGGTGCCGAACTTGCCCCACTTTAGAACCAGCGGCGAACCGCACACCTCGCACTTTTCGCCGGTCACTTCCTCCATGCGCTTGATGTTCCGCATCTTCTTGCCGGCGTCCTTCAATTCATCTTCAAAGTGGTCGTAAAAGCCGTTGAGCAGATCGGTCCACTTCTCCGTGCCTTCCTCAATGTCGTCGAGTTCGGTCTCCAGTTTCGCCGTGTATGCGGTGTCGAAAATATACGGGAAGTTCTCGACTAGCAGGTCGCACACCACCACGCCAATTTCCGTCGGATAGAAGCGCCCGCGCGAGCCGCCGTGTTTCACCACGTACTCGCGGTCCTGAATGGTATTGATGATCGACGCGTAAGTCGAAGGCCGGCCGATGCCGCGTTCTTCTAGCTCCTTCACGAGCGAGGATTCGTTGTAGCGCGGCGGCGGCTGCGTGAAATGATCCTCCGGCAGCAGCTCGTCGAGCGCCAGCGCCTTCACACCGTCGAGGTTCGGCAGCCGGTTGGCGCTCTCGTCGTCTTCGTCCTTCTTGTCCTCCGAAACTTCGTAGACCTTCAGGAACCCGTCGAAGCGCATCACCGAGCCGCTCACGCGGAAGTCGTAAGTTTTGCGCATCGTGCGCGAAACTGCGGCAATGTTCGCCGTGGTCACGTCGTAAACCGCGGGAACCATCTGCGAGGCCACGAAGCGCCGCCAGATGAGCGTGTAGAGCTTGAATTGTTCATCGCTCAGGTAGCGCTGAATTGACTCGGGTGTTCGCGACGCGTCCGTCGGCCGGATGGCCTCGTGCGCGTCCTGCGCGTCTTTCTTGCCTTTGTACGCATTCGGAGTCTCAGGCAAATACTTCTTGCCCAGCTCCTTCCCAATCCACTCACGCGCGCCTGTTACTGCCTCGGGCGCAACGCGCGGCGAATCGGTACGCATATAAGTGATAAGGCCCGTCGTTCCCTCGTCGCCAATATCGACGCCCTCATAGAGCCGCTGCGCCACGCCCATCGTACGGCGCACGTTGAAGCCCAGCTTGTTGGCTGCGTCGCGCTGCAGTTGGCTGGTGATGAACGGCGCCAGCGGCCGGCGCTGCTGTTCGCGCGCCTGCACTCCGGTAATCGACCAGTCCGCCTTCTCGAGCGCCGACACCACCTCGTCCATTTGCTTCTTATCGGGCAGCGCGCTCGCGATGAACTGCTCTCTGCCGTCCTTGTCCGTGCCGTTGGGCACGCGCGCCGGTTCGCCCCCAATGCCGATGAACTTTGCTTTGAACTTTTGATCGCCCTGCTTCTCCGGGTGAAGCAAAGCTTCCAGCGTCCAGTACTCGACCGGCTGAAACGCGCGAATCTCGCGCTCGCACTCCACAATCAGTCGCAGCGCAACCGTCTGCACGCGCCCCGCCGAAAGTCCCCGCCGCACCTTGTCCCAAAGCAGCGGAGAAATCTGGTAGCCCACCAGGCGATCGAGCACGCGCCGCGTCTGCTGCGCGTCCACCAGATGCTGATCGATGTCGCGTGCATGCTTGAATGCTTCCTGCACGGCCTTCTTCGTAATCTCGTTGAAGGTGACGCGGTGAATCTTCTTTCTCTCTTTGGCGTTGGTCCCCAGTTGCAAGGCGAGGTGGTAGGCGATAGCCTCGCCCTCGCGGTCCGGGTCGGGCGCAAGATAAATCTCGTCGGCCTTGGCTGCCGCCTTTTTCAATTGCTCAACGACCTTCTCCTTGCCCGGAGACACGATCAGCTCCGGCTCGAAGGTGCGCTTCTTCAGCTCCACGCCAAGTTCGTTCTTGGGCAGGTCCATGATGTGGCCCACCGAGGCCCTCACATCGAACCCCTTGCCTAGATATTTTTCGATCGTCTTCGCCTTGGCCGGCGATTCCACGATCACCAATGATTTCGTTGTTGCCATCCCTTAACCCAGTTCCCTCTCTCTATCAACTACTGGCCTGTTTGACTCTCTCACAGGCAATCCGTTCCAGCGGCATGATCGCGCCGCCCACCTCGCAGCCCATTCGTCTCCTGGCCGGCACCGGCAAAAAATGGCCGCAAGTGAAGCACCGTAGCACGGAATACCCCCTCATTTCTAGCAGCACCGAGGATTTTTCTTGCCTGGGCGTCCCAAATCCGTGCGCAGAAACGTCCCTCCGCGGTCCTCAAACCGCCTCAAATCCATCTCTTTGCATCCATTGATGGAAGCGCATCCGCAAAGTAACTGCCACATTTCGGGAATCCGCCACTTCGATGTGGCTTTTTCCGCGATGGGCTAGTTGCTGGAAGCTACTCCCTACTGGCTACTCCCTACTCCCTGCCTTCACATCGTCCGCACGTAGTTCTTCCCTGGCAGTTGCCGTACACGGCCTGCCATCTCCAGCTCAAAAAGTGCCGTAAATACCTCAGAGGAAGTGAGTTGCGTCTCCAGCAAATCGAGAATCTCATCGATCTGCAGGCTCTCGTCGGCGCGCAGGACCTCCAGCACCATCGCCTCCTGGGGCCGCAGCACTGGATCAGCCAATAAAGATGCGCCAGCCTCCGGTTTGGATGCAGCCGGGGCTTCGGCCTCCAGTTCCAAACGCACCTGCGAGGGCAGGTCCTCCCAGATGTCCTCCCAGGTCGCCACCAGCTTAGCCCCCTGTTTTATCAATGTGTTAGGAGTCCAGGAGCCTTTATTGGTCACATTCCCGGGAACGGCAAACAGATCCCGGTTCTGCTCGGCTGCGCACCTTGCGGTCACGCGGGTTCCCGAGTTTTCGCCCGCCTCCACGACCAGAACCGCCACGCTCAACCCGCTCAGAATCCGATTCCGCCGCGGAAAGTTCTGCGGCGCGGGAAAGGTCCCCAACGGCACCTCGCTCACAATTGTCCCGCCCAGCGCAAGGATCTCTTCGGCTAGCTTCTTGTTCTCCTTGGGATACACGACGTCAATTCCCGTGCCCCACACGGCCACCGTGGGCATGCGCGCAGCCAGCGCACCCTTGTGAGCGCTGGAATCGATGCCGCGCGCCATGCCGCTCACAATCAACAGCCGCCGCGCCGCCAGATCCCGTGACAGCAACTCCGCGATGCCCGTTCCATAAGGGGTGGGGTGCCGCGTTCCCACCACCGCAATCGCAGGCCGGCTCAACAGCTTTGCGTCCCCGCGCACCCACAGCACTGGCGGCGGATCGTAGATCTCGCGCAGGCGCTCGGGATATTCCGCACACGAGTAGCTGACGATCGTCGCGCCCTGCGCTGTCACCCGCGCCCACTCCTCTTCGGCCGCGCGGCGTCCTTTGCCGTCAAACAGGAACTGCGCTGCCTCAGCAGGAAACCTAAGCCCCTCGAGTGCCGTCAGCGGCATGGTGAAAATCTGGCTCGCCGACTTCAGTCCCTTCACGGCGTCCAGAATCCGCTTGGGGCCTAATCCTGGCGCCAGCGTCAACGCCAGCCACGCCAGCCGATCCTCGTCGAGTTGCCCCGCCATCGCCGGCTCTTGCGCCGCCCGAGCCGCTGCCGCGCTACCAATCCGCACCGCAACCGCAGCCGCGCCGCTGGCTGAACCCGCCGCATTGTCCAAACCCGCGCCTTTGTCCGAAATCGATACAGTGTCCAAAATTCGCACACTCCGGCTGTCGTCTTTTGAAACAGAAACGCAGTTCAAGGGAATGTTCGCTCACGTTAACCCTATGGGCGCTCGAAGTCAAGGGAGACGGTCACCCAACTGTTCTCGCAGCCATTCCAGCATCGTCGGCGACACGCGCTCCAACGACGCCAGGCGAAAGGTAATCTTCTCCGCCTCGATGATGTGATCGTGTCCTGCCAGCTCGACCATTGCATCCATGCGCTGCGACACAAGATCGTATGAGGGCTTCTCGTGTATCCAGGGACTGGTGGCCGCGCAAAGGCAGACGTCGGGCCGGAGATGTCGCAGCACGCTGTTCGACTCAAAGATCGCGCCGACAGGGCTCGCGCCGACCGGCGGCAAACACTGCCATAGAATCTGCTGCACGATCGGTCCCAGCGCATCCTCACCCGCTGTCACCAAGAACGCGCGCCGCGCTCCGGCGGCCAGGTAGCGTGCCGTGTCGCTCCCCAGCCCCGGCTCAGTTTCCTCCCAGATCGGAGTCTCCTTGCCGTGCTCATGCGTTGTCACTTTGATCGCCGTCCAGGAGATCTCCGGCAACGCGCGCATCAGGCCGCACACTAGCGCGGTTTTGCCCGCGCCGCGCCCGCCCCCGCCAACGACGATGATGGCCATTGAAACTCGCTACCTTTGTATACAGCTTTTAGCTTTTAGCATTTGGATCCCGGCTTTGTTTTGACCTTTCGTTCCCGCGATGCGAGATCAAGCTGCTGGGGCAGGCGCAGACAAGATAGAGCCAATAGCTAAGAGCTAACAGCTTTCTTCTGCCTCTTCGCCAACCTCGCCAGCGTCGCCTGCTCGCGCAACACCTGCTGCAGCGGCCGCGCCGGCGTGCCCCAATGTACGGTTCCCGGCTTCAGGCCTTCGTTGGTCACGGTCTTTCCGCTGAAGACGCCCGCCTGCCCGCCGAGAATCACGCCCGGCCCCACGTGCACATGGTCGCCGATACCCACCTGTCCTGCGAGCACCGCGCCCCTGCCAATCGTGCTCGATCCGGAGATGCCGGTGAGCGCGACGAGAATCACATCCTCGCCGATGTCGCAGTTATGGCCCACGTGGACCAAATTGTCGAACTTGGCCCCGCGCCGCACTCGCGTCTCGCCCAAAGCGCCGCGGTCAATGGTCGAGTTGGCGCCGATCTCCACATCGTCCTCAATCACAAGCGTTCCCTGCTGCGGGAACTGTGTGTACGCGCCGTTAGCCGCGTCTCGCACATAGCCAAAGCCGTCAGCGCCCAGCACCACACCGGCATGAACCATCACGCGGTTGCCGATCGCTGTTCCCGGATAAACCACCACGCGTGGATAGATGCGGCACTGTGCGCCGATGCGCACGCCCTCGCCAATCACCGCGCCGGCCTCGATGCGCGTCCTGGCGCCGATCTGCGCACCATCGCCGATGACTGCGCAAGCGCCAACGGTCACACCCGCGCCGAGCTTCACCTTTGCGCCCACGACCGCACTCGGATGAACTCCTTCGACCGGCAGCGGCTTAGCCAGCAGCTTTGCCGCGCGCGCAAACCACAGCTTTGGCTGGTCCACCTCAACCACCGCAATCGACGGATTCGACGCGTAGTCTGCACCCATCCCCGGCCTCAGAACCACCGCGCCCGCGTGGGTTGCAAGCGCTGCAGCAGCGGAAGCCGCATCCTCGGCAAACAGCAGCTCCGCCGTCGTCACGCGCTCGCACCCGTTCACGCCGGCGATCTCCGTCTCCGGCCGGCCCTGCGCCAACTTCCCGCCGAGCCGGTCAACCAACTCTTCAATTGTCATTGCTGTTCTCTGATCTCTGATCTCTTTTCACTTCCCGTACAGCCCCGGCTCCCCCGCCGGCCGCGTCTTCCATCGCCGGTGAATCCACAACCATTGGTCAGGATAACGCCGAATCCACGACTCAAGGACCGCAGTGCAGCGGTTGGTGCCTTCCAGAATATCCGCGCCGCGGTTCGCCGTGTGCGGAATCTCAATCTCCGGCCCGAATCGCAGAACGTACTTCCCTTCGCCCGGCTCCCAGATCATGAAGCCTGGCAGCACAGCGGCGCCTGTTTGCCGCGCCACGTGCGCCAGCCCTGTCCCGGCGCACGCGTCAATCGCGAAAAACTTAACGAACTCACCTCGCGGCGGCGTCATGTTGGTGTCGATCAACATTCCTACGGTACCGCCCTCGTGCATGGCCGTCAGCAGCCCGCGCCCGAAGTCGTCCTTCGATAAAACAAAGTTTCCATGCATGCACCGGATCCGGTTCACGTACTCATCGAGCCGCCGGTTATCGAGCCTGCGGATCAGCATGCCCATGGGATGGCCCATCAGCGAGTGATAGAAGCTCGACAGCTCCCACGCGCCCAGGTGCCCCGTAAGAACGAGCACACCCTTGCCCCGAGTCTGCACCGCCACAAAACGCTCCAGTCCCTCGGTGCGAATCCAGTCGCGTGTATTCTCCGCCGTATACCGCGTCATGCGGCAGAACTCAACAAGCTGCCAGCCCAGGTGAACGTACACGCGCCGGAGGATTCTTTTCCTGGTTTTGGACGGGAGTTCCGGGAAAGCTAGCTCGAGATTCCGCACGCCAACGCGCCGCAACCGCCCGAAGCACCAGTAAACCCCGAATGCAATCCAGCCCGAGAAGAGGCGCGCAGTTCCGCGCGGTATGCGGCCCAGGCAGCTCGCAACGGCTACAACCAACCCATACTCGAGGTTTTCCCACATAGTTTTTCGAGTAAGAATCAGTGTAGACGCTCTACGCGGTGCGGACCGCCGCCGTCAGATCACCGTAAACGATGGGTGCCCCATCCTTCGCCTTTCTTCTGGCGAAGGGTGGGATACCAGAAACGTAAACTCACAACCTTTGTATCAGGGCTTGGCTTTAGTCATGCCGAAAAAGAGGCTCCAAAGGGTCACGGGCTTTAGCCCCCGCGGAAACAGATGGAAGGAGCAGGGGCCTTCAGGCCTCTGAAAAAGGTTAGCGCAGCCTTCCGGCCTTTAGGCCCGGGCTGACTCGCTAACTCGCCGACTCGCTGACTTGCTTCCTAGTGCGCCCTGGCTTGCACGAAGTTCTGTGCCACGTCTCGGACGAATGCAACCGCTCCCGGCGGCACCGGAACATCGCCACGTAGAATCGCATCAAAGTGATGCGGCGCCCCGTAGTAAAGCGTCGTGTCATCCTGATTCTGGCTCACGCTGGTGCCGTCCAGGTCAATGCCGGCAAAAATGCCCTTGGTGCGCGAATAGCTCAAAAGTTCCGCGCTCATCTTCCAATCGGTCGATGCGGTTCCTGAGCGCCCAACTGGACCGGCCGCGGCCGAAGCATCGCCGCCAATCTTGAACTTGTCTTTCAGCAGATCCTGCATGCCGCGGTCATTCACGGCGATCAGAATCAAGTCCGTCGCCTGGCCGCCCCACTGAAATCCGATCGATCCACCAGCCATGCGGATAAACACGGGCGCGCTCCAGCCGTGACCTGTGCGGCAGGTAACCACGCCCTGACCGTACTGAGCGCCGACGAAAAAGGCGCCCTTCACCATGCTGGGGACCACCGCCACGCACGTGGCCGATTTCAAAATGTTGCTCGGAACTGTCCGGTCTCCGGCACGCATGATCTGGTCGAGAACGACCTTGGCCGCGTCGATGCGAGCCTGCAAATCCTCCCGTGTGGAGGCAGCGAAAGCCGTAGATGGGAGCAGCAAGCTGAGGAGAATAGAAGCAATGGCCTTTTTCATGTCCATATCCTTTCCATTCCGCCGGCTACAGCGGATGTGAAAACTCTGAGTCTGGAGCATTCGATCCTCTGCCAGGATCGTCAGTGGGAGGATCCAAGGGAACGGTCGCCTGGCAGCCTGTGCCGAATCCTCCTCGAACAGCCTACAGCATTCATGGGCACCGCCGCATGCCTCCCTAATCCCTAGTCCCTAATGTTTCGGATCTCGTTGTATCACCAAAACTTCGGCATTTTGTTCAGAATTCGGATTGCCGCCGCTTGACAACCTGCATCGAAGCAAAGGTGGCGACTTGATGTTTCTCGACGTTTTTCAACACGCCGATGAGGCGTGGAAACCAAGGAGGTTGGATATGAAGAAGTTGCTTGCGATGCTGTTGATCGCCAGTTGTGGGCTTGCGGCGCGTGCCGCCGACGACCATCAGAAGTTGGATGGCCGCCTTGACGCCGCCCGGAACGTGATCGACTCGATTATGTCCGTGCCTGACAAGGCCGTTCCTGATGCGATCGCGCGGCACGCAAAATGTATCGCCGTGGTGCCCGGCGTGGTGAAGGGAGCGTTCATTGTTGGCGCCGAGTACGGGCAGGGCGTCGTCACTTGCAGGACTCCGCACGGTTGGAGCGGCCCCGTGTTCATTCGCCTGGCCGGCGGATCGTTCGGCTTCCAGGCTGGTGGACAGGGCACTGATCTGGTCTTGGTGGCGACGAATGACAAGGGCTTCCAGGACCTTCTACATGACCGCTTCAAGATCGGCGCCGATGCTTCGGCAGCAGCAGGACCCGTGGGACGCGACGCACAGGCCTCCACCGACATCAGCATGCGAGCTGAAATGCTGACCTGGTCGCGCAGCCGCGGAATCTTTGCAGGCATCGACCTGAATGGAGCAACGGTGAGCCAGAATGCCTCGGACACCGATGAGCTCTACGGCGAACACCATCGATTCGACAACATTCTCAGTGGAGAGGTGCCTCCGCCTCCGCGGGTCGAGCGATTTCTGCACGCTATAAGAGAGTATTTCGGCGAGGCTGAAATGCACCGCTGAGCTGTATCCCAGGCGCGGGCCGCGCACCGGCTAGTCCGCGCCTGACGACTGAATCATCCCTCACGGCCTGGTACAGGCCGCTGACTCTACGGTTGAGGTGCAGGATTGGAGTGGGGGGAGGGCTGAAAAGTTCGACACAACAAGAACCGGAGATCGTACAGCTAAAAAAGAGGAGTTCCCAAGCATCATGTTTACATGCCGCCTGGGAACTCCTTTCCCCAGATCTGCGTTGTTTCTGTGGATAAGAATGCGGAAATTCGGGTAACTGCACAAGAGTACTTAAGTGTGCTGACAAAAAGTAACCAGTATTCCACCTATTTTATTGCACTTCCGTGTGTCTCATCCCATGCGTGCCCGCCAAGACCTCTGGGCACGAGCGAGCGGCCGAGTGCAGACATTGAGAGCTTGATCCGGTTATCGGCGCCCGCCTTGCGCATCAGGCGGCCGACGTAGGCCTTCACGGTGCGCTGCTCGATCCCCAGCTGGCTGGCGATTTCACGCGTCGAATGAGCCCCCAGGATCAAGGTTAGGACTTCCTGCTCTCGCTTTGTAAGCTGTTGATTCGCAGCTGCTTGCGATACTCCTGGAACGTTCAGTAAACGGTCGATCACGCGGCAGAGAAGGCGTCTGGGAGCCCAAATCGACCCCGAGGTCACCACGTCGATGGCGCTGCGAACCAGCTCGGGCCCGGCGGTCGGCCCGAGGTAGCCTCTGGCCCCAGCGATGATCGCACTCAAAACCAGCTCATCGTCGCCGTCCGGGCCAATCACGATCGATCGCACGTCCGGCCGCATGCGCCGAATCGTCTCCAGTGCCTCAAAACCCCCTAACGCGGAATGAATGTCGACAACAATGTACTCAATATCGCCGAGCGCCAGCAGTTCAGAAAGATGCGCAATCAACGGCACCAGCCGGCAATGCTCATCCTGCGCGGGTTGGTCAAAAATGCTCGCAAGACCGGCGACGCGAATCGGTTCATCCGCCGCCACCCCAATGCGAATTAAGTCAGGACCACGCTTCGACGATGTCATCCCCACACCAATCTTGGTCCAGCAGGAGTTACACCAGCCTTATGAAAGTCTGGTTCATCTTGCCTTCGGGCGATCCAGGGAGAAAATACGTCAGCGCAACTTTGGTTACGAAGGAGTCTTGAATTGAATCATTCATCCCGGGAGTTGAATCGGAAATACCACCTACATCCGGTCCGCTAAGAAATAGGTGCTAGGTCATTGACGCTAAGGTGGCATCCGCAGATCGTTCATCGTGGGGCCCTCGTGCATCGATCGTTTATCCCTCTCTATCCTCATCGCTCATTCGTGGCGCGGTTTCGATCGATTCTCACAACTTGGGCAGCACGATTCCCTGCTGCTTTTGATATTTGCCCTTGCGATCCGCGTAGCTCGTCTCACATGGCTGATCGCCGTGGAAGAACAGAATTTGGCACAGCCCTTCGTTTGCGTACACTTTCGCCGGCAGTGGCGTGGTGTTCGAAATCTCAAGCGTGACAAAACCCTCCCACTCGGGTTCGAAGGGCGTCACATTCACGATGATTCCGCAGCGCGCGTAGGTCGACTTCCCCACGCAAATCGTCAGCACATCTCTCGGAATCCGAAAATACTCGACCGATCGTGCCAGCGCGAATGAATTGGGCGGAATGATCACCGAATCCGCCTGCACGGAAACGAACGACCGCTCGTCGAACGCCTTGGGATCGATGATGGCGCTGTTCACATTGGTGAAGATCTTGAACTCGTTCGAGACTCTGAGGTCGTAGCCGTAAGAAGAAAGCCCATAGGAGATCACGTTGCCGGCTACCTGCTTTTCGCTGAACGGCTCGATCATCCCATGCTTCAGGGCCTGTTCCCTGATCCATCGATCGCTCTGAATCGACATCCGTCTCCTGCTCCGGGTGTTGCGCCCGGCTTGCCGCGGCTTATGCAGTCTCGTTTACGACCCCGACTCACCATCTTAAACCACCCCGCTCGTCGACCATTCTCGCCGCCTTGTTCCCCGTCTTTCTACTCCCTATTGGCTACTCCCTACTCCCTGGTTTTATCGGTCCCTGCTTTCCTAATCGCAACAAAATCTGTAGTATGGGCGGTGTAGGTGGTAAGATACGCAGCATTAAGTTCGTGCCAGCGAGGTTACTCCATTGATCAAGCAGGATATTGTTCACAACGTGGTCGAGCGCACGGGCCTGCCGCGCACCAAGGCTGAGGCGGCAGTGGACACGGTCTTCGAGGGCCTCAAACAGGCTTTGGCGGCCGGCGAGCGCATCGAACTGCGCGGATTTGGCGTCTTCAGCGTCCGCGCTCGCAAAACCGGCATTGGCCGCAACCCCCGCACCGGGACTGAAGTCAACATTGCTCCCGGCAAGGCAGTTCGCTTCAAGCCAGGCAAGGAACTGCACACTCTGGAGACTGGCCCGTCCGGCAGCTAGAAGCATTGTGGGCTCTCGAAACTCACGCCCCCTCGCGGATCACTCTCGGCGAGTTGCTCAGCCGTGGCTTTTGCGCGTGTACGTTACCAAGATTAGAACCATCCATTCTCGATCACTAATTCCCGAGTCGACCAACCCCAGGGCACGACTGTAGGGCGTATCGACAAATACGCCCCATAAGAAAGGTCCCGGTTGCGTCCACTGTTTCGAGAATATGGCTTGCCGCTGCTGCTTCTCCTCGCCAGCATCGTCACCACCACCGTGAACGGCGCGCGGTTCATGCACAACTTCCTTCACGGTCTTCCGCCCGTCGTCCGCGACAGCGACCTGTGGCCCTGGGGCTGGTTCCTCCGCCACCCTGCTGTCTTCTCCGCGGGCTTTGCCTACTCGCTCACTCTGCTCGGCATTCTGCTGATCCACGAATTTGGCCACTACAGCGCGTGCTACGCGCACCGCCTGCGCGCCACTCTACCTTGGGTGCTGCCCGCTCCCACGCTCAGCGGAACCTTCGGCGCCGTCATCCGCATCCGCACGCGCATCCCCAGCCGCGACGCGCTCATGGACGTGGGAATCTACGGTCCGCTCGCCGGCTTCATCGCTTCAGCCCTTGCCGTCGCCGCCGGCCTCATGCTCAGCGTGCCCCGCGCAGCCGGCGCGCCCGAGTCACTCATTCGCTTCGGCGGCGATCCGCTCACCATCCGCTTGCTGCGCCATTTTCTCGCCCACTGGAACCCCGCGATCCCTTCCTTGAATCAGGCCTCGCCTCACCCCATCCTCGTCGCCGGCTGGATCGGCCTCTTCATCACCGCGCTCAACCTCATCCCCGGCGGCCAGCTCGACGGCGGCCACATCCTCTACGCGCTCTCCCCGCGCCTGCACCGCCTGCTCACCAACATCTTGCCCTTCCTCCTCTTCCTCGCGGGAGCCATCTACTGGGTCGGCTGGATGTTCTGGGGAGTCTTCCTCCTCATCCCCGCGCTGCGCCACCCCAAAGTCCCGATCGACTCCGGCCTCTCACCCAGCCGCGCCATCCTCGGAGTCTGCGGCCTCATCCTCTTCGTTCTCACCTTTACCCCCACTCCCTTCTACGACAACTCGCTGCTACAATTGCTCAACGTGGATCCCTTCGCCGCCCCGCGCTAGCGGTGTTAGCGGAGCTGGCCAAACGACGATTCCCCCATCGATTTCATCCACTCTTTGTATGCACAGCGACACCTCTCGATCCTTCGAACAACGCCTTGCCCGCCAACTGACCAGCCTGTTCAGCGAATGCGACGGCCCCGGATTCTCCATTCACCTTTGGAACGGATTTCAGTGGAACTCCCCGCAGCAGCGCGTTGCCTGCACGCTGGCCATCAACTCGCCCCATGCCCTTCGAGCTCTGGCCGGCGCCGCCGATGAGGTTTCGCTGGGCGGCGCGTTCATCGCCAGGGATCTCGACGTCGAGGGCGATCTGTTTTCGGCCTTGGTCGTCGCGGAGCGCCTGATGGCGCGCCCTCGCAACCTGCGCCAGCGAGCCGTCGAAAGCATCCTGGCGTGCGCGGTGAGTCTCGGGCGCTGGCTCAGCCACGGTCCCAGGCACTCCGCAAAAAGGGACTTGGCCTCGATTTCCTACCACTACGATCTGCCCGTCGAGTTCTACCGCCCCTGGCTTGGCCAAACGCTCGCTTACTCCTGCGCCTATTTCCGTAGCGTCGACGACAGCCTCGACAAGGCGCAAGCGCAGAAGCTGGATCTGATCTGCCGCAAGCTGCGCCTCAAGGAGCATGAGAGCTTTCTCGACATCGGTTGCGGATGGGGAAGCCTCGTTTTGCATGCTGCCCGCTGCTACCACGCGCAGGCTAGCGGAATCACCCTGAGCCGCGAACAAGCCCAAGTTGCACGGCAAAGAATCGCAGACGCCGGGCTCGCGGATTGGTGCTCCGTCGAGCATCGCGACTACCGCCAGTGTGGAGAGCTTCGCGAATCCTTCGACAAAATCGCCAGCATCGGCATGTTTGAGCACGTAGGACTGCCAAAGCTGCCCGTGTACTTCGCCTCCGTGCGCCAAATGCTAAAGCCCGGCGGCACGTTTCTCAACCACGGCATCGCCCGGTCCGCATCCTCGCCGTCGCGCGCGAGCAGCTTCATCGATCGCTACGTTTTTCCCGATGGAAAACTCGTCACGATCACCGAGGCCATCAACGCCGCCGAGGGCGCGGGCTTCGAGGTTCGCGATCTTGAAAATCTCCGCGAGCATTATGTGCTCACATTGCGCCATTGGGTCGAGGGCCTCCAGCGAAACAAGGACGCGCTCTTAAGAATCGTCCCGGAAACCACCTACCGGATCTGGCTCCTCTACACCGCGGGCTCTGCCGTCGCCTTTGAGCGCGGTCGGATCGCGATCCATCAGGTTCTTCTCAGCCGCCTCGACCGTGGCCGCAGCCGCCTGCCGCTCGTCCGCGACGACTGGTACGCCAACCACCCGGAGTTTCCAGACGCGTCATCCCACTAACTCATCCGGAGCGGCACGAATGGTCAGGGCACGAGTTTAAAGCCTGCCCTGAGCGCAGTCGAAGGGCGCCGCAAATCGCACGCACAATGGGCGGGGCTTTAGCCCCTGAACAAACGGAGGCAGCAGGGAGCATTCGATGTGTAGGCGTGCAAAGCATGGGCCAGCCGGCGGTTGCGCCACGCCGATCGTCATGAGACACAAATCCAGCTTCGTGGGCCCGCGGGTTCTCCGCCGCGGCGGACGAGACCCGGGCCGCCCACGTTATTGGAGAAGCGGAGATTTGAAGTCTGGGCCACCCGCCCAGAAAGCAGGTCGAAGCGGCCCGCTCGCTTTAGAATCCTTCCACCGTGGCCGCGTCGAACTGCAGAGCATGCAACTGGCAGACATCGATGCCCTGCGTGTATTGTTCAGAGGTTCCGTCACTGAAGACCAGCTTGAAATCCTCGTGGCACACTCCGCGCCATGTGGGCGGAAACACGATCAATGTTCCCATCCCGTCAGGCAGTTCTGCGCGCCCCAGCACATCCGCGCCCCACGAATTCTGTGAGTGCGGCGAAACATACAGGTTGTTCAGAATCTTCCCTGTGTTGTTCAGGAACCAGAAGTTCGCCCGGCTCTGCGGGTTCGCCTGCTGCGGAAGCACGCAGACCAGCAAAATCGCAGGCAGAATCCCAGTGAGAAGCAGTCTCGTAAAGGTTCGCATATTCTCCTCCTCAAATCGCCGAAAACCCATTCATGGCGTGCTGCTCATTTCCGTTCCCGGGCACAATAAACTTCACGCCTATCAACAGGGCCCGCGATTTGTTGAACGCTGAGGCAGTTAGCCGGCGCCCTCATCGTGGCTGCGCCAACGTTCTGCGGGGAAAGGATTGCGATCTGCCAGGAACTGCTTCCAGAGTCCACAGACCGCGCTTGCTCATGACCTCGCGGAAGCTGCCCCGGATGATAACCGGCCATCTCGAATTTCAGCAAGTCAAAAAATTGGCGCGTCCGGCCGGCACCGGTTCACTTCGGATCTGCCATCTCGAACTAAGGTCGCCGCAGAGACCGCAGTCGAGGGATTTGCGGTTGGTTTTTGCGAAACAGAATCAGGAACAATCAAAAACGGAATTGTGAAACTGTGAAACTGTGGCTGCAAGTTGTTGATTCGGCGGGCTCCACAGTTTCACAGTTTCACAGTTTCACAAAACGGCATGGGGGGGTGGGTCTAAATGCAGCTGGACGGACCGGGGACATACCTGACAGATTGAACCGGGGACATGCCTGACACTGCACAAGTCCATCGGCGTTTACAACGTCGAGATGGGCTGGAGAGTGAGCAGTGCGATGGAGGAGAAGCTGCGCTTTGTCTTTGAGTATGAGCGCGATGTGCAGACCATTTCGGAGCTTT